>OGQI01002675.1_pt1 | contig 10517 bp, 7 predicted proteins | sample 1553171 | NCBI WGS metagenome assembly OGQI01 (sample SAMEA2579988, study PRJEB22360) | human gut metagenome | biome: human gut; feature: human-associated habitat; material: faeces | place: Denmark | collected 2008/2010
CACGGCTCGGTCAGCTTCTCCGGCAACGGCATCGGATATCCGGGCGTCACCTTCACCGTGGGCGGTATGTGCAAGGGTGCTGGCATGATCATGCCGAACATGGCTACCATGATCGCTGTGATCACCACCGATGCACCGCTTGCTCCCGAAGTGCTCCACAACGCACTCGTTCACAGTGTGAATCAGAGCTTCAACAAGGTCACGGTCGATTCCGATACTTCAACGAACGATACCTGCTTCTTGCTGGCAAGTGGCAAGGCAGCGCCAGGTGCGCGCATTGCGGAAGGCTCGCTTGCCTACGAAGAATTCCAGACCGCGCTCGATGCGCTCACGCAGATGCTCGCTCGTGAGATGGCGCGTGATGGTGAAGGTGCGACCAAGCTCGTTACCGTGAAGATCACGGGCGCAGCGAACGATGAAGAGGCCGATCTGGCTGCTCGTACCGTGGCGAATTCGCCGCTCGTGAAGACCGCCGTTTTTGGCCACGATGCGAACTGGGGTCGTATCGCTGGCGCACTCGGACGCAGCGGAGCGCATTTCGAGCAGCAGAATGTTTCGATCGACATCATGGGAATTCCGGTGTGCCGTGATGGTCTTACCGTCGAGTTCAGCGAGGAAGAGGCGCTCAAGCGCTTCGAAGAGCCCGAGATCGTGCTCGAAGCGGATTTGGGAGCCGGCACGAGTTCCACCACCATCTGGACGTGCGATTTCTCCTATGATTATGTGCGCATCAACGGTGATTACCGAACCTAAGGCCGCCACCTGCCTCAAGTTGGCACTCATGAGTGTTTGATCGATTTACCAACTGTTGGAGATACCAGTATGAAATATGCAAAAGATAGAAAGCTCACGTCTTCGCACACCGCAGAGGTGCTCATCGAAGCGTTTCCTTATATCAAGAATCAAACGGGCAAGACCATCGTGATCAAATACGGTGGAGCTGCCATGGTCGATCCGAAACTGCGCGATGCGGTCATGTCGGACATCGTCATGCTCAAGATCATGGGGGTGAATCCGGTCATCGTTCATGGCGGTGGTGCGGACATCTCGCGGAATATGGAACGCTTCGGCATAGATGTTGAATTCATCGATGGACTGCGCGTCACTACCGAAGAGGCCATGGAAGTCGTGAAGATGACCTTGATCGGCAAGGTGAACGAGGAACTCGTGCGCGCTATGAACCAACATGGCAACTTGGCTGTTGGGGTCAATGGTGCTGATGCGGGCACGATCGTGGCTGAGCAGGTTCGACCAGAACTGGGGCGCGTTGGCAGCGTGATCGAAGTGAATCCAGCCTACCTCAAGTCGCTCATCAATGCAGCCTACGTCCCCATCATCGCATCGGTAGGCAAAGGTGAAGATGGCGGCTCGTTTAACATCAATGCAGATGCGGTCGCGTGTGCCGTTGCCGGTGCGATCGGCGCGCAGAAGATCATCTTCCTCACCGATGTGGATGGCTTCTATGAAGACTTCGATGATAAGGATTCGCTCGTTTCGCGCATGTCCCTTCAAGAAACACGTGACATGCTCGCAGAAGGGCGCGTGAGCAAAGGTATGATCCCTAAGCTGCAATCCTGCGTGCTCTCGCTCGAAGCAGGGGTCCATCGTGCTCACATCATCAACGGCACGATGCCGCATTCGCTCTTGATCGAGCTGCTCACTCAAGTGGGCTGCGGCACTCTCATATATAATGATGACGAGCACAATACAAAAGACGAGTACGCCCCGCTCGGGTTGCTGGCCTCTCGTCTCGTCGAGAACCTTTAACGAAGAAGAAAAACTGCCAGCGAACAGGGGAAATAGGAGAGCTTAGAAATGACCTTTGAAGAAGTAAAGAAACTAGACGATACGTATATCATGCACACCTTCAAGCGCAAGCCCGTCTGCTTCGTTGAAGGTGAGGGCGTCACCGTAAAGGACGAAGAGGGCAAGGAATACCTCGATCTGCTCTCGGGTATCGGGGTTGACAGTCTGGGGCATTGCCATCCGCGTGTGGCGGAAGCTATCGCCGAGCAGGCCCAGAAGCTCATCCACGTGAGCAATTACTTCTATATCGAGAAGCGTGGCGAAGTGGCCAAGCTCATTTCGGAGATGGCTAACGAATGCATACCCACGTTCTTCCGTGCTCCTTGGAAGACCTTCTTCGCGAACTCCGGGGCGGAGGCCAACGAATGCGCGATCAAGCTCGCACGTCTCTGGGCGAAGAAGGAGTCTTCTGGCGGTCACATCATCCTCGTGCTTGAAGGAAGCTTCCATGGTCGTACGCTTGCAACGCTTGCCGCTACGGCACAGCCTGATAAGCAAGAGCCTTTCCAACCGCTTCCAGAAGGCTTCATCGCTATTCCGCCTAACGATATCAATGCGCTGCGCAATATTTGGTGGGAGTACCCCGGTCAGATCGCTGCCATCATGATGGAGCCGATTCAGGGCGAGAATGGTGTGATCCCGATCGATCCCGATTACCTATTCGAAGCAACTAAGCTCGCGCGTCGCAACGGTGCGCTTTCCATCCTTGATGAAGTTCAGACTGGTTTCTATCGTTGCGGAACCTATCCGTTCATGTTCCAGAACGCAGGCATCACGCCTGATATCTTCACCTTCGCGAAAGGCGTGGCATCTGGCATGCCCATGGGCGGTTGCGTTGCCCGCATCGAGGTAGCCGAGGCTTTCGAGCCGGGCGATCATGGCTCGACCTTCGGCGGTAGCAACTTGGCCCTGAATCCCCCTTGGGCGTTGGAACCTTGCCCGCCGCTGCTGCTTACGCAACGCTCGATACGCTCAAGACCGGCAACTTTGGCGAGCGCGTTGAGAATAGGGGCGATTATTTTGCGGACAAGCTCCTCGCTCTGGACGAGGTCACCGAGGTTCGCGGTTCAGGTCTGATGATCGGTGCTGTCCTCAAAGATGAATTCAAAGCTCCGTTCGTGGTAGATGCTGCGCTCGATGCCGGCTTCATCATCAACGCTACCGACGAGCACACGTTGCGTTTCTTGCCGCCACTCATCATCGAGGAAAAGGATATCGACAAGTTCATCGCAGCGCTTCCGCAGATCTGCATCGATTCGAAGCAAAAAGAGGTCGAAGCTGCCGAAGCTGCGAAGAAGGCCGAAGAAGAAGCGGCTGCCGCTCAGGAAGAATACGAGCGCCTCATGAAAGAAGCGGAAAACGTCAACGCTAATTTCAAAGAGGTCATGGAGATGCTCAAAGATAAAGTGGGCAATGCCGAAGACAAACTGGGCGATGCGCTCAAGAAGGATGCTGCGCAGAAGAAGAGCTCTTCAGACGATGCTGCTGAAGGTAGCGCATCCGAGGGAACGAAATAGCTGTTAAAAGCGTGTTGCGCCCACTTTCGTAGGGCACGTTCGCACGCTACAATGCAAAGATGAAATTTGCGCCTGTTAAGGAAGGAAACAACATGGCAAAAGATAAGGTAGTACTCGCATATTCCGGCGGTCTTGATACCTCCGTGTGCATCAAGTGGCTCCAGGAAGAAAAAGGCCTCGATGTCATCGCGGTTGTGGGTGAGGTCGGTCAGGAGCATGAGGGCCTTGAGAAGGTGAAGGAAAAGGCACTGAAGACCGGTGCGCTCGAATGCTACGTCATCGATATGCGCGAGCTTTTCGTGAACGAATACCTTACTAAGGCGCTTGCTGCAAATGCGCACTTCGAAGGCAAGTACCCGCTGGTCTCTGCGCTTTCGCGTCCACTCATCTCCAAGTTCTTGGTTGATGTCGCGCATAAAGAAGGTGCGAAGTACATCGCTCATGGTTGCACTGGCAAGGGCAACGATCAGGTCCGCTTCGAGACTTCCATTCAGGCGCTCGACCCCAGCATCGAGATCCTGGCCCCCGTGCGCGAATGGGATCTTCATACGCGTCCTGAAGAGATCGATTACGCTGAAGCTCACGGCGTGCCCGTAGATGCTACCAAGTCCAACCCCTATTCGATCGACGACAACTTGTGGGGTCGCGCGATCGAGTGCGGCGTGCTCGAAGATCCGTGGGCAGCGCCTCCGGCCGACATCTATACGATGACGGTCGATCCTGAGGCTGCTCCCGATAAGGCGACCGAGGTCGAGATCACGTTCGCTGCTGGCGTTCCGGTGGCGCTCGATGGCAAGGAGATGTCGTTCCTTGAGATCATCGAAGCTATGAACAAGATCGCTGGTTCGAACGGTTTCGGCCGTATCGACATGATCGAGAACCGTATGATCGGCGTGAAATCTCGTGAGTGCTATGAAGCGCCGGCTGCCCTGGCGCTCATCTGCGCACATCGTGCACTCGAGGATATGTGCCTTGAGCGCGAGGTCATGCGCTATAAGGCTCACATCGAGCAAGATTGGGCCGTTCAGGTCTACAACGGTCAGTGGTTCTCGCCGCTCAAGCATGCGATGGATGAATTCATCGCCGCTACCCAGACCTGCCTTGAGGGTGTGGTTCGCCTGAAGTTCTATAAGGGCACCTGTACCGTTACCGGTCGCAAGTCCAACTATTCGCTCTACGACTACGGTCTGGCAACCTACGATGCCGCTGATACCTTCAATCGCGATTCTGCGAAGGGCTTCATCGATCTGTATGGCCTGTCCAACCGTGTGTGGGCAAAGAACCGCCGCGACAACGGCAAGACCGACGGCGATGCGAAAGAGCTTGAAGAAGACGCGCTCAAATAAGCAAGTGGAATATACCAAGCAGCGCTCGGGCGGGTTGTCCGAGCGTTCGTTTTGTATAAGGGGGAAATGGATCCTCCAGTTCCGATCAGGGAACGAACTACGAGTAGACATGGGTAACGGGGAGTAGAAGATATGGCACTGTGGTCTGGACGTTTCGAAGAAGGCGTGAGCGAATTCACGCAGGAGTTCGGTGCATCGCTGCCGGTCGATAAGGCAATGTACAAACAGGATATCGCCGGATCGATGGCGCATGCGCGCATGCTTGCCGATCAGGGTGTCATCTCGCATGAAGATGCTGAAGCGATCACGGCGGGACTTGCGCAGATCGAGCGCGATATCGAAGAGGGCAACTTCGTCTTCGATATCAATAACGAGGACATTCATATGTCCATCGAAGCGGTGCTCACCGAGCGCATCGGAGATGCAGGTGCGCGTCTGCACACCGGCCGCTCTCGAAACGATCAGGTCATCACCGATACGCGTCTCTATGCGAAAGAGCTTTGCCGTGAACTGATGGGTGCGAATCTAAAGCTGCGCAAGACGCTTCTGGCGCTTGCAGCGCAGAATGAAGAGGTGCTGCTCCCAGGCTATACGCATCTTCAGCATGCTCAGCCTGTGCTGCTCGCGCATCATTTCATGGCGTACTACTGGATGTTCACGCGCGACTTCAATCGCTTGCGCCAAGCGTTCGATGCGGCCGATATGAATCCGCTCGGTTCGGCGGCGCTCGCAGGCACCACCTATCCTCTCGACCGTGATGCGACCACCCGAGCACTTGGGTTCGCTGCGCCTATCCCGAATTCGCTCGATGCCGTTTCCGATCGTGATTTCCTGCTCGATCTCGATTACGCGGCAAGTGTGAGCATGATCCATCTTTCGCGCTTGGCGGAAGAGATCATCCTTTGGTCCACTTCGGAATTCGGTTTCATCACGCTCTCCGATGCGTTCTCGACTGGTTCGTCGATCATGCCGCAGAAGAAGAACCCCGATTTCGCGGAGCTCATCCGCGGCAAGTCGGGCCGTGTGGTCGGCGATCTTGTGGCGCTTCTCGTTACGATGAAATCGTTGCCGCTGGCTTACAACAAGGATCTCCAGGAAGACAAAGAGGGCGTGATCGATGCTGCGAAGACGCTCTATGATTGCCTTACCTGCATGGAAGGCATGATCGCCACCATGAAGATCAATAAGGATGCCATGCGCATCCAGGCTGAAAAGGGCTATTTGGCTGCAACCGATGTGGCTGATTATCTCGCAAAGAAGGGCATGCCATTCAGGCAAGCGCATGAAGTGGTGGGCCATCTGGTGTTGCTTTGCGATAAGCGCGGCTGCAACTTGGATGATCTGAGCCTCGAAGACTTCAAGGCGGAAAGCGAGCTCTTCGAAGAGGACATCACGGGCGCGCTCGACCTCGAGAGCATCGTTGCGGCACGTACCACTTTCGGTGGCACGTCGCGCGAGGCGCTTCACGACCAGATGCAGCTTGCAGAAGATTCTTACACGCAAGACAACGACTATTTCTTCCAGAAGCAGCCTGCATAAGCTCGAGCGTTCATCATAAAAACCTTACAATTCTTGCCATTCTGTGGCTAAACCGTGTGAATCTTCACCCGTGGCATATGGCAGCCTTGTCGTTCACGCCGCCATGATAAAATACTTCACAGTGTATCCATGGAGGTAAGATGTCAGTTCGCACTCGTAAAAAGAGGGCACATCGCAAAAAGCGTCAACCGTTAAGCAAGGCAATGCTCGCTCTTGTTATCGTGCTGGTCATTTTTGGTGCCGGCGGCATTGCGGTGGCTGCAGCGGCAGCGGTTTGGTTGCAGGATCTGCCCGATTATAAAGATTCGTCTGCTTTCAACTACGCGCAAAAGACCAGCGTTTATGCCAACGACGGCACTACGCTGCTCGCTGAATTCTATGTCGAGAATCGCGATCCGATCGAGCTTTCGGAAATGAGCGTTTACGTGCTCGAAGGCACGGTTGCAACGGAAGACGAGCGCTTCTATGAACATGATGGTGTGGATATGTTGGGTATCGCCCGCGCAATCGTGGTGAACCTTACGGGCACTGGCAGGGAAGGCGCTTCGACCATCACGCAGCAGTTCGTACGCAATACGGTGCTTGCCGATGAAGCGAACGAATCCACGATCAAGCGAAAAGTGCGCGAAGCCTATATCTCGCTCGAACTTGAGAAGATGTTCAGCAAAGACGAGATACTCCAGATGTATCTCAATACCATCAATTATGGTCAAGGCGCTTATGGTATCGAAGCAGCCTCGCAACTCTACTTCTCAAAGCCTGCAAAAGACCTTACCTTGCCAGAGGCTGCGACGCTCATCGGTATTCCGCAATCGCCTACGTACAACAACCCGGTCGACAATCCTGAGAACTGCTTAGCGCGTCGTAACCTTGTGCTCGATCGCATGCTCAGCAATAACTACATCACCCAAGAAGAGCACGATGAAGCCCAGCAGACTCCGCTCACGCTCAACATAACGCGCGAAGAGGAAACTAACGGCATCATGAAGTACGACTATTTCACGAGCTATGTGCGCGATACGCTTCTGCAAGACTACTCGGTCAATGAAGTTTTCAAGGGTGGTTTGAACGTGAAGACCACGCTTGATCCGCATGTGCAAGATCTGGCTGAGGAGGCGGTAAATCGTAAGCTCGATAGCTTGCCGGAAAATCTCGAATGTGCCCTCGTGGCGATCGACCCTGACACTGGCTTTATTCAAGCTATGGTCGGTGGGCGCGATTATAAGACCAACGAATTCAATCTTGCCACGCAGGCGAAGCGTCAGGCGGGCTCTTCGTTCAAGACGTTCACGCTCTTGGCAGCGTTGGACGAAGGCTATTCTCCTGAAACGAATCTGAACTGTACCTCAAAAGTGAAGATCGGCAATTGGGATGTGGCGAATTATGGCAATGCGAACTATGGTACTCGCAGTATCGAGAGTGCATTTGCCGTTTCGTCAAATACTGGCTTTGCGGAACTTTGTACCGAGATCGGCCCCGACAAAGTTGCCGATATGGCACATAAGTGCGGTATCGAATCGGATCTCGAGAGCGTTCCTTCCATCACGCTCGGTGTTGAAGAGGTAAGTGTGCTTGAGATGGCGCAGGCCTATGCGACCATCGCCAACGGCGGTACGCTGCACAAGGCAAATTGCATCGAAGAGATCAAGGATTCATCGGGCCAGGTCATCTATCACGCCGATACGCGTGGTGATAAAGTACTCAATACTGACCTTACGCAAGCAGCGGTCGAAGTCATGGAGGGTGTTGTTCAGAAGGGCACGGGCCGAAATGCGGCACTCTATAACGGACAGCCTGTTGGCGGCAAGACCGGTACGAGTGAAGACTATCGTGACAAGTGGTTCTGCGGCATCACGCCTCAGATTTCAGTTGCGATCTGGATCGGCGATCGCAATGAAAAATCGATGCCTACCTGGGTTGCATGCGATAGCATCTTTGGCGACTTTGTAAATAAACTCTTGCGTGGTCAGGACAAAGAAGAGTTCCCTAAGGGCGCAGGTACGATCAAGTTCACCAAGACCGATATCGGTCATGGATCGGGCACGGATGGCGAAACTGTTTCTGCCGAAGGTGAAAAACCTGAAGAGAAGGACGATAAACCAGAAGAGCCAACCACTAACGAGCCAGCCCCTAATCCAGATGGGGGAGGCACGAACACTCCGTCGGGCGGAAATAGTTCAGGTGGAAATGGCTCAGGTGGAACAACTACGCCGCCTAGTGGCGGAAACACGGGAGGCTCTACGGGTGGCTCTGGTGGAACTGGTGGCGGTACCGGTGGGTCCGGGGGTGACTCTTCAGCTCATCCTACGGGAGGCAGAGCGGCTGCCTAGTGGGGTTTATGCTGAACTTATGATACGGTTCTTGGATCAGCGCAAAGCAGTAATAGCGCACGGACAAAAGAATGTGAATGAAGGAAAGTATGAATAACAAACTTCGAATTGGATCATCGCGCAACTTCGTAGTGGGGTTCATGGCTGCAGCAGCGCTCGTTTGCGCACTCCTGTTAAGCGGCTGTGCTTCAAATGCTCAGCAGGCAAACGATCCCCAAACGCTCAATCGTCAATATATGGCGAATGTGAATCAGATCATGGATGAGATCGATGCCCAGATGACCGAGTTCTCTACCATTGTCAAAGAGGGTGAGGTCGTTTCATTGAGCACTCAGCTCGCTGCGATCAACAATTCAGTCGATAAGCTCAAGGCGCTTTCTGTTCCCGACGAGATGAAAGACATCCAGTCCGATTACCTTAAAGGTACTGAAGAGCTCCAAACAGCTTTCGCAGCTTATGTCGATCTCTATGAAGATGTTAAGGCACCTGAAAACGGAACGTTTGATTTTGCGACGTATGGTGATCGATTGAATGACGTGAAGAGCCACTATGAAGCAGGAATCCAAGCGCTCGAAAGCGCCGACCAGAAAGCGGCAGATGCCTAGGCCTCTCCACGCTGAATCTTTTTAGCTGTTCTGCACCGATGGACGCTCGTTTCATCGGTGCAGTAGTCTGTTATGGCAAGGAATATCGTGATGAAATCTGTTGAATTACTAGCGCCCGCCGGCAACATGATCGCGCTTCACGCTGCGGTGAGCGCGGGAGCCGATGCGGTCTATCTTGGTGCTTCTTCGTTCAATGCGCGCAGAAGCGCCGACAACTTCACGCTCGAAACGTTGCGCGAGGCGTGCGATTATGCGCACCTGCGCGGCGTGAAGGTGTATCTTACGGTGAATACGATCATCCTTCCTTCGGAGCTCTATGATGCGCTCGAACTCGTGCGTCAGGCATATCGTGCGGGGGTAGATGCGTTTATTGTGCAGGATCTTGGCTTGGCTCAGGAGATTGCGCGTACGATCCCGCAAACACGGGTGCATATCTCAACGCAGATGAACACCCACACGAAAGATGCGCTCGTAGCTGAAGCGGCGTTGGGGGCCAAGCGGGTCACACTGGCACGTGAGCTTTCGCTTACGGAGGTAGCTGACCTGAGCCATTTTGCTGCGGAGCTCGGTATGGAAACGGAATGCTTCGCACATGGCGCGCTCTGCGTTTGCTATTCGGGGCAGTGCTTCATGTCCTCGATGGTGGGCGGACGTAGTGCGAATCGGGGCATGTGCGCGCAAGCGTGTCGTTTGCCCTATGAGCTGCGTAATCGTGCGCTGCGCAAAAGCCTCGATGCTCCTGGCGAGCATCTGCTTTCGCCGAAAGACCTTTGCACGGCAGAGATCCTCCCGGACCTCATTCATGCGGGCGTTAGCTCCTTGAAGGTTGAAGGACGCATGAAGTCGCCGGAATATGTGAGCTGCGTAGTGCGTATCTATCGTAGCGTGCTCGATCGTTTCAATGCGTGGGCAAGCGCTCAGCTTGAAGATGGAGTGAGCGAGGAGAACTTCGATTGGGCAAATGCACCGCGTGCTACCGCCGAAGAGATCCAGGAGCTTTCAGAAGCTTTTTCACGTGGTTTCACTACAGCCTATCTGGAAGGTGAGCGCGGCAACGAGATCATGAGTTATGCTCGTCCGAACAACCGCGGAAGCTTTGCAGGGCGTATCGCGAACGTGAAGGGTAGTCGTATCGAGATCGATCCAGCGTTTCCGCTCGTGGCGGGGGATGTGCTCGAATTCTGGACGAACAAGGGCAACATCATCCACGAGATCGATGCGCTCGAAACACTGCCGGGCGGCAGGGTAGTGCTCAAGATCGAAAAACCGCTTGGCAAGGGTGATCGTGTCTTTCGGGTGCGCAGTGCCGAAGCAGCCTTTCACGATGTGGCTGGGGGGCCACGCCCTCCTCTTTTGCTCCGTGTCTCACAAGCC
>OGQI01002677.1_pt1 | contig 10508 bp, 11 predicted proteins | sample 1553171 | NCBI WGS metagenome assembly OGQI01 (sample SAMEA2579988, study PRJEB22360) | human gut metagenome | biome: human gut; feature: human-associated habitat; material: faeces | place: Denmark | collected 2008/2010
AACGCGCAGGACGACCCCCACCCCCCCCCCGCCCGGGGCGCCCGCCGCAGCAACCGTGACGGCCAACGGCTTCACCCACCGGGCATGCTGTTTCGCAACCGGGGCGGACTGGTCGAATGTGGAAGTCTGCGCGTACATGTTCTGCGGATAATCCGGCACACCCTCGACGGTGGTCTGCACGGCACGGCCATACAAGGCCTGTTGCACGCGCTGCATGTCGCGCGCGAGCTCCAACGCGGAATAGTAACGATCCTCGGGCGTACGGCTCAAGGCCTTACGCAACACCCGTTCCACTTCGGCCGGCACGTCGGGACGGTTGAGCTTGGGCAGCGGATTGTTGAGAATGACGGACTTGAGCCGTTCGGCCCGCACCTGCCGTTGGGAATCGCCCAGCACATCGGCGTAGAAATACTCGTACGGCGATTGGCCGATCAGCATGGCGAACAGCGTGGCGCCAAGCGAATAGATATCGGACGATTCATTACCGCCACCGCCTTGGGCAAGCACCTCCGGCGCGGCCCACGCGATGGTGAAGCCGACACCCGGACGCCCATAGACGGTCCCGGCGATGCCGAAATCGGCGAGCATGGGCATATTGTGCGCGTTGATGAGAATATTGCTGGGCTTGATGTCTCGATGGATGATGCCTTTGCGATGCGCGGTGAACAGCGCGCTCGCCAGATCGATGCCGACGGTGAGCATCTGGTCGGCGGTGAGACGGCCATGCTCGAGGAACGTCTTGTAATTGCCGCCCGGAGCGTATTCGAACACGGTGTAGCCGCGCCCGTTGACGGTCACGCCGTTCTCATAGACGGAAAGAATGTAGGGGTGTGTGGAGATCTGCCCCATGAAATTCGCTTCGGAACGGAAGCGGACCGCGGCACGTGGGTCGAGCGTGTTCTTGCTGATTTTGATGGCCACCTGACGGGCCGGGGAAAGCTGCTGGTACAGGTACACGTCGGCTTCGGAACCGGAGCCCAGCCGTTTGATCAGTGTGTAGCCGGGAATCTGAGGGGGAATGCTCCTTGAGGCTTCCATGCTTCCTCTTTCTTGTAGTTCCTGCCCGGTTCCGTGCGTTGCGTCTATGCTTCGACCGTACTCGTCGTCATGGGCAGGCCGTCTGTTCGCTGTTGAACCTTCCCGGGCTGCGCCGCTAGTCAATCTTATTGGTGGCGGTGTCCGAAAAACTTTGTAGAGGGTATCGATGTCCATATATAAAGATGGCGGTGTCCACGATGACGTTTTCAGGACGGCTTCGGACGATGATATGCGATTCGTGGCCGGACCGTTCGGCTAAGCTGGGGAGACATGATGGATGTGGACGATCTCGATGACGTGACATTGGTTGCGGGGGCACCCCGCAGCGGCAAGACCCGGTTCGCGCTGGACATGCTGGTCGCCGCGATGAAACGGCATGGCGACGCGTACGCCGTGATGACGGTCTCCGGCAGACAGGTGGCCGACCGGCTCGGCGACACCGTGATCCGCGAACTGTCCGCGATCTCGCAGGCACGCCCCGTCACCACCCTGCCAGCCGTCGCGTTCCGCATCATGACCGCCGTGCGATCGCATGCCGGACAACCCCTGCCGAAACTGCTCAACGGGGCCGAACAGGACGTGGTCATCCGCCGTGTGCTCGCCAGGCATGCCGAACATGCCGAGCACGGCGACGAATGCTCCACCTGCGCGCTATTGCGCACCTACTTCGTGGTCGCCGACTGGGCGGGCATGGGGGTGGACGCCGCCACCGACGCCTTCGCCAACCAGCTGCGCGACATGCTTGCCCGCATGAACGAGATCGGCGCGAAACCGGAACTCGAAGACGCGCTGATTTCCCGCGCTGCCGACGAACACGGCACGCTTGACGAACGACGCGAACGACTGCGCGTGCAATGGCGGCTCGCCTTCGCGCTGCGTGCCGAATACAACCAGGCCATCAACGAGGCATATCCGGACCAATACCGTCTCGACGCCTCGCAGCTCATGATCGACGCCGCGGCCGCCGTGAACGAAGCCGAAACGTCCGACCTGCCGAAACTCGTCATCGTCGACGATTTCCAGGACGCCACACTCGCCGGCTTCGACTTTCTCACCGCATTGCGCAACCGTGGCGTGCGACTGTTGCTCGTCGGCAACCCCGACGAGGCGGTGCAGACGTTCCGCGGATCGTACCCTGAATATTTGTTCAACATGGCGCAATCGCGATTGGGCGCGCGACTGGTACGGCTGGAACCGTCCCATATGGCCGAAGGCACGGACCTGGCTGCGGTGACGAGCCGCGTGAGCCTGACCATCGCCAGCACGGAATCGACCGACGACGCGCTGGCGAACCGCCCCGGCAAAATGCCGGCCATCGCCATACCGGAGACGCACGACGGCAGTCTTGAAGCCGCGATGTACCGTTCCACCGTCGAAGAACTCGACGACGTGGTGTGGAAAATCAAAACCGAACATCTCGAACACGGCCGCGACTGGAACGACATGGCCGTGATCGCCCACGACAACGCCACCGTGCGCACGTTCGGCGAACGGCTACGCGCCGACGGCGTGCCCGTACGCTATTCGAGCGTGACCCGCCCCCTCAAGGACGAACCGTTCGTGCAGGGCCTGTTCTCCATGATCGAACTGGCCGAACTGAAACGGCAAGGCATCGCCACCTCGTCCATGAACCTCGACACGGCCGGCGCATACGTGCGCTCACGCGTCGCATCAATCATGAACTCGCCGCTGATCACCACTCCCGGCGAACGTCCGGCTCGGCTGTGCGTGGTCGAATCGGCGATGAACGCGCTCGGCTCGCTGGCCACGGTTTTGCATGACGATACAGCCGATCCGACCACGTCCGACACGTCCGGACGCGCGCTGCTGCCACAGCTGATCGACGATTGGAACGATTACGTCGAAACCTTCCACACCGCACGCGTGGCGGCATCGGCGTCGGACACGGAAAACGCTGCCGACATGGGCCTGCCGGCAATCGACACCGACGACCGGCTGATGACGGGAGAGCGTGCCGCTGAGGACGCGGACGAACCATCCTTCGGCATGAACGCGCTGTACATCCTGCTATTGGAAGGCGACACTGACCGCGTGCTCGACGCGATCGCCTCCGTACTGGGCCGCAAAGACCCCCAAGCGCAAGCCTTCGCACGCCTGTGGAAAACGCTTGACGATACCCTGCGGTCGGAGGCACGCCTGACATCCCACGAACCGCAATACATGCTCGACTGTGCATGGCAGGCGTTCGGCAAAGCCGAAATCTGGCAGAAAACGGCGTTGCGCAACAACGCCGAAGGCCGCGCGACCAACGACCGGCTCGACACCGCGATGCGCCTGTTCAGCTACGCGTCCGGCGGCGAATCGAACGGCGTGACGGCAGCGCACACCATCGACGCGTTCATCGAACAGGTCCGCGCGCTCGCCATCGAAGCCGACTCCCTGGCGCACACCGCGCCGATCGATCAGGCCGTGACGCTCACCACGCCCGCCGGAGCTGCCGGAAAACATTGGAAACTAGTATTCATGCCTGCGTTCCAACAAGGCCAATGGCCGAACCTCTCACCGCGCAACACCCTGTTTGGCGGGGAGGAGCTCGCCGACATCATGCTGCATGGACGACTGTCCGACGACATCGTCACTTCCGCAGGCCGCGAAAACGCGCAGCTCGCCGCGGTGCTCGCCTCCGAACAGAAAAGCCTCCTTGTGGCGCTCACCCGCGCCGATGAGCGCGTGACGGTAAGCGCGGTCCTCAACGAAGACCATGTGCCGTCCGACTTCCTCTACGGCTACCTGCCGGAATGGTTCGACCGCGACCGGGATGCCGATGCGGAAACACGCGTGTACACGGCGGTCGGCGAGGCCGGCGAATACGCGGGACTGGAGGCCGACCCGCGTGGCCTGGTCGCCGCCGCGCGAAGCGTGCTGGCCCATGCGCCGGCCGATTCCCCCCAAGCGCGCGATGCCGCGCAAGCCTTGGCGTTGTTGGCATCGCATGGCATCGCCGCCGCGAATCCCGACAATTGGGCGTTCCTTACGGAACATGCGGGAGCCGACGATATGACGGGAATCGACGGCAAGATGGAATCTGACGGAAAAACGGAGCATGCCGACAAGGCGAAGCTTATCGAACAACCGGAATCCATCGAAAAAACAGACGGCCAATCCGACGTGGTCACCCTTTCTCCATCCGCCGTTGACAGTTTGTGGGCGTGCCCGGTGTGCTGGATGCTGGAGAACCGTTTCGCCGGCCCACGCATGGGCAGCGCGGCCACCAGCTTCGGCTCGCTCATCCACGCCGTCGCGCAACAGGCCACCGAAGCCGGCCTCGACCTGCCCCAAAACCACACCGCGGTAAGCGACGAGGACAACATCGACGAAATCGCCCAATGGATGATCAGCCGATACAAGACCCTACGTGGCGACCTCAACGCCATCGACGACCCCGAGGAACGGTACAAGGCGCTCGGCAAGGACGCGAAGGCGTCGGTCGCATTGCGCAACATCGCCACATATTTCGTCAAGTCGAACCGTACGGGATACCCGTCGAACAACACCGAAACCATCACCGTGGGAACATTGGACCATGCCGAAGCGGAACGGCAGTTCGCCGCGCGATTCGACTTCGACGACATCCTCGACGCCTACAACGCCATCGACGGCAACGCTCCGATCTCCCGCGACGAACTCATCGCCATCATGGGCGCGCTCGTCGACGGCTGGCCGGAAACCGGCATGAGCGACCGGCTCACCGTACGCCTGTCGGGCAGAATCGACCGTCTTGAACACCGCCGTACCGCAGACGGACGCGAACAGGTACGGCTGATCGACTACAAAACCGGCAAAGTGCCAAACGGACGCTCCCTGTTCAGCGACCTGCAGCTCGTCTGCTACCAGCTGGGCCTCGCATTCCCGGAACACGGCGGAAAACGCGGCGCGCAGGCGATCGCAGCCATGCCGGACATCACCCAAAGCGCCCTGTTCCACGTCATGGAATACGCGGCACCCGCGCCACGCAAAGGGCAAGGCGACGAAGCGTACCACCAGCAGGCGCTGTTCGCCGGCGGAAGCATCAACGCGGGCGATTTCATACCCCGCAAATACGTGCCCAAAATGGCCAGCGTCTTCACCAGCGGCCTCGACGACGTCGAACGGCCGGCGCAGGTCAGCGAAGAACATTGGAAGCAACTTCTGGAATCGCGGTCGAAGATGACGGTATGGTCGCTGACCATGATCGCCCGCGTCTTCTATGCGGCCGCGGCGAGCCGGGCCACCCGCATCACCGCGCGTCCGACCGTGGAACACGTCGGATACTGCAGAACGTACGGCAGTGGGGTCTGCCCGGCCTGCCAAGGCGAGCAGAACACCGTATTCGAAAGGACCGTGGCATGAACGGGAGTAACGGTATGAACGGAAGCATGTCAACGAACGGGGCCACAGCAAAGGGCGATGCGATGGGCACTGTGCCGGCCGCCACGCCGAAATTCACCGACAGTCCGGAACAGGCCGCCGTCATCCAAGCCCCCTCATACGAGGACGTGGTCGTGGTGGCGGGGGGCGGGGGCCCGCCACAGTAACACAGTCTATAGCGACATCTGCTATTATTGGTGCTGCCACGTCAGGCGTTATGAATGGAATAGCTTCCATGAATTCCGGCAAGTCATTTTACGATGGATTTGCAAGTGGTTTTGAATCTGGAGCAATATTGGGTGCAATCAGTGGAGGATTAGGAGCTGGAACATCTGCAATTATGTCAGGGGCAGAACTCACAGTAGGAAGAGTCATGGCTGTAAAAGCTATGAATATGGTATCTGATGCAACTGTAGATACTGTGGTATATGCGTATCACTCAAACAAGTATGATAAAGACTTTACTGGCGGAGATATAGTTAAGACTTGGGTAAAAAGTGCGGCAACATCGTTTGCTATGCAGTCTGTTGGAGGTGGAAAGTCATCGTCAAAGACGGATGGTGGGAATGGTGTTATATCTACAGGCAAAGGACGGGGGGAGCCTGAAGGTAGTTTTAAATGTAAGAGTGGTAGTAAGACGGGGACTGTATGGGATAATATTACTAGTACAGCTGATAATATGCCTGCTACTAAAATACCTGCCACATTTAAAATTGATTTGGATGGAAACATTAATTATGTGAATCCTGAAACAGGAACGAACACATTATGGACAAATTCAAATGCAACTAAACATATGGGTGAGTATGTAAGTAGATTTGGAGATGAAAGTTGGAGCATTGGTACTCGAAGTCAAGCGATGTTAGAAAGTTATTCTGCATCACTTAATAAAGCAATGGAAACAATAGGCACAGAGACACCTGGAAGATATTTTGGAACATATGGCAATTGGGAACTTGGCATTAATACTGAGACTGGTGTAGTATATCATGCAAGGATGATTAATTAGGAAGGTGAAAAAATGAAGTTTGAAAAAGTATTTAATAATAAAAAATATGTTCGAAAAATAGAAAGTATGGGGGAGGGGCTTGTTTTGTTTGAAATATCAGTTGTTGATAAAAGAGTAGGACAAAATTACCATTTATTTTTTGAGGATAAGCGAAAGCCTCCGTTGGATATAGCAATTAATCCAGACGATGGAATGATAGAGTATATTAGTTATTTTGCTCAAGATGAAATGATTAATAATATTAGTGATATTCCCGAAATTATAAATGAGGATATGGGAATTAGTATATGTAATAAAGATTTCAATGAGGATAATATGAATGTTACCGTAGATGGGAGATTCAAATTTTGGAAATTAGAAAATACAATTTTGATATTGAAAAATGATATTGAGGAACTTGTGCTAAATGCATATAGGATTAATGATTTAAATAATTTATTGTTTCTAGGAGATGATTTTGTTGGAATAGAATTTAAAAATTTGAATCAAGAGGAAATACTAGAAATTCATAATTCGAAATGTTTGCTATAATTAATTATGGTTATATTTTCGGACATCCACAACCTACAACTTTTGCAAGTCTATTAATTAACCATCATGGCTGTTGCGAAGCAATTAAGAATCCATGATGTTAATTAATAGACACTAGTGAAATTTTGCCGAGTTGGGTATACGAACGAACATTGAAAAATGACATGCTGATGTAACGCACTCTTAGTAACAAAATGTTGCGAAAGGGTGCGTTTTTCTGTGAAGGTATTTTATAAATGGTAAGGGTATTTTATAAAAGTCAGTATTACAAGCGGTATTTCAGACATAAAAAATGGTCTCTAAAAAGCGGTAATCCATTTACAGATTTTCTTCGTTATACTGATAATTTTAAGAGATGCATTTCTGTATAATGATGAAATCGTTGTACTCAGACCAAAGTGTCGGACAAAGTTTTTAGCCTTTTCTGGAAAACTATACAGTATCTGCATTTCTGCTAATGGAGAATTATAGCTGCTCCACAGAACTGATGTTTTTATAGGTGCTAGAAAACCTTATAGTATCTGATTTTATGTAAGAAGCATCCGACCCTGCATTTATTATTTCAGTACGAGGTTTTATATTAAATTTCTTCATATTGTGGTGGTATGAGGTGAAAAGATATGAATGAAAAATCTGACATTCAAAAGCACAGCAACAATAGTCGCAAAAGAAGGCAGCTCAATGGGAGCCGATGCGCAGAAGATAACCACAGATGTGACAGGAAATGATACAGCAGGAATGTCTGTTGATGAACATTCTAATACACTAAAGACGTTGGATGAGGTATTTGAAGGAAATAGGTTAGATTATGACAATACTGCATTTAAAATAAGAAGTGGAGTTGATGGAGTCTCAAAATCTGTAGGTAATGCTGATATAGTATATGGCAAAATAACATATATATTAGATGACGTAGATGGAGATATTTTGGGAATATATGATGCTAAAACAGGAGTACTAACCCAGCAATTTGTATATGATTCAGATTTAGGCTGGCTATTAAAATGAGTTGAGGAGATTTAAGAATGAGTGATATGTATTGTGTGTATAACGGCAAAAAATACAAAATAAAAAAGAAAAATGATAAATACATAATTACATCAAGAGTAAGAAAGGAAGATTTTATTAATTATATTGATGTATTAGGAAATGAACATTCAGAGTTATTTATGAAAATTGTTAATGCAAATGAGGTAGATATAATATACAATGAAGATATATTAATAAAATATAAAGATAAGTACTTTCATTTATTTGCAGATAAAGTATCTAGAAATGCAGTGCTTGCTGATTCATATATGATATGGACCAATTCAGAGCAATTGGCACAGGAATATATTTTTGAAAAGAAAGAGCAATTCGTATTTATTAAGTATATAACAAGAAAAGAAATTGGAGCTGTAAAAATAGTGAAAACTCCAGTATTGGATTTTAAAGATATTGAGCAATCGGAAGAGATAATAGAGGGAGATGCTTTAGATAGTTGGCTTTCTGAATTAATTTAAATTTATGTATCCGCATAATTAGTCAGTGTATCAGCGGGATTCCAAGATCTAAAAAGGTTTTGAAATCCTATTGTGTCTTACCGGAAATCAGCCTAAAAGTTCATCCAAAAGTTAATAGAGTTAGGAATTGGCGAAGATGTTGCAGAAGACTTGCTCAAGGATTATTTGAATTGGAAAGAAAGACCGGAAATTATAGGAGAAAACAATATTTCAGATGGTGTTGAAATTGCGGGAAATAATGTAACATCTAAATATGGATATTATGGAAAGGCTGCCGCATGGGATGTTGGAGATGTTCATATGAAAGGTGGAGCAGGGCAGATGAATACAATTTATAGTTGGGGAACTTTGAAAGATACAGGAATAATTTCGGATTTAGGTACAGCAGTAATTAATTAGTGGAAAGGAAAATAATGAGTAATATATTAAATGAAGAGATTAAAAAAAATTTATATGGAATTGTTCAAGAAAATATAGACGATTATGAATATTTCCATTTTGGAGAATTTGTCGAAAAGCCAAATCAGTGTGGGTGCTTTGAACGGAATGGAAATTGGTACACATACGTAATAGACGAAAAGAATTTTTGCACATTTGGAGGACCATACAGTAGAAACGGAATAATATGTGCTTGTACAATGATATTACCAATTACAATGGTAAAAGAACAGTACAATTTTACTGAAGAGGAATTTAATATTTATTTGCATAATCATTTTCATTCATTAGAAGAAATAGATAAAAATGTAAATTCCAACAAGGCATGATAAAAAGTCAGAGAGACATTTCGAGTGAGGTAGATTTTTGGTATGCGTTTTTAGATAAATATTTACAAACACGCGGTTGGTTATAATTTTAATTATGTCTTCACATAAGAACACCTGCCACCTAAACAATTAATCACGTAATCACGGTCTTTAAATTAATCGGAATGGCTCTCACCGAAGGTGATGAAATACATGGAGATTAGTTAAAAGAACATATGGCGAAATTTGCATCTTGGTGAAGTATATATAACAATCCTGTCAGCCATCCACAGCGGGAAATCTGACATTCAAAAGCACAGCAACAATAGTCACCAAAGAAGGCATCTCAATGGGAGCCGGAGCCGGTGCGCAGAAGATAACCACAGATGTGACAGGAAATGATACAGCAGGAATGGTTGCCGGTATGGTTGCAAGTGGAGTGACAGCAAAGGGGCTGAATGGAATTGAAGCAGAGGCGAACAAGCTGGCGAAAGCCCCAAAAGGGATTGATGGAGTAACCGAGGGAACCGGAAATGTAGCGGAAGATGTTGGGAAGGTTGTTGAGTGGTAAGGCTATAGGTACTGATGAATTAGTTGTAAGAGATACTAAATTTTTAGACGCAGATGAAAATATTGATTGGGAAAAGTGGGCACCAAATGGTGGGCGAGTACCAGGAACAATCAAGGAAAATCAAACTATTCCTGCAGGAACTATTATTGACAGATATGGAAGTCAATGGGGAAAATATACATCACCAGCAGGAGTACCATATGAACAAAGGGCACTTCCATATATTGAGAACCCAAATGCATATCATAAATATGAAGTATTAAAACCAATTGATAACGTTACAATATCTGAGATTGCACCTGCATTTGAACAAGTTGGGGGTGGAATACAGTATGAATTACCCAATAATATTAAAAAATTAAAAGAATTAGACTATATAAAGGAGATTAAATAAATGACTAGAGAGGTATTAGAAAAAAAATTAAAAATAGCTGGAATTCCAGATTATATTTATAATCTGACAGGACAAGGAAAAAATGATGAATGTTTATGCTTGGAAAAAATTCAGGATAAGTGGTCGGTTTATTATTTAGAAAGAGGTATTAAGACAACAAATGAAATTTTTGACTCTGAAAATGATGCGTGTCAATTTTTGTATGACCAATTAATGAATTAAAAAACATATTATTAGGGTTATACTCTGGAACTCCCAACAACCTATAGCCTCTGCATGTCTATTAATTAACCATCATAGCTGTTGCGAAGCAATTAAGAATCCATGATGTTAATTAATAGACACT
>OGQI01002687.1_pt1 | contig 10474 bp, 8 predicted proteins | sample 1553171 | NCBI WGS metagenome assembly OGQI01 (sample SAMEA2579988, study PRJEB22360) | human gut metagenome | biome: human gut; feature: human-associated habitat; material: faeces | place: Denmark | collected 2008/2010
ATAATAAAGAAATCGATAAATTCAAGTTTGATAAGGAGGTTGAGGTTTGGCTATGAATAACAGTTTAGCAGAAGTGCACTTGTTTTGGGCATAGGATTCTTACCTTCTCTTGTAGTGTGCCTGATTTGGATTGTAAATCAGTCTGTATATTGCAAGGAAGCGTTAAAGTATTCAAAGGCAGGAACTAAGATATGATGATATTAAGCAGGATATGCTTAATATTGTTTTGATTGGATTGGCAAAGAAGTTACCTCGTCAGGATGAAAAGCATGAATTACATCGTCTGTTGAGGGCATTGCTTTCAAAGAGTCTTACACAAAGCGGGAAGCTAAATATAATTGAGAAAGAGTACGATATTCCATTAGAAGAAGATTTAAGAAAGAATTTTTCGAGAATCCGAAGACAGACCGGTTACGGAAGTTTTTACAAACTTTTACTTACGGGAGTGGAGAGGATAAAGAACGGACATACTAACAAAAAAGTTGGAGGTATGTCATGAAACCAAAAAATTACACGAATAAATCAGCGATGCTTGTAGGAACGGATGCAGATCCGGTTACCGCAGGACCAAAATATTTTGCGGAGAACACACCGGAACAGGAAAAAGAAAATGCCGCAATCCGGCAGAGCAGTATGTACAACGACAAAAACCGCGCACGCATAGATAACAACCAGTTTTTTGAAACAAGAAGTAATCCTTTGAGCAGCAAGGGGAATTGAGGATTTGCTTGACAAAGGTTCTGTCCGAACATCATAATGAATGATAGAGATATCATGTAAAACAGGACGGAGCATAGTATGAATCAGATTTGCAGGGACATTTTCCGGGCGATTCATGAGGGAAAGTGGCTGAAAATCGAATATCGGAACAAAGCGGATCAGATTACAAAATACTGGATTGGAATCCGTGATCTTGATCCGGCAAAACGTACCCTCAAAGTAGATGGTCTGCACCTTGGAATGTATACACTGGGGGAATATGACAAAATTTTTGTGGATTCCATTCTGTCCACGGAAGTCATTGAAGGAACGTACTGTCCGGAAAACAGGCAGCTGATCGAAGATATCGAGATGCATCCGGAGCGTTATAAAACTATTTTTTCCAGCTCTGCAAATCTGAAAATACTAAATTATCTGGAACTGTGTAACCGCATGGATACGACGCCTTACATCACCGATTATGATCTGATCCATTATATCGATGGGGATCGTGTGAAAAACGGACGGTATGCACTTAACGATCAGCAGTTTCAGGAGGTCGTGTCAAATTTCCAGTATTCCCTGTCTCACGAAAAGAAAAAGAGCACCAATTTAAGAATTAAGAAACTGGCACTCAATGTATTGAGTATTCATACGGCGAAGGGGTTGTACGTTCTGGCATACCGGAACCTGAACCTTGATGTGAAAAACAGAGTGTTTCAGCCGGATGAAGATATCACAGTCTGCACACAGTTTGGCATTGACGGACAGACGGAAAATGCGCGTAAATTTCTGGATGCGGACGAGTACGAACTGCTGGAAGATTTTGAAAATAATCTGGAAAAAATCAAAGATGCGATTACCGGTCATGGAGGGCAAAAGCCGGTCGTAGATGATATGCCGTATGTGCTGGGGCTTGGGATGGATGTAGTGCTGAATCTGCATGACGAGTACAAAGCCATACTTGATATGTTTGAAAAGCAGCAGGTTACTTATCCAGTCAAAGCCTTCTTCGGGGAATTGTTAGAACGGCCGCGTCGCACCAAGGCGTATCCGATTGCACTGATCAATCAGAACATCAATCTGGATCAGCTGCTGGCAATCAACAACGCCATGAAATATCCGCTTGCCTACATACAGGGACCACCGGGCACGGGAAAAACAAATACGATCATCAACACGATAGTAACGGCGTTTTTTAACAATACGACCGTTTTATTTGCGTCCTACAATAACGTTCCAATCGACAATGTATTTGAAAAACTGACACATCTTGAGTACCATGGACAGACCATTCCGTTTCCGGTACTGCGGCTTGGAAATATAGACAAAGTTAAAGCTGCAATCAGCTACATCAACCGCCTGCGCAATCAGGTGCAGACCGTAAAAATATATACGTCCACGCTCGATAAGCGCAAGGATGACCGGGTTGACCGTGCAAAACGTCTTTCTGCGAGACTGAAAGAGTATGAGGAAATTCTGGATTTAAAGGAGCGGAAAGAGACACTTTCGCATCTCATGGAATATCAGGAACATATCAAAAATGCCATGAACCTGCTTCCGTTTCAGATGGACCTGCAGGGATACCAGATGCAGAGGCTCGATCAGAGAATCCACCAGATTGGCGAAATTTCCGATTCGGATGCCCTGCAGTTTCTCGACCGCAACGAAGAAGAATTTTATCAGTATTTATTTTATACGTCTGCGCGTTATATCAAGACACTCGAAGAACCCAAATATCAGGAACTGCGGGAGATTTTAGATTCTGGAGAAAATCCAGAGACACAGGCGCGGGCATTCAACAAATACATGCAGAAATCCGAAAATGTAAAGAAGCTGCAGCGTGTTTTTCCAATCATTATCACTACCTGCATATCGGCACATAAGATCGGGGAACCGGAGCCGTTGTTTGACATGACTATTATGGACGAGGCCAGCCAGTGTAACGTTGCGATCTCTCTTGTCCCGATTATCCGTGGAGAGAAACTGATGCTTGTGGGAGATCCGCAGCAGCTGAATCCGGTTATTCTGCTCGGAGAACTGACCAACCGCAAGCTGCGACGGCGGTATCATGTGGCAGAGGAATATGATTACAGAAAGAATTCGATTTACAAAACGTATCTGGCATGTGATGCGGTGAGTGATGAAGTGCTTTTGCGCAGCCATTACCGCTGCAACAGAGAGATTATTGGATTTAACAATAAAAAATATTACAATTCCAAACTGCAGATCTGTTCAAAAAGCAAAGAGCCGGAGCCGCTTGTCTATGTAGATGTAAAAAGCGATCGTGCCGAGATCAAAAATACATCTCCGGCGGAAGCAGACGAGGTCATTGCATACGCGAAGCAGAACACGGACAAAAGTATCGCGGTGATCACACCGTTTGTAAACCAGCGGGCACTGATCGAGCAGGCGATCAAAGAAAACCACCTCGAAAATTTAGTCTGTGGAACGGTGCATGCTTTTCAGGGAGATGAAAAGGATGTGGTGCTTTTTTCCACGGCACTGTCCGACCGCACCAATGCCGGTACCTATCAGTGGCTGAAAAACAATAAGGAACTGATCAATGTTGCAACCTCACGGGCGAAAGACAAACTTGTTCTGCTCGCAGACAGCAAAGAACTGGAGCGTCTGCATGCAGGACAGGCAGACGATGATCTTTATGAACTTGCGCAGTACATCAAAACCAACGGGAAGTCAGAGATCACGGAAAAACATATCAGTTCCCGTGCACTTGGCATCCAGCCGTTTTCTACTGCTACCGAAAATGCATTTCTTGAAAACCTGACGCATGCGCTCGAAAATATCTGGCTTTCCCAGAGTAAGTATGTGATTCACAAAGAAGTTGCCATATCGCAGGTGTTTCAGGACAACATGACATATGATGATCTGTTTTATATGGGGCGATTTGATTTTGTCGTGTACGAAAAGCAGGGAAAAAAGGAACTGCCGGTTCTGGCAATCGAACTTGACGGGAAAGAGCATTTTGAGGATGCGGTGGTGCAGGAGCGCGACCGGAAAAAAAATGCCATCTGTCAGGCACACAATATGGAGATTATACGGGTGGAGAATTCTTATGCCAGAAGGTATAATCATATTAAGGGAATTCTGATGGATTATTTTTCGAGGGTGCATTAAAAGAAAAATGCATTTTTTGTTATGAAAATATAGCAAATCCCAAAAATCAGTGCTAAAATATACACAATTCATCCGTGCAGAAATGCGGCCTTCGGGCTTTCACATGACACTTTTTTCGATAGCGTAGGCTTAGCGGTGTTATCATGTTGAAGCGGATGAATTTTTATGTACAGAAAAGGGAAACGTGTCAGTAAGGAGAAACTGGTGAAAAAGCAAAAAGGAATGATCATCACTGCGGCCGTGTTACTTGCAGCCGCCGCAGTCGTAACCGGAAGCCGTCTGATCCGGCATCCGGAAAAATCAAACACAAAAAAGTCTGAGGTTGCGGATCAGGAGAACAGTGAAAAAGAACAGGATCACAGGACTTCAGGGACAGAACTGAGTGAGAAAAAACAAAACATGAACGAACCGGATCATACGCAGAAAGAACAAAGTGTTGAAAATGCGGACCGTACCGGGAAAAGTATCACAGAGGAAGCGTTCTACATTTCCAAAATCCCGGACGATATTTTTGAGAAGATGCAGGGAAAATCATACAAGGCAGATTGTACCGTACCGCGGGAAGATCTCCGCTATCTTCATGTGCTCCACATGGGGTTTGACGGTCAGACAAAAGAGGGAGAACTTGTGGTAAATAAAGCCATTGCAGAGGATGTCCTTGCCATTTTCAGGCAGTTGTATGAGGCAGAATATCCCATTGAAAAAGTCCGGCTGGTGGATGAATACGATGCGGATGATGAGGCATCCATGAGCGATAACAATTCCTCTGCGTTTAATTTCCGTTTCATTTCCCATACGACAAAAATCTCAAAACACGGTCTGGGCATGGCAGTTGACATCAATACACTTTATAACCCCTATGTAAAAACCGTCAACGGAAAGCTGTCGATTGAGCCTGCAAACGCAGAAGCATATGTTGACCGGAGTGGGGATTTTCCGCACAAGATTGATCACAATGATCTGTGTTACAAGCTTTTTACCCGATATGGATTTACCTGGGGTGGGGACTGGACACATTCGAAGGATTATCAGCATTTTGAAAAAGACTGATGGAAAGTTGTGGGGACATATAGAGAAAAAGATGTAATGTATGTCCCATAAGAGCAAACGGAGAGGTCAATCAGAAAAGCGTTGGTGGAAAAATTTTTCCTTGACATATCTGTACAGGGGAATATAATAATCATCGAAAAGAAAATATTGTTCACCGAAATTCGTTGACGAGAACAGCATCGTATCTTATCGTTATTTTCAGAGAGCCTGTGGGTGGTGCGAACAGGTAGTAGCTGGATATGGATGATCCTCTCTAAGAAGCGGGCTGAAAGCAGACAACTGTGAGTAAACTTTGCCGGTTTCCTCCGTTATGGGATAGCATATGTTGGTATGTGAAGTGTCACAGAGTTTTTCTGTGGAATCAGGGTGGTAACGCGGATTTTATTCGTCCCTTTCCAGAGTAGTATCTGGGAAGGGACTTTTTTAATGTCTGAATTCGTTTTTCAGTGAACAGACCAAGGAGGAAAAGTTTATGAAAGCACTACAAAAACTCAGCAAATGTTTATCGGACTACACATCAATTGTGGTAATTGCAATTGCGGTAGTAACATTTATCGTTCCGGGAATGATGGGATGGGTAAACCATCAGTTATTTACCGATCCGGTTTCCAATAAGTTTACAAGTCAGTCGATCATCATCGGTATTATTATGTTCAGTATGGGTCTGACACTGACAACGCAGGATTTTAAGATTCTGGCACAGAGACCATTCGATATCTGTGTTGGTGCACTGGCACAGTATCTGATTATGCCGTTTCTGGCATTCGCACTGACGAAAGTGCTGCATCTTCCTGCAGGCATTGCACTGGGACTCATTCTGGTAGGTTGTTGTCCGGGTGGCGTGTCATCCAATATCATGTCGTATCTCTGTGGTGGAGATGTGGCATTTTCCGTGGGAATGACAACCGTATCCACGATTCTTTCCCCGATCATGACACCACTTATGGTTTCTCTTCTGGCAAGCGGAACCAATATTTCCATCAAGGCACTGCCAATGCTTGTTTCCATTGTGGAAACGGTTCTTCTTCCGGTAGCACTGGGCTTCCTTTTAAACTATCTGCTGGGGAAAAAGAAAATGTTCAGTGAGTTACAGAAAATAATGCCGGGTGTGGCAGTACTGGGGCTGGCGTGTGTTGTCGGTGGTGTGGTATCTTCCCAGGGCGCGAAGTTCTTCCAGTCCGGAGCTGTAATCTTTGTAGCTGTTTTTCTTCACAATGGACTTGGTTATCTGCTTGGTTATGGAGCAGGAAAACTTGTTGGCATGAATACCGCCAAAAAGAGAACCATTGCCATCGAAGTTGGTATGCAGAATGCAGGACTGGCAACAAACCTTGCCACAACGACCGCACAGTTTTCCGCAACACCGGAGTCTGCGATCATCTGCGCAGTTTCCTGCACCTGGCATTCTATTTCCGGAACACTGCTTGCCGGCATGTTTGCTGCTTATGATAAACACAAACAGAAAAATGCATAAGTTTTTCTATTGACATAGACATGGGAATGATGTAACATAACGGTGTTATCTAACATAACGACGTTATGTTGCATTTTTATTTACAGGGAGCGTACCATGGCAGGAAAGAAGATACATGACAGCGAGACGAAGATACACCTGATCCAATGTGCTAAAAAAGAATTTATGGAGAAAGGGTTTGCGGGGGCAGCCCTCCGAGGAATCTGCCAGAAGGCGGGTGTGACCACAGGAGCACTGTATTTTTTCTTTCAGGATAAGGACGATCTGTTCTGTGAAGTAGTGGGAAATTTTATGGATCGGCTCAATGAGATTCTGCGAGAGCATTTTTCTTTTGAAGTCAGGGAGATGGAGAGCGGCAAAGCAAAAGAGCATGATGACAGCAGCGATTTTGAAGCAGTCGCACAGGTTGTTCATGAACTGTACACCTACCGGGATGAAGTGCTTCTAGTGCTGACAAAAGCGCAGGGATCAAGCATGGAACATATGCCGGACCGGCTGGTCGATCAGATGGATGAGCACAATGCATTTATCTGTGAAGCGATGTGCAAAGCTTACCATGTGCCGATGGTGGAACAAAGCGTTGTACACTGGATGTCCCATTCACAGATCGATATGTTTATATTTATGGTAACGCACATTGATGACGAGGAAGAAGCACTGCGGTTTGCGGAAAAAGGTGTAAAATATCTGTTGGCAGGCTGGTACGGACTCGTCAGACCGTAGGCTGTCCGCATGTTTTGACGGAAGGTCGGGAAAAGAAGCACAGATCGTCCGCGTTTGGACAAAAGGTTTAGAAAAGAAGCACAGGTCTTTCGCTTTTTGCGGGAGACCTAAAAAAAGAACCAGAGGTTAGATAAAACTAATATTAGTATGAAAAGTAAAACCAAAAAGAAAGGGAGTTTCTATGTCAGAAGAAGAAAAGAAGTTTTTGGAAATTGTAGATTTAAAGAAAGGATTCGGAAGCGGACAGACACGTCAGGAAGTACTCCGCGGCATGAATTTTTCCGTTGCAAAAGGGGAGTTCTGTGTGTTGTTAGGACCATCCGGTTCCGGAAAATCCACACTGCTCAATATCATCGGAGGCATTGATAACGCCGATTCCGGTTACATCAATATCAACGGCGATAAGTTAGAGGATATGAGTGAGAAAAAGCTGACACAGTACCGCAGAAAACATCTCGGCTATGTATTCCAGATGTACAATCTGATTGGAAATCTAAACGTGAAGGAAAACATCGAAGTGGGAGCGTATCTGTCAGACAATGCGCTTGATATTGATGATCTGTTACATACGCTTGGACTTTACGAGCACCGCTACAAACTGCCGAACCAGTTGTCCGGAGGCCAGCAGCAGCGTGTTTCCATCGGCCGTGCGATTGTAAAAAATCCGGATATTCTGCTCTGCGATGAGCCAACGGGAGCACTTGACTACAATACCTCCAAGGAGATCTTAAAGCTGATTGAGGAGGTCAACAAAAAATACGGAAATACCATCATTATGGTTACACATAACGAGGCGATCAAAAATATGGCAGACCATGTGATCAAGCTCCGTGACGGTGCGGTGCGCCACAACGACATCAATACAAACAAGGTATCCGCGGAAGATCTGGAATGGTAAGGGGGCTGCTATGAAAAAAATCAAAAATCCCCTGATCAGGAGAATACCGAAAGAACTGATCGGGGACTGGAAAAAATATCTGGTTGTATTCCTGTTTCTTGTGCTCACGATCGGCTTTGTGTCCGGTATGTATGTGGCAAACGAGAGTATGATTACTTCGGCAAACGAAGGCGTGACAAAATACAAACAGGAAGACGGTCATTTTGAGTTAAAAAAACAGGCAGATGCTACCTTGCTTTCGGCAATTGAGACCGGTGAAAAAGCGGATTTTAAGGCAACAAAGACAACATTGTATGAAAACTTTTTCCGAAATGAGGAAGAAGATTATAATAACGACGGGAAAAAGGATGGAACGATCCGCGTATTTGCAAAGACAAAGGATATCAACCTGGCATGTATGCTGCAGGGAAGTTTCCCACAGAAGGCGGATGAAATTGCCATTGACCGTATGCACGCCGACAATGTCGGAATAAAGGTGGGAGATACCGTCACAGTTTCCGGAGAGACTTATAAGGTTGTGGGACTGCTTGCGTATGTCAATTACTCCACCTTACATGAAAAGACCACAGATCTGATGTTTGATGCACTGAAATTTGATGTGGCAATGGTGACACAGGACGGTTTCGACCGGCTGCACAAGAGTATTCACTATACTTATGCATGGAAATATGAAACGGAGCCTGCGGATGAGGCCGGGGAAAAAACACGCTCTGATAATTTTATGCGTGCATTGCTCACACAGGTGGTTGTTGCGGACAATGAGCTCGAAGATTACACACCGAAATATGGAAATCCGGCGATCAATTTTGCAACCGATGATATGGGATCGGACAAAGCCATGGGAGGTGTGCTGCTGGATATCCTTGTGGTAATCATCGCATTTATCTTTGCCGTGACGATCAGCAATACGATTGCAAAAGAGTCCTCCGCGATCGGAACGCTGCGCGCGTCCGGTTACACGAAGGGAGAGCTGGTGCGGCACTATCTGTCCATGCCGGTTATTGTAACACTGCTGGCTGCGATTGTCGGAAATATACTCGGCTATACGGTGTTTAAAAATATTGTTGTGTCGATGTATTACAACAGTTACAGTCTGCCAACGTATTACACGATCTGGAATCCGGATGCATTCTTTAAGACCACGGTGGTTCCGGTGATCCTGATGCTGGTTGTCAACCTGATTGTGATCGTGCGCATGATGCAGCATACACCACTGCAGTTTCTGCGTCATGACCTGAAAAAGACAAAGAATAAAAAAGCCATGCGTCTGCCGGGATGGAGCTTTTTTGGCCGGTTCCGCCTGCGGATCATGTTCCAGAATGTCACAAATTACCTGATTTTATTTGTCGGTATTTTCTTTATCATGGTCATGCTGGCCATGGCAGTGGGCATGCCGGATACGCTTGATTATTATAAGAGCAACACGGATGGCATGATGTTTGCAAAATACCAGTATGTGCTTAAATCCTATGAGGATGACGATAATAAACGGATTACGACAGAAAATAAAGATGCGGAGAAGTTTGACATGACCTCACTCGTAAAAAAGAGTGATGTGCTTGATGAGGAGATCTCGGTATATGGAATCGCGGACAACAGCAACTATGTAAAGATCAAAAAGTTAAGTTCGCTCAAGAAAAATGAAGTTTATATTTCCACTTCGTTTGCTGACAAGTATGGACTTACCGTTGGCGATACGGTATCGCTGGATGAAAAGTATGAAAACAAATCTTACAAGTTTAAAGTTGCGGGATTTTATGACAAGTCCCAAAGTCTTGCGCTCTTTATGTCGATTGACAATTACGGAAAAGTATTTGACTTAAAGGAAAATGAATTCAGTGGATTTTTATCCGACAGCAGGATTACAGATATTGATGAGGAAAATATTGCAACGACCATTACGATAAGAGATATTACAAAGATGGCAGATCAGCTTGACCATTCGATGGGATCGTACATGAATTATTTCCAGATTCTTTGTATTCTTCTGGCTGCGGTTATGATCTATCTTCTGACGAAACTGATTATTGAGAAGAATGAAAATGCGATTTCCATGACAAAAATCCTTGGATACGAAAACAAAGAGATCGCGAGTCTGTATCTGCTTTCGACGAGTATTGTGGTTGTAATCGCGGATCTCATCAGTGTGATTCTTGGAACACTTGTTATGGCCGCGGCATGGCGGATGATGCTCTTTTCCTACAGCGGCTGGTTCACTTTTCGCGTAACACCGATTGGTTATGCAAAAATGTTTGGATTTGTGCTGATCGGATATCTGATTGTTATGGTATTTGATTTCCAGAGAATCAAGAAGATTCCGATGGATCAGGCTTTGAAAAATGTAGAATAAACAAAGAAAATAAAAAGAACTGGTACTTTGGAGAGGTACATAAAACGCCCCGGTAGTTGTAGCTGCCGGGGCGTTAATTTATGTAATGTGGGATTACGCCTGCTCACCAAGAGAGGTATTACGCAGTACCGCAAGAATGATG
>OGQI01002689.1_pt1 | contig 10467 bp, 4 predicted proteins | sample 1553171 | NCBI WGS metagenome assembly OGQI01 (sample SAMEA2579988, study PRJEB22360) | human gut metagenome | biome: human gut; feature: human-associated habitat; material: faeces | place: Denmark | collected 2008/2010
GCTCATTCCGTATTCTTTGCATATCTGCGTACTGCTTTTTCCGGATTCATACAAGCTTACTATGCTTTGCTTGAATTCCTCTGTATACTTGGTGTTTTCCATGTGTTTCTCTCCTTTTTTTATTATTATACCATCTTTCGCTTTTTGCTGTCCTCTTTTTTAGTATAGCACCAATCAGGAGGAACGAACATGATGAAACAAGAGAAAATGATAGACGGAGTGAGGCACGTTCTGAACCCCAAGACAGGGGAATATCTTCCGGATACGGAAATCTTAAAGGGATGGACGTACGTTCTGGACGAGGAGAATTTCCGGTATTATCCGATTTATCTGAAGGAAGTCCCTATAGATCAGATATCGGATCAGGAAAGGAAAGAATTTCTGGAGATGGTAGCGGAATCGGAAAGACAATCGGCGGAGGAAAAAGAGATTCTGGGATTCACAGAAGCGGAGTTCGACATAGTACCGGAAGAAATGAGAGAGAATTATTACAAGACGGCATTGGGGTACTGGAAACCGATTCCGGAGGAACTTCTTCAGGAGATCCCTCACGGAAAGTACGTAACAATGCGCAGGAATTATCTTCTCAATCAGGATCCCAAGGAATTTATATGGCTGAAAAACAGCGATCAACTGAACAAACATCTGACAGCCGTCAATCTTCAGGCACACGAGATGGAAGATATGATAGTGGAAAAACTCAAGGAGAACAGTCCGGAATACAAAGAAGCGGAGAATCAGGGAGATTACCTGAAAACAGTACAGCTTCAGAACAGTTTTCTGAAAACAGCAGAGGAAGAAATTCTGACAGAACTGATATACAAATAATCGGCAATACTCCGTACAGATACATTCCGCAAAAGACTTACAGAAAGTATGATACCGATATTGCTGCCAAAATTGCTGATAAGCTTGGGGAAAGCGGAATAAAATTCTCCGGTAAAATTACCGCTGAAACAACAACTATTACAGTCAGCAAAGCTGATATTAAACGTCTGGAGGAGATTGCACACAGCTTTACAGCTGAAAAAGAAAAATTCGCCATTGGCGAATCACATAAGCAATCCCATGAAGTACAACTTTCCCGTGCAGAATTTATAGAATACGCTACGGATAAGCTAATAAACGACATAACAGTAAGAAATGCTCATGAAAATTCAGATTTAGAAAACTTTAATAATGAAATAAACAAAAGTATATCGGAACTTTTCACTGAACTTATTGTCGGAAAAGAACAGATTGAAAATTATACTATTAACGAAATTGCACCTCTATACGATAAATTTCAAAGCGATGAAGCTTTCAGGGCAGACATTTGCAATATCATTTCCGAAAATGTTGATATTTCTCTGACACAGCTTGAAATTACAAGAGATAAAGCCCAAGAACTTGGCATACCATTTCAGGTCAATGAAATTGTGGAGCTGCCAAAAAAAGAAAATCCAATGGATAAGGCTATTCGTTTTATCAATGAATACTGTGAAAAAGAATTCGGCTCTCCCGGTAACTTTTCAAATATGGATCACATTGAACTGGCATATAAACCGGATAAAGAAACCGGTCTTGCAGGTATTGAAGCCTATGCCGATCTTGAAACATTCCGTATCGTAAAAGAACAGGACGGTAGAGTCGTTGATGAACAGCTTTTTAATTCTCTTGATCATATGAATACTGTTCTTAAAAATCTTGATTTTGACAAACTTATTGAATTGCCAGATAACGATAAATCTGAAATAAAAACTACTGTCTTTGAAAACACAGAAAAGAAATCTCCGGACGTTTCTGAATTATCTGTCGGCGATGTGATTCTCTATGACGGTAAACGCAGAGAAGTTGAACAGATCAGTGAAAATAGTATCAGTCTGAAAGACCTTGACGCTCCCGATTTCGGCGGTATTCTGCTCGGTACTTCCGATGTACTTGCATATAACGGATGGCAGCAGGATATGAATGAAAAGGGATTTGAAATTCTGTCAAAAGCTGCACCGCAAATTACATCAAAAGATCACCAATATGTACCGTCACAGCTTTCTCTGTTCGGAGAACCTGTAGTTTATGAATCTGACGCAGAAGAAAAGGCAATCTATGCAGCTTTAATGAAAGGCAGCGGATTTCAGGACGGTAAATTCCGTATTGAAGAATTCTGTAAAGAAAACCACTCTATAAATGAATTCGCCAAAATGCTTAAAGAGGAGTACGGTACAGGCGGTCATTCGGGAAATGAATTTTATGCCTTTGCAAATCACAATTCAAAAGGCATTGAAATTATTCTTAACCGTAAGTATGACAATGAGGAGGGCAGAAAAATTTATCTTTCCTGGAAAGAAGTCGCTGAAAGAATTTCAGAACTGGTATCCAAAGGCGAATATATTACCAAAGCCGATATAGATGACCGTATATATCATGCAAAATATATTTTGAAATACTACGATTCAGATAGTGAATCTGATAAAATACATACGGAAAGAGCAAAGAATATCCTTAAAGAATACGGCATTTTGCCTGAAAGCAGTAAAATCAGCAGAGATTTATTCGATATTGAAAACGCCTATATAAATACAATTAAAAATAAAGGAACTCTTTCAAGAATCGAAATCAGAGCAAATACCAACTTGAAAAAGCGTCTTTCCGAAAAAGGTCTTAATCCAAACGCTGACAGCAGTGATAAAGTGATTTTTAATACTGATGGGCAAAACTGGAATAAATTCGTAATTCCTGACAAGTGGGGAAATTTAACGAATAATATTGACATATCAGAAGTTCTTACAGCTGACGAATATGATGAGATTTCTTATGTGATTTCTAAGGTCATACCTGAATCTGAAATAACATTTACAAAACCTGATAATAATTCCGATTTAAAAAATAATATTGAAGAATCAGATGCAAAAAATCCTGAAGAAAATAACAAGCCAGATGTTCCGCAGAAGATTACTGTAGGTGACAGATTTCGTCATAAGATTACGGGTAATATCAGCGAAGTTGTTTCTCTGACAGGCGCATTTCCGTGGATAGCCGACGAGTGTACGGTCACAAGGGACAGCGGCGCTTTTTCCGTCACTGAAAATATCTCATACAACCAACTGCTGAACAGCGATCTTTATGAATATATCGACCATACTGACAGAACCGTTGAACGAGCTAAAAAATCTATGAAGTCTGACATGAAAATTGAAAACTTCAAAATTACTGGTGATTTTATCATCGAAGGCGGCGCTAAATCGAAATTCAAGGCGAATTCCGAAGCTATCAGAACGCTGAAAATGATTGAAAAGGAAAATCGACCTGCAACACCGGAAGAACAAGTAATACTTTCCAGATACGTTGGCTGGGGCGGATTGTCCGCCGCTTTTGATTCTAAAAATGAACAATGGTCTGCGGAATATTCAGAGCTTAAAAGTCTCCTTACTGACGAAGAATACAATGCCGCACGTGCTTCAGTTCTTGATTCCTTTTATACTCCCCCGTTCATTATTGAATCAATATATTCGGCTCTTGAAAATATGGGTTTTCACGGCGGTTCTGTTCTCGATCCTTCTACAGGCACAGGAAATTTCCTTGGTAAAATGCCGGGATCAATGTCAGACAACTCACGTATTTACGCAGTTGAAAAGGACAGCGTTTCTGGCCGCATTGCAAAGCTTCTTTATCCTGATGCTGACATTCAGATCACCGGCTTTGAAAAGCGTGACTTCTCAGACAATTTCTTTGACGTCGCTGTAGGCAACATTCCTTTCGGAGGTTTTAAAATTTCAGACCGCAGATATGACAAATACAATTTTGCGGTCCATGACTATTTTATTGCAAAAACTCTGGACAAGGTACGTCCGGGAGGTGTAATTGCTTTTATCACTTCTTCCGGTACTCTTGACAAGGCTAATCCGTCGGTAAGAAAATACATTTCTCAGCGTGCAGAGCTACTGGGCGCTGTCAGACTTCCGAATAATGCTTTCAAATCCTATGCAGGAACGGAAGTTACCTCCGACATTATTTTTCTCCGGAAACGTGAAAAAATGATAGATATTGCGCCCGATTGGGTGTATACCTCAAAAAATCCAGACGGTCTGACAATTAACAATTATTTTATTGAAAATCCGGAAATGATTTTAGGAAAAGTTGTGGAGGGAAACAAGCTTTACGGCAAGGGTACTATGGTCGTTCCTTTTGAAAATTCCGATCTTAAAGTTATTTTAAATGAAGCGGTAAAGAAAATAAAAGGAATTTATACCGCTGAAAGGTCTGTTATTGCAAAACCCTCCGGAAAGAAAAAGGACAAATTTAAACCTGAAATTCTTCCTGCCGACCCGACAGTCAAAAATTTCTCATATGCTGAAATTGACGGTAAAATATTTTACCGTGAAAATTCCATTATGACTGAAATGCCGTTTACCGGTAAAAGATACGAGCGTGTAAGCGGAATAGCAGCTATTACAAAATGCGTCCGTGAACTGCTTAATATGCAGCTTGAGGGTTACTCGGACGAAGCTATTATTTCAAAGCGTACAGGACTGAATCAGCTTTATGATGATTTTACAAAGAAAAACGGATTATTAAATGATAAAACCAACAGAGACATTTTCCGTGAGGACGTTTCACTTCCCCTTATTCTTTCACTGGAAAAGGTCAAGGACGGCAAGCTTATCGGCAAGGCGGACATTTTTACAAAACGTACATTACAGCCTCCTGTAAGGATAACGCACGCCGATACCTCCGCAGACGCTCTTGCCGTTTCCATTTCCGAAAAAGCAGGCGTCGACCTTGATTTCATGTCCGAACTTATGGACGGAAAAGAAAAAAGTGAAATAATTTCAGACCTTAAAGGCGTTATTTTCTTAAATCCTGAAACGTCTGCATGGGAAACCGCAGACGCATATCTTTCCGGAAACATCAGAAACAAACTTGCCGCCGCTAAGAGTGCAGCTGAATCAAATCCTGATTTTACTGAAAATGTTTCCGCTCTTGAAGCCGCCATGCCAGACCGTATCGAAGCAGGCGACATTACGGCTAAGCTCGGTTCTCCCTGGATAGACGATAAGTACATTCAGGAATTTATGTATGAGCTTTTTGAAACCCCGAAGTTTTCCCGTGATCTGGGAATAGACAATAATTACATAGGAATTCAGCATAACCCTGCAACCGCTAAATGGAATGTTATGAATAAGTCTCTTGATAAGGATAATATCAAGTCTAATACTGCATACGGTACGTCCCGAAAATCCGGATACAGCATTTTTGAGGACAGTCTTAACATGATCGATACTACCGTTTACGATCCTGTTTACAATCCTGAAAAGGATAAAACAGAATACGTGATAAATCATGATGAAACTCTCCTTGCACGTCAGAAACAGGAGCTTATTGAAAACGCTTTCCGTGAATGGATATTCAAAGACCCTGAAAGACGTGAATATCTGGTCGAAAAATACAATGTTTTGTATAATTCTATACGTCCCCGTGAATATGACGGTTCTCACCTGACTTTTGCAGGAATGAATCCGGAAATAACCCTTAAGAAACATCAAAAGGACGCTGTCGCACACGCCTTATACGGCGGTAACACGCTGTTTGCACACAAGGTTGGGGCAGGCAAAACCTATGAAATGATAGCCGCCGCCATGGAGGGAAAACGTCTGGGACTGCACAATAAATCTCTCCTTGCCGTTCCAAATCATATGACCGAACAGTTTGCAAATGATTTTCTTACACTGTACCCTAATGCAAATATTTTAATTGCACATGAAGACGATTTTAAGAAAGAAAACCGCCAAAAATTGTGCGCCAAAATTGCAACAGGCGAATTTGACGCCATTATTATCGGTCATTCTCAGCTTATTAAAATTCCCGTTTCAAAAGAACGTGAGGAACAGTTCATTCAAGATCAGATCAATGAGCTTATCAATGACATTGCTGAAATGAAAGAGCAGAATGCCGAGAGTTTTACCGTCAAGGACATGGAGCGCACAAGCTAAGCTTAAAAAGCTTATTGAAAAGCCGATAAAGGACGACGTGGTTACCTTTGAGGAAATGGGTGTAGACAAGCTGTTTATTGATGAAGCCGACATGTTCAAGAATTTAAGCGTATCAACTAAAATGCGCAATATTTCAGGAGTTGCGGCTAACAGAAAAGTTCAGAAAACTCAGGATCTATACATTAAATGTCAGTATCTTGACGAGCTGACAGGCGGAAAAGGCATCGTTTTTGCTACAGGTACTCCTGTAAGCAACAGTATCACGGAACTTTTCATTATGCAGAAATATTTACAGGCTGACTATCTACGTGAAAGCGGTCTTACCCACTTTGACGCATGGGCGGCAAACTTTGCGCAAAAGGTCACAAAGCTTGAATATGCTCCTACCGGTAAAGGCTTCAGGCAGAAAACCAGACTTTCAAAATTCAGCAATCTTCCTGAGCTTATGACCGCTTTCAAGGAGTGCGCTGACATAAAAACCGCCCAGGACTTAAATCTTCCCGAACCTGAATGTGAACGTCACATTATTGCTGCCGAGCCTACGGAAACACAGAAAAATTTAATACAGTCCCTGTCGGAACGTGCAGAAAAGATTCACAACAAGCAGGTCACTCCCGATGTTGACAATATGCTTAAGGTTACCACCGACGGTATTAAAATCGGTCTCGATCAGAGACTTATAAATCCTCTGCTTTCTGATGAACCCAACACTAAGATCAATATATGCGTAAACAATGTAACCGATATCTGGAAAAAGACAGCGGACGAACGTCTCACTCAGGTTATTTTTTGTGATTATTCCACGCCTAAGAAAGACGCTTTTAATTTGTATGATGATGTAAAATCCAAGCTTATCGCTAACGGAATCCCTGAAAATGAAATTGCTTTTATTCACGATTATGAGAAGCCGCAGGACAAGGAACGTCTTTTTGACAAAGTAAGAAACGGAGAAATACGTATTGTTCTGGGTTCAACGCAAAAAATGGGTGCCGGAACTAACATTCAAAACAAGCTTTATGCTATGCACCATCTTGATGCGCCATGGAAACCCCGTGACATGGAGCAGCGTTTAGGACGTATGAAACGTCAGGGAAATATGAACGACAAGGTTCATGAGTACATTTACGTTACAAAGGATACCTTTGACGCATATCGTTTCCAAACCCTTGAAACTAAGCAAGGCTTTATTTCTCAGATCATGACAAGCAAAAATCCTGTGAGAGTCTGCGAGGACGTTTCACAGTCGGAAATGGAATTTGCAGAGGTCAAAGCACTTTGTGCAGGTAATCCGCTTATCCGTGAAAAAATGGAAATTGATATAGAAGTTCACAAGCTTCAGACTTTAAAATCGGCATATCTGAATCAGCGTTACAAGCTTGAGGACAATGTTTTAAAGCATATTCCCGAAAGTATTGCAAAAGCAAAAGAAAATTTAAATGCCGTTCTGGCTGATTCAAAAATTACCGAGCAAAACCCTCTGAAGCGTGACGGTGAAGGAAATGTTATATTCTCCGGAATGACAATAAACGATCATGTTTATGCAGACAAAAAAGAAGTCGGAACTGCTCTGATAGAAGCTGCTGCAAAAGCGCTTACCGGAAACCCAAATGCAAGAACTGAGATCGGACAGTACAGAGGATTCAGGCTTGAGGTTTTCTTTGACGCACTGTCAAACGACATAAAAATGGACATTAAGGGTAACGGCAGCTACAGAATCACTCTTAGCAGCAGTGATACAGGAAATCTTACCAGAATTGACAATGCCATTAATCATATTCCCGAAAAGATCGACGAATATAAATCTGAAATTGAAATTCTTAATACTCAGCTTGAAAATTCAAAAGCTGAACTTGCAAAGCCGTTTTTAAAAGAACAGGAACTGAAAACAAAGCTTGCAAGGCAGTCTGAACTGGACAGACAGCTTAATCTTGACAACAAGGAAAATCTTCTGGGTAAGGACAATGTTAAGTCCTTTGAACTGGAAACCGAAGCTGACAGGCACAAACTTAACTCTCATAATTCCATGCAAAAGAAAGATATCAAAAGTTATGATTTGGAGCTTTGATCAATTCGCCATTGGAGAATTACATAAAAAAGGAAGCGAATGCTTCCTTTTTTTGATTTTATTCGATGTGTGTGGTATAATTGATATGCTGCTTCTGCTCCGAACGTAACAGGGAGGAGGTGAATCTTGTGGAGATAATCATTTCATTTATTGCTGCCATAATAACAGGTGTTTTAGCAAATGCAATTTATGACTCCTGTAAGCGGCTGTATGGTAAGTTCAATAAAAAGAAGTAGCCAGCACAAAAAAGCCGAGGAACCGCCATTCCTCGGCTTTTTATTTTTGTGATCTCATGGAGATTACATCATTTCAATTCTGTGATTATTATACATCACTTTCTTATTATTGTCAAGTATTGTTTTAACATTCGCCAATGGCGAATTATGAATAAATTGACAAAATTCGATATCTATGATATAATTTAATACATGGGCATACTCTAAACGGTAGGCGGTTGTTCCCTCCTTACGCCATAAGCTAATTGATCGTCCCCTAACGGGCAGGCGAAATAAGCTGGCAGGGAGGTGATAGGTATGGAACTTACATATTTAGTTCTCACTATCCTGCTTCTTGTTACTGTTAATGAAGTAATCAAGAACATAAAGAAATAAACCGCCCTAGCGACCAAACTAAGCGGTTTATTAAACAACTTTGTGAGGGAGCGACCGTCTATCAGTGTGCCCTTTTTTATTATTATAACAATATTTTTATGTAATGTCAAGACCTTTCCTTAAATTCGCCATTGGCGAATTTTTATTTATTCACTACAATCACATCAGCTGATTTATAAATAGGACAATTATTTCTTTCCGGACAATTCTGCTTATAAAACTCCTGATATACACATTCCATTGAGACCTTTTTATATGTATTCACATCGCTTATTTTATACTTTACATTGACAAAATATTCTGTTTTCTGTATCGGACAATAATCAAAATGTGGTTTTATTATATACATTTACTATAATCCCCTTAATAATTTTATATATTTAATTATATCACTTTCGCTATATTTTGTCAATAAACTACTTTTATTTACTATATTATACATCAAAAGCCCGGTTATTCACCGAGCTTCAATGCGTAGAAAAAATATTTTGTGCTTTCTTATAATATTTCAGCTTTCGCTGATATTTACATTATATCATATATTTTTTACATAGTCAACACTATTTCATCATTTTATTAGAAATTATTCTTACCACATAATATATAACTGATAATTTCCTCCACCTAGTTCTTTCCATGTAACTGTTATATCATAATATGTTGATATTATTTCCTTAACTTCCTTTTCACTATATCCATGATGAATCATAAGTGATGCTTTTTCTTCCTCACCATAAAAAGATTTCTAAACAATCTTATAAATAAAAGCATACGTACGGACAACACAGGCAACAGTCATGTGAAATTCTTGCTGCTTCGCTGTTTATATAACATCCCATTTCCAGACTCGATAAACTTATTTTCACTTAAACATTAGGATTAATATACGGAATATTTGAGCAATTGATCTCTACATTCTGAAGCCAATATTTGCTTTTACAAAACCGCTCAATCACCTCTTTAATGTATTTTTGTTTAGGAGACGGTGAAACTGTGATACTTACAATTGGCAGATGTCCCTCGCATATTATTCTCAAAGGATTCGCTTCCCAACGTTTTTCATGCTTTGGACTACTAGCCCGCTCAATCTTATGTTGATTAAACAATTTGGTGAACTCCCTGCAAACGTCCTTCTGATCTTTTCCGGCAGGAATAACGATAGATTCCCTTATCCGCGAGTCGATATGCTTATTAAATATTTCCTCAATTTTCTCTGCGGAAAAATATCTTTTAAGCGAATGTTCCCCACGGAGCAAATTGCCGCATTTAACGATAATATAAGGTATCTTTGTGCCGTCGGTCAATGTTCTGAATTGTATGTAATCCTCTAACTCTCCGTTCGAATTGTCAAACATCAGCCGATATTCGCTTTCCTCAATGAAGTACCCACTTTTTAAATATGGCACGATATCTCGTAATCCTATCTTATAAAGACCTTTATTTTTGTCGGGTAACAATTGCTCTATTTCCTTCCAGGAATTTTGTAAATTTTCTTTCACGTCATATATGCCACTGTCGTTTTCGGCACGATTATCCGTGCGGCAATATATAACAGGCAACGGAGTATTTTTGTATAACTCCATATTGCTCTTAGGATCGCTCATTCCGGATTTGCAAATCGTGTACGTGCTTTCGCTGATGAACTTAATCCTGATATGAAAATAAGTATCCCCGGACTTTACAGCACTGATAAATCTAGCAGTACTGATCCTTTGCCTTTCGTGAATTTGCGCGCGTATTGACAACGGCATCTGCGCACTGTACGTTGTTCCGTTTTCATCCAGATAAAATATTGAAGAAAGTTCGGACAGCACAGTTTTAT
>OGQI01002702.1_pt1 | contig 10438 bp, 10 predicted proteins | sample 1553171 | NCBI WGS metagenome assembly OGQI01 (sample SAMEA2579988, study PRJEB22360) | human gut metagenome | biome: human gut; feature: human-associated habitat; material: faeces | place: Denmark | collected 2008/2010
TTATAGGTATGAACAAAACGCGCTTGTTATGTGTCAGCTTCCTGCTTCGGATATGCGAAAGTAACAACATCATCCAGAAGCGCCATCACCAACAGCATTCCTTTTCCGGCGCGCGCATCAATGCGCACGAGTTCTGTGTTAACGTCCGTCTTCGTGCCATGCTTTTGTTCCACGATAAAGTCAAACGGCATTTTAACATAAAAAGCTGCTGCAATGCAGGTTCCGTTGCTGCCGTTCTTTTTAAAGTCAAACGTTTTAAGGCCCTTGCCGTTGCGCCCCTGCACATCATAATCGAACACGAAGCTGCGTTTCGCATAGCCACGGTCGGTCAGGATCAGGATTTCACCATCCTCACCGATTTGCTCGAAGAAGCAGACTTCATCTCCCGCATCAAGCTTGATACATTTTACGCCGCCGGCCACCCGTCCCATCTGCGGCACGGAGTCCGTCTCAAAACGGATGCTCATGCCAAGCCTTGTGATGAGGAGGATCGTATCTGCCTTGCGGGGCTGCACGCCCAGTAAGGCATCTCCATCCTTGAGTGTAATCGCCTGCACGCGGCGTGTGCGCGTCAGATACTCCGCAGCATCCGTCAACTTTACATTTCCCTGCTTCGTAAAGAAATAGAGCGCGCCGGATTGCACTTCTTCCATGCAGGCGACGACCACTTCGTCCTTTTCCAGCGTCAGGATGGAATTCAGGTTCGTCGGCCGTCCGCCCGGTTTGGATTCTGGGATTTCATCCACAGGGAGCGTAAAACACGCACCAAGGTTTGTGAACAGTTTGATGCGCCGGTCTGTTCTGCTGTCAACCGCTGCAAGCACGCGCTCGCCTTCAGCGGGCTGCATCCGTTTGGAGCTACGGCGGATGCGCACGCCATCCAGCAACAAAACAAACGCATCCTCCGAAACTTTGGTTTCAAGTTCGGGTACAACATCCGTTTTTTCCGCGTGGATCAGCCTTGTTCGCCGAGGCGTACTGTATTGATCACGAATCTCTGTCAATTCTGCTTTAATGACAGCGCGCAGCTTGTCTTTGGAATTCAAAATCGCTTTGAGCTCCTGGATTTTCTTTTTGACATCCTTGTATTCTTTTTCAATTGCCAACAATTCCAGATTCGTTAAGCGTTGGAGACGCAAATCGAGGATCGCCTGCGCCTGAATTTCGCTCAAAGCAAAGCGCTGCATCAATCCATCGCGCGCTTCTTTCGGCGTTTTAGATGCGCGGATGAGCGCAATCACCTCATCAATGTTGAGGATGGCTACCATCAGGCCCTCAAGGATATGCTCGCGCCGCTCGGCTGCATCAAGATCAAACTGCGTGCGCCGCGTGACGACATCTTCCTGATGGGCGATGTAGCATTTGAGCATATCCAGCAGGCTCAGCACCTTCGGCTGTCCATCTACCAGTGCCAGCATAATAACGCCAAAGGTATCCTGCATCGCCAGCGCAATCGAGTTCGCCTGCGTCATATTTCCCATTCCGAGCGATACCAGAACAGCACTCCCGGAAAAAAATACAGCCAGCACCTTTGCCAGTTTTTCCTCTGGAAAGGCTCTCGTCAGCGTTACCATCGGACCACCGCAGTAGGTCCCGTCTTTCTTTTGCATCCGGTACTTCACAGAAAGAAAGCTCTCCGAAAATTTCAGTGCAAGCCCGATCACCGCTGCCAGCATCATCCACACCAGTGCTCCCGGACCGCCAAGTGCCATCGCCGAGGCAACGCCCACGATATTGCCTGTCCCGATCTCTGCTGCCAGTTCCGTCATCAACGATGCGAACGGCGAAACACCTGCTTCTGTTGGTTCCCCGGTGCGCCTCGCTCTGCGGCCAAACGCTGTCCGAAGTGCAAAAACCAGACGGCGAACCGGCAGCGCACGAAGCTGGATCATCAGAAAAATGCCTGTCCCAAGCAGCAGAAAAAGAAGCGGCGGCCCCCAGGCGATTTCATTCGCCTTTTTTAGAAATGCATGGATTTTTTCCAGATTGTCTGCACTCATTTTCCTTCCCCGTACATCACAACGTTTTCTTTGCACTTTATGCAGAGCTGTGCAAAAAAAGAACCCGACAGCGGCCTGCAGCCCCGTCCGGTTCTTTCTGTGTTCATCCTATTTTACTGTATTCTGCTTTCGCCCGTTCTCAGGATTCCTGCTCTTTTAAATCGTCCGCCACCAGAACGCCCGCTTTGAAGCCCATCAGCATCATCTCGAGCATTTCCGCATCGTAATTGCGGTATTTCAAGTAATAAAACAGGGAATCCAGATAGTTCAAGAAGCCCTTTTTCGTTTCCGGGCTTAAAATCACTCGTTTTCCGTCACCCATCAGATACTTTGCAATGCGGGAAAAGACAAATTTTTCATTCAGAAATGCCATCGCATCCGATGTCTCATCCTCCACCAGAATCTGGATCGGTTTTCTCCGCAGCAGCCAGTATGTCTCATAGGAGATTACTTTCAGCGAATTGATATGTTTCGCCTGGTGAAAATGTTTCAGGCGGGAAATATCCGTGAAATAGTCCAGCACCGCATGGCTTAACAGCGATTCACTGATCTGGATTTTCTCGCGAATGCCGAGACTTTTGGCAAATTCCTCGATCTCTTCATAAAAAACGGCATAACGGCTCTGAATCACTTCCTCAGAAAATTCTTCCAGGAGTCCGTCGTAGTTTGTATATATTTTTTCTATTGTATTCATTTTTCCTCCCCGGGCAGATTCAGAATTTCATAACAGAGTTTCGTCCGGACAAAGTCGGTATATTCGGTCATCTCGCGCTTTTCCATCGTTCCATAGCGGATCGGCGAAGTATTTCCCATCAGATGTTTTCGGATTTTTCCGGCTTTGACTGCCGCCATCATATTCTCCGCAGAGTCCTCTGCTGCATGAGAGAAGCCCATGCGGCCCGTGTTTCTTCCATCCATTTTTTATCCTTTCCCATGTCTAAAAAGCAGTTTTATTCTTTCAGTATGCTCCAGACGGCATCATCCATCGTATGAATTTCGTTCAGATCGCGTTTTTCCACTGCTGCCTTGACCTGCGGTTTTAATTCACGCTTGCGCACGATCGTTTCCTTGCTCTGGAACTTCTCATCCGGCACAACCTGGAGACGGCGGTAGAACGATCCCATCTCATCTCCCATGCCCGCCAGACGGTTCAGCAGCTCGGAAAACTCTGTCAGCATGGCGTTTCCCTTGCGCCGCGGATAAAGAATGCTGTGGTCAATCTCTCCCCAGCCCTCCTCGAACAGCGTCTTAATCTGAATTTCAATGTAGACGCCGCGGTAAACGACAATGTAATGCACCGCACGGTAATGTTTCCGGTCCAGAATGTTCTCCTCCGGAATCCAGTTCATATAGATGTCGGCGTAATCGCCAAGTCTTGTATGGACTTTCGGCGGCTCTGCCATATAGCCCGACGCATTTTTGTCGTAGTCACGGCCGTAATCACGGATGTATTTTTCCGGATCGTTTTTAAACCAGTGGGTAATATATTTATGGAAGTTTACCCAGTCCTCCCGATACAGCAAAAGTCCCCGGATTCCGATCAGGTCTGTCACATAACGCATATAGTTTGTCGCATCCATTTTCCGGTATTTTGCATAATTTTCCAGACGCTTACGCACCAGCTTTTCCACCAGATGTTCGGTGTCCTTCAGGCGGCTGTGGTACGACTGCAGTCCGATCTCTTTTTCCTTGTCCTGCAGAAATTCTGCCACAAATTCTTTTCGGATCTTTTCCAGCGTCGGCCGGTGCCGTTCATAATCATCCGCAATTTCCAGCAGTTCTTCCCAGGAAATATCTGCTTCTTCAAATTCCTGCGGCAGAATTCCAAATTTCTGCAGAAACTCGTCCTTTGTCAGATACACGTAAATTCCTCGCTCTCTTTGTCAATTCAACGTACAGGTTTCTTTTTTTTCAGAACGCACCCCGGAGAAACCCGGCCCCGCTGCGTTCTGACGCACCGGAGAGATTATAGCACATTCATCCCCGCTTCACAAGTAAAATCTTTATTTAAGAATGCACATTTCCACTTTAATCTTTCTGCCAATTTCTTAAACTTTCCTTAAGCTGTCTTGATGTTTCACCTGCTCCATGGTAAGATAATCGTGACTTGGCAGAATTGTCTGCTGTTTACACTTACATTAAGAGGGAGGTCTTTTTATGTGGACACGAGAGCAACTGAAAACCCGCGGAAAAGCCGCATTTTTACGCAATTACTGGATCTGTGTGGTAGCAGCCCTGATTCTGACGCTGCTGGTCGGAAGCGGTACTTCCAATTCCGGAAATTCCAATAATGGAAATCAGCACAATACGTCCAGTATATCCGGATTTACCATTTCTTCCGATAACCTTAATGTTGCATCTTTTGCTGAAAGATTCACCCCGCTTGGTCCGGTTAAATTTGTTTTTTCTGTTTTCGGTGGTATTGTGCTTCTTATCATCGGACTTGCATTTATTCTCATCGACATTTTTATCCTGGCTCCCTTCGAAGTCGGAGGCGCAAGGTTTTTCATCGAAAACTCAATGGAAAAAGCGGGACTTGGCTATATGCTGTCTGGATTCCAGAATGGCACCTACGGAAAAACAGTCTGGACTCTGTTTTTGATGAAGCTTTACACTTTCCTCTGGTCGCTGCTTCTTATTATTCCTGGAATTGTAAAATCTTATGAATACCGTATGGTACCGTATCTTTTAGCCGACTGCCCGGATCTTTCCACAGAGGACGCATTTCGGATCAGCCGTGAAATGATGGATGGCGAAAAAATGAATGCCTTCATCCTGGATCTTTCCTTTATCGGATGGAAGATTCTCTCTTCCATCACCTGCGGTCTTGTCGGTCTCTTCTATGCGAATCCGTATGAGTACGCAACCGATGCCGAACTGTTTCTGGTTCTGAAACAGAATTACTTCTCTGGCCGCAGTTACAGCAATACGTATCAGACTTACTAAATGGGATCAAAAAATCAGGTGCTTCTCTTTTTGGGAAACACCTGATTTTTTATAATCTCTTACTTTTTCTGTATCTCGTTTAGATATAATCTTTCATTTCAAAATACCGCATCAGAATATCTGCGCAGTTCTCGATGCCAAGATCCGATGTATTCAGGATCATATGATAGTTATTCACATCTCCCCATGTTTTTCCGGTATTCTTGTAATAATACTCGGCACGCTGCTTATCGGTCTCTTCCAGCATCACCTCAGCAGCTTCTCTTGTCAGAGAAAACAACTTCATGATACGATTGATGCGATCCTCTTTGTCCGCGCAAACGTAAATATTAATGACGTTGCTCTTATTTTTCAGAAACTCCGAAGCGCACCGTCCAATAATAATACACGGCTGTTTTGCCAGTTCGCAGATCGCATCCGCCTCAGATTCAAAGGCATTTTCACGCATGCCGTGCTCTACATCGTCCTTATCATATACCGGGATATGCAGTCTCTCGGAAAGTTCTTTTGCAATAATACTCGCCCCTGTGCCAAACCGGCGGCTCATCGTAATAACTAAGTTCATTTGCCACTTCCTCCTTCGCACTTCTCATAACGCAAACAAACGCCTTATGACAAATCAAAAAATTTTTCTTTCGCTGTCTTTCATTATAACAAACCCCCACCGAAAACTCAAGGTTTTTCGACAGGGGTATTGGCGTGCTATGCGATTGTGATTTCTTCTATTTTCTTCTTTCCAAAATGGTTAAACAGCGCGATCACTCTTCCCGTGCAGACCATGGCTACAACAGTGCCGATTCCGATTCCCACCGGTCGTCCTGCACCGATCATTCCGATAGCAAGGGCAAGGACAAGAAGCCGGCTTCCCATCTGTTCAGGTACCGGGAGAACCCGGTCAAAGATGGTAATAAAGGCGCTGGTCAGGTAGCTGGCCGCAACCTGTAAGAGCTGGAACGGTGGAAATTTTCCTTTCAGCAGCACAATCCGTAATACGATAAAGATCAGATACGCCACAAAGACTGCCGTTCCTGTTTCATAGCCAAAAATCTGTGCCACAGCGTACGGAATGGAGATGATGGGCGACACGCCGAGGTTCGTCTTTGTTTTCAATGTGATGCCAAGTGCCAGCACAATAATTCCAACCAGATAAAGCGCAATACGCAGCATCTATTTCTTTTGCTTTTCCTGCATGATTTTTCTTCCTCTTCTATTCCTGTTCTTCTTCCAGTACACATCCTTCCGGCGCGTAAGTCTCAAACAGCCAGTCCTCGAGCGCATTCAGGTTATCGTCGGAATGCTCAACCTCGCGTGCGTAACGCCAGGAAAGCTCCTCAACGTCATGCATGGAAAGTGTTTTTCCGTTTTCCAGCCACCGCGCAAGCAGGATTTCCTGGATCCAGCGAACGGAGAAAAGGGCAAGTTCCATTTTGGAACAGACCATATCATCGTAGACGGCACCGCAGAAATAGGTATAGGCGAAGAACATCAGAAGCTGCTCGCCTATGTTTTCCCACTCGGCACGACGGCTGCTTTTCGCTCCAAAGGTGCGGTGGAATTCTTCACAGATAGCCTGGTAAGCAGATTCGCCATTCTGGTACAGCACTTTTTCTGTACCGTCAAGCACCTCATCCCATTCCGGGCGCAGGCGCTCGAGGCTTCGGAGAACAGCCAGTTCTTTTCTCTGACGTTCCCATACGTGGAATCCCGCAGCGTCCACACCTTTTTGGGCCAGACTTTCCGCCGCGCACTCGCTTAGGGTTCCCTCTTCCAAATGCTTCTCATATTTCCGAAGCAGCTCATCAATATCGTATTCCCGCTGTTCTTCCATGCAGATCTGATACTGTTCGGCAAGCTGTTCCGCCGCCCTCATGCGCTCCTGCAGCGGCATCGTACGGTTCTGCAGAATTTTGAACAGAACATCTCTGGTATCTTCCAGCTGCGAGAACATCATGAAATCGAACTCTTCGAAATCATCCTCCTCGTCGGTCTCCTCCGCAAGGAAGCGCACCGGCTCCTGGCAGGACAGAATGATTCGCGCCGCCTCCGGGCAGGAAAGGGACAGGGAAAGCTCCCGCAGTCCCTCATATTCTTCCGTATGTCTCGGGTACAGACGGCACGTATCGCAAAGCGCATCCGGGCCCAGTGCCTTGTAGAGGTCACAGAGATTCTCATCATTTAAAAAAGCACAGCGGCGGTTCTTCTGATAGAAACAATCCTCTTCCCAGTCGATGGAATTGCGCAGACGTTTTCCAAACTCGCCCTGCTCCTTTCCGTACCGCTCCAGAGAATCCTCGTCGATCACAATCTGCCAGCCGGCGCAGCAGGTATCCGGACAATCTCCTGCTGTGCATGTAAACTGATCGTAAAAATGTGGTTTCAAATATCTCATGTTTTTTACTTTCCTTCTTTATATTTCTGTACGATCCACGCACCGGCCTCACCAACCGGCATACCGCTTTTTTCAGCAATGAGTGCGGCACTCTCGTACTCCGGGTAAACTTTTTCTATCTCCCCATGACGGCAGATCTTGACAGCGGCATCCCCGTATTCGGTCGTGATCGTTGCAAATTCGCGTTTCATCACGGTACGCTCCATCTGGCAGCGACGGATTCCGATCGTGGTTGTCTCCGTGAAAATAATACTCTCCAGCGTTTCCCGCTTTTCTTCCTCGCAGATCACATCCAGCTGATATGCCGGACGATTTTTCTTCATATAGACTGGGATATAATGAACATCCCTTGCACCTGCCTGCAGCAGTTTTCCCATACAGTAGCCAAGCGCCTCACCGGTGCAGTCGTCGATATTGCATTCCAGCTTCCAGATCGTATCTTTTTCGTCATTTTCCCCAGTTTCCAGCATCATAGCCCGTAAAAGTGACGGCCGCTCATACGTCCGTTTTCCGGCTCCAAGACCTGTTTTCGTGCATTTAAATGAGGACGGAAGTTTCTCTTTTGTTCGGATAGCAGCAACAATAGCTGCACCGGTCGGTGTAACAAGCTCGCCCTTGATTCCGGTCGGAATAAGCGTCAGGCCGTGCGTCTGCACGATATTTAAACCGGCCGGTACCGGAACCGGGATCAGTCCATGCTGGCATCGGATAAAACCGCTTCCCTCGCAGAGCCCCGTCACAATCACCTCGTCCGGCGCCAGGTTGTCCAGGCAGACGGCGGCGGCAACAATATCTACGATGGAATCGACCGCTCCTACCTCGTGAAAATGCACCTGATCGAGCGGCACACCGTGCGCTTTTGCTTCTGCTTCTGCAAGAATCTGGAAAATCCGCTCTGCCAGAGCTCTCGCTCCCGGTGTCAGATCACCGCGGCGGATAATGGTAAGAATTTCCGGCAGGCCGCGGTGCTCATGATGGTGATGATGCTCTCCTGCGTGCGCATGGTCATGGCTGTATGCATGGTCATGTGTGTGTGTATGGTTATGATCGTGCGGATGCTCCTGATTGTGGTCATGGTCATGCGTGTGTTCCTGTTCATGTGCAGGATGCTCCTCTCCATGTCCATGCGCTTTCGCCATATCCCCATGCAGATACGCCATATCATGATCGTGGTTCTCATGCTCCGCATCCAGAATGACATTGAAGTCGCAGGCATCCAGCCCCGATTTTTTCACTCTCGTAACGGCAGTTTTGTATCCCGGCAGCTGAAGGCTTTCCAGTGCCTTCTCCAGTACCTCCTGGTCTGCTCCCAGATCGAGCAGAGCTGCAACGGTCATATCCCCGCTGATTCCGCTCCCGCACTCCAGATATAAACTTTTACTCATCTTTATGCACTCCCATTCTGTTAATCTGTGTTGCAATATAACCGGCACCATATCCATTGTCGATATTTACCGTAGCAATCCCGTTGGCGCAGGAATTGATCATCGTGAGCAGCGCGGATATTCCATTCATACTGGCACCATATCCCACGGAAGTAGGTACGGCGATCACCGGTTTATTCACCAGACCACCCAGCACGCTTGCCAGTGCGCCTTCCATCCCTGCTACTGCGACCACGCAGTTTGCATCTTGGATCGCATCCAGCCTTGCAAAAAGACGATGGATACCGGCCACACCCACATCATAGATCCGTTCTACTTTTGCTCCAAAATATTCTGCCGTCTGTGCGGCTTCTTCCGCTACCGGGATATCAGCTGTTCCCGCTGTACATACAGCAATCAGGCCGACACCCTCTTTCTTTTCTTTATTCTCTATTTTCAGGATATGCGAGATCGGATCGTACTGGATCTGCGGATAAATTTCTTTCAGCATCTGGTACTGATGCTCGGATGCTCTGGTTCCAAATACCTCTCCATTCGCTTCATATAACCGTTTTACGATCGGCACCAGATGTGCATCTGCCTTTCCACTGCAAAAGATCACTTCCGGAAAACCGGAACGGATCTGTCGGTGCATATCCAGTTTGGCATATCCCATCTCATCAAAAGGAGCTTTCCGAAAATAGTGTTCTGCTTCTTCAACAGAAATCTCACCCTGTTTTACTTTTTCCAATACTTCTCTCATATCCATCTCTTTGTTCACCTTGTTTTCCTGCTCGATCTTCCTTTGTGATACGTTCTGTTTTCCCTGTTTATTCAGGCAAACACCAGTCTCATGACCTGGTCTACTGTTTCTACCGGGACGATCTCCAGTTTTTCTTTCACTTCTTCTGCTACTTCTTCCAGATCTCTCTCATTTTCTGCGGGAATAAATACTTTTTTGATACCTGCCCGCTGAGCTGCCATCAGTTTTTCAGGAAGACCACCGATTGGCATCACACCACCCCGTAAAGATACCTCACCGGTCATGGCATATTCCGGATTCACCGGTGTATCTGTCACCAGCGAAGTCAGTGCCGTCACCAGTGTGATACCTGCGGAAGGACCGTCTTTTGGAACTGCACCGGACGGGACGTGGATATGCAGATCATTTTCTTTAAATAAATCAGCTTTGTCCGGATGACGTTTTTTCACCAGTGTGATCGCAATCTGTGCTGATTCTTTCATCACATCTCCCAGGTTACCTGTCAGTGTGAGACGTCCGCCCTTGCCACGGCTCAAGCTCGTTTCTACAAATAAGATTTCGCCTCCGACAGCTGTCCATGCCAATCCGGTGACTACACCTGCGTAATCATTTCCCTGATACTTGTCGCGTGTATATTCCGGTGCTCCAAGGAAATCATACAAATCTGTCGGTTTGATTTCCGTCTTGGCGAAATAACCGTCCGTAGCATATTGACGGGCTGATTTACGAAGGATTTTACCGATCTTCTTTTCTAGCTCACGAACGCCGCTCTCACGGGTATATGATTCGATGATAGCTTCCAACGTATCTTTGGGAAGCTTGATATCTGTCTTTTTGAGTCCGTTGGCTTCCAGTTCTTTGGGAACCAGATGCTTACGGGCTATCTCTACTTTTTCTTCTGTGATATATCCACTTACCTCAATCAATTCCATACGGTCGAGCAACGGGCCGGGGATTGTATTCAGGTTATTGGCTG
>OGQI01002710.1_pt1 | contig 10408 bp, 10 predicted proteins | sample 1553171 | NCBI WGS metagenome assembly OGQI01 (sample SAMEA2579988, study PRJEB22360) | human gut metagenome | biome: human gut; feature: human-associated habitat; material: faeces | place: Denmark | collected 2008/2010
TGGATACACTTGGCGGAACAAGAAAACAGTTCATGAGTATCTATGTACAGATCGTAGATCATGTAACTCAAGAAAAAAAGAACTCTATGGTTGGACAGATGACATTGTTTGATCTGGTGAGTGAAGATCAGAAAGAAGAATTTCAGATCAGGATGCCTGATGTGGGAGAATACTCCAAAGAAACACTTCTCGCATTTGAAAAAGAAGTGCTTGGAATCTATGTCAGCGGACATCCGCTTGAGGCGTATGAGGAGAAGTGGAAGAAATCCATTTCTGCGACAACGGCGGACTTTCAGCTGGATGAAGAGACCGGTCATACAAAAGTGCATGATGGGGCGAAAGAAATTATTGGTGGAATGATCACAGAGAAGACCATAAAGCACACAAAGACGAATCAGATGATGGCATTTATCACGGTAGAAGATCTTTTGGGAACAGTAGAGGTTGTTGTGTTCCCGCGAGATTATGAGAAGAACAGAGATTATCTGGAAGTAGATAGTAAGGTATTTGTTCGCGGAAGAGTTTCGGAAGAAGATGATAAGCCGAGTAAGATGATCTGTGAGAAAATTATCCCATTTGAACGGACGAAAAAGGAATTGTGGATTCAGTTTCCTGATAAGGCGACATTTCTGGATGAGGAACAGATTGTCTATGGATATCTGGCAGATTCAGACGGAGATGATGAAGTTATGATCTACTGTGCGAAGGAACGTGCGGTGAAAAAACTGCCGAAAAACAGGAATATCGGTATAAATGAACAGATTTTAAGCAGATTGATGAATCATTTCGGCGAGAAGAGAGTAAAAGTAGTGGAAAAACCTATTGAAAACATATTCTAAATAAGGTAGAATATTGGCGGAGTTGATAAAAAATTGACAATGATTGGTTTTGGCAGTAATCAGACATTTCAGAGAAAGGGTGGACTAAAACATGGCAGAAAATAAAACAGTCGACAAAGAAAAATATCTTGATGAAATCGAAGACAGCATCCGTACAATCGGTGTTCTGACAAGTGGAGGAGATGCTCCGGGAATGAACGCAGCAATCCGTGCGGTAGTAAGACGTGCACTTGCAAAAGGACTTAAGGTTCGCGGAATCCGCAGAGGTTATCATGGACTTCTGAAGGAAGAGATCATTGATATGTCAGCACGTGATGTGTCTGATATCATTGAGCGTGGTGGTACAGTTCTCCAGACAGCCCGTTGTAAGACAATGCGTACAGAAGAAGGTCAGCAGAAGGCAGCTGCGATCTGTAAGAAGTACGGAATCGACGGACTGGTAGTAATCGGTGGAGACGGTTCTTTCGCAGGAGCTCAGAAGCTGGCAAATCTGGGAGTAAATACAATTGGTATTCCAGGAACAATCGACCTTGATATTGCATGTACAGATTACACAATCGGATTTGATACAGCTGTTAATACAGCAATGGAAGCAATCGATAAGGTTCGTGATACATCTACTTCCCATGAGAGATGCAGTATCATCGAGGTTATGGGACGTGGAGCCGGCTGGCTTGCACTGTGGTGCGGTATTGCCAACGGAGCAGAGGATGTTCTGATCCCTGAGAAGTATGACTATGATGAGCAGAAGCTGATCAATAACATTATTGAGAGCCGTAAGATGGGTAAGAAACACCACATCATCATCAATGCAGAGGGTATCGGTCATTCACAGGCTATGGCAACTCGTATCGAGGCCGCTACAGGAATCGAGACACGTGCTACTATCCTTGGTCACATGCAGCGTGGTGGAAGCCCAACATGTAAGGACCGTGTATATGCATCCATGATGGGTGCTATGGCAGTAGACCTTCTTCTGGAAGGCAAGAAGAGCCGTGTTGTTGGATATCGTCATGGTGATTTCGTTGATTTCGATATCAATGAAGCTCTTGCAATGGAGAAGAGCGTAACTCCATATATGTGGGAGGTTTGTGAGTCCCTTTCTCATAACTATAGGAAATAACAGTGATAATACGGTTCATTTGTCTCAGGGCATATCTCCGATTGGGTTTTACAGTCTGTGATACACATTTTGCAGAAATCCTTTGAGCTATGTGCCGACGGCAGGTGAACCGTAATTATAAAAGAGTCATTGTTCCTGACATTCTGCAGCAGAATATTTTGCAAAAGATGCTGAGGGCAGTGGCATAAAGGAAGCTTATGTTCATTCAAAACCTGCAATATAAATTGCATAAACTGAATACGGCACAGATTATTACCCTCAGCTTTGCGGGGGTAATTTTTGTAGGAGGATTAATTTTGTGGCTGCCTTTCTGTACGGCAGCAGGCCAGACCACTTCGTTCTCTGATGCTATGTTTACAGCCACCACCTGTGTATGTGTAACCGGTCTTGTGACTGTGACCACAGCCACTCACTGGAGCCTGATCGGCAAGCTGGTGATCCTTTTGTTGATCCAGATTGGCGGCATTGGTCTGATCGCTCTTGCCAGCATTATTTTTATTTCCCTGAATAAGAAGATCAGTCTGAAGAATCGTAGAATGATCCAGGAATCCTATAATCTGGAGCAGATGTCCGGTCTGGTAACAGTGGTGAGAAAAGTGGTTCTCTGCGTATTTGTAGCGGAAGGAATCGGAGCCGTTGGCTATGCATTCTGCTTTGTACCGGAGTTTGGCTTGGTGAAAGGCCTTGGACAGGCTGTTTTTACAGCAGTTTCAGCCTTTTGCAACGCAGGGATCGATCTCTTGGGAGAGAACAGTCTGGCAGACTATGTAACCAATCCTCTGGTGAATGTGACAACGATGGGATTGATTATTGCTTCGGGACTTGGCTTTAACGTATGGTGGGATCTTGGAAAAAGAATAAAGCTGGTTTTTCAGAAGAAGCTTTCTCCTGGCAGATTATTCCGGACCCTTCGTCTGCAGAGCAAGCTGGTTTTGACTACAACCGGGATTTTGCTCCTTGGTGGGACAATCTGTATTTTACTGTTTGAGTATAAGAACCCGGACACACTGGGAAGTCTGTCCTTTGGACAGAAGCTGATGGCAGCGGCATTTCAGTCTGTGACCACAAGAACAGCAGGTTTTTTTACAGTTGATCAGGGGGCGCTGACCAGCGGAAGTGTAATGATCTGTCTGTTTCTTATGCTGGTTGGAGGTTCTCCTATGGGGACTGCCGGCGGAGTGAAGACGACTACACTTGCAGTGCTTGTGCTGAGTATTATTGCCAACCTTCGGGGAAAAAAGGATGTAGAGGTTTATGGGAGAAAGATTCGCAGCAGTTATATCCGTTCTGCGCAGGTAGTTGTGGGAATGGCGGTTAGTGTGCTGCTTATTTCCGTGCTGGGGATTTTTGCAGTTATGCCGGAAGCCCCCTTTGTGGATGTGCTATATGAGCTTACCTCTGCAGTTGGAACCGTAGGTCTTTCCAGAGGACTGACCGCGGTCCTGAATACACCGGCCAAATGGATCGTTATTTTTACCATGTATCTTGGAAGAATCGGTCCTCTGACGCTAGGCGCAGCAGTTGTATCCCGTGCGCAGAAGCGCACCAAGGATGTACATCTGGCAGAAGAGAATATTATGATAGGATAGGAGATGGCGTCTGTGGACGACATTATCCCGCATGAAAGTCCGTTGCTTTCATAGCAGATTTTAAAGGAGATTAGAATGAGCGGAAAATCCTTTGCAGTCATTGGATTGGGGCAGTTTGGAATGACCCTGGCAAAAGAGCTTGCGAATGCAGATTATGATGTTTTGGCAATTGATGATAAAGATGAAAATATTCAGGAAATTGCAGATACTGTCACTTATGCAGTTCGTGCAGATGTGCGCGAGCCTGGAATTCTGAAATCCCTGGGTGTGCAGAACGTAGACGTTGCGATTATTGCGGTTGCAGAAAATATGGAAGCCAGTATTACAGCTACCATGCAGGTGAAGGACCTGGGCGTCCCGCTTGTTCTGGCGAAGGCAATGAATTCCCTTCATGGCCGGATTCTGGAGAAAATTGGTGCTGATCAGGTAATATATCCGGAGCGTTCCATGGGAATTCGCGTTGCCCGTAATTTTACAGCCAGTGGATTTGAGGATGTGTTTGAGCTTTCTACGGAGTTCAGTATGGCAGAATTCCGGATCCCGGATGAATGGGTGGGGAAAAGTCTTTCAGAGATCAGGCTTCGTGAACAGCATCATATAAATATGGTTGCAGTGAAGCATGGAGATTCTGTAAATGTAAACCTGAATCCTGCGGAGAAGCTGGAAGCGGGTTGTATTCTGGTCGCGGTAGGAAAGAATGAGGATTTGAATAAATTCCGAAAGCCGTTGTAACAGGGAGGATAATTTATGATAACCAGTGCAAATAATACACAGGTAAAAAATATCATACAGTTAAACCAGAAGGCCAAGGCCCGCAGGGAACAGGGCTTATTTGTGGCTGAGGGACGGAAAATGTTCGGGGAAGCTCCAAAGGACTGGATTTCCAGGGTTTATGTGGCAGAATCCCTGACAGCAGATGAGTCCCTGATGAAGCAGGTCATGGAGCTTCCGGAAGAAAAAAGAGAAATCGTGGCAGATAATGTTTTCCGCCAGATGTGTGATACCAGGACTCCACAGGGAATTCTTACAGTTCTGAAGAAACCGGTGTGGACTGTGGAAGATATTTTAAAAGGAGAAGCGCCTTTGGTAATGGTTCTTGAGGATCTTCAGGATCCGGGAAATGCAGGGACTATTTTCCGAACAGGTGAGGGCGCTGGTGTTTCCGGTGTTTTTCTTACGAAAACCTGCGTAGACATTACCAATCCAAAGGTCATCCGCTCAACAATGGGATCTGTTTACAGAATGCCTTTCCTATATGTGGAGGATGTGGTATCATTAAAAGCAGAACTGGAGCAAAAAGGTATCCGTACCTTTGCAGCCCACCTGAAAGGAAAGAATTCCTATGATCAGGAGAATTATCAAGGCGGCACAGCATTTCTTATTGGAAATGAAGGAAACGGGCTGACGGAAGAGGCAGCAGAAGCTGCCGATTGTCTCATCCGGATCCCCATGTGCGGCAAGGTGGAGTCCTTGAATGCAGCTATGGCTGCAGGAATTTTGATGTATGAGGCTGCTAGGCAGAGACGGTAGGATTAGCTGATCTGGAATCTGTCTGCTGAAGTATATCTGATGACGTATGGCAGATTTTGACAATCGCTTATCTTGAAAGGGGGAGTCTTATGGAACCAATTATCTGGCTGGGAATCCTGGCGGTGCTTCTGGTTATTGAGGGGCTTACCACGGCACTTACCACCATCTGGTTTGCAGGAGGCGCACTTGCTGCCGCTATTGCAGCCGGCATCGGAATGGGAATCGTGCCGCAGCTTCTTCTGTTTTTCTGTGTTTCACTGGTGCTGCTGTTTTTTACAAGACCGGCAGCTCTGAAGCTTATGAGAAAAGACACAGAGAAAACAAATGTGGAAGGTCTTCTTGGAAAAAAGGCTGTCGTGATCCAGAAGATCAATAATCTGGCCCAGACAGGTCAGGTCCGCATCAATGACATTGAATGGATGGCCCGGACATCCGATGACAGCGTAACAATTCCGGTTGATACTGTAGTAATCATAAAAGCAGTCCACGGTGTTAAATTGATCGTGGAGCCAAAGGAGGCGTAATATGGGAAGTATCTTATTTTTGCTGATTGTCATCATTCTGGTGCTGTGGATCCTGGCATCCTGCATCCGCATCGTACCCCAGGCATATGCGATCGTACTTGAGCGCTTAGGTGCTTATCAGGCAACATGGGGAACCGGCGTACACTTCAAACTTCCATTTGTAGAGCGTGTGGCAAGAAAAGTCAATCTGAAAGAGCAGGTTGTAGATTTCCCACCACAGCCGGTTATCACAAAAGATAACGTAACCATGCAGATTGACACTGTTGTATTTTTCCAGATCACAGACCCGAAGCTGTACGCATACGGCGTTGAGAATCCGATTATGGCTATCGAGAATCTTTCCGCGACTACATTGCGTAACATTATCGGTGATATGGAACTGGATGAAACCCTGACCTCCCGTGAGGTGATCAATACCAAGATGCGTGCTTCCCTTGACGTGGCAACTGATCCATGGGGAATCAAGGTAAACCGTGTAGAGCTTAAAAATATCATTCCTCCGGCTGCTATTCAGGAAGCCATGGAGAAACAGATGAAGGCAGAGCGTGAGAGACGTGAGGCAATCCTGATCGCAGAAGGTGAGAAGAAATCCACCATCCTTGTTGCAGAGGGTAAAAAAGAATCTGCAATTCTTGATGCCGAAGCTGAGAAGCAGGCTGCTATCCTTCGCGCGGAAGCGCAGAAAGAGCGCATGATCAAAGAGGCAGAAGGTCAGGCAGAGGCAGTTCTGAAGGTTCAGAAGGCGAATGCAGAAGGTCTTCGTATGATCAAGGAGGCAGGTGCTGACAATGCAGTTCTTACCCTGAAGAGCTTCGAAGCTCTTGCGAAAGTGGCAGACGGCAAATCTACCAAGATCATTATCCCGTCAGAGATCCAGAACCTGGCAGGACTGGCAGCTTCTTTGAAGGAAGTTGTTGTGGATGAGAAGGATAAAAAAGAAGAGTAACATTCTTGAAACAAGAAATTAATGAGATGAAAGCCGACTATGGTCAGTCTGAGAAGTGAAAAATTGAAAGACTTATACGACAGTTTACTGTAAAGTATGACAGAAAGAAAAATGGTGCCAGGTACTATACCTGGCACCAGAGGAGGATTATTATGAACTTAAAAGGCAGAAATTTTTTGACACTGAAAGACTTTACACCAGAGGAAATTCTGTATCTTCTTGATTTATCCGCTGAGTTAAAGGCAAAGAAAAAAGCCGGTGAGCTTACCGAGTATTACAAAGGCAAAAATATTGCCCTGATCTTTGAGAAAACCAGCACCAGAACACGTTGTTCCTTCGAGGTGGCAGCCCATGATCTTGGAATGGGAAGCACCTATCTGGATCCAACTGGCTCCCAGATCGGCAAGAAAGAGAGCATTGCAGATACTGCAAGAGTTCTTGGAAGAATGTATGATGGTATTGAGTACCGTGGATTTGGTCAGGAAATTGTAGAAGATCTTGCAAAATATGCAGGAGTTCCGGTTTGGAACGGTCTGACAAACGAATATCATCCAACACAGATGTTAGCAGATATGCTTACCATCCGTGAGCATTTCGGATATCTGAAAGGAATCAAGCTGGTTTACATGGGCGATGCCCGTTACAACATGGGTAACTCCCTGATGGTAGCCTGCTCCAAGCTTGGTATGCATTTCGTAGCCTGCACAAGTAAGAAATATTTCCCGAATGAGGAGCTGGTTGCTCAGTGCAAAGAGTACGCAGCAAAGTCCGGCGCAACCATCACTCTTACAGAGGATGTAGAGGCTGGAACGAAGGACGCAGACGTTATTTACACAGATGTATGGGTATCCATGGGTGAGCCGGATGCAGTATGGGAAGAGAGAATCCATGATCTGACACCATACAAGGTAACCTCTGCAGTTATGAAGAATGCAGGGGAGAAAGCAATTTTCCTTCACTGTCTGCCGGCATTCCATGATCTTAAGACAAAGATTGGAAAGGAAATGGGTGAGCGCTTCAATCTGACTGACATGGAGGTAACAGACGAAGTATTCGAGTCTCCGGCTTCTAAGGTATTTGATGAGGCTGAGAACCGTATGCATACCATTAAAGCGGTTATGGTTGCTACACTGGGTGAGCCAGAGAATAAATAATTCGGCTTCCAGATAACAATGAATTAATGAATTCCGATTGTTCCTACGTTCTTATGTACTACTTTTTATCCTCTGGATAAGATGTATCATTCATTCAAAGAATCTGGACGATTGGGAGTTATAGAAAGGGTATCTGAAATGATTTCCGAAAAAGAATCATACGAAGAAATTGTCACAGGCAGTATCTATAACGAAACCACAATTGCAGATCAGATACATACAAAATGGGCGGGCAAAACCGTCCATTTTGCAAGAGAAACAGATTCTACCAATTTGTGGATCAAGCGTCTGGCGAAAGAAGGCGCACCAGAGGGAACTCTTGCACTGGCAGAGTTTCAGTCGGCTGGAAGAGGCCGCCTTGGCCGTTCCTGGGAAGTGCCGGAGGGAACTTCTGTTATGATGAGCATTCTTCTTAGACCGAAATTTGAGCCTCAGTATGCTCCTATGCTTACTCTTGTGATGGGAATGGCAGTGGCGAAGGCTGTGAAGAAGTTTGGTTTTGATGTAAGTATCAAATGGCCCAATGACGTGGTGGTTTCCCACAAAAAAATATGCGGAATCCTTACCGAAATGGGAGTCCGCGATGGAAAAATTGACTATGCAGTCATCGGAGTGGGAATTAATGTAAATATCAGAGAGTTTCCGGATGAGATGGCAGACAAGGCTACATCCCTTTATCTGGAGAGCGGCAGGGAATTTGACAGAAGCCAGATTCCTGGGCTTGTGATGGAAGCTTTTGAGGAATACTATGAGAAATTTGCAGCGACCTGTGACCTCAGTGGGCTGAAAGAGGAATATGAAAGTATTCTTGCTAATTACAATCAGCCGGTGCGTGTGCTGGCGAAAGAGCCGTACGAGGGCGTGGCCAGAGGGATTACAGATGGCGGAGAGCTGCTGGTAGAGAAAACCGATGGAACGATCGTAGCTGTCAGCGCTGGTGAGGTTTCGGTTCGCGGGTTGTATAGCTATGTATAAGGGTTGTGTTATTTAGGCACATTTTCGCAAATGATATTCCCCACTGATTGCGATAATCCTACAGTGAATGGGGCATATCACTTGCGAAAATGTTGTTGACACAGATGAAAACAGAAAGGTGGGACTTAATTGTATCAGGAGAATGTAGTACTTTGCGGCGCAAGCGCTTATGAACAGAAATATTATTTTAATAAAGACTTTGATTCTCTGCCAGATCATGTGAAGAAAGAGCTGCAGATCATGTGCGTTCTTTTCACAGAAGAGATTGGCGGAATTTTCACATTGGAGTTTGATGATCATGGAAATCTGCAGTTTAAAACAGAGGCTACGGAAGCTGATGGATTTTATGATGATATTGGCGGTGCACTGAAGATTAAAAAGCTGCGTGTAGAGAAAGAGGAGCTTCTGGAATCTCTGGAAATGTATTATCGTGTGTTCTTCCTTGGGGAAGATGTGGATAAAGAGAAGACAGAAGAGTAAGCTGTGTGGATAAACTGCTAAACAGGGAAAATAGCAGCTCATCAGATGTACATTTGAGTTCGCGAAGCGAGTAATTGTTGAAAGGATTGAATAGTTACACATCAAATATGAAAGTAATTAAGGTGATATGAGTAGTAATTTAGATTCTAAGTTGAGATATGAGCTTCCAAAGGAGATGAAGTGGAAAATCGGAAATGTGGAGATTCCAAACCGGTTCGTCCTGGCGCCAATGGCGGGCGTTACCGACCTGGCTTTTCGCAGGCTTTGCAAGGAGCAGGGCGCTGGGCTTCTCTGCATGGAGATGATCAGTGCCAAGGCTATTTCCTATAAGAACAAAAATACCAGGGCTCTGATGGAAATCGACCCGGTGGAGCATCCTATTTCCATGCAGCTCTTTGGAAGCGAGCCGGAGCTGATGGCGGAGGTAGCGAAGGAAATTGAGGAAGAGCCTTTTGACATTCTGGATATCAATATGGGATGCCCGGTGCCGAAGGTGGTAAATAACGGTGAGGGTTCAGCTCTTTTGAAAAATCCGGATCTGATCGTGAAGATTGTGAAAAGTGTTTCATTTGCCATTCAAAAGCCATTGACCGTGAAGGTACGTATTGGTTTTGAGAATGAGCCGGTGGATATTGTAGAGATTGCAAAGCGCGTGGAGGATGCCGGGGCAGCAGCTATTGCAGTTCATGGACGGACACGGCAGCAGTATTATTCCGGGATAGCAGACTGGGAGACCATTGCCAGGGTTAAAGAAGCAGTTTCCATTCCGGTGATTGGAAATGGGGATGTGGATTCGCCGAAAAAGGCGGAGAAACTTTTCCGGCAGACCGGGTGTGATGCTGTGATGATCGGGCGTGCTGTGGAAGGAAATCCGTGGATATTTCGGGAGATGAATCACTATTTTGCAACAGGGGAAGAGCTGGCAAGACCGTCTCTTGCCGAGGTGAAAGCGATGATTCTGAAGCATGCGCGAGCGCAGATAGAGATGAAGGGTGAGTTTATCGGCATTCGGGAGATGCGTAAGCATGTGGCATGGTATACAGCCGGAATGCCCCACAGTGCAGGGCTTCGTAGGGAGTCCAATAATATTGAGAGTTATGCAGATTTGGAGAAGCTGCTGAAGAGATTATAATTATGTTCAGTGGATCCGATTCTGCAAGAAATCATTTCAAATGTAGTGTTGACCAGATGAGTGGAAAACCGCTGTATGATGATAAAAAGATAATAATCAGAAGTATGAGAGTCAGG
>OGQI01002720.1_pt1 | contig 10378 bp, 9 predicted proteins | sample 1553171 | NCBI WGS metagenome assembly OGQI01 (sample SAMEA2579988, study PRJEB22360) | human gut metagenome | biome: human gut; feature: human-associated habitat; material: faeces | place: Denmark | collected 2008/2010
TTTTTGTAACGGCTTACTTCCAGTGCCTGCCGGAATTTCTCTGCAGACACTGTCACACTTTTCTGTCCATGAAAAGACTTGCCAAAGAAGCCCTCCAGTTCTTCGATGTCCTGTGATTTCAGATTCTTCAAAACCACTTTTCCGCCAACCCTTCCATAAGAGCTGTATTTTTCTCGAAAGCCTCTCAGAACTTTTTTCCAGACCAGACTTTGTCCAAAATATGCCAGGCATTCTTTTTTTATCTTCTCAAGTTCTTCCTGTTCACTCTCATTCATCGCCATTCAACCTTTTCATCATATCCTTAACTGCATTTTTCAACTATCTTACCTGTGATTTTCTGATGCCATTCCAAGCTCTATACCTCTCTGCTCAACTTCTTCTTCATGCTCTAACAATTCCTTTTTATGTCCGTTCCACAGATATGGCATAACCGTCACAAATTTCGCATTGCCCGGACGAATCAGCTGGTAGATTGCCAATGCATCCAGTGTATCACAGTCGCCCCACAGAACCTGGGAGTTAATAATAAAGTCAAACCCGAACTCTGTCATCAGACGGAACATATCGCGGATATTCTTATTGTCCACTCCGGCAAATGCTTCATCCAGCGAGATCAGTCTTGGTGCATCTTCTCTGCCTCCCTGATACTTCGCTACAACCGCAGAGAATAACGGTATATACATGGACATCGCTTTTTCTCCACCACTGAAGGTTCCGAATACACTGTTTGTCAGTTCTTTCTGTCGTTCTCCGTTCTTCTGTGAGAACAATTGAAATTCAAACCATTTACGATAATCCAGTGTATCTTTCATAATCTGATAGAAGGATATCATTCCGGCACTGTCTCTTGCATTCCTTCTCGCTTCTGCTACTTTTGAACGGAAATGTGCCGACAGCCGGGAGGCTTCTTCTTCGCTCATCAGACGGTAATCTTTCTTTAACAGGTCCACCAGTTCTTTTGTATCCAGCTGGTCTTCCTGTTCTGCCGTCTTACTTCTCCATCTGAGGCTGAGTTTCAGACCGCTGGATGTGTTCATCCCATTCATCAGGGAATTCATCTTCTGTACCCATGTGTTGGATGCATTAATCTTTCCACGGATCTTCCGGCTTATCGTATTGGCAAGAATATCTTCGAACAGTTCCCGGTCACCATCTTTAATCAGATTCTCCAACTCTTCGATATCTTCTTCCAGATGTGTAAGAAGACTTGAAAATGATATCTTTACCCCCTGATATCTGGCGGAAATATCCAGTCGTTTTGCCGGAAATTCTGTCTGTTCTGCTTCTGCAAATAATTCATTCTGCATCAAATGATAATCCGTCAAAAATCCTCTGTTTTCAAAATATACTTTATTCAGATCACGGATCACACTGTCTTTATCCAGCGCTTTTACATCTGATTCCAGATAACTTCTGATATGTGCGGCATCTTCCGGTATCTCTTTTGGTATTTCCACATAATGCAAAGCCTTTTCCATATCATAGCATTCTGAAAAATATTTCGTTTTCTTTTCATATTCTTCAATTTTCTTCTGGTTTTCATCTAAGCGCAGTGTCAGTTGTCCTACTTCGTCTTCTTCATGCGTCTGTCTGCTTACGCATACACGTAATTGCTCCGGATACTCCTGCAGCCAGTTAATACATGCATCAAGCTGTTCTTTAATTTCTTCGTAATCAGTCAGACGCAATTGTTCCTGAATGGAAGTCTGTTCTTCTGTCTTTCTCCTGATTTCTTTTTGAATTTCCTGCAGATCATACCGTATCTGTTCCATATCTGCATCCAGATCTTCCAGATGTTCTTTTCGCTCTCTCAGATACATCAGACTTCTAAGATACATTTCATGTGCAGCAATCAGGCTGATCAAATGCTTTCCATATTCTTCTGCTGCTTTTTTTGCTTCTTTAAATATATCATAAGAACAGGTCAGATATAGTGCTTCTGCAATTTCCAGTGCTTTCTTTTTCTTTTCTTTCAGTATCTCGGCCAGTTCACGGATCTGATATTCCAGTTTATCACTCTCTCGCTTCAGCTGTTCGCACTCTCGTTCCTCGGCCTGCAGCATCCGAAGTGCTTCTCTCATATCTGTGTCTTTCGGAAGATTCTCGTATTCTTTTCTGAGAATAACTTTTCTGTCAGACAGCTTTCTATGCAGTTCCTCCAGCTGCTGTAATGCGGTTTCCAACTCTGTGATTCTCTGTCTGCACTCTTCTATCTTTGCCTGTCTGTGTTTTTCACGGGCCTTTGTTCCAAGGAATCCTGCCTCATATTCTCCTGTTACAGTTCCGGCAAGCACTCCCATTCCGTAAGTTCCATCTTCTGCAACCGTAAACAAGCTCTCACTATCATATGCAATACTTCCGAGAATTCCGGTCAGACGCTGATTGGAAAATATGTCGTTCACTTCTTCATTCAGTTCCAATACATCTAACAGACTTCTGTCTGGCTGCAAATTCTTCTGACTGTTCTTGCAGACAAACAGATAGTGATCTTCACATCCTTTTTCTGTTTTCAGAACCTGCTCTTTGTATTGCTCATCTATTACCAGTGCATCCAGAATTCCCATCTTTAATAAAGCTTCTTCCAAACGGTTACAGGCTTCTTCTTCCAGATTATCTCCAAATTCTATGACCTTGTAAAATTCCTGATATGGAATGCCAAGAGCATCCAGTCTCTTACGGTTACGTATAACTGCCTCTGAGCGTTCCGGCTGTGGTTCTTTCTGATTCTCCCATTCAGCCAGATCAGCCCTTACTTCTTCCAATTCCTTTTTTGTATTCTGGCTCTCTGTATCATTTACCGAAAGTTCAGCTTCGATTTCCCCATTTTTCTTGATCCATACATCTGCAATCCTCTGACGAACTTCAGCAAAATCAGAAGATTCCTTATACGCATCTGCAAATATACTTAATTCTCTTAATAATTCTTTTTCTAATGCCAGCTCCTGGTTTGCACCGTTCCACTGATACAATGCTTCTTTCCATTCATTCTGTGTCTGCACAAATACAGATTCCAGTTCTGACACTTTTCTCTGAAGAGTATCCAGTTCACGAATCCGTCTTTCTCTTTCTTTTATCAGATCATCTTTCTGTCTTTCCAGGTGATCTGTCTCTGCCAGTATCTCTGTTCCCTCATTAATTTTTTCTTTTGTGTTATCAAATTGCTGCTGGTGTAAATTGAATTTGTATGGTTCTTCCGGATGTTTTTCCAGCTCTTCCTTCATAAATGCATGCTCTTCAAAGGCCATGGTATCAGCCTCATCCTGCATCTCTTCTATAAGCTCTTCCAGTTCTTTTTCTTTCTCATATTTCCTGTCTTCTTCTGTTTTGATCTGATTCTGTGCATCCTGATATTGAGTCTGTTTCTGCTCCAGGAATCTCTGTTTTTCCATTAGATTTTTTTGTTGTCCGTTTAATTCCGTAATCAGCTCCGCTTCTCTTCGCTTCAATGCTACAGCGTCACTTTTATTCAGAGATTCTTTTTCTTTCTCCATGGATTCACGTTTCGCATCCAACTCCTGATGTTCTATTTTCAGAGCTTCAATCTTCTTTTTGCATTCACACAGCTTTTTCTCCTGTTCTTTTTGCTGTGTCCTTGCATTTTCCAATTTTAGCCCAGCCTGTTCGCAGCGTTCTGCTTTTTCATATAATAATTTCTGATTATATTTTGAAAATACTGCCTGAATCTTTTCTGCTGCCTGTCTGGCTTCTTTCCTGTTTTTCAGATTCATGGTCATGGTATCCATATTTTCAATGGCTTCCGACATAGGACGTAGGTCATCATCAGACAGGGGCTGAAGGGAATCACTTAAAATATCATTGATTACAGATGGCTTAAAATCCTTGGAAAGCTTCGGTGTACGCAGCTGAATCAAAAGATCTATCATTTCCTTATATTCTTCTGTTGTCTCAAATCCAAAAATCTGGCGGTTCACATATTCCATATAATCAACCTGTCTGTCAATAACGCGGCCGCCATCCCCAATCCTGTTTTCCAGCTCTTTTTTGGAAAGTGTAACCTTTTCTCCTGAATCCTTGTATAAAAAGAAATCCTTACCGATACGTCTTCCATCGGTCAGGCTAAAATACCATTTGTCCAGATTCTTTCCTCTTCTTGCGCGGATACCCATTCCAATCGTTAAATATGTGTCACTGTTTTGTCTTTTAAGCTCCAGATACAAATAGCCAGTGCGTTCTTCACGTCCGTCATCTTCTTCCAGAAGATAGCTGCTCATCTTACGGTCCCTGGAACCGAAGGGATCCAGTCGTTCCGGACTCATATTTCCATCCAGAAGAAGAGGCACCACACTCTGCATGGTTACTGATTTTCCCGATCCATTTGAACCTCGAAGGAGCATTCTGCCCTTCACAAACGGGAATTCCTGTTCGTCATAATACCAGAAATTAATCAGTCCGATCTTATTTGCCTGCCATCTGCTATTCATCATTTATTCCTCCCATATAATCCTCCGGATAGCTTCCCTGTATTTTTCCGGTGAGCGGACATATTTTTATATGATGAGCGAGTTCTTCTTTTCTTATGAACATCCACAACTCCATCTCATCCAACACACTTTTTACAAATTCCCCTTCCGGCATCTCGCGATAATTTTTCGAAAATCCACTTCCATATTCCTGTTTCATTTCTTTTATCATATTTTCAAATTCAATCTGATCTATAAGACAGGTTTCATCCAATCCGGTCTTCCATTGACCCTTCTCAATTTTCTTGCGTATTTCACGAAAACACAAAAGCAAAATATCGGATATGGAATTATTGCCGGGAAATACCGTTCCCATCCTGCAGTCGTCTCCGGATAGCAGATATGCACTTCCTTTATGAATGTGCACATGACAGTCAAATATCTGCTCCAGTTCTTCGCTTAATCTGCGTCCGTAATATTTCAGATATTCAAAATCCTCCGATGAGCCATCCGCTTTGTACATACCAGGTGCAAAAATCAGTCTTTTATAAACCCTGTGTCTTCTTGCAAAGCCTCGGTCTTCATCCACTTCAAACCAGTCACTTTCCTGAAAATCTTCCGGTTTCGTATATTCCATAATGTCTTTTGAAAAGCTCTTCATAAAATACCTGGATGCCCCTGTATTTTCATAAAGCACTTCTCCTCCTTCATCGTCCATGAATGCCTCGTCTTTTCCATCTGTAACTCCAATAAGCCCCTGATCTGCTGCAAATCTCATTACACGAATCAGCTTTCTTCTGTTCGTATACAATGTCCAGTCAGAGATTTCCCCAGGCAGATTTGCTGTAATATATTCCGTCAGCTGTGATATGATAAACTGCTCCTGTGCATCTCTGTCTTCCAGAAACATCAGCAGAATACAGAGATATGCATATTCTTCTTTTGAGGAAAATTTCTGGATCCCCATAAAGCTTTCCGGTATCACCGGAATCTTCTCCATCTTTATCAGAAGTGAATTGTCAATGATCTGGCAGCCCATTTTCTCTGTAGTAAATTTACGCAGTTCTCCAAGGGCATCTCTTAATTTATAATAGGTTTCCTTATCTCTGGATTTTAATACCCATCTTTTATTTAACAGGATCTCCAGTTCCTTCATCACGTTTCCTCCTGAAATACAATTGACAAATCAGGCATAGTAAAATTACCATCCAGACAATGCACAACACAGGTCTCATCTGCCCGGCTTCTGTCTAATATGTATCTTCTTCCATCATCCGTTCTTGCAGAAAAATCCGCAGATTCCATGGCATCCGACAGCCATTTCAAAAGGATCTCTCTGATTCTTGGTTCCAGTACCGGTAATTCTCCAAAATGAATCCTTCCATTCACTTCCAACGCCTGCAGTTTTTCCATTTCTTCTCTCTGTTTTTCCAGCATTTTACGTCTTGTTTCCTGCTTTTGCTCTGCTGATTCGCGGATCGCACTTCTTCTGGATTTCTCCCTGTATGTACGTATCCTTGGCTTTAAACTGATTTCCATGGGTTGTTCTTCGTATACTCCGATATTCATGCTATCCGTTTCACGTACCAGATCTCCGGCAATATGCTGCGGGCACTCCATGCCAAATACCATTGCAGACATTTTGTGAGCTTCTTCCATATCCTGGCATTTCAAAAATAATTCTGCTACTTTGCGGTATTCTTCTTTTCTGTTAGCCCCCAATGCATTCTTTTCACTTAACTGCGCTGCATATCTTGTGATCCTGCGAATAATGTCATTTGTCGCATCAAAAAGCTTTCCCGCTTCATTCTCCTGGCCTTCATTTCCTACGAACCAGTCATAGATACTTTGATAACGGCCCTTAACTTTCTGCCAGATCATTTCCTTCGATACTTCTACATCCATTCGCGGTATCGACAATTCATAATCAACTACTTTTTCAAATACCTGATTTTTCATCTCTTCCTTCTGCATGCATAAGCTTTCTTCTATCACACCTACATTTCTCTGTAATCCCTTAATAAAGCTGCGCAGATATTCGATCAACCGGTCTTTAAACACCAGAAACTGTTTCGTATGCATCATTTCTTCTGCCCGCACACTGTTCAAATCTCTGATATAGTCCTGATAATTCTGATTCAGGCGTACAAAATCATTATTCAGATCTGTCCACCAGGTATATACTTCATTTTTATCTCTTTCCACCATCTCCGGAAACCGTTCTATACCTCTTCGTATCCGCTCCAATAATGTGGGTTCTAGGGATGCACCTTCAATAAACAGGTTCTCAAGTCTAAGCACCAGACGTTCTATCTCTACACTATATTCTGTCATCTGATAGCGGTACTTTTTGTTCTTAAATTCTTCAATGGATGCCACCTTTTTCGTATCCTGGATCGTATTCAGATTCTTCCATTCTGTCAACATTGTGAGATCCTGCTGACACTGCTCTGGTCTGTAATCTGCAAAAAAAGGATCCTTCATCATTTCTTCGTAAACCTCTTCCTGATACAGCCAGTATTTCAGTTTCTCGTAATGTTCAAAAAAAATACGCATAATACAGCGATATCTGCTTACATTATCTGCATTTAAATATTTCGCTTCTGTCAGTGGTTTGATTAATTTATCTGATACCTGCATGAGGCCTCTCCTTCTTTTCATACATGGGGTTACTTATATATAATGTCGGGGGCAAAAGTCCCAGACTACCATACCTGCGGATTGTTTCACTGATTACATTGTACCAAGACGTTGTCCAGTCGACCAGTCCTAATCTGTAAAAGCTACTATTTTTTGCACGAAAAGAGGCTGCAGGAATTCTATCCTACAGCCAATTTCGCTTTTTTGTTTATTTCACTTTTTTATTCAAACTCTTTTTCGGGTTTGATTTTTCTTATGAAAATAGTAATTTTTCATGCAAAAATCGTATCATTTTAATACTGTTTCATATGTCGTTTATACGGTTGCATTTCTAATGTACCCAAATTGTACCCACTCTATTTCTGTGTACCATTCTTCATTATCAAAGCATCTGCGATACGTCTGCTCTTATCATCAAGAATTTTTTTCTTTTGTTCACGTGCCCACTCCACAGCTTTAAGCTGGTCTTCCGGTCGTTCACTTAATACTATATGTTCTTCCATCATACCTTGCACCTCCTATCGATTTTCATGGTTTATACCTGCAATATAACAGTTTTCCAAAAATAATCTGCTGTTTCCTGTAAGTCTTTAATATTTTTTTCTTTACTATTTAAGTCTATTGCTTCATTCAACAGAACCACAGCTTTTTCAAAATCATATTTACTATTCTTATTTATCCGTATTATGCAGTATCCTATCATAAAAACTAATGCCTCTGCAAGGGAAAAATTTATTGGTTATCAAGAATAACGTCTATCATATCTTGTTTTCCATTAGTGTATGCTACCCTATCATCTGCATACTTACTTTCCAGTTCTTCCTTCACCCTCTCATACTGCAAAGCTATATTCTCATTAGCATTTAGACAATCTCTGAAATGAATATAATTTTTCCACTCAGTTCCATTCCATTTCACAATATGAATATGGTGCGTTCTTGTATCATTTTCCATATCGCCCATTACATAAAGAAGCTGACGTTCCACATCTGAACCGCGATAAAATATTCCCACTTGTCGTAATTGCTCATTATGTGACATTACTTTATCAAAATCAGTTACCCCAACGACAATATCAATAATCGGTTTTGCTTTAATTGCCGGTATTGCTGTACTTCCAATATGCTGTATATCAATAGCATCATCTCCTAATATAGATTTAAGTTTTTTGATTGTTTGAATGGCAGCCTCATCCCACTGTTTATCATGTGGTTCAAGCTGCACTGTTCCTCTTTTTAATCCTAATGACATAGCAATCTCCTTAATATTACATCACAATTTCACTGTCGAAATATTGTTCCTGAAAATGAATCTGTCTCCTGATTTCTTCCTTTGAAAAAGTTACTCCGTCTGGCACAACTACCCACTTTTCTTCTATATCATCTTTTCTCCGAACAATGGCAATAATTTTACCTGTAAACTTCTTTACTGGTTCATTTACACCTAATATATAAGCATCCTGCTCTTCTCCATCTGGTGCCATAACTCCTTCAATGTAACCATAATTTATTGGATAATACATATCCTTATATTCAGGATGATAACTTCCTAATGGTCTATCGACCGTGACAGTTACTGTTGTATCAATTTATACATTATCAGCACTTTTGTTGGCATGCAGCACAAATCTTTGATTAGGATACCCAAATTCTTCAATCAACTCATCCTCTTCAAAGCCAAATTTCTTATATAAATTTCTAGGTGCAATTCCTTTAACATCATTTTCTCTAAATGTAGACACAGTTATATCTTTATCTCTGTCAAGCTTATCAATTGCTTCTCTTAAAAGAAGCGAAGCAATTCCCCTTTTCCGATAAGCTGGATCAACAGCCAAACAACATATCATATTATGCTTCCTTGAATATAAAAGTATGCCAACAATATCTTCTTCATTCTTCACGCACAAAGCACGCTTGTCATTCATAAATTTCAAAACTATTATTTTGTGTTCATCTATACTCTGCTCTGTCTCTAATCCTGGAAAATTCCAACTTACTTTTCTCACTAATCGCATCCATGAATCAATATCTGATGTTCTGCCAAATTCTACCTTCATATTTTCTATCATTGACTATCTCCTCAAATCTGCTTTGAAACAAAATGTACAATTTCTTTCCCTGACTCAAGGATATATGGTATCAACTCTAAAGGATATACCTTAGTACCCTTCTTTAAATCTTCTAGTGAAACCCAACAGAAATCCAAATCAATTCTTTCATTATCCAGCTCATCATATCCATGAAACACACCATCTAATGGAATATTATCATCCATCAGATGTACATTATAATATAAGCATATCTGATGACAGGGTCTTTTTCCCCATGGAAAATAAATTTCTCCGATTGCTAACAGATTATCTACCTCTATCTTAGCATGAAGCTCTTCTTCAAATTCCCGTTTAAGAGTTTCCATACTTGTCTCCATAGCCGCAATATGTCCGCCAATAATGGCATAATCATCATTCTTCGGACGCTGTAACAAGATTTTACCATTATGTTTCAATATACCGCCAACTCTGTATGAAAATACAAAATCATCATTTTTAAATAAAATATCCACTTAACCACCTCCAACCTGTTCATAAAACTTGTAGTAAAAATATATTTATAAGATCATAAATCTCCTGGTGCAAATGTATCTTTCTCACATATAAGGTAAATGTCTTTATTCATTTTCCCCTCAAAATATTGCTTCAAATTCATATTGGAATTCCACTTGTCCTGCGGATAAAAGCCATACCTTTTCTTTACGTCATTCATCCTATTTTCTATATCAAGAACTCCTTCCGCTCCTGCCAAACAATCGCACAATTGAATTAACCGGTCATATTCATCATATATGGTCTTTGCTAATTCAGTTTTTATAATTGTCAATTCTTCATCTGTAACATCAAATTTTCCGATGTATTCATCTATCGTATGATTATTAAAAGAATGGGTTAAACATATCTTTGCTGCTTCATCATATCCCAATGATTTCATATATACGTATCCATCATAAACATGTCCAAGATGTCTTACACCAAATTTTCTTCCTATATCATGTAGTAAACCTAATATATATGCTTTCTCAACATCCATATCACCACATGCACTTGCTATTTTTTCTGCACAGTGTGCTGCTGTTAAACAATGTTTTCCCCAAGGTCCCGGATTAAATAATAACCCATCACGAATTAACTTCAGTGCTTCTTCTCTTGTTGGAAACATAGCTTGTACCTTCTTCCTTTTTTATTTACCTTTTCAAAACTGATAACTCCATTACTCTCCCCACAAATAGAGCCAAACTAGAGCCATTTGATAAAACAAATGCCG
>OGQI01002721.1_pt1 | contig 10375 bp, 6 predicted proteins | sample 1553171 | NCBI WGS metagenome assembly OGQI01 (sample SAMEA2579988, study PRJEB22360) | human gut metagenome | biome: human gut; feature: human-associated habitat; material: faeces | place: Denmark | collected 2008/2010
GCTCTGTATCAGCCCCATCAAGATAGTACCATCCTCCTCGGATATATCTCCAGCCAATTGCACATGCTCCGCTGTTATCTGCATAATACCAGCCTTCCGGTCGAAGCACCCAGCCTGTCTGCATTGCTCCACTACCATCAAATGCATAATAACTATCACCTATTTTTTTCATCTCATTACAAGCCATAATTCCTGCATTTTCCCCATCAAGATAATACCATTTTGAATTCAGATAAATCCAACCAAAATATAATGTATTCTGTTCTTTGGCATAATACCAATTTCCTTCATAAAAATTCCATCCCCTTGTCCACTCTGATGATGGGACCTCCGGTTCTTGCGGAAAATCTACGTTTCCCGAATCGTCAATATTTTCTCCTTTTACTGATTCTGTTGGAACTTGTAAATCTTCATTTTCAGATTTTTCTTCTTTTTGCGAATCCTCCTGTAACGATATACTTTGAACTTCTTTTGAGTGTCCATTCGTTCCTTCTGCAAACACCGTGTTCATCGGAACACATAATGTCAATACTAGAAATCCCATCAAAATCTTTTGTACTTTTTGAATCATTTCTCACTTTCCTCTCCTAACAAATTATCTTTACTATTATTGTATCAACATATTTTCAAACTTTCCATACTATTTCATTATAAATCAAAAAAGAGACATTCCTTCGCGTCATGCAAGAAACGTCTCTTTGCAACTAATTATATTTATTAATATTTTCCATGATACCTTTTATCAAATCAGCATATGTAGCAGATCCTGCCCATCCTGTTCCATATGGGTTATTAGGAATACTAAGCCATTCTACATACGGTGCTTTACCTCTAAGCCACTCTCCCCATCTCGGATCAACACAATCTCCATTCAGTTTGTCCGTTGACGCATAACATTTCAAATGCTGAACCTGCGCACGTATACCAAGACGAACTGTACTGAACGAATTACCCTTCACTCCATTTCCAGTAGCACCCATACCAGCAAAATTATACTGTGATATATCTACATCACCACCAAATGAAAGGTATCCTGTCTCAACCATTGCCTGTGCAAATGCAACTTCTACTCTTACACCTTCATTCTTACACTCTTCGATATAAATCTTACAGAAGTCTTCTATAGTCTTAGCTTCTTTATCATTCTGCGAATAGTAAGATGGATATTTTTTATTCATTGCTTTATAAAAGTTTGCTAATTGCGAAGCTGTAACAGACGAGTTTCCCATGATATTCGTTAGCTTTTGTTTATCTGGAATCCATGCTCCATTTGCATCTACATACCAATTATCAATCCAGGTATCACTCGCCATACATCCATTATTATCAAAATAATAACAAACATTCTCAATCCAATGCCATCCATTAGAAGTCATAGCTCCGCTGGATTCCAAATAATATTTAGAACCACCTAACTGTAGCCATCCTGTTTGCATCCAACCGTTCGCATCAAAATGATACCATGTGCTTCCCACTAACAGCCATCTGGATTTTATATACTCACCGTTCGATTCCATATATTTCCATCGCCCGGATACGACTTTCCATCCTGGCGTAACTCTTTGTTTTCCCGGTATCCATGCCCCACTGGCATCTACATAGGAGTCGCCTACCCACGTATCTGCTGCCATACAGCCATTGCTATCAAAATAATAGCATTTATTATTAATCCACTGCCAACAACCAGAGACTCTCGCTCCGCTGCTATCCAAATAGTACCATGTATTATCCAAAATCAACCAGCCGGTCTGCATTGCTCCACCGGCATCCATATAATATGTGGCATCCCCTACTTTTGTCCAACCTGTCTGCATAATGCCTTTCGCATCAAAATAATACCATACTCCATTTAACAATAACCACTGCGATGTCTTGTATGTACCATCTCCATTACTATACTTCCACTGACTTCCATCCAACTCCCAATGTCCTTTTGACAATCCAAAATGATTCGCAATACCTGTTGCATCAGCAACTCCGCATTGCTTTAAAAAAGATTCATCCTTCAGTTTTTCTGCATCATTTACATTATCTATAAATGCATGTTCTACAATAATACCCGGAAATCCTTCATATTTGCTACGTCGTATAATTCCATACCAATCTTCCAGCGATCCATCTGGATATGTATCATAATTAGCAGAACGGATTTTAATACCACGATTTTTCAATCCCAATTTCAACAATTCATCTAAAATCTTCTGAGCAGAATCTTTGCCTTCTTGTCCAATTGCCGAATTATAATTGCTGTTTGGATAATATACTTCAACTCCCTGACCTCCACCAGAATTTATATGAATGCTTACCAACAAATCTGCTCCCCATTCCTTCGCTTTATTCACACGATTAGCGAGATCTGAGGCTGCATCGCCAACTCTATTTCCAAGGTATCTATCATCCTCTCTTGTCATATAAACTGTCACACCAGAATACTTCTCTAATTCCTCTTTGCAATATTTTGCAATTTTTAATGTGAGATCCTTCTCCTGTAATCCATTACCAACAGCACCGCTATCAGTTCCTCCATGACCAGGATCCAATACCACTATTACATTTCCATTTTTAGTCTGTTCATCTGAACTATATGTAGCAATTCCTTCATCCTCTTCTGTATTACCAATAGCATCCGCAATTTCTCCCTGCGCTGTAGCCACCTCATCCGAATCTATACTTACTACAGACGTGTCGATTTCTTCTTGCGAAATCACATCGGAAGAGTCTGAATTATAACCAGGATACTCTTCATCAACACCAAACATGGCTTCCACATCTATGTCTTGCAATTCGATTGTCTGCTCTACGCCATCCTCCACATACACAAATCGAAGTAATGTATATGTTCCTTTATCCTCACCCGAAAATGAATGTTCAAACAGAAATAATTCTTCCTGTCTGGAAGACATAGTATCTTCAAAAATTGTTCCATCCGCTTTTTGATATACAATCTTTGCTTCTGATATAGCTTCTGTACCATCCCCATATGAAACTACAATTTTTTGCATATCAGGAGTTGTCAGATATGGTTTATCAATTCCTACATAATTCAGCAGTCCGTCCGATACCACCTCTTGACTTTCTACTTCTTCAATCTGTGATTCATCTTGACCTGAATCCGCTTCCACATTGTTCTCTATTTCACTCTTCTCTATCTGATAGCTATCATTTTCTGTAACGGTTGTATCTGATATTTCTTCTGCCATAACATTCATATCCGTTACTGGCATCAAACAAAGCATAACTGCCGCCAAAAACACCGCTACCATTCTTTTAAGTCCTTTCATTGTCCCCTCCCCTTTGTTAAAACGCTTCGTCACTTCGCTATTATACTTTATTATTGTAATCCTCGCAACAAAAAAAGAGGGGCAGAATCGCCAATGTTATCTACCTCTCTTTCTATATAGACTTAAAACACTACTACTTTTGTTCCGGTTGGAATATTATCATATATCCATTTAGCTTTCTCGATAGATAATCTTACACAACCATGAGATAACTGCATACCAACACGACCATCCATAAGTCGACCATTATATTTGCTATATAATACACTATGGAACAGATAATCTCCATAAAACTGAGTATACCAATAACACCTTGCATTTCCTGAATCAAAATAATATCCCTTTGATCCCACCGTAAATTCGCCTCCTACTGTTGGAGTAGATGGTTTGCCCGGTGCGCACTGCCAATCATAAAGCAGATTCCATGCTCCAGCACTTCCTGCAAAAATAGTTGTTCGACATGCTGCCCGATCCACAAGTATTAGATATCCTGTTCTACTACTATACGGCTGTGCACGCAACACCAATCTAGCTGCTTCTGGTGATAACATTGCTCCATTTGCACTAAGATAATACCCGTCTATATAACAATTTCTCGCCATCACACCTTCTGAACCACCGTGAGAATCACTTGCAGTATACATATAATACCAGGTACCGCCAACATTCTGCCAACCCGTTTTCATTGCTCCATCACTGGAAAGGAAATACCAATTTCCTCCTACTGCAAGCCAATTAGTCGCCATCGCACCACTACTATGGAAAAAATACCAGTAATTTCCAAACAATTTCCAGCCATAATTTACCATTTTATTATCATTATCTGGATCCATGAAATACCAGTAGCCATTAACCACACGCCAACCAGAAGCAATTAAGCCAGAATGATCATAATAATACCAATCCCCATTATCATAATACCAACCTTCACGCATTGCTCCACTTGCATTAAATATATATGCATTTCCGTTTATTTCTTTCGTACAATCACTAACCATTAATCCCGGATATTCTTCATTATTTCCATCAAAATAGTACCAAGCATTTCCTATTCGTTGCCACCCTATTGCCTGCGCTCCACTCGTATTAGCATAGTACCAGCCCTCTGGATAACGTAACCAGCCGAACTGCATTGCACCCTCAGCACTAAAATGATATTTATAACCCTGAATATCCTTTACACAGTTTTCCACCATTAATCCCGGATACTGCTCATTATTTCCATCAAAATAATACCATGTATTATGTATATATCTCCATCCAATTGCCTGTGCTCCACTAGAGTCTGCATAATACCAGCCTTCCGGATATAGCAACCAGCCTGTTCGCATTGCTCCTCCGGCTGCAAAATAGAAATTACTTCCTCCTATATTTTTTACGCAATTGTCTGCCATCAATCCCGGATGATCTGTAGCATTCCCATCTAAATAGTACCATACGCCATTAATACATTTCCATCCCAACACCAGACTTCCATCTGCATTCGCATAATACCAACCTTCTGGGCGCAGTATCCAACCCATTGACTGCATAACACCATTTTTATCAAAACAATAATACCGTGCACCTACTTCAACAATAGTATCTGTAGCCATGCTTCCTGGGTTATCTACATTCGTTCCATCAAGATAATACCATTTGCCACTTTCGTATCGCCATCCATAGTACAATGATCCATCCTGATTATAATAGTATGTATCTCCATTTTCATTTACATACCATCCAACATGAGTTGGCATTGTTTCTGTTTCATTTTCGACTTCAGGTATAATCACTTCCTGATTATCCATCTGTTTCTCAATCTTCAGCTCGCCATCGGTTGATTCCTCATTTTCGATGTTTTCTACAGCTTTTTGTTCCATTCCATATGACACAAACGAGCAACTAAAACATACTAAAAACGCAGCTAACATTATTCCTTTTACTCTCTTTTTCATCTTTGACCTCCTCATACTCTTTAAATAGCATTCTTTTATTATTTATTCTACGTGTTCTAGTCCACCTCCCATAAAATATTGTTCACCATCTACTGTAATTACATATACATGCATATTATAATCCCCAGGGATAAAGCCAAAATTTTTCATATTTATATCCGTAGTATAATTACTGTCTTCATTCATTTGTAATTCAATCCACTGCAAATCACTTTGATCATCATTTGTCCAGACGGCCACTAAAATTGATTGTATATTCTCTCCACCAGTTATCTGTTGTACCGTAAGTGGTATAGTTCCTGTTTGGCGTTGGTATTCTCCTATTACTACCTCACCCGTAGGTATCTTTCCTTCTCTAACTAACAGTGCTTCACTAGACTCGTCAATGTCAGCCAATTGTGTCATCAACTCTGATTGTTTATTTAATTCTTTTTCTTCTTTTTCTATACCAAATCGCTCAGTAAGTGTCTGTTCCGATGAAAACAAATTAGTACCTAAGCCCAAACGATTACCTTCTATTTCTACCCCTATTGCAGCTAATGTTGTTGGAAAAGCATCCATTGTCGTATAATTTCTGGCGTTCGACAATTCAGATTTTCCACCATTAATGTATGCTGTATATACTTTTCTTGTATAACTTTCATCTACATCTTCACAAAAATCACTATCCATTGTTGGATGATCACCAGATATTACAATTGTTGTATTTTCATAAAAGTCCTGTTGTTGAACCCATTCAACAAATTCCGCCACCTGTTTACTTGAACACGCCATTACATTAGCATATTGATTGTTCCCAAATCTGTCATCACATTTGTCACATACATACCCATCTTCAAAATGTGTGTCAACTGTTAGCATAGTCAAGTTAAACGGTTCATTCTGCGTCGCAAGTTCACCAAGGCGATTCTTTGCAAATTCGAACAACTTCTGATCATCATATCCCCACCATACTGGATATTCTTCTGTAGAAAGCCACCCCTGTTCCATAGCATAATTATAATCAATAATGTCATAATTGCCATGTTCTGTAAAATAGAGTTTTCGTCCGCCAAATGTAGCATTGGAACCCAGTAATAAAGTCTGTGAATATCCTGCCTCACTCAAAATATCGCCAATAGTAGTAATACCTGGAAAAAAATTGTCCTGAGTATCCATTTCATTCGCACTGATAGAAATTTTTAACGGCAATCCCGAAGTTTGTGCAAACATAGCCCCCATAGTCCATGTTGTTCCCGGCATTGAATACCCACCATTAAGCTTATTATTCTTTCCTGAAAAATCCTCATTCTCCTGCGCTATTTCCGTAAGCTCTGGAATCACATCTTTTCCAAAAGCTCCTCCATTATCCTCATCCGAATAAGTAGTTTCCATCGATTCTAGAAAAATATATATCAGATTTCTTTTTTTCTCAGGGAATGTAAGTGTAACTTCTTTAGGATCCACATAATTATCATCAATAAAAGTAGATATTTCACTTTGACCGGACATGTAATCACCAATATCCAACTTTTTCCAAGCTGTATATCCATATATAATCAGAATTGTCACTGAAGCAATCAACACAACAATATATATGTATCCTGTTTTCTTCTTTTTTTTCTTAAGATTAATCACGATAGCAGTTATTACCATTATGATTATAATTGTTGGCACGATACATTTAAATACATATTGCCATATCATATCTGAATTAGTACCTTCCAAAGGTGAATTGAGATGGTATACTAATTCATCCATTGTAAGATTTGCCCAGGTTTCAAGCATCCATTTAATACTAAAACATATCAAAATTGTCAATACTGATATGATACCACTAACTACTTTCCCGATATTTTTTAATATATCCTTTGTTTTTTCATTCACAGTTCCTGTTTCCTTTTAAGTATAATTATAATTAGCTATCATTATGATACCATAGAATACATTTACCAACAAGTTTCTATAAAATCAATTTTGTTTTTTTATTTTAAAAGGCTTTGACACTTCCGCATCAAAGCCCCTTATTCTCTCTTTACTTAAAACAACTTCTCCGGATACACTCCGTCTTTAATCAGCTTCTGAATACTTGCCACTACATCCGGCTTATCTTCTTTATAGGTCACACCGAACCATTCATCATGAGATTTCCGTACCTCGACTCTCATCTTGCCTTCTTTCAGCAGATCGCCAATGATCGTCGGCAGAAGGTATTCGCCCTTCAGATTCTCCGGATCCAGCTTCTCCAGAAATTCATCGAACCCCTTATCCAACACCTCAAAGAACTTCGGTGATAATCCCCACATGTTCATAGAGACTTCTGATTCCACATCGATTGGCACAGCTCCGTCCTCTGTCTGCACTGCCGCGCCTTCAGAGGTCTTGACAATATTAGATGTCTCTACGATCTCAGCCAGCATATGGTGTTCATCTACTTTGCATACGCCACGAGTTACACCGCCATTATCGCTCAAAGTATTCTTCAGCACAAAGCCTACCATACATGCTTCATATGCATTATTATCTTTTCTTCCAGTCAGATATGCATATGCTTCTCTGTAAGCTTCCTTGCCGTAATAATCGTCTGCATTGATTACCAGAAATGGCTCATCTATCACATCTTTACAGCACAGGATTGCCTGACCGGTTCCCCACGGCTTCTTTCTTCCTTCTGTCTTCTTCAGGAAACGCTCCGGGATATCATTCAGTTCCTGATAAGCGTATTCTACTTCTACCAGCTTCTCCATGCGTCTGCCGATGATCTCTTTAAAATCCTTTTCCAGATCTTTGCGGATTACAAATACAACCTTATTAAATCCCGCCTCCAGCGCATCATGAATGGAATAATCCATAATGATCTCACCGTTTGGTCCTACTGCCTCCAGCTGTTTGATACCGCCGCCAAACCGACTTCCGATTCCTGCTGCCATGACGACTAATGTTGCTTTACTCATTTGTACCTCTCTTTGTCTGGTTTATTCTCCCAGACCATCTTCAATTGCTTTTACCATTGCTTCCATTGCTTCTTTTTCATCCGATCCCTCGCACTCCAGCACGATCTCATCTCCGCTTTTAATGCATGCACCAAGTACGCTGAGTACACTTTTTGCGTTAGCCATCGTATTGTCATAACGAAATCTGACACTGCATTCAAACTCAGATGCTTTGTTACAGAAGATTCCGGCCGGACGCATATGAAGTCCCGTAGGATTGGTGATTTTTACCTTTTTTGTAATCATACTCTTAATTTCCTCCGCTATCTTTCTCTTCCAGTACGAGTTCTACTTCAACATTTTCTGTCAGCGTACATCCATCCGGCAGCTTAAACTGTACTGGCACTTTATAGGTTCCTGCTTTTGCATATTCAGCCAGATCAATGATTGCAATCTGCTCAATGTTCAGAGTATCCAACTGTTCCTTTGATCCTTTTACATGTACTTCCAGATTATCCGTTTTGTTATAACTCATGCGCAGGTTCTCACCCAGATTTTTCACTGTAATAGATCCAACCGGAAGCTCAAAGTTCTTGGTTCCGTCTTTTTCCAGTGTTACTGTAATAATTACTGAACTTGCGTTACTGTCTGCCAGTTCGATATCTTCCGGCAGATATTTGCTAATATCTATCGTATAATCTGTGCGGGAATCAATGGCTTCACCACTGAATTCTTCCGCAGGAATATCTATACTCTTAACCTTTGCCAAAGCATCTTCCGGTCCCGCAATCTCTATCTCTTCCGGAGCCAGCTTCACATTGGAAATGGAATATCCTTCTTTTACTTCAATTTCCGATGTATCCGCCTCCACAGGTACCGTCGTTGTCCGATACAGTGTTACCGATACACTCACACCTACATTACCCAGATTATTCGCCAGCCTTGACTGGTCGATCACGTTATTATTCTCATCATACAATACCAGCGCAGAATCCAGCACGGTATTCTCTGAGAGTCCGGACACATTAACTTCAGCCTCTACCTTACTGATCTTTTCCACCAGAGACTTTGGCCCGTTGATCGTTACCGTCTCTGGATCAGCTGTCAGCTTGCCAAGCACATAACCACTTCGTACCTGACCGCTTGCCACTGGTGTAATGTATGTGGTCTTGCTTACATTATCCTCAATCTGTATCTGCAGATTACGCGGACTTGCTGTTGCTTCACAGCTGCCCTCATATCCATTTACCGTTACTTCCAGTGGAATCTGTGTATTCAGATACATTTCCTTAATATCCGCTGTAACAACAATGTCACTCGCCTTAATCTTACTCAGTGTCCGACGTTTTGCTGAAACTACTACGCTTACATTCTGCGTGTCGTCTACAATCTGATAAGTCTTATTCTGTTCCGTCAATATCTCGGAGTGTTCTACTGTAACCGGTATGTTCGTAAATGTCTTAGTCATTACCGGATCGTCAATATTGACCACTATCAGCCACAGCATAAATGCAAACAGGAAGGCTAACAGCTTCAGGCTAAAATTATTTTTCAGCTTTTTTATCATCATCATGCCTTCCTTTCTTCAGTTTTTCTACCAGAATGTTCGCCGGATTCTTAGAATGCTTCCGCTGCTGGATTGCATGGAAGCGCTCTCTCAGTTCTGCTTCCGTCAGGTTTCTGGAAAGTCTGCCACCCTGTGCTACAGATACTCCTCCGGTCTCCTCAGATACCACTACGATCATGGCATCACTGACTTCACTCATACCGACTGCCGCACGGTGTCTGGTTCCCAGATCCTTGCTCAGTTCCATGTTATCAGACAATGGCAGGTAACAGGTTGCCGCCACGATCCTGTCGTTCCGCACGATAATAGCTCCGTCATGAAGCGGAGTATTATGCTCAAATATATTGACCAGTACCTGGCTGGAGATCAGACAATCCATCTGAATACCGGTACTCTCATATTCTGTCAGCTGGATCAGCTGTTCTACTACGATCAGTGCTCCTGTTTTTACTTTGCTCATGGAAAATACAGCACGCACGATACCGTCAACTGTCTCATCACTGAACCGCACTCGTTCTTTGGAATCAAACGGAAGCATGGATGTTAGCATCTGTTTTTCGCCCAGCTTCTCCAGACCTCGTCGGAGTTCGGGCTGAAAGACGACCACTGCCGCCACAGCCATAACTGCTGCTGCTTCTTTTGCCAGCCACAGGATCGTATGCATCTGTAAAATGGCTG
>OGQI01002726.1_pt1 | contig 10361 bp, 15 predicted proteins | sample 1553171 | NCBI WGS metagenome assembly OGQI01 (sample SAMEA2579988, study PRJEB22360) | human gut metagenome | biome: human gut; feature: human-associated habitat; material: faeces | place: Denmark | collected 2008/2010
CAATTTGGCGCAGCAGGTTCGCACATTGGTGCAGGGACGCGGCGTCGGCAGTTTAAGCAATCTCGAAAAGCAGCTGAGCAGCTCGCTGACCGTCCGAAAAAACTATTTAAAGCAGAAATATCCGGATGATCAAACGCTCTCTGAATTGTATAAAGTTGAAAATGACCAACTCAAAAAAATTGAAAGCTGGACGACCACTTATACGGCCTCGGAAGACTGTCTTGTCAGTTTTTATACGGATGGCTATGAAAACAGCGTCAATTCTTCTACATACAGTACGCTGACCCCCAGCGATGTGCGCGCAGTCATTCGCGGAGCTGCGCCGGAACAATCCACCGTTTCTCGCGGCAGCGATCCGATTTTCCGCACCGTTATGGAAGAGGAATGGTATGCGCTGTTTATATGCCAGGATCGAGATTGGAACCCTGTTGTCGGAGAAACCTATCAAATGCAGCTGACAGGATTTGACGATTATATCATTCCGGCGCAGGTCGTTTCCTTCACAAGAATCGGAAGCGATTTGCTGCTCCGCATGCGTGTCGGCCAAAGTGTGGAGCCCGTGCTGAATATTCGCACATGCGGCGCAACCGTGGGCGATTTCATAACTGGTTTCAGCGTACCTATCAATGCGCTGTACACAATGAACAATATGATCGGCGTTGTTGTTGCCGAGGGCGGTGCGCAAACGTTTGTCGAAGTGACCGTCATTTCGTATCCGGATGCGGATACGGCGTTTGTTCGACCGGTACTGGCGAACTCGCCGTTGATAGACGGGCAAAACATCCTGCTTTTCTGATGCAAGGAGGATATACAATGGATCAAGAACTTTGCATGCGGATTGCAGATATTCGCAGGCGGCTCGATACTGCTGCGCTTGAGCGTTGGGGGCGTGTGCCCGAAATTATCGCGGTAAGCAAAACTGTCGCCCCCCCGTGTCAACGAGATAAAAGCGTCCGGAATTCTGCATCTGGGTGAAAATCGTGTGCAGGAAATACTTGAAAAACTTCCTTATCTGGACGCGTCTTTTCAAATTGATCTCATTGGACGGTTGCAAATCAACAAGGTTAAATATATAATAGACAAGGTTGCTATGATTCAATCTCTGGATCGGGAGACCCTGGCGCAGGAAATCGACAAGCGTGCGCAACAGCACGGTCTTCGCATGCCGGTACTGATTCAGGTCAATATCGGCAACGAGCCTCAAAGAGGCGGCGTTGCCGTGGAAAACCTGATGTCCTTTGCACGATATGCTGCTGGTTTGCCTGGCCTTGATATCCGAGGCTTGATGGCTGTGATGCCGGATTTACGAGATGAAGATGCTTTGCGTCCGTATTTCAAGCACATGCGCCGATTGTATGAGCAGCTTCAATGTGAAGCGATCGCTCATACAAAGATTGAAGAGCTTTCAATGGGGATGTCCGGTGATTATGAGTTAGCTGCTCAAGAGGGCGCAACACATGTCCGTATAGGCTCGGCCATCTTTGGCGCGCGTGCTTATCAAGAGAATGATCTCAAGGGGGAAACGCATTCATGAAGGTTGTCTGAAAAGCTCGGTTTCAAGCCTAAAGAAAATGATGAAGAGCGCGAAGAAGATGAGCTGGAAGATGACGAAGAGCAGGATGATGAGGACGAGGAGGAAGACGAAGAGCGTCCGTCTCGTTTCTCCCTGAATAATCCGTTTGGCAAAAATAAAAAACAGGCTTCCTCTTCTCGTCGCAGAGCTGTCGTAGCGGAAGATGACGAAGAAGATGAGGAAGAGGAGCCCCCGGTTCGACGTCAAACCCGCCATAATAATGTCATTCACGATTCGCGAATGGACCCGCGCGCCGCAGAGGAATTGCAGTATACACACTGCGAAAGAATTGTCAACGTTCGCCAGATTGAAGAATGTCGGGAAATCATCAAATATCTGCTGCGCGGAGAAAGCGTTTTGCTCAATTTGGAAAATATCGATCCCAAGGATTGCGGACGAGTGGTGGATTTGCTCAGCGGCGCAGCTTTTGCGCTTCAGGGGCGTATGCTTAAAGTCGCGCATTTGTCCTATCTGCTTGCGCCGGAGAATGTCGAAGTGATTGAAGAAGATGTATACGCTGCAAGCCGTATGCGTTATCGGTAATTCATATGATGGAAGAGAATCAACGCACGCTTGAATTTGCAGCGCGCTTTGCCAGTGAAAAAGGCATTGCGCGCTATACGCGTTTTCTGGACCCTGTTCAAGTTGCCGCCGCAAAGCAGATTGCGCGCGAACATGGTGCAGCTTTTTCGGTTTGGGGCGGCTATGAACAGGCGGAACGTCAAATTGGCTGCTTTCTTCCATGGGGAGAAGAGGCTTCTTCGAGTGATTTTCCGCTTGTTTGCCTGCATTCCCGTTTCTCTTCCAAATTCTGTTCTCTTTCTCATCGTGATCTTCTGGGCGCATTTATGGCTTTGGGCTTGACAAGAGACTCCATTGGCGATATTATCATAGTAGATTCAGATATCTATCTGTTTGTCATGGCACAAACTGCCGATTTCATCATGCAGGGCATGCACAGCGCCGGAAAAGCGACGCTTCGCTTTGAACCCGTAACGGGTGAGATCCGGATTCCAGAACCGAGGGGGAGTTGCTTTCATGATACGCTCAGCTCGCTTCGGCTTGACGCGGTTGTTGCTTCGGCTTATCGACTGTCAAGAAACGAGTCCGGCGATATGATCCGTGCGGGGTTGGTCAAACTCAATCATCTTCCCTGTGATCGGGTTGATACGGCTGTTGAAGAAGGCGCGATGCTTTCTGTACGCAGTAAAGGCAGAATCAAACTTCAAAAAATTGAGGGATTGACACGCAAGCAACGTATCGGAGTTACTTTTTTTCGATACGAATAAAATAACGTCTAAACGCTGAAAGGAGCTTCTCCAATGGCTATTACGCTTGATACAATCGTCAACAAAGTATTTAAGGTTGTCAAAAACGGCTATGACAACAACGAGGTTGAGAGTTTTCTCGACGAAATTCTGGAGGAAATGGAAAATCGAGAAGCTGAGACCAACAAGCTGAAAGAGCAGGTTGCTCAGCTGACTGCCGAATTGAATCAGGCCCGTGCAGATCTTCAGAAAGAACAGTCGTCCAAGCCCGAAATTGCTGCGCCGATTGCCGTCGCGCCTGCTCCCGCACAGAATGACCGTCATTCCAGCGAGAGCTTTGAGCTTGTGCTCAGCAAAGCGAAGGGCGCATATGAAGAAATTGTCTCCGCTGCCGATACTCGCGCTGCAGAGATTATCAACAAAGCGAATCAGGATGCGGCTTCCATCCGTTCGGATGCGCAGACAAAGATTGCCGATCTGACTGCTCAACTGGCCGCACTGCGCAAGCAAACCGCCGAGTATTACGATTCCCTCAAGAAGATTACCGACGCACAGACTGCTTCCATGGAGCAGATCAAGCGTCTGCTGTAAAAACAATTCAAGCAGGGGATAATCGCCCTGCTTTTTCTGTATACAAAGAATAGGGAGCCTTTCTTCCGTTATGCTAAGAAGAGAAGAGAGGTGTGTGTTTATGTCCGAATTTAACGACACGCTTGAACGTATTTCCATGCAGTTAGAGCAAATCGAAGAGAGTTTGCCTCGTCGGCCTTTGTGGAAACGCCGCCTGCTTGAGGATTTGCTCAGCGGCGCGGCAAGAGGAATCGGTTTTTCCATTGGATTTACCGTGCTTGGTGCGCTGCTTCTGTATGTATTGCAAAGCATTGCGCTCGCCAACCTGCCCATTATTGGCAAATTTCTGGCAGAACTGGTGCGCATTGTAGAGAGTAACCTGTAATTCTCATAAATATGAAAAGAATCAAGTATTTTTTATTAGCTGCCGTGATAGCGGCACTTGATCAGATCATCAAGTTTTTTATTCGTAAGCTGCCGGAGGGACAAGCTTTTTTCAGCGCGTCTCCGTTTTTTGAGCTGCGTCATGTAACCAATACGGGCGCAGCGTTTAGCCTTTTGGCTTCCAGGCAATCAGTGATTGTGCTCATCTCTGTACTGCTGACAGCGTTGCTGTGTCTGTATCTGGCGCACGAAAAATCACTCTCAGGCGCGGCATGTACTGCTGTTTCAGGACTAATCGGCGGTGGAATTGGCAATCTTCTCGATCGATTTTTCTTCGGCGGCGTAACAGACTACATCAAGCTGCTGTTTATTCGTTTTCCAATTTTCAATTTTGCAGACATGTGCGTCAGCGTATCCGTCGTAGCGCTTATTCTGCTGCTTCTTTTTGAACACCAAACAGAAAAAACGGAGGAATTCCATGGATGAGTCGGAGCGCATTGCGCTGACAGTTGAACCTGCCTTTTCCGGCATGCGGCTCGACGCTTATCTGCGCGAACAAACGCCTTTCTCGCGCTCCAGGATTGTTTCATTGATGGAAGAAGGCGCGATGGTTGTCAACGGTGAAATCGAGCGCAAGGCTGCACGCAAAACAGAAGAAGGCATGCGGATCATTCTGAATGTTCCCGAAACAAAACCTGTGGATATTGTTCCGCAGGATATCCCGCTGGATATCCTCTATCAGGATGCCGATGTTGTTGTCGTCAACAAAAAGAGCGGCATGGTCGTTCATCCCGCCGCCGGAAATGAAAGCGGCACATTGGTAAACGCGTTGCTTTATCATGTGCATGATTTATCCGGCATTGGCGGAGAGATGCGCCCCGGCATCGTTCACCGATTGGATAAAGATACTTCCGGTCTGATTCTGATTGCAAAAAACGATGCGGCGCATGCCGCGCTCAGCGAACAGTTTAAACAGCGCACAATGGAAAAACACTATCGTGCCGTCGCGCACGGTTCTTTTTCCAAAGGAGAAGGACTAATTGATGCACCGATTGGACGCCATCCAATTGATCGCAAAAAAATGGCAGTCGTGCCAAATGGCAAACTCTCTCGCACAGAATGGCATGTTTTGGAGCATCTGAATGGCGCAACCTATTTGGACGTTCATCTACTTACCGGTCGAACGCACCAAATCCGCGTTCACATGCTTTCCATCGGTCATCCATTGCTGGGCGACAAAATATATGCGCCAAATCTCAAAACCCCTGTGCGCATTCCACGGCTCATGCTACATGCGTACACCCTCGCTTTTACGCATCCGACAACAGGAAAACGTTTGACATTCTGCGCACCGCTGCCTGCTGCTTTTGAAGAGACACTTCAAAAATTTCGATAAGTAACTGCCTTCGGGCAGTTTTTTTCGTATAACGCACACGCAAAAATACCTGCTCTTTCAGATCTTGCCAGCATCGTTTTCTTCCATATGGTCAACGTTAGAAGCAGGCTCATCAGAGGGAGGAGTATGACTTGATCCGCATGAGCATTCTGCGCAATTTTCCGGTCGTCTTGGGTCAACGACAGATTGGTTTGCTTCAAAGCGTCAGCCTGAACGAAGCGCAAAATCAGGTTCTCGCGCTGATCGTTTCCTGCGGCATTCGAGGTAAACGCGTAATTCTGCCGGAAAGCGTTGAGGCTATTGGCAAAGGTTTCGTGGTTGTTCGCGGCGTTCAGCGTTACAAGCGCAAGTATGAGGCTTCGCCTTGCAGTTTCGTTCGCGATGCTTCCGGCCTGCTGTGTGGCCGCGTAACGGATTACGCGCTTGATGATGAGACGTTTGCAGTTCAGGCATTTGAAATGTCGCCAGGCTATTTGGGCAAGGCACGGCGCACACGGTTGTGGATTTATGATTACCGCCGTTCCGAAAGCCATGCGGAAGAACTAATCATCCCGGCCCTGCTGGGCCATGAGCTGACTTTTGCAAGGGAGGGAAACGAAGAATGCGCTTATCCACCATGAAAGGCATCGCCGTCGGCAGTTTGATGGGCATGACCGTCGGTGCAGGACTGATGATGACGCCGCAAGGCAAGCGAATGAAACGAGTTCTGAGCAAAAATGGTTCCCATTTGGCTCGCCAGGTTGTCGATTGCTGGATGAACTAAACAACGGTACGCCGCAGGGTTAACGGTGACGCTTCGCCGTGCCTTGCGGCTTTTAGAAAGGGGCAAGGCTTTATCGAACGTCCGCTTTTCCGACGCGCAATCATCTTTTTATGCGTGGTCGTCGGCCTTTGTTATAGCTTTCAAAAACGCGAAACTCTCTCTCGAATTGCATGGGTTTTTGCGCTTGCTTCCGTTCTGACGCTCATGCTTGCGCCGCTGTGTACACGGATGGAGCGCAAAGGACTCAGCCCTTCAGCTTCGGCGGCGATTTGCGTGCTGGGACTTGTTTTGTTGACCGCAACGGCCCTTTCGGCGTTTATTCCGTATTTATTTGCACATACAATGGATTTAATTCGGCGTATCATGCCGACGCTTTCCACGCTGAATCAGCAGTGCGCTGTTTTTTTGAATGCCCTTGGACTGCATCCTATCGGACAAACCAATTTGAGCGAATGGCTCGGCACGCTGATTTCTCAAGGAACAGGAATCATCGCCAAAGAAAGCATGGCATTCGCTACCAAAGCCGGTCAATTTGTTTTTTCATTCGTCATCGCGTATTATCTGCTATGCGAAAGAAAACGATTGGGCAGGCATTTGCTTTTGCTGCTTCCCATTGCGCGGCGGGAGGTTTTTTTATCTGCCTGTTTGGGCTGCAAAAACGCGTTGATGAGTTACCTGTCAGGCGTGCTGAAAACCAGCTTATTCGTCTTTCTGGCAACATTCGCCGGCCTTTTCGCGCTTGGAATCAATGACGCGCTTCTGCTTTCTGTTTTTATGAGCGTTTTTGAAGTTTTTCCATATATCGGCCCTATTCTGGCCAGTATTCCGATTGCACTGACGGCACTCGGTCAGGGAATCGGCCAAGCTGTCTCTGCCCTAATCGTCGTTGTGATCGTTCAGCAGATTGAAGGCAATTTTGTCACGCCGTATTTCACAGCCTCCAGCACCTCCATTCGACCGTTCAGCGCGTTGATCGGCGTGTTCATTCTCGGCAGCCTGATGGGGTTATGGGGAATCGTGCTGGCCATTCCGCTGCTGGTTATTTTGCGCAGCATATTCTGGTCGCTCCGCAGCGCCACAATTATGATGAAACCATCATAAAGCGTTGAAACCTCGCCGCTTATCGTGTATAATAGGAGCGTGCCAGTTTAAGGAAGGGGTCTAATGCCATGATCGATTCGGAAATGGGAACGCAGCACTTTAAAACCATCAGCAAAAACCCGCAGGATGCGCAGACGATCCTGCTTTGCGTATATCACGCGCTGTCCGCAAAGGGATATGATCCGATTACGCAGATTGTCGGCTATCTCATCAGCGGCGATCCGACTTATATCACTGGATATCAGAACGCACGTTCTTTGATATGCCGGATTGACCGTGACGAGCTGCTGGAAGAGCTGGTTCAGTTCTATCTTTCCAAAAATGTGTAAGGGGAACAGTATGAACGAAAGAATTGTCGCGCTGGATGTGGGCGACCGCCGCATTGGCATCGCGGTCAGCGATGCGTTGGGGATTACCGCGCAGCCGATCGAGACATATACGCGTGTTGGCTATGGGCCGGATGTGCGCAGAATCAGCCAAATTGCACAGCAATATGAAACCAATCGCATTCTCTGCGGTCTGCCGCTTAACATGGACGGCACACGCGGTTTTCAAGCGGAAAAAGTTACCCAACTAGCTGAGAAATTGGAAGAAGCAGGCCTTGTCGTCTCGTATTATGACGAGCGGATGACCACTGTGCTTGCCGAAGACGCGCTGTTAGAGGCCAATATGAGCCGTGAAAACCGTAAAAAGAAAGTGGATATGGTTGCCGCAGTGATGATTCTGCAATCCTATCTGGATGCGCAGGCGATGCAGAACGCTCAGACAGTCGAAGATGATTCTGAAGAAGACGAGGCAGAACTCGACGATGTCCTTGAAATGGAGGACGAGGATGGGAACGTCATTCGTTTTCTGTTGAACGCAACCATCCCATACCACGGCGATGAGTATGTGTTGCTTATCAGTGAAGATTCTTGCGGGGATATTGAGCAGGATGAGAGTTTCATCATGCGCAAGACGACCGATGCAAATGGAAATCCATGTTATCAGTCGCTTGATGACGAAAAACTGATCGAACGCATTTATGAAGCCTATCTTGAACAAAGCGAAGAGCGCTGATTTTTCATATCATTCAGGCAAGCATTTGAGGAACAAGTATGACGGATTGGTTAAGCGACGAATTTGAATTGGTCGAAATCAGTGACGCAAGCGGTCGAAAGGTGGAGATGTGCTATTTGGCTACCGTTGAATACAGCGGGAAGCTTTATCATATTCTGGGCACAGTGCATGAAGACGAAGCGGATGAACAGATGGAAAACGATCGCTTGTTGCTTGTGCGTCAGGATTGCACGCCGGATGGCGCACAGGAGTATGTCGTGACCGAAGATGAAAACGAAATTGAGCAGGTTTTCGGTCAATATGTGATGGAAACCCTGCTTGACGAAATCGGCGAATTGAGTGAAGAAGAGGCAACCTGGCCCTGCGGCGAAAACCACCGGGCAGGCGAATTCTGTTTCTGCGGCCAGAGTGAGTATCTGCAATAATTTTCTCTTGCCAACTGACGAAAAATCATGTATAATACGCAAGAAAGGCGAAGATTGAGACAAAGCCTGCTGGAAAGAATTTCATTAGAGAGCATGGAACGCGGCTGAAATTCCATGTGGAGTTCTGCGGGAAATTCACTCAGGAGCTGCTCCGCTGACAGGTAGGCGGAGACGGACGACCCGTTACCGAATCAGAGACCTTGCGCCGCGCGGTGCGAGGTGAATTTGGGTGGTACCACGAGGAAAACCAGCCTCGTCCCTTTGCGGACGGGGCTTTTTTCTTTTTCGAAAAGAAGGAGGATACAGACCACATGGATATGCAAGAACAACTGCGCAAAATCCAGGAGGAAGCCGCCAACCAGCTGGAAAACGTTCGCGACAAAGCAGGATTGGATGCGCTGCGTCTGAAAATGCTGGGCAAAAAGGGCGATTTGACGCTGATGCTCCGCTCGATGGGTCAGCTCCCCGCAGAAGAGCGCCCGAAGGCCGGCCAGATGATTAACGTCGTTCGCGAAAAGCTGACCGAGCAAATGGATGCGCTGGACGCCAAGATCAAGCGGATCGAGCAGGAAAAGAAGCTGGAACGCGAAGCGATCGACGTAACCGAGCCGCGCAGGCACGCGCCGATCGGCACCATTCATCCCGTCTCTCTGGTGCAGGATCAGCTCCTGAAGGTCTTCACCGGCATGGGCTTCGACGTTGTGGAAGGCCCGGAAGTGGAACTGGATCTGTTCAACTTCGAGCTGCTCAACCTGCCGAAGAACCATCCCGCCCGCGACATGCAGGACACCCTCTACATCACCGAGCGCGTGCTCATGCGCACCCACACCTCCCCCGTGCAGGTGCGTACCATGCTGGGCCGCAAGCCTCCCCTGGCCATCGTGGCTCCCGGCAAGGTCTACCGCCGTGACTCCGACCTGACCCACACCCCCATGTTCCATCAGGTGGAAGGCCTGGTGGTGGGCCAGAACATCAGCATGGCCCATCTGCGCGGCACCCTCACCGCCTTCGTGCGCTCCGTGTTCGGCGGCCATACCGAAGTGCGCTTCCGCCCCAGCTTCTTCCCCTTCACGGAACCCTCCTGCGAGATGGATGTCCAGTGCCACAAGTGCGGCGGCAAGGGCTGCAGCGTGTGCAAGCACGTGGGCTGGATCGAGATCATGCCCGGCGGCACCCCCCACCCCAATGTTCTCCGGGCGGCGGGTCTGGACCCGGATGAGTACACCGGCTTCTATGTAAACATCGGCCTGGACCGCCTGGTGATGATGCGCTACGGCGTGGACGATGTGCGCCTGTTCCACAGCGCCGACCTGCGCTTTTTGAAGCAGTTCCATTAATAAGGAGGGTTTTACACAATGAAAGTTTCTCTGAACTGGGTCAAGGACTATGTAAAGCTCCCTGACGATATGGACCTCAAGCGCCTTTCCTACGATCTGACCATGTCCACCGTGGAGGTGGAGGACGCCACGGATCTGTCCGAAAGCTTCCGCAACATGGTGATAGGCGTCGTGCAGCAGGTGCAGCAGCACCCCAATGCCGATAAGCTCCGGGTTTGCAAAACAGACATCGGCGGCGAGATAAAGGACATCGTGTGCGGCGGTATCAATCTCCGGGACGGCATGAAGGTGGCCGTGGCCCTGCCCGGGGCCCACTGCCGCTGGCACGGCGAGGGAGAGCCGGTGGAGATCAAGGTCTCCAAGCTCCGGGGCGTGGAGAGCTACGGCATGATCTGCGCCAGCAGCGAGATTGGTCTGTTTGACCTCTTTCCCTTCACGGAGGAGGCCACCATCCTGGACCTGTCGGACTTTGACGCCCCCGCCGG
>OGQI01002739.1_pt1 | contig 10340 bp, 7 predicted proteins | sample 1553171 | NCBI WGS metagenome assembly OGQI01 (sample SAMEA2579988, study PRJEB22360) | human gut metagenome | biome: human gut; feature: human-associated habitat; material: faeces | place: Denmark | collected 2008/2010
GCGGAAGGCTAAGACCGGTATGCCCGCCACCCACCCCCTGATGGCCGCCGGCGTGCTGGGCTATGGCGAGCCGCACAACCTGGGTATGCTGGGAATGCACGGCTGCTATGCCGCCAACAAGGCTATTTCGGAAGCTGATCTGGTCATTGCCGTCGGTGCCCGCTTCTCGGACCGTGTGGCGCTGAACCCGAATAAGTTTGCCAGCAAGGCAAAAATCATCCAGATCGATATTGACCCCAGTGAACTGGGCAAGAATGTGGATGTGGATCTGGCACTGGCAGGCGATGCTTCCTATATCCTGCAAGCCATCCTGCCGTATGTCGAAAAGACCGAACATAAGATCTGGATGGAGCAGATCCGTGAATGGCAGCGCAATGACTACCACCCGAAGGACAGCTTCACCGAGCTGAAACCCCACCAGATCATCAACGAGATCTGTGAGCAGGCCGGCCCCGAGGCCGTGTATGTAACGGATGTCGGCCAGCACCAGATGTGGGCTGCCCAGTACCTGCACCACACCAAGAGCCGCGGCTTTTTGACCAGCGGCGGCCTGGGCACCATGGGCTTTGGCTACGGTGCGGCCATTGGCGCACAGGTTGCCCTGGGCAATGACCACCGCGTGATCATGCTGACCGGCGACGGTTCCTTCCACATGAACCTGAACGAAGGCTGCACCGCCGTCAGCTATGAACTGCCCATCATCACCGTTATTTTTGATAACCAGGTGCTTGGCATGGTGCGCCAGTGGCAGACCAGCTTTTACGGCAAGCGCTATTCCAACACCGATCCCCAGCGCCGCACCGACTTTGTAAAGCTGGCTGAAGCGTTTGGAGCAAAGGGGTATCGTGCTACCAATATTGCCGAGTTCAAGGCAGCGTTCGCCGACGCCATGAAGCAGAAAGGTCCTTCCTGGATCGACTGCCGCATCGGCAAGGATGAAAAGGTTCTGCCGATGATCCCCGGCGGCGGCGATATCAACGATATCATCATGGAGTAAGGAGGCAGCACGCAATGCAGCAAAATCAAAATCCGAACAAAGTTGCCGCAACAGAGGCACCCCGGCGGGTCATCAGTCTGCTGGTGGATAACCATAACGGTGTTTTGGCGCGCGTGTCCAGCCTGTTCTGCCGCCGCGGCTTCAACATTGACAGCCTGACGGTTTCCGCCACCAACGACCCGGCGGTCAGCCGCATTACCGTTACCCTGCATGGCGACGATGCCGCCATCAGCCAGCTGATTTTACAGAGCGAGCGGCTGGAAGTGACCCGCCAGGTATTTGAACTGACCCCGGATAAGAGCCTGCAGCGGGAACTGCTGCTGCTGAAAGTGGCCTGCAATACCGCCGAGCGTGCCGAAATGCGGGAAATCGCTACGATCTATAAATCCAAGATCATTGATCTTTCGCCGGACTCTATGGTGTTTGAACTGACCGGCCGCCCGGAAAAGATCAACGCCTTCCTGAAAATGTTCAGCGGATACGATATCCTGGAACTGTGCCGCACCGGCATTACCGCGCTGGAGCGCGGCGGCAAGCATCCCCACATGCAAAAGCCCCCGCAGGAAGTACGCGCCGCTCAGCTGCCGCTGCCCGGCACCCACTGCCCGCAGGACGAAGAATAAAGCAGCTTTTGCAGTTCAACGAACTTGTATTTGGCCCGCAGCCCTTTCAGGAATCCCCGGCGGCGGGTTGAAGATAGATACGTTTTTATTTTTACAAACCATACAAACAAAACAAAGGAGAAATTATCATGGCAATCAAAAAGTATTATGATTCCGACTGCAACCTCGGCGTGCTTGACGGCAAGACCGTTGCTGTTATCGGCTTTGGCTCCCAGGGCCATGCCCATTCCGAAAACCTGGCTGAAAGCGGCGTGAACGTTGTTGTCGGCCTGCGCAAGGGCTCTGCCCACTGGGAAAAGGCATCCGAGTTTGCTGCAACCCATGAAAACTTTAAGGTGATGGAAGTTGAAGAGGCTGCCAAGGCCGGCGATGTTGTTATGATGCTGGTTCCCGATGAACTGTGCGCTGACATCTACAACAGCCAGGTTGCCCCCTACATGACCGAGGGCAAGGCACTGACTTTTGCACACGGCTTCAACATCCATTTCAAGACCATTGTTGCCCCGAAAAATGTTGACGTTATCATGATCGCTCCCAAGGGCCCCGGCCACATTGTCCGCCGCCTGTACACTGAAGGCGAAGGCTGCCCGTCCCTGATCTGCGTAGAGCAGGATTACACCGGCAAGGCAAAGGAGATCGCCCTGGCATACGCTTCCGGCATCGGTGCCGGCCGTGCAGGCATCCTGGAGACCACCTTCAAGGAGGAAACCGAGACCGACCTGTTCGGCGAGCAGGCTGTGCTCTGCGGCGGCGTTTGCGAGCTGATCCATGCTGGCTTTGATACCCTGGTGGAAGCTGGCTACGCCCCGGAAATGGCTTACTTCGAGACCTGCCACGAGATGAAGCTGATCGTTGACCTGATCAACGAGGGCGGCTTTGACAAGATGCGCTACTCCATCTCCAACACCGCTGAATATGGCGATTACTATGCAGGCGAGAAGGTCATCACCGATTCTTCCAAGGCTGCTATGAAAGAGATCCTGAAGCGCATCCAGGACGGTTCGTTCGCTGATGAATTCATCGAGGATTCCAAGAACGGTCAGAAGAAGCTGCTCGCAAACCGCGAAGCTGAGAACGCTTCTCAGATCGAAGAAGTGGGCGAAACGCTCCGCTCCCTCTTCAGCTGGATCCAGAAATAAGTTCGATCAAACATCGATCTTTCAAACGACCGTCTTCCTTATAGGAGGGCGGTCGTTTTCTTCTTGCACGGCTTTCCGCTATGATGGGAATCAACGCAAATTGCGCTTATCTTAGCGCAGGTAAAACATGCAGGGAGTTCTTATGGCGCAGAAGATCTTGATTACAGAAGAGATCGTTCCAGCAGGTATCGAGATCTTGAAAGAAAAAGGATACGAGGTCGATTGTAAGTTCGATCTTTCTCGGGAAGAACTGCTCGACATCATCGAAGACTACGATGCGCTCATCGTGCGTTCCGCAACGAAGGTCGATCGTGAGATCTTCGAGATTGGCAAAAAGCTGCGCGTGGTCGGCCGTGCTGGCGTGGGTATCGACAACATCGACATCGAAGCCGCCAATGCCTATGGCGTGATCGTGTGCAATGCGCCCGTCTCGAATACCGTCTCGGCTGCCGAACACACCATGGCGCTCATGCTCGCAGCAGCGCGCAATGTGGCAGCAGCAGATGCCTGCATGAAAGCCGGCGGTTGGAATCGCCGTGATTTCACGGGCACCGAGCTCTACCATAAGACGCTCGCCATCTTCGGCCTCGGTCGCATCGGTGGACTCGTGGCCGATCGCGCTCATGCGTTCGGCATGGAAGTCATCGCCTATGATCCGTATTGCTCGCGTGAACGTGCTGGTCAGTTGGGTGTTACGCTCTACGATACGATCGAAGATGTCTTACCTCTCGCAGATTTCATCACGGTGCATACGCCAGCTACCGATGAGACCATCGGCATGTTCGGTCCCGAAGAGTTCTCTCAGATGAAGGATGGCGTCATCCTCGTGAATGTGGCGCAGGGTGGCATCTACGACGTTAAAGCGCTTTCGGATTTCGTGGCAGCAGGGAAGGTGGCAGCCTGCGGTATCGATGAATGGACCGAGCAGCCTTGCTACGATAGTCCGCTTCATGAATTCAAACAGGCTACTATCACGCCGCACCTCGGCGCGCTCACGCGTGAAGCACAGTATCGTGCCGGCACACAGATCGCTGAATACGTGGATGAGGGCCTGAAGGGTTCGGTCGTGCCTACCTCGGTTAATGGCTCTTACATCTCAAGCGAAGACCTTGAGCTGCTCGCTCCCTATGCGCAAGTTTGCAAGCTCATCGGCTCGATGCTCTCTCAGGTGAAGCGCGGCGAATTGCCGGCAGTGCTCTCGGTCACCACGGCTGGTGTGCTTGCAGGGCTCGACACGGGTTACTTGAGCGCAAGCGTGCTCGATGGCTATCTGCTTGGCAAGACCCGTGCGCGTGTAACACCCACCACCGCAGACACGATCGCGCAACGTCATGGCATCCGCATCGAGCATCATTCCAACGCAGATGCGCTCGAGTATTCTTCGAGTGTTGAGGTTGCCGCCGATGGCGATTCGATCGTGGGAACTATCTCAGGACTTGCGCACACACCACGCATCGTCTCGTTCATGGGCTACCAATGCGACCTTGCGCCTGCCAAACACGTGCTCATCATGCAGTATGTCGATTCTCCTGGTCGTGTGGGCACGATCGGCACGATCCTTGGCAATGCGAACGTGAATATCACCACCATGCAGGTGAGCACGCTCGAAGACTCCGATCTGGTCATGGTGTTCATGAATATCGAATCGGCGCTCACTGAAGAGGTGCTCGGCCAGCTCGAAACGATCGATAACCTGCAAGCTCTTTGGCTTGTCGACCTCGAAGCAACTGATTGATACGCATCACTGATCGAGTCTCACCCTGTTAGCTTATTGGGTCTGGCCGGAGGGGAAGGTATGGACCGCTTGCGCAGCCGCGGTTGGTATCTACGACGTTAACAGTAAGCGAGCAGCTGATACGCCATACCTTCGCCGGAGGTCAGGCGCTATAAGCATTTTCAGTTTCGCTATGCGGATAGATAGGTAGTCACACCCCTCATTGAGAAGCGCCGCTCGCAGCATTTCGTGTAAAATTTTGCAGTCATTTGATACAACAAGATTCACCGGTGCGCTTGCCGGGTAATCTTGTGATGTTTTCGCCGTTTCTCTTGCTGTGCGCAAGGCGTGCTGTGCTATACTTACGCAGTCTGCCACGTACGGCAGATGTTTTGTATTGGACCTGCGAGACATGTTTGTTGTAAGCACCCGTTTCGAGTGCGACATACATGGTAAATGTAACTGCAATCATGAGCAAAGGTCCCCGTATTCGAAAGGGGTCCGTTTTGACCGACATTAAAAACACGTCCGTTATTGAATTCGACGACATTTCAGAAGATGAAATGAACAAGATGATCGATGGAACGCTTACGGAATTCGACGAAGGCGATCTCATTGATGGCACCGTTGTCAAGATCGAGCATGATGAAGTGCTCGTTGATATCGGATTCAAGAGCGAAGGTGTTATTCCTGCTCGTGAACTTTCTATCCGCAAAGATGCCGATCCTTCTGAGGTCGTTGAGCTGGGCGATCGCCTCGAGGCGCTTGTTCTCCAGAAGGAAGACAAAGATGGCCGTCTCATCCTTTCCAAGAAGCGCGCAGAGTACGAGCGTGCTTGGATCCAGGTCGAGGACAAATTCAAGGCTGGCGAAGTGGTCACCGGTGAAGTTATCGAAGTCGTCAAGGGTGGTCTTATCCTCGACATCGGTCTGCGCGGCTTCTTGCCGGCGTCCCTCGTTGATCTCCGCCGCGTGAAGGATCTTACCGCTTATCTGGGCACCGAGATCGAAGCGCGCGTCATCGAGATGGATCGCAACCGCAACAACGTCGTTCTTTCTCGTCGTGTTCTTCTCGAAGAAGGCCGCAAGAACGAGCGCGCAGAGATCCTCGAGAAGCTCTCGAAGGGCATGCGCCTCAAGGGCACTGTTTCCTCTATCGTCGACTTCGGCGCATTCGTCGACCTCGGCGGCATCGACGGTCTTATCCACATCTCCGAGCTCTCTTGGAGCCATGTCAACCATCCTTCTGAGGTCGTTAAGGTCAACGAAGAGGTTGAGGTTGAAGTGCTCGATGTCGATCTGCAGCGTGAGCGCATCTCCCTCGGTCTCAAGCAGACCACGGAAGATCCTTGGATCAAGCTCGTTGAGGTTTATCCGGTCGACACCATCGTTGATGGTCGCGTGACCAAGATCGTTCCGTTCGGCGCCTTCATCGAACTGGGCGACAACGTTGAGGGTCTCGTTCACATCTCTGAGATGGCAATGAAGCACATCGATTCGCCGAACCAGGTTGTGAGCGTTGGCGACGAAGTGAAGGTCAAGGTCATGGACGTGAACACCGACCGTCGTCGTATCTCGCTCTCCATGAAGGCAGCTGCGGAAGACCTCGGTATCGAGATCGATGTCGATGAACCCGAGCCGAAGGAAGAAGCCGAAGACGCTGAATAGCTCTAAGGCACATATTGCACTAGGTTTGAGCGGCGGGGTTGATAGCGCAACCTCAGCCGCTCTTCTTTTGTCGCAGGGTTACCGCGTGACAGGGGTGACCTGCGTCTTCAATGATGCCGATGCAGGAACAGCATCCGAGAAGTCGAGCACGATCGCTGCGGCTGAATCGGTGTGTCGCGCACTCGGTATCGATCACGTGGTCTATGATGTGCGCGAAATTTTCCGTGAACAGGTGATCGACCCGTTCATTACTGACTGCGCACAAGGTCTTACTCCCGCACCATGCGTGACCTGCAATCGGTTCTGCAAGATTCCCGTGCTGTGTCAGGCAGCTGATGATCTGGGTTGCGAGAAGATCGCAACCGGTCATTACGCACGGGTGGTAGAAGACACGGCGCTTCACCGGTTTGCGCTCAAACGTGCGCTCGATGAAGCGAAGGATCAAACCTACATGCTCTCCTTACTCACGCAAGATCAGCTTTCGCGTTTGGTGTTGCCTTTGGGAGGGTATACCAAGCAAGAGGTGCGCCAATATGCGGTTGATCAGGGGATACCAGTCGCTAAGCGCCCTGAGAGCCAAGACCTTTGCTTCGTAGCAGGGGATTATCGCGATTTTCTGGTAGAGCAAGGCATAACGGATGATCCAGGTCCGATCATGACGCGCGATGGGGAAGTGGTGGGCACGCATCACGGCATCCATCATTTCACACTTGGACAGCGAAAAGGCTTGGGTGTTGCGATGGGGGAGCCTTATTTCGTGGTTGACAAGGATGCGCAGACAAAATCGGTCACGATCGCTTCTAAGGACCGAGCGTTCATCTCAGCAGTTGAGGTGCGCGCCCTGAACTGGATGCTTCCTTGTCCTAGTGAGCCATGCAGCGTGAAGATCCGTTATCGTTCAAAACCTGCACTTGCGCGCGTTGTTCCGCTTGGTACGGATCGCTCGTTTGATGACAGCTATTCATCCGATCATCAAACTGATGGCGATCCTTCATTTGACGTAGGTCGCGTACGCGTTGAGTTCTTCGAGCCTCAGACCCTCACCGCACCAGGTCAATGTTGTGCGTTTTATCAAGGGAGCGTACTCATAGGCGGTGGTATCATCGACACCGTAACATTTAGCGCGTAAGATGCGTAGATGATCAAAGGTAATATAGAGTGACGTAGCGCACCAAGTAGTGTGCTCGTTCGACATTCAACATTCAAGGTGGCATCTATGGCAAAACGTATCTTCATAACCGGTGGTATCGGGTCAGGGAAATCAACGTTGCTCGATTTTTTGCGCAGCCAGGGTGTTGCGACGGTCGAAGCCGACAAAGTCGGTCATGAGGTGCTCACCTTCGCGGACACCAAAGCCGAACTGGCAGAGAAGTTCGGCAACGACATCTTCGATGATGAAGGCAACGTGATGCGTCCCGCTCTTGCGGCGAAAGCATTCGTTTCCCCCGAGATGACCGCGCTACTCGATTCGGTCACCTTGAAGCGCGTGTACGCTGAATCGCTGCGTCAGCTTGACGAACTCGCGAAAACGCATGATTTCGTTGCGCTCGAGATGGCTATCCTCGATGGTCGCGATGATTTCTACAAGAACGCTGATGTGGTGCTCGCAGTGGTCACTACGCCAGAGGTGCGTATTGCGCGTCTGGTCGGCCGTGGACTTACCGAAGAAGATGCGAGCAACCGCTTGAAGAATCAGGTTCCCGATAGCAAACGTGAAGCGATCGCTGATGTGGTGTTCACCAACAATGGCACGATCGAAGACTTCGAGAATGAGATCGCGCTTTGGTGGGAGAGCTTCAAGAACGAGGCTGCAAAATGAGTCACCTTCAGAATATCGATGGCGCTCAGATGGAAGGGAAGTTGCCGGTCACGCGTCTTTCAAATCAGCCCTTCGAAGTGGTTTCCGAATTCGAGCCAGCTGGCGATCAGCCAGAAGCGATCGAGCAGCTTGCGAAGAATATCGAAGCGGGCATGCGCTACCAAACCCTGCTCGGTGTAACGGGGTCCGGAAAGACCTATACGGTCGCAAAGACGATCGAAGCCATCCAGCGTCCTACGCTCATCCTGGCTCCGAACAAGACGCTCGCGGCTCAGCTCGCAGCCGAGCTCAAGGAGTTCTTTCCGAACAATGCCGTGGTCTACTTCGTTTCGTACTACGACTATTATCAGCCGGAAGCTTATGTTCCCACCACCGATACGTTCATCGAAAAGGATGCATCCATCAATGAGGAGGTTGAGAAGCTGCGTCATGCGGCAACTTCCGCCTTGCTCTCGCGGCGCGATGTGATCGTGGTCGCTTCGGTATCGTGCATCTACGGTATCGGTTCTCCTGCTGAATATGCAGGCATGGCTGTGTTCTTGGATAAGGAAGTCGAGCAGGATCGCGACGAGCTCATCATGAAGCTCATCGATATCCAATACGATCGCAACGACTACGACCTGCAACGCGGAACATTCCGCGTGCGCGGCGATGCCCTCGATATCTTCCCGCCGTATTCCGACAATCCGCTTCGTGTGGAATTCTGGGGCGACGAGATTGAGCTCATCGCGGAAGTCGATAAGGTGACTGGGGAGGTCATCACCGAATTCGAGGCACTGCCTGTTTGGCCAGCAACGCACTATGTGGCATCACGGCCTGCGATCGAACGAGCACTCGATACGATCCGCACTGAACTCCAGCAGCGTCTAGAAGAGTTCAACAAAGAGGGCAAGCTGCTCGAAGCGCAGCGCTTGGAAATGCGTACCACCTACGACCTTGAGATGATCGAGACCATGGGCTTCTGCTCAGGCATCGAGAACTATTCACGCCATCTGGATGGACGTGCTCCTGGTGTGCCTCCCTATACGCTCATCGATTATTTCCCAGAAGACTTCGTCTGCTTCATCGACGAGAGTCACGTGACGGTGCCGCAGGTGCGCGGCATGTATGAAGGTGACCGCTCACGCAAGACCACACTTGCAGAACACGGCTTCCGCTTGCCTTCGTGCTTGGATAACCGTCCGCTGCGTTTCGATGAATTCGAGGAGCGCATCCCGCAGTTCATCTACACCTCTGCCACACCTGGCGATTACGAGGAGCGCGTGAGCGAGAGCGTGGTCGAGCAGATCATCCGCCCAACGGGTCTTCTCGATCCTAAGATCACGGTGAAGCCGATCAAATCGCAGATCGATGACATCATCGACGAAGCGAAGATCCGCGTGGCGAAGAAGGAGCGTGTGCTCATCACTACGCTCACGAAGCGCATGGCTGAAGACCTTACCGAATACCTGCTCGACCAGGGTGTGAAGGCGCGCTATATGCACTCGGATATCGGCACGATCGAACGCGTTGAGATCCTGCGTGACTTGCGCCTAGGCGAGTTCGATGTGCTCGTAGGTATCAATCTGCTGCGTGAAGGCCTCGACCTACCTGAGGTTTCGCTCGTGGCCATCCTTGATGCTGATAAGGAAGGTTTCTTACGCAATCATCGTTCGCTCATTCAGACGATCGGCCGTGCTGCACGAAACGCAGAAGGCGAGGTCATCATGTACGCCGACGTGATGACCGATTCGATGAGCCGTGCCATCAAGGAGACTGAGCGCAGACGTTCGCTCCAGATCGCCTTCAACGAGGAGCACGGCATCGTACCCACCACCATCCGCAAAGGCATCAATGACATCACCGATCAGCTGGGCGGTGATGATGAACGGAGCGCTGAAGAGGTCAATCGTGAGCTTGCGAACCTCTCTCGTGGTGAGGTCATGCGCGTTATCTCCGACATGGAGAACGAGATGATCGCGGCATCACAAGCGATGGACTTCGAGAAGGCAGCTACCTTGCGCGACGAGATCGTGTCCCTGCGCATCCAGCTCGAAGGAAAATCCGAGACCGACGTTATGGGCGAGCTAAAGAAAACCGCCCGCAAGGGATCAGCTTACGGGCGGCGTAAACGTTAGATCGTTTTACTGGCTTAGAAGTGGCCAGTGAAGAGGAACTTCAAGCGCTTCCAGAAATTCGGTTTCTTCGGGAACTGCTCGACAAGTTGAATCTCGACGGTAGCGGGTTCGCTATCACGCGGCAGGATCTCGACCTCGGCAGGAGGGATCACTGTTGCTTTTTTGTCGGACTCCTTCGCTTCTGGTGCGCTCACGTCCGAAGCGGATGAGGTTTCGGGCTGCTGTGGTGCGCGTTCCTGTTGTGAAACCGTCTCTGGTGCTTCT
>OGQI01002742.1_pt1 | contig 10330 bp, 10 predicted proteins | sample 1553171 | NCBI WGS metagenome assembly OGQI01 (sample SAMEA2579988, study PRJEB22360) | human gut metagenome | biome: human gut; feature: human-associated habitat; material: faeces | place: Denmark | collected 2008/2010
CTTTACATCTATTAGACGCATAGAAAACAAAAATATCCCCCAATAATTCATTTTCGCATAAATAATTATGATAAGCTGACTATGCAAATGCTAAACTAACAGTCCAAAAAAAACTAAACTAATTGTACTCTTGATACCTTCCTTATTTGCAAATTTGCAGTAAAATATAGATATAAAGAAAAAGGGAGGTACCAAAGATGAAATTATCACTTTCTGCAAATATAAGCAAGTTGCGAAAAGAACACGCTATGACACAGGAGCAGTTAGCGGAAGCTTTAGGCGTTACCTTTGCATCTGTCTCAAAATGGGAACGGGGTGTGGCGACGCCGGAATTAAACCTGATTGCGGAGATGGCAGATCTGTTTGAGGTGTCTATCGATGCGCTTATCGGATACCAGTTTAGAAACAATAACAGAGAAACTGTAATTACAAGGCTGAAGCAGTATTCTCACGACAGAGATACTGAGGATGTTTTTTCTGATGTTGAAAAGGCATTACAGTGTTATCCGAATTGTTTTGATGTTGTTTATTACAGTGCCAGAATCTACCGTTTAAGAGGACTGACGCAAAAGAATGCTGCTTATTCAAAGAAGGCGCTTTCCCTTTGTGAACGTGCATGTATACTGATCGGACAAAACAAAGATCCGGAGATAAGTGATGTTTCTGTTCGCAGGGAAATGGCTGAAATCCATTTTGCGCTTGGGGAATATGACAAAGGAATTGCATTATTGAAAGAGAACAATCCATGTCGGCTGAATCACTCTTCGATTGGAATGGTGCTTGCGTCCTCTTGCAATGATCCGGAGGGAGCACTTCCCTTTTTATCGAGGGCATTATTAGATTTAACTGTGACGCACTTTGAAATTGTGGTGGGATATATGAATGTTTTCTGTAAGACAAAAGATTATGCAAATGCTCTAGCTCTTGTGGATTGGGCTCTTGCCTTTTATCCCGGGCTAAAAGATCCCGAAAAACAGGGATATATGGACAAAAGCGAAGCATTTCTTTGGGCACTGCGAGCGGATGTTCTGCTGTCGCTGTGTAAAAAAGAAGAAGCAATCAACAGCCTTCGGCGAGCAAAGGATGTTGCATTGCACTTCGACGAATCACCAAATTACGATGTTTCAAGTATCCGATTTGTTTTCTGTAAGACTCCTGCAAGCGCTTTTGATGATTTTGGTGATACTGCCATGATTGGGGTTGATGAATTTATCAAAAGCCAGGAAAAAAGCGAGCTGAGCAATTTATGGAAGTGTGTCAGGGATGAATAACAATTACAAAGCCAAATGAAAAACTATACTGTGCAGTTTTATAAAAAGGGGGGCATGCTTTACGATTTTGCAATATACAACACACCTAATGTGCCAGGTCCACAATGACTTGATATCACACCACCTGCCCTGGTTTCCAATATCTCATCAAAAACGCCAAGCTCTTCCAGATAAGCCCGCACTTTCTCTACAGTTTCCTGTTTACAGCCAGAATGTGTTATGAATACACGTTCTGGTCTCGCATTTTTTAAATCTTTTTCCATATCTTTAACATAGTCCATGATAACAGAATCAATTTTCCCCCGGTATTTCTTAGAAGCATTCATGGCGCCATTTTCTACTACAATCCTGGGATGCAGTTTTAAAATACCTCCGGCCATAGCCGCTACTGCATTGCAGCGTCCGCCACGGTATAAATAAGTAAGGGTATCTACCACAAAGCTTGCTCTCACATTTGGTTTTAACTTCTCTATCTCAGAAACAATCTGGGAAGCTGTCCGGTTATTCTTTGCCATAATTGCAGCCTCTATTACAAGAAGACCGATACCTGTAGAAAGATTTGCAGAATCGATTACCTTTATCCTGTCAGAAGCCCCCAGCTCTTCAGCAGCAAGGCGCATCACATTTCCAGAGGTGGACATACCTGCTGAAATAGAAAAGCAGACAATTTCCCTTCCAGCCTCTGCATAGGGGCGAAAAAGCTCCATGGCATCTGCCAGGGCAGGTGCAGAAGTTTTAGGTGTTGTCTTGTTTGCATCAGACCAGGCATAGATCTGATCCGGAGTAATGTTTTTTCCATCTTCATATTCTTTATCACCCAGAAGAATATGAAGCGGAAGAATGTCAATCTCGTATTTTCTCAATAATTCCTGCGAAAGGTCGCAGGTACTGTCTGAAATAATTTTTACCATATTCGTTTCTCCTCTGCCAACTCATTTTCTATCAGATTCCCGGCCTGCAAGAGCCAGAAATTTTTTATCAGACTGTATTCCCTGTGTCAGAAATCTTCCATCTCTGAATAGTGCATACGTTGTCACCGGTGCAGGAACGTTCTGTGCGGCTTCTCTGCTTGTAACATGAATTACCCTGAAAGAAATATTGTGTTCTTTTGCCACTTCCGCCACACGGGGCACCCAGTAACAGGTAAAGGGACATTGATCTGTATAGTAAAGAACAAATCCTTCCTCTTCTACTTTCGGGTGTCTTGCACATTCTTTGAATTTTGACGGCTCAGTATCTGTGTCAAATGGTAAATACATAAGAGTGATTCCGCAGTCCGAAGTATCTGCAACAGAAAATCCCTTAAATTTTAAATACTTCGGGTCTGCCAGAAATTCTTTCTTTCGCCCTTCTGAAGACAGAATACAGATTCCCTTTTTCCCTTGTTCTTTTGCATCACGAATGCATTCATTCAGCAAATCATTGGAATAGCCGTGTCCTTTCATGGAACCGGAAACCCATAAGCAGTTAATGTATATATATCCGTCTGCATCAATGGGCACCCAGGCATTCTCAGCAGGAATATATTCAATAAAACACTTTCCGCGCTCTGCACTCCGATAAAAAACCAGTCCTTCTTCAAAACGCTGTTTTAACCACTCTTTTTTTACGATACTGTTTTTTCCTGACATAGCACAGCAGATATGTTCCTTGTCAATGTTTTCTTTTGTAATTCTAATATAATGCATAATATCACCTTTCCCAGATATCATGATTGCTTAAATAACCTTGATCTAACACGCTTTCATAGCTTTCATAGCTTCCAGAGCCAGTTCATGACTCTCTGGCGTTACTCCTGCGCAACAGAGCGAATCTACAATGATTGGCACTTCCGGCAAAAATGGCTTCCAAAGGTAGGTTTATCAATGGGACCAGATTCCAGAAGCTCTGCAATCTCCTCCCTGATTTCCCAACCATAGGTACCGCGGATGCAATGCTCTACAGGAAGCCATATGAAATACGGCATGTTTTCTAAAAAGCCTATTTAAGCTAACTATACCACGTTATTGAGATTTCGTATACTGCAATAGGCTGATTTCAGCGTATATATTTTTGAAATTTTATATTTTCTATTGCATAAAAATAAGCCATTCAGTCAGAATTGCATCCAACCAAATGGCTACTTATATCAGTTTTCTCCTGCCATTTTTTTTGACATACCCCAATAAAACACAGCGCAAAATACCAGAGCAAAAACAACACCAAATACATTCTGAATCACTCTGAGGCTGACTGCACCCTTTAATCCATAACTCTCTGCAGCGATAGCCAAAGCGCCAAATGTATTAAATACAGCCTGCCAGCCATATTTTGCAGAAAATCCCACACCGATTCCACCAAGGATTCCTATGTATGCATAGATGGATGACGGAAGCAGAAAATATAATACGGTGAAGCATATAACACCTACAATATTTCCGACAATCCTTTTACGGACTCTGTATTGCATGTCTTCCACAAACGGCAAAATTGCTGACATAGCTGCAATACCTGCCCACATTGCACGTGGCATTTTAAAAAGCTCTGCAATACAAAGTACAGCCGGTACACACAGGATCTGGCATAACTGCCATTTTGTCCTGGAAGAAGAGAGATCAAATTCCTGCAGTACATCCTGTATCTTTCTTTTATAAACCCGGTTTCTGTGATTTCGATAAAATACCAGACAGGTAAGTACAGCTCCTACTGCCATTCCCACCAGTCTCATCTCGTAGCTTTTTCCTGTTACATCATATCCATATAGCAACAGATATCCAAGAACGAGTGTGGACTGATTAAACATAAATGGATTATGACAGCCGAACAGAATCAGCACTGCCAATGCAGCAATATTTAACAGCATTCCCAGTACCGGGGAAAGCTGATTTGCCAGATGTGGACACACTGTCATAACTGCGAAAAACAAAGCCAGAAGTATGGTAGACTGTCCGGTATGGATTCCGAGATCGGCATTTCGAAATACCATAAGACATAATAAGACAACGACTCCTACAATACTGTTCTCATTTCCAAGCAGAATACTGAAAATAGTAACAAATAAAAAACAAAATGCCATCGTGACCGCTACCTTCGCCATATATACAAACAGATGATATATTTTTTCTTTTGCGGTCTCACTTTTTTTCAGCAGGTCTTTTGAACCTGCCTGATTCAACTGAAGTTCCTGATAAAATGTCATATAGCACCTCCGCTTTTTTGTAAATAGGCATTTTATCACAAACAGGAAGATAATTCAAGAATGATTTTTAAGAGAATAATTACCTGGCCAGACCATTGCTTTCAATTCTGATCATACGATATCCGATTCCAATATGCGTCTGGATATATTGCACACCATTTTTTTCTGGCTCCAGTTTTTTTCGCAGTGTCGCCATAAAAACACGGAGGGAAGCAACGTCATTTTCAGAACACCGCCCCCAGATCTGCTGGGTAATAAATGTATGTGTCAATACTTTTCCCGCATTACGGGATAAAAGGCAAAGCAGCTTATACTCAATAGGAGTAAGATGTAATTCTTCACCCTTCAGATATGCACAGCCAGCCGAATAATCGATCTCTAATTCACCATTTTTAAAAACAGATGTTTCCTGCTGTTCTCCTGGCTGCGTTATTGCAAGTCTCCTTTGCGCAACACGAATACGCGCAAGCAATTCCTCTACAGAAAACGGTTTCGTAATATAATCATCTGCACCAGCGTCCAGTGCTTCAATTTTATCTGTATCCTCACTTCTGGCACTGATCACAATAATCGGCATGTTCGACCAGGTACGGATTTTCTTTATTACTTCTACTCCTTCCATATCAGGAAGCCCGAGATCCAGAAGGACAATATCCGGATGATGAGAAGATGCTTCCAAAATGGCCGAAGAGCCGTTTTCTGCTGCCAGATATTTATAGTCATGTGTCTTTAATGTCGTAACAATCAGGTTTCTTATAGGTCTGTCATCCTCAACCACCAGAATTAATGTTTTATTCATTCAATGTCACCTCACTTAAGGGTAAAGTAAAAGTAAAATTACATCCATGCGGAGCATGATCTGAAAGAACCAGTGTTCCATCGTGAGCTTCTATGATAGAGCGGCAAAGTGCCAGGCCAAGCCCCAGACTCCGTTGGCTGTCTGCAACGGTTGTTTTCCCTGTATAAAACATCTCAAAAATATGTGGCTTCATTTCATCCGGGATCCCGGGGCCGTTATCTTCCACGCTTACCTGTGCTTTCCCGGCTTTTTTGAACCCCCGAATGCTGATGACAGAGCCTGACGGCGTATATTTTATCGCATTATCGATCAAATTTACCAGAACCTGTATAATAAGATGCACGTCCATACGTGTAAGAACAAGTTCTTCACAGTCCGCCACGATCTTATACGCATCATGCTTCCGGCCGATATGTCGGAGTGACTCTGCTATTACCTCATCCAAAAGCTGATCCGTAAATTTAAACTTCAATCTTCCATCATTGAGCCTGGTAATGGAAAGCAGATTTTCCACAACTCCGATCAGCCACTCTGAATCCTCATGAATGTCCGTGTAGATCTGATACCTTGTAGCTTCATCCAGACGGTCACTGTTACTGAGAAGCATATCTGCATTTCCGGAAATAGAACAAAGCGGAGTACGCAGGTCATGGGAGATCGCCCGAAGAAGATCGCCACGCAGCTGCTCATTTTTTGCTAAAACCGCATTTTTTTCTTTTTCTATGGCATTTTGTACATTCTCCATTGCAAGTGCACATTCATTTATTACAGACAGCAGGATGCTGTATTCATAAGAGTCCAGTGTTTCTTTTTGCATCGGGATCCCGATTACGCCATAAACATTATTCCCGCTTCGAATTGCCAGATATAAGCATTTTGCCTGTGAGAAATACTGTGTGGATGCGCCTGCACGCTGTCTGTTTTCATAAGTCCATCTGGCCGCCTGTTGTTCTTCCTGTGTCAGAAAATCCTCTGTGCTCTCTTTTTCCCCGGAAAAAAGCTTTCCCTCTGATAAAGTTCCGTTTTCTACTACATATGCTGTAATATTGCGGTTTAATAAACGGAGAAGCTGTGTACAGGTGACATCAAGAATCTCTGTTTCTCCTTTTGCCTTTTGCAGCAGACGGTCTGTATCGAACAGAATCTGTGTACGAAAAGCAAGCTGTGTAGACAGCTTTGCATGTGTTTTCAGCTTTGCTGCAAGTGCTCCCGTAAGTACGGATGAAATAAGCATTATGAAAAATGTCACCGGATATCCCACCGCATATGTCTCAAAAGACATCCTTGGCTCCATCAGGAAAAAGCAAAATAAGAATACACTTAAAAAGGAGCCGGCTACACTGCAAAGATAACCATCTGTCACGATCGAAGTGATCAATACGCCCAAAATGTATATCGTTACAATATTTGTATCTGTAAGATCCAGTTTCTGAAACAGCAGGCCGATCAAAGTGCATACTGCAAATATAAAAACCGTCAGCAAGTAATCTTTTGCAGACGGTTTTTTCATGCGGATTGTCGCGCACAAAGGACGACGGCGTTTCCGGATGGGCTCCTGCGGCGTCTTCGCCGCGCGCGGCGATCGCCTCGTAGAGGTTGTCCGGCTTCTCGCGCATATCTTCCGAAAGATCGTTTACCGCGGGGCGTTGTCCTCGTCGGCGCGTTCCGGCAGGATCGGTTTGACGCGGATTTCTTTGCAAATCCCATAAACGGCTGTATTTGCTTATGGTTCTGCGAATAGTCCGCAAAAGTTTCCGACGGTGACGGGTGCCGCTTAAAAGATGTAGATTCTGAACGGAATATCGGCGATTCGGCAGGGTCGGTGTGCAATATTATTTTGCATAGTGCAATATTGTGTTGCATCCTTGGTCGGGATCATTCATATTATACAATGTTAGTTTGTATCAGTACAATGTTTTGTTGTATTATTGGTCGGGCTTGTTTTGCGTGGTGCAATATTATATTTACTATTATCAAATACTATATTGTATTCTCGGTCGGGGAAAACGATAATGCCGGCGATGGAGTTTCGTCTGGCCGGGTGCTGAGGAATGGTCGGGTGATAGTAGGGACGGGCAGATGTTTCCGGATACCTGCGGAATTCGTTTATTTCTCGATCCGGCTGTCGTAGTAGGCCAGCCGTTCGTTGCAGACCTGCTCCACCACGTCGCGCAGCAGCTCGATCTTCGGCAGCAGGGCGTCGATGTCGGCCTTCGTGATCTCGAAATCGGGGTTGTAGCGCGATTCGATGTAGGCGCGTTGCAGCAGGTCGAACAGCCGTTTTTCCTCCGGCGTGTCACGGGGGAACGCCTTGAAAATCTCCGGCGTATGTTTCTTGGCCGCATTCATCAGCTCCGACAGATCGTGGCTCTTATGGCCGTAGAGAATAAAGGTTATAGGGATCGTCCGCAGGAAATTTTCGGCCGATTGGTGAAGATGGAATGAAGCCATATTATAATCACCATCTTCACAATAAAAAGTAACGCCTTTCAAAAATTGTTTTGCCCTCCCGAATTTATCGTCGTAATATTTCTGCGCTCGTTCCTTGATCTCCTTAAAATTGAGCTTCTTGCGCCGTGCCAGCTTATATGCTCCCGAATCGAAGAGAATTATTCCGTCGCGCTTGATCTCCGTCTCGAAGTAGTGGGCTTTCGACAGGGCATGGTTGAAGTCGTCGATACCGTAGTTGACGAACTGCGGATGGGTGTGGAACGGTCGGTTCTTGTTCTCGAAGAAGCGATCCTTGATCTTTTCGTACAACGAATACTCCACCGCTCCGATCGGCTTGCGCGTCACGATCGCGATGTCGTAATCGCTCATGTAGTAGGTCGGTGTGCCGAACTCGATGCGCTGGTCGTAGTCGACGTAGCTGTTCTTCGCATAGCTGCCGAACAGGATCACCATCTCGACCTGTTTGATCTGCTCGCGGATCAGGGCGACGAGTTGCTGCAAATCCCGTCGCTTGTCGGGCGGTAAAAACCGGGTGCTTCGTTTCATCATCGCAAAATTATGGAAAATTCCGGCACGGCGTTTTGCAAATCCCATAAAAAAACAGCTATATTTGCTTATCGTCCTGCAAATAGTCTGCAAAAGTTTCCGACGGCGGCGGGTGCCGCTTAAAAGAGACGATGCAGATTATGAAACGGAATATCGACGACTCGGCATAGCCGACGGGCATAACTTATAAAGGGTACACAACTTATACCAATAGCGAACTTGGGACCCTCCTTTTAGGAGGTTGTTTAGCGCGGTATAATAGTTGTCAGTCCCGGTTATGTCCTGCCCGTTTATGGGTAGGACACAGCTGGGGCGCAGGACGGCTTCCGCGCAATGGGTTCCCAAGACCTGCTACTGGGGCTGTTAATGCGCCCCTTTTCTTTTTGCCTACATGCAATATTATTTTGCTATTATCAAATATTATATTGCATTATCGGCCGGAGGGGGCGATTCACGAATCTTTCAACCCCTTTTTTCCATGTCTACCTTTCAGGAACGTATCCTCGCTGCGTCCGGCAGCTCGTCGAGCACCGCGGACACCGACCCCGAACTCTACCGTTACCGCTCCGCCTCCTCGGAGGAGTACCTCGAATCCTGCAACTACCGTGTCTGGTCGACCGAACTGCCCGACCGGTTTCTCGTCTGGTGGATGTGCCCCGTCGGGCGCGACGAAGCCGAACAGCGCAGCCTCGAACGCGAGCTCCGCTCCGACGAGGAGTCGCCGCTCCATATCCCGTTGGAAATCTTCATGACGGCCTACTACGAGCGTTACGAGCGCGTCAAAGGGATGGCGTCGTTTCTCTCCGACGACTGTGCGGTCGGGTCGGAAGATGCCGCGGCCGCGGTGGAGGCGCAGTTGGCCGGCGATGCCGACTACCGTGCGCAGGCGTTCGCCTTCATCGAAGGGTTCGTTTGTTTTCAACAGTCGTTTTCTCGCCACGGCATAGCTCGCGCAAGCGCGGCTCTGCTCATTTGGCTTAACGAAAACGTTCTATAAATTTCAGGCGTTGTTGAGCTATGTCTTCACGCTGCGCATGATCGATGCGGCGGACGAACTGCGTCGGTTCGACCTTTTCGACGTCGAAGCCTACGACGAGGTGCTGGCGCAGGTGAACCGCGACCTCGCGGACGGAACGATTCCGTCTTTCGAGGCGCGTATCGTCTGAGCCGAAAGTTTTGGGCGGCGGCATCTCCTTGTTTCTTTTTCAAGTAAAAGTTTTAGGTTCGGCGATGTCGCTGCCCTTCCCATACGGTCCCCGCGATCCGTAACTGACGAGTACTGGTACGTCGCCTCCGCCGCACGGAGTTGTGCGGCGGAGTGGCGGCGATGTCATGTCGAGCAAGTGAAACAAAATATAAAATCGCCGGCATTTTTCGCCGGAAGGTCTGGTAATCTTACAATTCGTCGCCTCCGCCGCACGGAGCTGTGCGGCGGAGTGGCGGGCGGGGCAGCTCCGATATACTCCGCAAATTGCACTTAATACGACCCCTAAATAACTAACCCAATACTTACAATGAAAAAGGAAACGACACTCCCCGACGAGCTGGCCCGACTCCTCCTGCTCGAAACCGATGAAGACGTGAAAACCGAGGACGATTCCCCGAGCCTCGACTACCGGCGGGACATCCGTTCGATCCTGACGGCCCTGTACGAGCGGGCGCCCTACATCTATGCCCTCTTCAAGGCCGCGCCGAAGACGGAGTTCCGCATCGCGCTGACCGAGGATTTCTCGCGTGGCGACCTCCCCGATGAAACCTATACCATCCCCGAGTTCTGCGCCCGTTACGCCTCCTTCAAACCCAAAGGGCAGATCTTCCTGATCAGCTTCTCGGTCTACTGCACGGAGAAGGAGCGCGAGGAGATGTACCGTAAACACGGCGAAGTGTTCTGCTCGCCCGAGGGCACGGCGCTCTGCGAGATCGACAGCGAAGACCTCGATACGGCGGTCGAAGAAATCGTCAGCGAGTTCCCGAACTACATGATGTGTCGCTGCCGCAAGGCGATTCTCGCGAACGAGCCGCTGACGATCGACGAGGAGACGATCGCGCGCCATGCGCTGACGGCCGAAAACGCCGGTCGGCCGC
>OGQI01002748.1_pt1 | contig 10316 bp, 6 predicted proteins | sample 1553171 | NCBI WGS metagenome assembly OGQI01 (sample SAMEA2579988, study PRJEB22360) | human gut metagenome | biome: human gut; feature: human-associated habitat; material: faeces | place: Denmark | collected 2008/2010
GCGTCAGGAGAACATCAGCCGTATTGTCGGCGTGGCAATTTTTGCCTTGTCGGTGATTTTTTTCTTCGTTGCGGTGATCGGCGGCGACGGCGCATGGAAAGTGGTACATAATGTGTACTTAGGGCTGTTTGGCATGTTGGCGGCCGTGTTGTTTCCCATACTGGCGGTGGCGATCATTCTCCTTTATTCCTACAAGGAGAACAAGGCCAAAAAACGCGCGATGGAAGAGGGGACAGCGGCACAAAAGTCCCCGGTGTCTCCTCGAGAGCTGATCGCCAAGGGTGTGGAGAGCGTGATTATCGTGCTGCTGATTGCAGCACTGATCCATATTATTGAGAACCCTACCGGGTTGAAATTTGCAGATAGCGTGAAGTTGGGCTACATCCAGGCGCCTTATGAATTTAACGGCGGCTTTTTCGGTGCGCTTATCGGTTGGGCACTGCTGACCTTTGGCAAGGCACAGGCCGTTATCGTGGATTTGGTGCTGCTGGTGGTGGACTTTATGCTGCTGGCACGGCTGACGGTGATGCAGTTCTTAAACGGCGCGGCACAACCCGCAAAGAAAGCCTATGAAAAGGCAGGGGATGCCATTGAAGTGTACCGGGAGCGCCGCCAGGCCAATATTGATGTGCCCCTGGACGCGCACGCCCCCGGCGAACAGGAGACGGAGGAGGAGCCGCCTGCACAAAAAGGCAAAAAGAAGAATACGGACGCTGTGGATACAGACAGTATTGTAAAAGAACTGAACCAGAAGCACAGCAAAAAAATAGCAGAGAAAAAACAGTCTGCCCCGGAAAAGGCCAAGTCCTTGGATGAGATTGTGGACAAGGCCACCGAGGAGGCCGATCCGAAGAAAACGGATCCGTCGGAAGTCTTTACCGTCACGGATGCCCAAATGGAAGCGGGTGTGGCAGATTATAAGCTGCCGCCGGTATCCCTGCTGACCCCTGCCCAGCATAAGTCTGTAAAAGATGTGAGCGGGGAGCTGAAATCCAATGCGGAGCGGCTGATTGACACCCTCCATTCCTTTAATGTGGACGCTACGATTACGGACATTAGCCGCGGTCCCACGGTGACCCGGTATGAGCTGAAACCGGCTGCCGGTGTGCGTATTTCTAAAATCACCAATTTGTCCGACGATATTGCTCTGAATTTGGCGGCCACCCATGTGCGTATTGAGGCCCCCATTCCCGGCAAAGCGGCAGTGGGTATCGAGGTGCCCAATTCCGTAAAAAGCGGCGTATCTATGCGTGAGCTGATCGACACGCCGGAGTTTGGCAAGCAGCGGTCGATGCTGTCTGTGGGCCTTGGACGGGATATTTCCGGCGATGCGGTGTACTGCGATGTGGCAAAGATGCCCCATCTGCTGATCGCCGGTACCACCGGTTCCGGTAAGTCCGTGTGTATGAACAGCATTATTGTGTCTATTTTGTATCGTGCCAAGCCGGATGAGGTGAAGTTGGTACTGATTGACCCTAAAAAAGTGGAGTTTAGCAAGTATTCCGGCATTCCCCATTTGTTGGTGCCGGTGGTGACCGATCCCCGCAAGGCGGCAGGTGCGCTGGGTTGGGCTGTGTCTGAGATGCTCAAGCGTTACCAGACCTTTAGTGACACCGGCGTACGGGATATTGAGGGCTATAACAAATATGTGAAGAAGCATGAGGATATGCAGCCCATGCCTAAGATCGTCATTTGCATTGATGAGTTATCCGACCTGATGATGGCGGCGCCTAAGGAGATCGAGGACTCTATCTGCCGTTTGGCACAGATGGCACGTGCAGCGGGTATGCACCTGGTGATCGCCACCCAGCGCCCCTCCGTAGATGTAATTACCGGTCTGATCAAGGCCAACATTTCGTCTCGAATTGCGCTGACCGTCAGCTCGCAGATTGACTCCCGTACCATTTTGGACGCCTCCGGCGCCGAGAAGCTGCTGGGCTACGGCGATATGCTGTATGCGCCCATCGGCTCCTCCAAGCCCATTCGTGTGCAGGGCTGCTATATCAGCGATGAAGAAGTGGAGTCTCTGTGCGATTTTGTAAAGAGCCAGGGCGAGAGTCAGTACAGCGACGAAATTCAAAAAGAGATTGAGGCCAAGGCCGTGCAGGATAAAAAAAGTCCCTTTGAGGGCGACGAGAGTTCGGAACAGCTGGATCCCCGCTTTGAGGAAGCGGTAGAGATCGTGCTGGAGACCGGTACCGCGTCCACCTCTTTTTTGCAGCGCAAGTTGTCCGTAGGGTATGCCCGCGGGGCAAAAATTATGGACCAGCTGGAAGAGAAGGGGATCATCGGTCCCCAGGACGGCGCTAAAAAGCGTGAAGTGCGGATCAACAAACAGCAGTGGCTGGAAATGCAGAACCAAGGCCCGGCGCCGAAAATGAATGCAGAGACCGCTGAGCAAATGCGCTTTGAGGAAGCGGAGCCAGACGAGGACCAAACCGATGCAGAATGATTTTTTACCCATTACTCCGGCAGAAATGCGCGAGCGAGGGTGGAAACAACCGGATTTTGTGTATGTGACGGGTGACGCCTATGTGGATCACCCGTCCTTTGGCGCTGCCATCATTACCCGCTTGCTGGAGAGCCAGGGGTTCAAGGTGGTGGTGCTCAGCCAGCCGGACTGGCACAGCGTGCGGGACTTTCAGAAATTCGGGCGGCCCAAGTATGCTTTTTTGATCACTGCCGGGAATATTGACTCTATGGTGGCCCACTATACCGCCGCTAAGAAGCTGCGCCACGACGACGCATATACTGCCGGTGGCAAGCACGGCAAGCGCCCGGATCGGGCGGTGAATGTGTATACCCGCCTGGCAAAAGAGGCCTACTCGGACTGTCCGGTGATTTTAGGCGGGCTGGAGGCGTCCCTGCGCCGCTTTGCCCACTACGATTACTGGGATGACGCTGTGCGTCCCTCCATTTTGGCGGATTCCGGCGCGGACCTTCTCATCTACGGCATGGGCGAGCACGCGATTGTCGAGATTGCCGACGCGCTCGACGCGGGGCTGCCCATCGATCAGATCACCTATATCAACGGCACCGTCTACCGCACAGGCTCGCTCGACGAGGTCTACGACTACGACCTGCTACCCAGCTGGGACGACCTTACCGCCGACAAGCTCAACTACGCACGCAGCTTTAACGTGCAACAGCAGAATATGGACCCCATCACCGGACATCGCCTGGTAGAGCCCTATCCCAACAGCGTCTATGTGGTGCAGAACCCGCCGTCGGCGACGTTGACGACCGATGAGATGGACGAGGTGGCCGAGCTCCCCTACGCACGCGATTGGCATCCCGACTACGATGCCGCGGGCGGCGTGCCGGCCTTTGCCGAGATCAAGTTTTCAATCAGCTCCAACCGCGGGTGCTTTGGTGAATGCTCGTTTTGCGCCCTCACCTTCCACCAAGGTCGCGTGTTGCAGATGCGCAGCCACGACTCGATCATGCGCGAGGCAGAGCTGCTCACGCGCGATCCCGAGTTTAAGGGCTACATCAACGACGTAGGCGGACCGACGGCCAACTTTAGCCGTCCCGCCTGCGACAAGCAGCTCAAGCACGGCGTGTGCAAGAACAAGCGCTGTCTGTGGCCGAGCGTGTGCAAGAACATGGTGGTCGACGAAAGCGGCTACACGCAGCTGTTGCACGACCTGCGCCAGCTGCCGGGCGTCAAAAAGGTCTTCGTGCGCAGCGGCATCCGTTTTGACTACACCATGGCCGATGCCTCGGACGAGTTTTTACGCGAGCTGCTGGAACACCATGTCTCGGGCCAGCTGCGCGTAGCGCCCGAGCACGTGAGCGACGCGGTGCTGTCCGTGATGGGCAAGCCGAGCCGAGCTGTCTACGACGCATTCTGCCGTAAATTTGAACGCTTGAATCGCGAATACGGACTCAAGCAGTACGTGGTGCCGTATCTGATCTCGAGCCACCCCGGTTCAACCATGAAGGAAGCCGTGGACCTTGCCGAAGCCGTGCGCGACATGGGCTACATGCCCGAGCAGGTACAGGACTTCTACCCCACCCCGTCCACCATGTCGACCTGCATGTACTACACCGGTGTAGATCCGCGCACCATGCAGCCGATCTACGTGGCGCGCGACCCGCATGAGAAGGCCATGCAGCGCGCGCTCATCCAGTATCGCAAGCCCGAGAACTACAAGCTGGTGCGCGAGGCGCTAGAGAAGGCCGGGCGTCGTGATCTGATCGGCTATACCAAGCATTGCCTGATTCGCCCCGTGCCGCCACGCCCGGGCGAGACGTCTACCGGCGGTGGGCATGGCACCGGCAAGAAGGGCGGCAAGGCCCACGGTGGCGCCGCCGGCAAGGGGCCCAAGGGCAGCAAGGGTCACGGCGGTATGTCCCGCGCGCAGAACACTGCCGGTCGCAATCGCGCGGCACAGGGGCGTCAGGGCGCCAACGGAGGCGGCAGACGCAACTAGCCGCCGTTGGCGACACGACACGCCCCACCAATAAAATGCCGCTCGCCGGGGCGTCGCAGAACGATTCCCCGGCGAGCGGCCGATTAATATTGTCTATCTCAAAACGTCGTTACTTTTTGTCGAAACGACCATAGAGCGCAAACGAGAGCGCCGCAGAGATAACCCAAGTCAAAGCGATGCAGACGACAATCATGATCAGGTTCATGGGATTGCCGCTTGGATCGGCATAAACGGGCAACGAGGTAATGCCGGGCATAACAAAGCCGAAGCACTTTGCGCCGAGAACAACGGTAAGCGCACCGCCAATGCCATCCGCGATCATCGCAGCGATAAGCGGAGTCCTGTTAGGAACCTGAACGGTAAACAAGGCGGGCTCGGAAATTCCCATAAATGCTGAGAAGGCGCACGTCATTGCAGCGGACTTGAGCTTTTCGTCGGTCATGCGCAGGGCTGCACCAAAAGACGCACCGCTTTCGGCGAGGTTATGGCAGAAAGAGATCGGGAGCAGATAGTCATACCCAAGCGTTGCGATATTGGAAATCTGGATAGGGCTCGTTGACTGATGCATGCCGAAGAGCACGATAAGCGGCATAAAGAAGCCCAGCAGAAAACCGGCAACGGGGCCTAACGTCGAGAATAGCCAAACGATACCGTTGGCAAGACCAAGACCGCACCAGGCACCAATCGGAGCGAGCACAAACAGGTTGACGGGAATCACGATAGCAAGGGAGAGCGCCGGAACGATAACGAGCTTAAAAAGATCCGGCACGACTTTGTCGATTGCGCGATATACAAAAGACAAGCCAATGACGCCAAAGATAACCGGGAACACGGAATCGGCGTAGCTAAAAATCGGCACCGCAAAACCGAACAGCGCAAGGGGCGTCTCGCCCGTACCGACAGCGTTGACAATGGTCGGGTACATCAGCGATCCGGCAACACAAAGCGCAAGCGAACGGTTGACCCGGAACTTATCAGCTGTAGACATTGCCAGCAAAAACGGCAAGAAGTAGAACGGGATATCCGAAATCATATTGAATATCGCAAAGTCGCCGGCACCCGTGTCGATTCCAAAAGCCGCGATAGCAGCCAGGATGCCCTTTACGATACCTCCCGCCACCAGCGCGGGAATGATAGCGGAGAAGATGCCGGTGATGATATCGAATACGCGAGCCGAACCTTTTTGGAGCTCAGGCTGCTCGGCATCGGCGGAGACCTCGCCACCCATCCTGTCGCCTAGCATGGGCTCCAATTCGTCATATACCGACCCCACGCTGGCGCCGATGATAACCTGCCACTGCCCGTCTTTAACCTGCGCGCCCAAGGCGCCGTCAAGCGTCTTAAGGGCCTCCAGGTCTGCCTTGCTATCGTCCTTCAGGTTGAATCTGAGCCTTGTAATGCAGTGCGTTGCCATAACAACGTTATCGGCGCCGCCCACGAGCTCGAGGACACGAGCGGCCAGTTCCTTCTTGTCTGCCACGACAATCACTCCTACCCAAGATCCTCGCCATTAGTGGCGATACATTTCTGATACCAATAGAAAGAGTCTTTACGCGAGCGCTCCGCAGTGCCGTTGCCGCAATTATCCAGATCGACATAGATAAGCCCGTAGCGCTTGTCCATCGTAAGAGGACCGCAGGCAACAAGGTCAATGAATCCCCAGATCATGTATCCGCGCACGTCAACGCCATCGATCACTGCTTCCTTAAGGCACTTTATGTGCTGGCGCAAATAATCGATTCGATACTCGTCGTGGATGCTGCCATCCTCCTCGACTACATCAGATGTACCGAGGCCGTTCTCGGCGATATACAGGGGCAGCCCATAGCGGTCATACATCTGGTTAAGGGTAACCCTCAGACCGATGGGATCGAGCTGCCAGCCCCACTCACTCGTCTCGAGATAAGGGTTCTTGTTTGCCATGACCAGATTACCCGCAGTCTTCTCCCATCCCTGATCGCAGGTGGATACCTGGGAAAAGTAGTACGAAAAGGCCAGGAAGTCGACCGTGTTGCGAGCGATGAGCTCTTCATCGCCCGGTTCCATTTGAATCTCGATACCACACGCATCGAAATAGCGATTCATATAAGCGGGGTATTTTCCACGAGCCATCACGTCCGTATAGAACCAGTTGGAATACTGGTCGTCGTGAATAGCCTGCATGTTATCTTCGGGACGGCAGGTGGCGGGATACGTACAGAATCGAGCGATCATGCCGCCAACGGGAGTATCGGGCGAAAGACGATGGACAATCTCGATGGCACGCGCATTGGCAACGAACTCGTGGTGCAGGCACTGGAAGATGGCTCGATCGAAGTTCTCCCCCTCTTCGTCTTTGACCAGACAGACCCCGTCCCAAGGCGAAAAACGTGCTGCATTGAACTCGTTAAAAGGCAGCCAGAAATCGACCAGATCGCCCAATTCCGTAACGATTGTCTCGACATAGCGGGCAAAGAAATCAATCGTCTTGCGATTCTTCCATCCCCCATATGTGGTGACAAGATTTACCGGGATGTCATAGTGGAGCATGGTGACGAAGGTTTTAATGCCGTGCTTTTTGCACTCACCCAGCATGCTTCGATACCACTCGATGCCTTCGCGGTTAGGCTCAAGATCATCTCCGTTAGGATAGATTCGGCTCCAGCAAATAGAAGTGCGGAACAGCTTGAGGCCCATCTCCGCAAAAAGCGCGATGTCCTCACGGTAGTGATGATAGAAGTCGTTACCGCGCCTAAACGGGTAGAACTCAACACCATCATCTGCGAGAGCGTTCATTAGTTCGTCATGGCAGAAGGGGTTGTTTTGATGCTTGTCCTCAATCTGGTCATGAGTCCAGGTACCATCCAGCCATCGACAATCCTGCGTCGACTTTCCCTTTCCGCCCTCATTCCAAGCGCCATCGGCCTGCGAGCACGATATGGCTCCGCCCCATAAAAAGTCGGAGTCAAACCCGTGTTTTAACTTACTCATTTGCCCTCCTTGATCGGATGCTCCAGCGGATAACCCAATACTAGGAAGAACAAGATGTATAAGATATCGCATATAAAGCGTGGGTTTATAACATTTTTTTAGATATAATACCGTTTAAGGCATCGATTCTACCGTTCACCCCTGGAGCACCCCATGGATTCGAATCTCAAACAGCTGCTCTATACGCATACCGAGACCGAAGAGTGGCATCGCACACATCCGGGAGAGCTCAGCCCGCGATATAACAGGGTGGAAACCACAACCATTAACGGCGAAGAGGTCTATCTGTTTGATTGGAAAGAAACTCTCGACGAAAACCCCGTGGGCCTTATCAAGGAGTCGCGCTTTACCGATATTCCTCCTCATATCAATCGGGATATGGAGCTTAACTACGTGTACGACGGCGTCTGCACGTTTATCGTCAACGGACGGCGACTAACTCTTAAAAAGGGCGACGTGCTCATTTGCAACACCGGCGTAGTCAGAAGCGTTCCATACGTTAAGGGCGAGCATGATATCGTCATTTCGATCGTCTTCAAAAAAGAAATGTTCGATTCGTTGTTCCTGAGCCAGCTACCCGGCGCGTCACCATTAACGAATCTTCTATTTGATTTTGTGTCCAAAAACCGCGAGGCCCGAAAATATCTCATTCTTCCAGAGGAATACGCCCGACATGCGCGACGCCTCATCGAGATGCTCTTTATCGAATATCACTTTAAAGATGCCTATTCCAATGAACTCATGAGGCACCTCGCCGTCAGCCTATTCCTTGTTCTCATTCGAGGACTGTACCGACGCTCCGCAACTGATAACCAGGCAATCATGTCGGACGAACGCATCGTGTCGATTCTGAATCATATTGAGCGAAGCTACGGCGACTGCACACTCGAAAGCATTGCGAGCGATACGGGTTATAGCACCAGCTATCTCAGCAGCTTGATCAAGCAAAAAACCGGCAAAACGTTTTCGCAAATCAAGCTCAACCAGCAGCTCACAGAGGCGGCATATCTTCTCAATAACACCGAGCGCAGCGTGCAGTATGTAGCCCGAAAAGTCGGCATCTCCAACATGTCATTCTTTTACTCAAAATTTAAAGAAGCATTCGGCGAAACGCCAGGTGCGTTCAGGACGCATCGGTCTAATTAAAGGCGTTATTACTCAGACCGATCAGCTTCGCGCGACACGGGAATGCACAATCGAAGCAGCGAGCGCATCGCCTCTACCAACACAAAGCCGGCGATGGCGACCGTGATTACCACGTCGAGCGGCGTGTTCACAAACCAGAGCAGTGCCATGAGATACGATCCGGCATTAAAGGCAAAGTGCAACAGGATTGTGTAGCGGAGCTTTCCGGTCGTCACGAGCACCCAACCAAAAATGAGGCCGGCAGCGCCCGCGTAGCAGCCCTGCACCCAGTTCATGTGCATAAAGCCGAAGACCGCCGCCTGCAGCACGATTGCCGCGGCGACGCCCCAGGTACTCGGGGCCGCCCAGGGCACTATGGCGCCGTCCTGCGCGTTCGCGCGGCGCCGGCGCTTCCAGAGCGAACGGCACTGTGGATTAAACGCACGCAGCGAAAACTCAAAAATAATGCCGCGCACCAGCAGCTCTTCACAAAATGGGGCGCCGAGCACCGTGGTCAGGACGGCAAGAAGGCTGGTATCGCCCATGCCTGTTTCCTCGACAAGCTCGCTGTAGTCGGCCGCGGCCTCGGGCAACAGCGACAGCGCGGCGTCGGTCACGTAGCCAACGACCACTTGCAGGGCCAGGCCAATCACGATAACGCAGGCGATGCGTTTCCACGCCCCACGCGCTCCCCCGCCGAGCGGATGTTCGCTATGCCGGCGTGCCATAAACGAACGCGGCCACAGATAACGCCACCACAGCAGCGCCATCAAAAATGACGCCGTCTGAGCGGCAGCCTGGAACCATTGGATATCGAGATTGTCGATCGGATAGCTCGTCAGCACCGACACGGCATCGAGAACTGAAAACAGAACCATGCTCAGGGCAATATCGGCAGCGACAACGCCAAAACAGGCAAGCGCCCACGCCATCGCATTGAGCATGCCAACCTCCTCCCGACGACTAGTCATTGGGGACGTTCTTCAACGACTAGCTGTTGGGGACACTCTTTACCAAAAGCCCCGCTCGGCGAGATGTCGAACGGGAAGGTGCCGCAGCGATTGAAGGCGGCGATGAACATGCGGATGGCGTTGGACGGCGTGGTGCCCACGAGCTGGGTTGCCGCCGCGAAGGCCGCCTTTTCCTCGGGCAAGACCTTCGCGACAACCGGGGTCATGTGTTCTGCCATGGCGCTTCCTTTTTGAAACGACGGTGGTGCGGATGGATGCGGACCACGCGGCTGGGCGACGGGCTGTGAAGGCAACCCGATTGGCCCGCATCTGGAGTTTGTTCTACGGCGTTGGTATAACTTGGTATTCCTAAGTATTACCCCGCATATAGAATACCATACCCGGCCCCATGGGGACGGAGAAAAAACGGATCGATTTGTTGCTGAGTAAGTATTTAGAGCGTGATGATGTCCGAGATATTGAGGGCCTGAGCGTCGACGGCATCGTGCGTGGCAAGCAGCAGCATGCGGCCGTCGAGAAAGTCGAGCACGACCTCGGCGCATGCGTCGCGCGCGGCGGTATCTAGACCGGTAAAGGGCTCGTCCAGAATCACTGCGCCGCCCGGACACAGCAGGGCTCGGGCAATCTCGACGCGACGGCGCTGCCCGCCCGAGAGCTCGGCCACGCGGGCATGCACATCGATCCCCGGTACCAGCAGGCGCAACAAGGCAGCGGCACTCGAGGCATTCACGCGTGCATCGGCGCACACCAGCACGTTATCCAAAGCAGAGGCGTCCTCAACCAGGCGCGTATCCTGAAACACCATCGAGCACGG
>OGQI01002749.1_pt1 | contig 10307 bp, 8 predicted proteins | sample 1553171 | NCBI WGS metagenome assembly OGQI01 (sample SAMEA2579988, study PRJEB22360) | human gut metagenome | biome: human gut; feature: human-associated habitat; material: faeces | place: Denmark | collected 2008/2010
AAACAGACGAAACGACAGCCGCGACCGTCGCGGCAACCGCAACGATTCTCGTCAGGAATCCGCGCCCGTAAAGCCCGTTGATGATCCAACGTCGACGGAGTTTAATCTGAAAAAGAACGGACCGCCGAAATTCAAATCTTTTGGTTATACCAAAAAACACTTTTAAAATCGGCGACAATTCGCGCCTTTTTGAGTTTTTTCGAGAACCCGAAAATCCGTGTACGCCAAGTACACTGGGATTTTCAGAACCCCGAAAGAAACGTCAAAAATCCATCAAATTCTCGCCGATTTAAGGGGAGTAATTAGAGAGATTTTTGCGTGCGAAGCACGTTATGTCATTGCGAGGAGCAAGGCGACATGGCAATCTCCCGGAAGGGCAACCTTATTATATAGCCCCTAAAAGATAACTTTGTTCTTTTGGAAAATGGAACACGTTCCCGAAAAAACTTGTTTTTTGGGTGATAAACACTGAATGTTCTCGCCGCAAGAAACGGCGAGATTTTTATTATAAAGCAAATTAGCATGGACACAATCGTGGCATTGTCAACGCCCGCGGGAAAGGGCGGCATAGCGGTAATCAGACTCAGCGGAAACCCGTTGCCGATTGCCCGCGCCGTTTTTGAAACGAAAGCGATAAATGGCGAAATTAAACCGAACTTTATGTACTTCGGAAAAATTAACGCGAAAGACTTTTCCGACCTTGGTTATATGGTTTATTTCAAATCGCCGAAAAGTTACACCGGCGAAGACGTCGTGGAGTTTCACGTGCACGGCGGAACAAGGATTGCGGAAGGCGTGATTTCTGCGTGCGTGTCGAAAGGTGCGCGCCTTGCGGAGCGGGGCGAATTCACCCGTCGCGCGTTTCTGAACGGGAAAATGGATTTGTCCGACGCGGAAGGCGTCATAGATATGATAAACGCCGACAGCGCGGACGCCGTAAAAGCCGCATATCGCCTTATGACCGGCAAATTGTCCAAGGCGGTGAAAGACGTTCAGAACGAACTGAAAACCGTCCTGACGGGGCTTGTCGCGGTACTGGATTATCCCGAGGAACTGGAAGACGAAACACTGCCGTCGGCGGAAGAAGAACTTGAAAAAATCGTAAAAACCCTTACCGCGCTTCAAAACAGCCGCGCCTACGGCAAAATGATAAAAGAAGGAATGGACGTCGCTCTCGTCGGCGACACGAACGTCGGCAAGTCAAGTCTTATGAACGCGATTTTGGGGTATGACCGCGCAATCGTTTCGTCGATAAAAGGAACGACAAGGGACTTTATCTCGGACAGCTTTGAATTAAGCGGGAAAAAAATCAATCTTTGCGACACCGCGGGAATAAGGGAAAGTAACGACGAAATTGAAAAAGAAGGCATTAACCGTTCGATTTCGATAGTTAAAGACGCTCGTTTGGTACTTCGCGTTCTGGACGCAACGCAAGGAAAGTCTGAAAACAAGGCGCTTGAAAACGCCCTTTTAGGAAAAAAAGTCGTGGAAGTTTACAACAAAAGCGACCTTATAAACAATGCGAAAAACGAAGGAAACAAGATTTTCGTCAGTGCGAAAACGGGCGACGGAATCGACGAACTTCTGAAAATCGTCGCAAAATATTTCGATGAAGAAAAGACGTCGGAATCGGAAGTGCTGACGTCAGAAAGACAACTGTCGTCGGTAACGACGGCAAGAGAAAAGGTCGAAGAAGGGCTTAACGCGCTGAAAGCGGGCGTTACGACCGACTGCGTAATTTCCGTTCTGACGGAAGGCTACACCGCGCTTGGCGAAATCACGGGCGAAACCGTCAGCGAAAAAATCATCGACGACATATTCGATAAATTCTGCGTGGGTAAATAATGAAAAAGGTTTACGACGTAATTGTAATCGGCGCGGGACACGCCGGCATCGAAGCCGCGCTTGCCGCGGCGCGCATGGGCAAACGCACCCTTCTTACGACGCTTGAAAAGGCGGGCGTCGCGCTTATGCCGTGCAATCCTGCAATCGGCGGCACGGCGAAAGGTCATCTCGTGCGGGAAGTGGACGCGCTTGGCGGACAAATGGGGCTTTCTGCGGACGAGGCGTTGTTGCAGATAAAAATGCTCAACCGCGGAAAAGGTCCCGCCGTATTCAGTCTTCGCGGACAGGCGGACAAGGCGTTGTATCACGACGTAATGTTGCGCGTTTTGGAAAATCAGAAAAACCTTGACGTGTTGTACGACGAAACGACAAAAATTCTTGTAAAAGACGGCGTGGCGCACGGCATAACCACCCTTGAAAACGGCGAAATCGAGGGACGGGCGGTCGTAATCGCGACGGGCGTATACTTAAACGGGCGCACGATAATCGGCGCGGAAACAAAAAGCAGCGGCCCCGTCGGGTTCAAAAACGCAACGCACCTTACGGACAACTTGTTAAGTCTCGGCATAGATATCCGCCGTTTCAAAACGGGAACGCCCGCGCGCATTGCGAAAGACAGCATCGACTACGACGAAATGGAAGTGCAGGAAGGCGAAAGCGATATCGGTACGTTTTCGTTCATGAACGACGGAAATCTTTATTCTCAGATGCCGTGCTGGCTCACCTATACCAACGAAAAAACTCACGAAATAATCAGGAAAAACATAAAAAGAAGTCCGCTTTACAACGGCACGATACACGGAATCGGCCCGAGATATTGCCCGTCGATTGAAGACAAGGTAATGCGTTTCCCCGATAAAACCCGACACCAGATATTCGTGGAGCCCGAAGGCCGCGACAGTGATTTAATGTATATTCAGGGCATGTCGTCAAGTTTGCCGAAAGACGTGCAGGAAGAAATGTACCACTCGATAAAAGGGCTTACGCATGCGCGGTTTATAAGGTACGCGTACGCGATAGAATACGACTGCATAAACCCCCTGGAACTTTCGTCGTCGTTGCAGGTAAAAAGGATAAAAGGGCTTTATTCCGCCGGGCAAATCAACGGCAGCAGCGGATACGAAGAAGCGGCGGCGCAAGGGCTTATGGCGGGCATAAACGCCGCGTTGTACGTCGACGAAAAACCGCCTTTCACCTTAAACCGCGACGAAGCGTACATAGGCGTGCTTATCGACGACCTTGTCACAAAAGGCACGAACGAGCCGTATCGTATGATGACGGCGCGCGCGGAATATCGTCTGAGGCTCCGTCAGGACAACGCCGACCTGCGTCTTACCGAAAAAGGATACGCCCTTGGGCTTGCGACGGTAGAAAGGCTCAAAAAAATGCAGGAAAGAAGGGAAGAAATCGAGCGTATCGTCAGGCTTTCCGAAACCGTCAAAATCAAAAAGGAAAACGGCGGAATATTTGAAAGATACGAGGGTGTGCAGGTTGAAAAAACGATGCCCGTAAAAGAAGCGTTGAAACACCCCGGCATCACCTTTGACGTATTGAAAGAAGTCACAAATGCGTTTTCGGAGTTTTCAAAAAGCGCGCTGTTTTCGGCGGAAGTCATGATAAAATACGCGGGATACCTTGAAAAGGAAGACGCCGCGATAAGGGACGCACGACGTTTGGAAGAAAAGATTTTGCCCGAAGATATCGACTACAACGCTTTAAGCGGACTGAGAATCGAGGCGCGACAGAAACTTTCAAAAATTCGCCCCGCGACGCTCGGACAGGCGTCCAGGATTTCGGGAGTGAGCCCCGCGGATATTACCGTTCTGCTGATTTATCTGAAAACCGCAAAATAAACCTCAAAACAAAACACATAAAAAAAGCAAGGTAAAAAACCTTGCTTAATTTTTTGTTTAATTTTGTCTTATTTACAGAAGAAGGAACGGGTTGTTTTCATAAAACCATTTCGCAACGGTGCCCGATTCGATATTGTCGATTGCCGCCTGCGCGCCCGAGCCGACTTTCGCGATCACGAACATTGCGACGAAAACGAGAGCGACGGTGAATGCCGCCGAGAACACAAGCCCGATAATACGGTCGACGCTGCGGAATCCTTTTTGTTTTTCGACAATCTTTGAAAGAAGTTTTGAAAGAAGCGAAAACAGAATTTCAAGCACGATAATCGATGCGACGAAAACGATAATGGCGCAAAGGGCTTTCACGATAAGGTTTGCCGCAAACGCCGCAAGGGTAACGCTGCCCGTGAGCGCGCCGCTGAAAAGCTTGACGCAGATAGTTTGCACAAGCAGTGCGATTTTGAGTTTTGACGAGCCTTCGAACAACGTCGATACGCTTGTCCACGCGCTGCCGCTGACGTTCAGGAAAAGTTCCCCGTCGGAGACCTTTGCCTTGTAGCCCGCCACGTCGAATTTACTTACGAAAAAGTCGCTGATTTTTGCTTGAAGGTCAACAAACGCGGAAACACCGGCAAGATACCCCGCAAGGAATATGCCAAGGCATATCGCCGCGATAAACGCGATGATGCCGCCGATAGTGCCGTTGAGCAATTTTGCAAAGCCTGCGATAATACCCGCGACGATGCCGACCGCCAGAACCGCCAGAATGACGATATCCGAGACGTTCATGCTCGCTGTACATAAAGCATTCAACATACCATAATCCCTCTTTTTTACGATATTTCTCGATATTTATAAATATTATACCAAATTTGTCACAGAAATCAAACAATATTTAATAAAAAAACGCGCTTATTTTTGTAAGCCCTGTCAATACTTATGAAAAGGAGATAAAAATGAAACAAGGAACACCCGTAATTTTGTGCATAGGAAGCGACAAAATCGCCGGCGACAGCGTCGGTCCGATTGTCGGCGATATTTTGAAAAACAGGCTGAACGCAAGATGTTTCGTATACGGCGCGACGGGAAAAAGCGTCAACGGAAGAAACGTGCAGGACTTTCTGAAACTCATAAAATGCGCGCACCCCGAAAGCCCCGTAATCGCGGTGGACGCGTGCTTGTCAAAGGAGGCGGAAAAGCCTTTCGTCGCAGTGGTTTCGGGCGGAGTCAACCCCAAAGGGGCGATAACGGGAATCGAAAATCCCGCAGGCGACGTCGGCATTCTCGGCGCGGTCGAAAAACCGTCGGACGATCCGCTGAAAACTCTTATGGCGGTATCGTGGGATAAAGTGCAAAAAACGAGCGTTAAAATTGCGATTGCGTTATATAAAGCGTTATTTTCCGCGTAAAAATCAACAAAACCCGAGTTTTTAATTTTAGTTGATTTTTAGGGAGTTTATGTTATAATAGTACTAACTTCGTGATAAAGATAAATAATAAGACGTTTTTATTGCGGAAGCGGAGGCTATTACACAGTGAAAAAAAGAACAAAAGGAATAATAATTTTTCTGATTTGCCTTGTGCTTGTCGTGCTTGTCGCGACGATGCTCTCGGACAACGGCGCGGGCGAGATAAGCTACACGTCGCTTGTCGAAGACATAAAGGCGGGCAAAGTCGCTAATATTCAGATTACCGGCGACTACGTTCTGAAAGTCAGATATAACGACAGCAAGATCGCCGAAAAGAATTTTCCGAATAAGTACGACGCGTTTTGTTATATTCCCGACAGAAACGTTCAGCAGGTTTACGACATGATCGAAGACTGTCAGGGCAACACGGGTTGGACGTCTCCCAAGGTTTCGTACGACAATCCCGCGCGCCGCTCGCTTCTTTACAGCTTGCTTTTGCCTATACTGTCGGTCGTGCTTCTCGGTATCGTGATGTACATTATTTACCGTCAGAGCCAGGGACAAAACCAGCAGGCGATGAACTTCGGAAAGACCAAAGCCCGCGTTACCCAGTCGGTTAAGGTGCGTTTTTCGGACGTCGCCGGCGCGGAAGAAGAAAAGGAAGAACTGCAAGAAATCGTGGAATTCCTTAAAAACCCCAAAAAGTTCGTCGATATCGGCGCGAGAATTCCCAAGGGCGTTTTGCTCGTTGGTCCTCCGGGCACCGGTAAGACGTTGTTTGCAAAAGCGGTCGCAGGTGAGGCGAACGTGCCGTTTTTCAGCATAAGCGGCAGTGACTTTGTCGAAATGTTCGTCGGCGTCGGCGCGTCTCGTGTGCGCGACTTGTTTGACCAGGCGAAACACAATATGCCGTGCATCGTTTTCATCGACGAAATCGACGCGGTCGACAGCGTGGCACGGGCTTGGGCGGCGGTCACGACGAGCGCGAACAAACGCTCAACCAGTTGCTTGTCCAGATGGACGGCTTTGAAAAGAACGACGGCATTATCGTTATGGCGGCAACCAACCGCGCGGATATTCTCGACCCCGCATTGTTGCGCCCCGGCCGTTTCGACCGTCAGATTTACGTACAGGTCCCCGACGTTCGCGGCAGGGAAGAAATATTCAAGGTTCACGCAAGGAACAAACCTCTTGCCCCCGACATCGATTTCAAAACGCTTGCCCGTCTTACTTCGGGCTTCACCGGCGCGGACATCGAAAACCTTCTGAACGAGGCGGCAATCCTTTGCGCGCGCGACAACAGAAAGGTCATTACGATGGGCGATATCAACGAAGGTATCAATAAGGTCATCGCGGGCCCGCAGAAAAAGAGCCGCGTCGTCAGCGAAAGAGACAAACGCATCACCGCGTATCACGAAAGCGGACACGCAATCGTTGCGAAACTCCTTAAAAATTGCGACGAAGTCAACGAGGTTTCCATCATACCGCGCGGACAGGCGGCAGGCTATACCATCACCCGTCCCGTGAACGACGACAATCACGTTACCCGCGGAAAGTTGATGGACGAAATCGCAATGATGCTTGCGGGACGCGTCGCCGAAGAAATCGTCATCGAAGACATCACGACGGGCGCAAGCAACGATATTCAGCGCGCAAGCGCCATCGCAAGAAAGATGGTTACCGAATGGGGCATGAGCCCGCTCGGCACGATATATCTCGGCAATCCCGAACACGAAGTGTTTTTGGGACGCGACTTCAATCAACAGGCAATGTCGCCCGAAACCGCCGCGAAAGTTGACGCCGAAATGAAGAGTATTCTCGATGAGTGCTACGACACCGCAAGGAATATTCTTTCGGAACACAGAGACCTTCTGGACAATATGGTCAAGGTGCTGTTTGCGAAAGAAACCATTTTCCAAAACGAAGTCGATATGCTGTTTGAAGGCAAAACGCCCGAAGAAATCATTAAACTCAGCAACGAAAAAAGCATGGAAAAAATGAAAGCGGCGGAAACGTCAAAGACGGAAGAAAAAACCGACGACAAAAAAGCGAAAGTCGGTGCGGACGACAAAACGGCTGCGGATGAAATCAAAAAACTTCACGAAAAGTTGAAGGAAAAGATTGAAAAAATCGAAAACTCCGCACCCGCCGAACAAACCGAAACGGACGAGTCGGAAAAACCCGAAGACAACAAAACGGACGAAAAGCCCGACGAAAACAAGTAACGAACCAAACAAAAACCGCCGTATGCACGGCGGTTTTCTTTTTGCCGAAAATTACTTTCTGAAAGGTTTTTCGTATTTTTCTTCCCATTTCGAAAAGGCGGTTTCGTCGTAATATTTGGGCATATTCGACGCAACCTTACATTCTTTCTTCATCTTTTGCAAAAGAGCGGCAAGATTCAGAAGAAGGGGAAGTTTTTTGATTCCCTTTACGGCGGCTTGCGCCATTTCCGCGGGCGACATGACGATCATATGCCCCGCGCTCGCTTCGATAAGGACTTTCCTTGAAACCACGCCTTTGCCGAGCAGGAAGTCGACGTCGCCTTTTTTGCTGTTCAGAAGCCAGTTTTTCATCATATCGACGGCGGCGTGCTTTCCGCCGATTTCTTTCATAAACCTTGCCTGATAACGATAAAGATTTTCAACTGAAAACGGGTTTTCGGTGAAGGGGGAAGAGATGACGTCCGAAAGCATTTTACCGGCTTTCATACCGCTTGCCATGCCGCTTCCCAGCATAGGAATGGTCATACACGCGCTGTCGCCGAGCAGGGCGTATCCGTTTGCGACGAAACGCGACAAGGGGTGGCGTACGGGGATTTGCAGAAGTTGTCCGCCCGTGATGATTTTATCGCCCACGATTTCGTTGTCGCAGCGGATATCGGCAAGGGCGTTTTCGTAGGTTTTATCGGACATCTCGCCGACGCGGCCGATAAGGACGTCTGCTTGTTTTTCGTCATGGGACAGCGTGCACCAGGATATGCCGCGCTCGTTGATATGTTTAAGGTACGCGCGGTTCGTGTACTTCGGGCGCGCCGTGTTTTCGGGGCGATTGAAGAAAGTGCGCCTTACGATGAAAGTGTCGTTTTTGTCGACGTTTCTCGTGATTTTCAAAGATTCTGGCAGGCTCTTTCTGACAGCGGAATTTACGCCGCCGCAATCGACGACAAGCCCGGCCGGCACGACCTCGCCGTTTTCAAGTTCCACTCCAAGGACGACGTCGTTTTCGACAATGGCGCGCTTTACCGGGGTTTCGTAAAAAACCTTTACGCCGGCATCTTCCGCGCGCGACAAAAGCCACGCGTTGAACGGACGACGATATATCGCCATATCAAGTTGGTCGTCTGGCAAATCCATAAGGACATTCACGCCTTTTTCGGGCGGCACGAACGTCCAGTTTCTTTTTCTCGTGTAAATCTCCTTCGGGGGAAGGGGCATCCCGACTTCTTCAAAGGTTTCTTCAACCATATCGTCGGTCCAGTCGTACGCGACGTCGCATTGTTTTTTCGCCTCGTACACTGTAACGTCAAAGCCGGCATTTCTTGCAAACGCGGCAAAAACAAGCCCCGTCTGGTTTGCGCCGACAACGATGATATTTTTATTCATAATTTCCTCCGTACCGCATAAAACACAAGTTTACGCGTCGATTTTTATTTATTAAACGGTTTATCGTACTTTTTCCGCCACTTTTCAAATTCTTTTTCGTCAAAACGCGGCGGCATTTTCGTGGCGTGAGATACGACGCACGCCGCTTTTATTGAGACGCCGAAAAGGGTTTTCCACAGCGAAAAATACTTGAACGGGAGTGCAAGGAAACTTTTGACAAGTCGCTTTGCGCTTCCGCCCGACACGACCGACGCCAACCCCTCCATAACGCCCGATTTCACAAGATCGTCAATTTCGTTGCCGCGGCTTGAAAGCAGTTTGTTTTTGACAAGTTCGATCGCGGCGTGTTTACCGCCGATTTCGCGCATAAATTTCAACTGATAGCGATAAAGATTTTTCTTTGAAAAAGGTTCTTTGTCGGCACTCGTCACGGCGTCAGCAAGCATTTTTGCGGCTTTCAGTCCGCTTCCAATTCCGCTTCCGATTATGGGGATTGTCATGCACGCGCTGTCGCCGAGCAGTACGTAACCATTTGCAACAAGATTTGAAAGGGGACGGCGCACGGGGATTTCAAAAATTGCGTCGCCGCCGGAAACCTTGTCGCCGATGACGGGATTGTCTTCTTTTAAGTCGGCAATGGCGTTTTCGTAGGTTTCGTCCGAAAGACTGCCGATTCTGCCGACAAGGACGTCCGAGGTTTCGTCGTCCTTTTTCAAAAAGCACCGGGAAATGCCGTTTTCGTTTTTGTGTTTAAGATATATTTTTTTGGGATGCTCGGGGGATGGACAGTTTTCGGGACGCGCGAAAAATTCTCTTTTCACAAAAAACTTGTCGTTTGCGTTCACTTCGTTTTGGATTTGGAAAATTTGCGGTAAGGAACGTCTAACAAGCGAGTTCACACCGCCGCAGTCGACGACAAGGTCGCATTCAAAAGTTTCGCCGTTTGAGAACTCCACGCCGTAAACGACGTCGCCGTCGGTAAGTGCGCGCGTGACGCACGCGTCGAAATATAATTCGACACCTTCCGAAAGAAGGGAAATAAGCCATTCGTTAAGTCCGCGCCGCGACACGTTTATGTCAGGTTCTTCTTCCTTCTTAGGGACGAAGACGGGGTTGTGTCCGGGAGGGACGAAAGTCAGACTCCTTGCGCGGGTAAAAATATCGCTTGGGGGAAAGGGTAATCCGACCTCTTTGAAAACGGACGGAGAAATATCGTCCGTCCATTCGTACGCCGCGTTTTCACGGCTGTTTTTTTCAAATACAAAAACAGAAAAGCCTTGTTCCGAAAACAACTTTGCGGCAAACAAACCCGTTTGATTCGCGCCGATTATCGCAACCGTACCTTTCATATTTCATCCCTTATCTCTTTTGATCATTTTGCCATGACGATTGCAAGGAACACGCATTTTCCGCCGCCCGTCGCAATCATTCCGTGCGGGTTTCCGCTGTCGTAATATAAGCAGTCGCCTGCGTGCAGAATTTCGATATTGCCGTTTATGTTGCATTTCAGGCTGCCCTCGAGGATAAAGTCGAGTTCCTGTCCCTTATGGCTGGGGAGGGGAAATTTCTTTTTCTGTTTTTCCTCGGGCAAAAAG
>OGQI01002752.1_pt1 | contig 10290 bp, 9 predicted proteins | sample 1553171 | NCBI WGS metagenome assembly OGQI01 (sample SAMEA2579988, study PRJEB22360) | human gut metagenome | biome: human gut; feature: human-associated habitat; material: faeces | place: Denmark | collected 2008/2010
TGCTTAGGACTTACCAACTCAATAAAGTCTACGGCTTATTTAAGTGCGCCTAAAATAAAAAGTTATCCACTTTTCATGATCCGCTGTCTTCATTTATGTTTAAACCGTTTGGTTCAGCATGAATTACATATGTATGTGCGCCAAGTGCATCAAATACTGCCTTTGCAAGTGCCCATGCACTACCGTTTGCCGCATCAATACCAACCTCGAATCCCTTGAATGAATATTCAGCAAGGCCGATAAGGTATCCCATGTAACGGTTTCTACCATTTACATAGTCAACTGTCTTACCGATGTTATCTTTGAGAGCAAATGGAATCTCAATCTCACCGTCAAGATACTTCTCGATCTGATCTATAACATCCTGGCTCATTTTCTCGCCATCACTGTTAATGAGCTTAATTCCGTTGTCATAGTAAGGATTGTGACTTGCAGAAATCATGATACCGCAGTCAAATTCATCAACTCTTGCTATGTATGAAACACTCGGTGTTGTTGTAACGTGAAGAAGGTATGCATCTGCACCTGAAGCAACAAGTCCGGCAACAAGAGAATATTCAAACATGTAGCTTGAAAGTCTTGTGTCCTTTCCGATAACTATGTGTGCTTTCTGGTCCTGCTTATCTTTTCCAAAATACCATCCGAGAAATCTACCAACTTTATATGCATGCTCAACAGTCAGAGTTACATTTGCTTCTCCTCTGAAACCGTCGGTTCCAAAATATTTACCCATTATATGTCCTTATTTTATATGTCTTTATTTCTACTTAAAATTAATTATCTTCGTATCCGTTAGGGTTGTTTTTCTGCCAGTTCCATGAATCAGCACACATTTCTTTAAGAGTCTTCTTGCCTTCCCAGTGGAGCTCTTTCTTTGCCTTGCTGGCATCACAGTACATATTCGCAATGTCACCTGGTCTTCTTTCCTTTATTTCGTAAGGAATATGTACACCTGTAGCTTCCTCAAATGCCTTTACAACATCTAATACAGAATTGCCCTGACCTGTTCCAAGGTTGTAAACATCTACACCGTGAACAACCTCAATATCACTCGTCTGACCTTCAGGTACAACACCGATTCTCTTAAGAGATGCCACATGTCCCTTTGCTAAATCTGTTACATGGATGTAGTCTCTTACACCTGTTCCGTCCGGAGTATCATAATCATTTCCAAATACACCAAGTTCCTTCAGCTTACCAACTGCTACCTGTGTAATATATGGCATAAGGTTATTGGGAATGCCATTTGGGTTCTCTCCAATTGTTCCACTCTTATGTGCGCCAATTGGATTAAAGTAACGAAGAAGCATAACATTCCATTCTGGATCTGCTTTCTGGATATCGGTAAGCACCTGTTCCAGCATGGATTTTGTCCAGCCATACGGATTCGTACACTGTCCCTTTGGGCATTCTTCTGTAATCGGAATCTGTGCCGGATCTCCATATACAGTTGCTGAGGAAGAGAAAATAATATTTTTCACATTATGTTTTCTCATTACATCAACCAGGGTTAAAGTGCCTGCTATGTTATTTTCATAATACTCCCAGGGCTTAACCACAGATTCTCCAACTGCCTTCAAACCTGCAAAATGGATGCAGGACTCAATAGTTTCCTTGTCAAAAATATCATTTAAAGCATCTCTGTCCAGAATATCTGCCTTATAAAACTTCACTGGTTTTCCTGTGATTTTTGATACTCTGTCCAGTGCTTTTTCACTTGCATTGCTTAAATTGTCCAGTACCACAACATCATATCCTGCATTCTGAAGCTCCACTACCGTGTGGCTTCCAATATAACCAGCACCACCTGTAACTAAACCTGCCATAATGATTCCTCCTGAACGTTTTTTCTTTTATTATAGTCTGATTTTTGTAAAAACATATGGACAAAGTTTTAGAAAATATGGAGAAAATGCCACGATTTCTTATCCGTTTTCTTAATTGCAAAAACTTATATTTTTTTATATTTTTTACTTGCTTTTTCCAATAATCTGTTATATACTGCCCCATGTAAAGTAATGCAGAGTAAATTCATGAGCGTAAAGTGCCTTCCGGATGGAGAGTTGCCGGAGGACGAAAAGAGAAATCTTGCGGTTCGTGGATTGCTTCTCGCTGCAACAGAAGATAAATATGAATCCATAAATTATCTCCTATTGTGAGCGAAAAAAGAAAAGGAGGTAATTTTTTTATGGAGAAAACAAAGAACATGTTTCTCACCTCAGCCAAAGAGCTGAAAACCACTTCTACCCTGGCAGTCTGTGCAATGCTTGCTGCCCTGGCACTGATTTTAAATTCAGTTGCTTCTATCAATATCGGTCCCTATGTAAAAATTGGATTTTCCGGTATCCCAAACCAGATTGCTGATTATCTGTTTGGACCCATTACCGGATGTCTGTTTGCCGGTGTGCTGGATATTGTGAAATTCTTTATCCGCCCTGATGGTCCATTTTTCTTTGGGTTCACCTTTAACGCAATGCTCGCGGCATTTATTTATGGATGTTTTTACTACAAACATAAGCTCACTTTCCGTCGCGTGCTGATTGCAAAACTGGTTGTCGTTCTGATTGTAAATGTTCTGTTAAATACCTTATGGCTGGACATGCTTTACGGAAAAGGATTCCTTGCAATCCTCCCAATGCGTACTGTAAAGAACCTGATCATGTGGCCAATTGATTCCTTTATCTTCTTTACCATCACAAGATTGATTGAGCAGACAGGAATTTTTAATCTTTTTAGAAAACCAGTTGCCAACTGATTACATATATTTGAAAATATAAAAACTTAGCGATATCAAATAAAAAACGCGAATATTCCAGTACTTAATAAGCCACTGATATTCGCGTTTCTTATTATCCTAACCACTTGAAAGATGGATAGTATCTTACAACAGCTTTCCCCACAATCTGGTCAAACCCGAAGACATATTTAGAATGGATTACTTGAAGCCGGGGCTTTTATTGAAGTGATCAGATCCATCCATTTATACATATACCAGTTTCCGTCCTTAGATGATTTATAAACATCGATCCATTTACCACTGTCAGAAGCCTTGCAATAGATAAAGGCTCTATACTGATCAGGAGATGGTATGGAAGGATTTGCCGGAATGTATATCTGATCTTCATCTACTACAGAATCCTGAGTTAATGTAATTGAATAAGGCTGTGAAGGTGTGTAGTCATTCGCCGGAGTTGCACCATTTAAGAATGCATTTCCAAGATAGAGATACTGTTTACTCTTTTTCATTTGCTCTGCTAATCTCTGCTTCTCATAAACAGATAACTGCTTATTGCATAAATATCCGATCATTTCTTCGCAATCTGTCTGATTTTCCGGTTTCCAGGTCCGAAGTGACATGACATAAAGAGCGAGCACCTTATATCTTCCATCATCACCGCTGATGTTATACTGCTTCAATTCTTCCACGTTTGTTGGAATTGTGCTGAAAGTATAGGTATAAGTATTCAGAGGAATCTCAATCACTACAGATTCGCCAGCTTCATTCTTGACTGACCGCTGCCCTTTTATAACTCCTTTCGAAAGAACTGGTTCAGTCTGAGGCTTTGTTTCCATGGTAACTGTAACTGTGCATGTAAGAACAATCCCTGCATCTACTTTGATTTCTGTTGTTCCAACATTAATTGCATGTACCTTTCCCTGACTGTCTACCTCTGCAATATTCTTGTTTGAACTGGTCCATACGGGCAGATGCTTAGGATCCTGTACGCTAAGCTGATAATATTCACCTTTACGCATATTTAAAGATGTTGCACTTAGTACTGGTGTTTTTGCTGGAGCTGCGGTAGGTGTTGCTGTAGGCTCTGCTGGCGGATTTACCGGAGCAGAAGGTGTTGTAGGTGCTGGCTTTGCAGGTGCTTTTTTACTCTTAACAGTAACCTTGCACTTGTATGTTTTTTTGCCAACCTTAGCTTTAATATATGCAGTTCCTTTTTTCTTTGCTGTAACGACACCCTTTTTATTAACAGTTGCCACTGATTTCTTTGTGGAGGACCATTTCACTTTCTTTTTTGTGCCTTTTATCTTTAACCGGTATTTCTTGCCTTGGGTCAAGGTAAGCTTTGTTTTGTTCAGTTTGATCTTCGCGGCACTTACAGATGTGGTATCCACTGCCAGACACATTACTACAAGTAAGAATGTAGTAAGCAGTACGCTGGCTTTTTTTAATGACTTTTTACCATTTCTCATAAGCATTTTCTCCTTCCTTATAAACAATACTGTCCTTTTTATTCTTATTATACATAGTTGCTTCTGATTTGCACTAGCACTTCTGACAGTAATCGAAAAGGATTATAAAAATGCTGCTACGCATATATCATTTATTCATCCGCCTGTTCTGCCAATTTATTTCCTCTACAACGTATAACAATCATATCGAATCGCTTTTCCGCTTAACGTATAAGAAGGCTTCCTTCCTGCCAGAAAATCACTTTTCAGCGGTCGTTTTACAATGATCTTATCCGGGTCTGCGCTGATAGCGGCGTCGAAAAGGTCGGTCTCTTGGGAGCATGGGGGCTCCAGCTTCTGGATGAGCTGCAGTTTTTTGTTGATCAGGCTGGACTTCTGTCTTGCGGGGAACATGGGATCCAGGTAGATGACGTCTACAGGATCCAGGAGTGCAGGCATTAATTCCACACTGTTGCCTTCTGCCAGCTTCATACGGGCAGCGATCTCTTTCAATACGGGATGCTTCTTTGCCCGGCGCAGGGCATCCTTCAAAAGAACAGCGATCACTGGATTCTGCTCATACAGAGTTACCTCATACCCCTGGGCTGCCAGAAGAAATCCATCCTCTCCCATACCTGCTGTGGCATCTATCGCCTTGCGCCCTGGCTTTTCTGATTTGGAAGCCCGTACCAGCATTTCATGCTGTAATCTTCCGTGGGTCACCCGGTGAAGCATATTCTCGAAATCTCCCTGATAAGTCAGACCATATCCGGTTAAAGAAACACCTTTGGAATTAAAAAGCACCGTCAGGTGTTCTCCCGGCTTTTCAGCGATTGGGGTATTTGTGCGCCTGGAAAAAGCTTCAGCCATATCTCTTGCGCCACCTTTTTCAAGGCAAACTACAATTTTTTCATTCATGTTCTCTTCTCTTTCTTTGTATCATATAAGTATTATAATTGTTGGCTTCTTTCATTACATTTTCTCAATCAGCTTGGAGTACACATGTTCTACAAACCATGGTTCTGTAGATTTCTTCAGCGCTTCTTCAGGGGAAAACCAGGCGACACCGCTGTTCTCGTCGGCTTTTATGGAGACAGCTTCCTCAGAATCTGCTTCCAGCAGATATGTTACATTCAGATGTAAATGGCTGGACACATATTTGCCCTTTTTCACATGTCCATCTACTGTAAGGGATTCCAAAGAAAAAATCTCCTCAGATACAGGACAGACATGGGAAATCCCCGCTTCCTCTTTCACTTCCCGAAGGGCAACTGCAAGTAAATCTGTCTCCCCGTCCGCATGCCCTCCCAGCCAGGACCAGGAATTATAAATATTGTGATAGACCATGAGAATTTTGCTTTTATCCTGATTTACCACCCAGGCAGAAGCAGTCATATGTGCTACCGTGTTTTCTCTGGAAAAAGCATTGGTATTATTTCTGATCCAGTTCAGAATAAGCTGCTTATCCGTCTCTTCTTGTTCATTGAACGGGGTATAATGCTCAATTTGGTTAAGTAGTTCCTGTCTGTTCATTATAGAGTGCTCCTTTTTATTGGTCTTGTACAATAGTATAACATAAGCAGATATTTATTTACACCTGAAAAGGAAGTATCTTTGTTATTCAAAATGCTGTTTAGCGTTTTCAAGATTGGTCTTTCCCTTTATCTTTAGCAACACCTTTGTTACAGTCAGCGCAGTGCCAGATTCGCTGCACAGAATTCTTGCCTGGGAGAGCGGGATATAGATCTGATTATCTTCTCCGGGGAGTATTGCAGCAACTTTACAGGGAAGACAGGACATTGGTGAAATATTATTCCCGGGACTGTCCATAGTCGTGAAACTACTGTCGGAAATGGAACTGCTGTATTCAGTAGAACTTTTATTTGAATCGATACTGTCTAAGCATTGCTGCTGTGTCACTCCACAGATTGCCTGGATAGCTGTCCTTCATGCACAGCACAGAAGTAAACAAAAGCATAAAACATGTATATAAAATCGTTACGAATGTAATATAGACAAACTGGCCTAAGAGCCATTTCTTCTTGGTGGTACGGATCAGCTGATAAGGAGTGACTGGTGTCATTTTCGGCAGGTCGGAGAACAGCAAAAGCAAAAGCATGGAACTTAGAAGCACTGCTGTTCCATCCCCGAAGGTCCACAGGAAAGGTTCAATTGCCTGTACAGGCGTATTGTAGTTATCCATAACAACCATGATCCTTCCTGTAAGCAGAAAACTGAGCACAAATTCCAGAAAGAGGGTAAAAATCACTTTGGGATTACGGAAAAAGCCGAAGAAATTGTAGCGAACAATTCCAAGTGTCTGCTTCATATCAGTATCCCAGACTACGGTCTATAATACTTCCGTCTACTGCATTGATGGTAAGAAAGCTCCAGGTAGGCCAATCTGTCGTATCTGAGTAGGTTTCGCCATCATATTCGGAGTCAATCTTGCGGGATCCGAAGAAATCCCAGACAGGAACCAGAAGACCGGTATGGGAATCTGTGGATGGCTCATAAATTCTGGCATAGCCAAGAACGATACGGTCAATATTGAATACCCTGGAATTTTCATAGGTAAGGTTGTCCGCGTTGGTGACGATCATCATTTTTTCGTAGATATTCATGATCTCGCTGAATGGAAGCAGGTTTAAATTCTCAGTCTTAGTTTCTCCGATGGTGTATGGATTACAATAAGTCATGCTGTCGATTCCGTCTGCATTTACATAAAAATAAAGGTTTTCGTAAGCCCAGGTTTCCATAGTACTGTCCATGTCTTCAAGCGCTCCACCTGCATCCATGGTATAGGTAAGTGGAGTTCCATTTATGGTACGGCTGTAGTAGATAACATAACCACTTCCGAGATAACTGGAGTTATCATCTGTTCCAATGGACGTCTGAATCGCATAATCCCATCCGCATTGGTTTAAATCGTCAAGGCCCATGGCATCTGCTTTTTCCTGGGCTAATTTCTTCGCGTCATCCAACGAAATTCCAATAGATTTTTCGGTAGGTTTTTCATATGGACTGCTGCTGGAATAATCGGACCAGACAGCGTCAGAAGGGATTTCTTTACCGTCTTTTTGGGCTATCTTCTGGATTCTTACTTCCAAAGAATAGGCTCCCCAGGAAGAGGTACGATAAGAATATTGGGAGCCGTCATCTAACTGGGCGATACCGGTAAAAGCATTGTCTTCCATAACTTCACCAGTATTGCTGTATGTCTGTACTCCCACGGCAGGTCTTCCTTCTACCAGATTTCTAGTCTCAGGTGCAGATTCATACTGGTTTTCCCAATAATCAATGTCATCGTAAATATCATATATGAGATTGCCATTATCATCGGTTCCCCAATTATTAGGATCCAGATTTCCGTTGGCAACATCTTCTTTTAATTCGTCGATTTTTTTCTTGATCTCATCCTTTGTCTGTACGTAATAGCTGTCTGCAGTGTAAATCTTCGCATTTGAGAAAAAGGCATCTGTGATACCATCAAGAAGATCCTGTGTGACTGCAGCTGGTGTAACAGAAATTGCAGATATCTTTTCCACATCTGGTATTTCTACTGCCGCATCCGTATTTACCACAAGCTTGGATGTGTCGTCTGTTACTTGACTTTTGTAAGTCTCAGGCGCATTGATCAGGTCGCGGATAGTGGTTCTGGCAGCTGAGGCATTATCCGGGTGAACGTCAGTGGAGGCAGCAGTATCACTTGTACCAGTATTTTCAGAAGCAGTTGTCTGATCAGCGGAGGAGGCATTTCCTGCCATATTGACATCCTTGTCATCCGCTTCTTTGTAAGAATCCAGTGCTTTATTTCCCTTCTGCCTTACAAGGGAAGATTCTGGTGTCTGTGCACATCCCGCTAACATTCCCATGCAGAGAGTAAGTCCAATCATTCTTTCTATATTCTTTCTCATTTGTTTGAAGTCTCCCTTTCGATGTTTGAACATAACCGGAGATTTAGGGGAACGGGTGTTTGATATTGCTCATAGTAATCACCGGTCATGTTCTGATATAGATTATAGTACTTGGAATTACACCAAATCTTCCGTAAATTGTAACTGAATTGTAATCTGGCAAGAATTTCTTTACCATTCAATGAATACACAGGTTCCCTTTCCTATTTCACTTTCAATTTTCATTTGAAATCCATGTATATCCGCGATTTTTTTACAAAGTGCAAGTCCCAGACCCACACTTCCATTCGCCCGGGAACGGGATTTGTCAACCATATAAAATGCCTCTGTCACTTTATCAAGGTCTTCAGCTGGGATTCCTTTGCCAAAATCCTGGACCATCAGTTTCTCAGCCGTCGCTTCCAGTATGAGTCTGGAATTGTCCGCGGAGGCTTTTACTGCGTTGTCAATAAAATTGTTTACCAGACTTAACATAAGATCTTTGTCAAAGTTTTTCTTCAGATCAGCAGGTTCACACTGAAGTTCCAGACAGATATTCTTCTCTTTCAGACGGCAGAGGTTAAGCTGTCTGGAATCCTCCAGAAAAGATTTCACTGAATTTTCTGTTGGGGCAAAACGTGCCTCCCCAGTTTCATATAATCCGGTAAGTTCCAGCATTTTTACCGAAAGTCGGGACAGCCTGCGGCATTCACTGGAAATATAGGAGAGAGCTCTCTCCTGCTGCTGTCTTTGCAGGCGCACTGTGAGAAGGGTATCTGCATATCCCAGGATAGAGGTCATAGGTGTTTTCAGCTCATGGGCAAGACTTCCCATTAACTGTCGTTGTGTATGGTTTACAGTGGAAAGGCATTCAATCTGTTCTTTAACCTTGGAGGACATCTGATTAAAGCTTTTGCCAACCTGCGCCAGTTCCGTATCTCCTTCCGCAGGAACTTGTATATCATAGTTGCCTTCAGATACAGAAACCGCAGCTTCCCTTAATTTTGTAAGGGGTGCCATAATTTTCCGCAGGCTGAAAAAAAGAATTGTTCCGGTTAACAGAAGAAGAACCAGCGTCAACATACCCGCCTGATAAAAAAGGATCCTGTTACTCTCCAGAACATCAGAAACGTCTTTATAAGTGACAATCTGATAATTCAGATTTGTAGTTGACTCTGTGGAGGAATAAAAAAAAAGCAACAGTGTTTTACCGTCGGCTTTGCTGATAAGGGGATCACAGATATAAGTATCCGCGTCATACCATTTTCCGTGTAATTCCACTTCTCCCAGTTGTTCCTGGATTCCCTGAACATCGAAGTCATAGGCGGTACCGTTGTAAAGTTCTTCATCATTCTGATATAGAACAGCACTGTCATGGAAAATCTGTCGGAAAGCGTAGATAAGAATTCGGTTTCGGACTTTCTCATCGGAATTAGCGGACTGACTGCTTGTAAGTCTTAATTTCTCCTCAAATTGTAAAAGATTATTCTGAAATTTGGTATATTCATAGTTATTGATATACTGAATACTCTGATTCTTCCAGCGATATGAAGTATAGAAAAAAACAGCGGAGGATAAAATCAGGATCACGCAGGCCACCTGTAAAAAGATTTTTGTAAAAAGCTTCAAAATTCCACCTCCAGTCGGTATCCAATGCGGGGAATGGTTTTGATCCTGTTCTGCCAGCCCAGCTTTTTGCGGATACGTCCCACATGTGCATCTACTGTTCTTGTTTCTCCTTCGAATTCTACGCCCCAGAGACCGGCCAGAAGCTGCTCTCTTGTAAGAGCTTTATTGGGATTGCGGACGAACATCATAAGGCAGTTGTATTCCATTGGTTTCAGGTAAATTTCCTCTCCATTTCTGGTAACGGTATGGCTTATGGTGTCTATGGTAATATTGTTAATCTGTATCTGCTCCTGTAAATTTCCATGACGTTCCAGTACTTTCTCCAGGCGGACCATCACTTCCAGCATCTCGAAGGGCTTTACAATATAGTCTTCGGCACCTTCTTTAAGGCCTTTTACTTTGCTTGTGATGTCGGCTCTGGCGGTGAGAAAAATGACGGGAATGCCGTAGTGATTCAGTTCTGGTAAAAGGGTATATCCATCTTTTCCAGGGAGCATAATATCTACAAGGGCGCACTGGAACTCATGATCCCAGGCAATTCCTTCGCTGGCGTCATTGCCGTCCAGGTAGCTTACGGTCT
>OGQI01002753.1_pt1 | contig 10290 bp, 8 predicted proteins | sample 1553171 | NCBI WGS metagenome assembly OGQI01 (sample SAMEA2579988, study PRJEB22360) | human gut metagenome | biome: human gut; feature: human-associated habitat; material: faeces | place: Denmark | collected 2008/2010
AAAACAAGAATCGAAGTATTCCCGGATATTGCAGACCTCATCGACTTCTTCGAGGAAGTTCCGGAGTACGACGCTTCGATGTACACTCACAAAAAGATGAAGACAAACGAGGAGACCTCCCTTGCACTTCTTCAGGAAGTAAAACCGCTGCTGGCAGCGCAGGAAGATTTCAGCAATGATGCTCTCTTTGAGATGCTCAGCGCATTCGGAAAAGAAAAAGGATACAAGACCGGTTATATTATGTGGCCGATCCGTACCGCTCTTTCCGGAAAACAGATGACACCGGCCGGCGCAACGGAAATCCTTGAGGTTCTGGGAAAAGAGGAGTCTCTTGCCCGCATCGACAAAGCGATTGAAAAATTATCCAAATGATATATAATAATTCACAGAAAAAAGCGGTGATGCATACCACCGGCCCCATGATGGTCCTTACCGGACCGGGCTCGGGGAAAACCGCAGTGATTACGGGGCGGACCTGCCAGCTTACAGCAAGCGGCATTTCCGCCTCTCGTATTCTTGTCGTAACATTTACGCGTGCGGCGGCAAAAGAGATGAAGGAGCGGTATTTAAAGGCGATGGGAAAGACGAGTACCCAGGTCACCTTTGGAACGTTCCACGGGGTATTCTACGCGATTCTGCGCCATACGTACCGCATGTCCGGCAACAATATTTTAAGCGAGGAAGAGAAAAAGCGGCTGATGCGCGAGCTGGTCAACCACTATGCCAGAGACCTGGAGGAAGAGGATCTCGAGGAAAATCTGGCGCGCGAAATCAGCACTGTGAAGAACAATCAGATCCCGCTGGAACATTACTATTCCGCCTGCATGCCGCAGGAAAAGTTCCGGGAAATCTATGAGGCGTATGAGAAATGGCGGAAGGAGAACAAAAAACTCGATTTCGACGATCTGATGGTGCAGTGCAAACGTCTCTTTCTGGAGCGGCCGGAGGTCCTTCGCGCCTGGCAGCAGAAATTTCAGTATATCCTGATTGACGAGTTTCAGGACATCAGCCCCGTGCAGTATGAGATTGTGCGGATGCTGGCGCTGCCGGAAAATAACCTCTTTATTGTCGGGGATGACGATCAGTCGATTTATCAGTTCCGCGGGGCCAAGCCGGAGATCATGCTGAATTTTCCGAAAGATTACCCGGGCGCGGCGCAGGTAGTGCTCGATAAAAATTACCGTAGTACGGAATTTATCGTGAAGCGGTCCCAATGCCTGATCCACCACAACAAAAAGCGGTATGAAAAGGCGATTTCCACCGACAACGAGAAAGGCGCTCCGGTTGCAATCCGGGGATATAAGAACCCGCGCGAGGAGATGCGTGCCGTTGCCGAGGAGCTGCGGGAGGCGGAGAAAAACGGCTGTCCGTATGAAGAGATGGCGCTTTTGTTCCGCACGAATCTTGGCTGCCGAACAGCAGTAGAAGAACTGATGGAAGCACAGATCCCGTTCCAGATGCGGGATGCCCTGCCGGATCTCTATGACCACTGGATTGCGAAAGATCTGCTGACGTATCTGAATCTTGCGATGGGAAGCCGGAAGCGCAGCGAGTTTTTAAAGATTGCCAACCGCCCGAACCGTTATCTGTCGCGGGATGCCTTTGAGGAGGCGACTGTTTCGTTCGATGTACTTCTGGAATATTACGAAGAAAAAGACTGGATGTGCCAGCGGATCCGCAAACTGGAGCAGGATATCACGACACTGACGCATTTATCGCCGTTCGGCGCGGTCAATTACATCCGCTATGCGATCGGCTATGAACAGTATGTGAAGGAATATGCTGCATACCGCCATCTGAAAGAGGATGATCTGATTTCCGTTTTGGACGAGCTGCAGGAGGCGGCAAAGAGCCAGAAAAGCATCGAGGGCTGGTTTGCACATATTGAGGAATACCAGCAGAAGATGAAGGAAAAACAGAAGCAGCGCGCAGAGAGTGCGGAAGGAGTTATAGTTTCCACCCTGCACAGCGTCAAGGGACTCGAGTACGACAAGGTCTATCTTCTTGACGTCAACGAGGGCGTAATGCCGTATCAGAAAGCAGTCCTTGCGGAGGCGATCGAGGAGGAGCGGCGGATGTTCTACGTCGGAATGACGCGCGCCCGGAAAGAGCTGACGCTCTGTTATGTGGAGGAACGGTTTGAAAAGAAAGTCGAGCCGTCCCGGTTCCTGGACGAGGTGATCCAGTAAATTTGTACTGTTGTGAAAGATGTTGAAAATAAATTTACTAATTGATAAAATTTTAACAAATAATACATTGACAAAGTTTTAACAATGAAGTATAGTAATGACTGTAAGCGGAAACAATAAGATGACCGCAAAGCGAGGAGGAAAAACATTATGAAAATTTTATTTTACGATACCCAGAACTACGACAGAGAATCTTTCGACCGAACCAAAGAGCAGTTTCCAGAAATTGAAGTGGAATATTTAAAAACCGGCCTTGCTGCAAGAACCGCTTCCCTGGCAAAGGGCTACGATGCCGTGTGCGCCTTCGTAAACTCCGATGTCGGAACAAAAACCGTAGAAGCACTGCATGAGGCAGGCGTCAAGCTGATCCTGATGCGCTGCGCAGGCTTCAACAACGTAGATTTAAAGACAGCTGCAAAATACGGCATTGATGTACGCCGTGTACCGGGTTACTCCCCGGAGGCTGTAGCTGAGCATGCGATGACACTGGCCATGACGGTCAACCGCCACATGCACAAAGCATATACGAAAGTAAGAGAAAACGACTTCAGCCTGGGCGGACTGATGGGATTTAACTTCTATCAGAAGACCGCCGGAATCGTCGGAACCGGAAAAATCGGTGCGGCTATGGCAAGAATCTGCCGCGGTTTCGGCATGAAAGTCATTGCTTACGATGTGTACCAGAATGAATCCTTAAAAGATTTTGTTACGTACGTAACTCTTGATGAATTGCTGGCACAGAGTGATCTGATCTCCCTGCACTGCCCGCTGATGGACAGCACATACCACATGATCAACCGCGAGAGCATCAAAAAGATGAAAGACGGCGTGATCCTGGTCAATACGTCCCGCGGAGGTCTGGTAAAGACAGACGACCTGATCGAGGGAATCCGTGCAAGAAAATTCTTCGGCGTCGGCCTTGACGTATACGAGGAGGAAACCCCGAACGTATTCGAGGACCGTTCCGATGAGATTCTGGAGCACTCCACCACAGCACGTCTCCTGTCCTTCCCGAACGTTATGATCACTTCACATCAGGGATTCTTCACCGAGGAAGCACTGCGTGCGATTGCAGAGACCACACTGCAGAATGCGCTGGATTTCGAGGCAGGAAAAGAGACCCCGAACATTGTCCGTGCATAATGGAAATCCACTAGAAAACAGTTATCTTATAAGAGAACAAGAGACAACCCATTTTCGGCGGGTTGTCTCTTTTAAATTATGAGAAAATAGTGTATGATGGTAGATAGCAGAAAAAACGGCCAGAGAAAAACACTGGCCGGATACAAAAGGAGAGCAGGATTTTATGGACTGTAAAGAAGCAGAAAAATTAATACAGCCATACGTGCAGGGAAATATGCCGGAGAAAGAGATGGAACCGTTTATTTCCCATATCCGGAAATGCCATACATGCCACGAGGAACTGGAGACATATTTTATTGTGAACCGTGCGATGGCATATTTCGAGGATGACGCGCCCGATTCCTACAATCTGACAGGACTTCTGGAACGCGATCTGGAGAAAAAAGAGGAAGAAGCGAGATACCACCGGTACAAAGATACGTTTTTCCGGGTGCTGATGCTGATTCTCGTTCTGTTTCTGGTGCTCCTGGCTCTGCACTATTTTGAAGTGATAGAATTACCCTGGCTGAAAGGATTATTATGAGTGATAAAATCGTATTACTGGACGGACACAGTATTCTGAACCGGGCTTTTTACGGCGTACCGGATCTGTCCAATGCAGAAGGACTGCACACGAACGCCGTATATGGATTCCTGAATATTCTGTTTAAAATTCTCGATGAGGAGCAGCCGCAGTATCTTGCCGTGGCGTTTGACCTCCATGCACCGACATTCCGCCACAAAATGTATGATCAGTACAAGGGAACGAGAAAGCCGATGCCGCAGGAACTGCGCGAACAGGTCCCGGTGATCCAGGAAGTGCTCGCAGCAATGGACATTGAGATTGTCACAAAAGAGGGCTATGAGGCGGATGATATCTTAGGAACGCTCGGCCGCAAATGCGAGGCGGAAGGGATGGAAGTTACGATCGTATCCGGAGACCGCGACCTGCTGCAGCTTGCAACGGACCACATTCTGATCCGGATTCCAAAGACCGTAAAGCGTGTGACGACGATTGAAAATTACCACACGGCAGAGGTGCTGGAAAAATACAGTCTTCTCCCGAAACAGATCATCGATCTGAAAGCGCTGATGGGCGATACCGCAGACAATATCCCGGGTCTGCCGGGTGTCGGCGAGAAAACCGCGACGAAAATCCTGCTGCAGTACGAGACACTGGAAAATGCGCATGCACATTTCGAGGAGATCAAACCGAACAAGGCAAAAGAGGCGATGCGTGATCATTATGATCTGGCGGAATTAAGCAAAAAACTTGCAACGATTGATACCGATGCGCCGGTGGAGCTCGACCGTGAAAAAGCGGCACTCTCGAATTTTTATACATCAAAAGCGTATGAGATGTTCAAACGTCTGGAGTTTAAAAACCTGCTGGGCCGCTTCGAGGAGACGAATGCAGAACCAGAGGATGCCGTCTTTCTGCGCACCGTAACGGATTTTTCCGAGGCGGAAGAACTCTTTGGAACCATCGCGAAGGAGGAGAAGGCAGGAGCCGCTCTTCTGACAGAAGAAACCCCGAAGGACGGACCGATGGCAGATCGGAGCCGTTCACTTGTCGGTATGGCAGTTGCGTATGGAAGCGGAGAGCCGGATGTTGTTTACTTCCCAGCAGAAGGTTTCCTGACCGGAGATTATTTAAAAGAAAAATTGACTGAGTTGCAGAAGCAGATTCCGGTTTTCTGCGTCATGGACGGAAAAGAATTTCTGAAGGATATGCCGGACGCCGATGAAGCCCATCTGTTTGATGCCGGAATTGCCGCGTATTTATTAAATCCATTGAAATCACAGTATTCGTACGATGATATCGTAAAAGAGTACGTACACCGCTATGTGCCGGCAGTGGAAGAGATCTTCGGCGGAAGCAAGATTCCGGCCGCAGGAAAGATGACGCCGGAACAGCAGGAGTCGTATGCAGGTCATCAGGCGTATGCTGTATTTGCCGCACAGGAAAACATGGAAAAGCTGCTGAAGGAGCAGGGCATGTGGGATCTGTACCGGAATGTGGAGATTCCGCTGGTGTTTACGCTCCGTCAGATGGAAGCGGATGGAATCGCCGCAGAAAAAGAAGCACTTTCCGTTTACGGAGCTGAGCTGGCGGAGCGGATCGGAGAGCTGGAGGCACAGATCTACGAGGAGGCCGGCGAGGAGTTCAACATCAATTCCCCGAAGCAGCTCGGCGTGATTCTGTTTGAAAAGCTGCAGCTTCCGGGCGGCAAAAAGACCAAGACGGGTTATTCCACCGCCGCCGATGTGCTCGAAAAGCTCGCACCGGATCACAAACTCGTTGCCGATATTCTGGAGTACCGCCAGCTTGCCAAACTGAAATCGACGTACGCCGACGGTCTGCAGGCCGTGATCGGGAAAGATGGAAGAATCCATTCGACATTTAACCAGACCATCACCGCGACCGGCCGCATCAGCAGTACCGATCCGAATCTGCAGAACATTCCAGTGCGGATGGAGCTTGGCCGTCTGATTCGGAAAGCCTTCGTGCCAAAGCCTGGCTGTGTCTTTCTGGATGCCGACTATTCCCAGATTGAGCTCCGCGTGCTGGCCCACATGTCGGGCGATGAAAACCTGATCGAGGCGTACCGCGAGGCGGAGGATATCCACCGCATGACGGCATCGAAAGTGTTCCATGTGCCGCTTGAAGAGGTAACACCGCTGCAGAGAAGAAATGCGAAGGCGGTCAACTTCGGTATCGTATACGGCATCAGTTCGTTCGGTCTGGGCCAGGATCTCGGCATCAGCCGGAAAGAGGCAGAGGCCTATATCCAGCAGTATTTCGAGACGTATCCGGGTATCCATGAGTTTTTGAACCGCTGCGTAGAGGATGCCAAAGAGAAAGGCTATTCCGTGACGATGTTCGGACGCAGACGGCCGATGCCGGAGCTGAAATCGAGCAACTTTATGCAGCGGTCATTCGGCGAGCGCGTTGCGATGAATGCGCCGATCCAGGGAACGGCGGCGGATATTATTAAAATAGCGATGATCCGCGTGGCGAAACGGCTGAAAGAGGAGCAGTTAAAGACCAGACTTCTTCTTCAGGTACACGATGAGCTGCTGCTGGAAGTGCCGGAAGACGAGCTCGAAAAGGCAGAACAGATCCTGGAAGAGGAGATGACCGGGGCAGCACATCTGGCTGTCAAACTCGAGATCGATATGCACACAGGAAACAACTGGTACGAGGCGAAATAGCGCACTCATACCAGGAGCGAAAGGATACAAAAGAATGAAAGTTTTTGGAATTACAGGCGGCGTGGGCGCCGGAAAAAGCGAAGTGCTCACGTACCTTGGACAGAATTATGATGCAACGGTGATCCAGGCGGACGAGGCAGGTTACCTTGTGATGCTGCCGGGCGGCGAATGCTATGGAGAGATTGTGAAGCTGTTCGGCAGACAGATCACCACAGAGACCGGCGAACTTGACCGGAAACGGATTGCTGAGATCGTTTTTCAGGACGAAGAAAAGTTAAAAGCCCTGAATGCGATCGTTCATCCGGCGGTAAAACGGTATATCAAAAAAGCCATTGCAGCCGCGGAAAAAGCAGGGACGGAATACGTCTTTGTGGAGGCCGCACTCTTAATCGAAGAAAAATATGATGAAATTTGTGATGAACTGTGGTATATTTATGCGGATGAAGAAGTCCGGAAGGAGCGATTGATCGAAGGACGCGGCTATTCTGAGAAGAAAGTTCGCGAAATCATGGCAAATCAGCTTTCCGAGGATGAATTCAGCAGCCACTGCGATTTTGAAATCGACAACAGCGGCGATTTTGAGGAAACAAAAAAACAGTTAGACCATAGGATGAAAAGATATGAAACTTTGTAGTATTGCAAGTGGTTCGAGCGGAAACTGCATTTTCGCGGGAAGCGAGACCACAAGCCTTCTGATCGATGCGGGCATCAGCGGAAAGCGCGTGGAGGCGGGACTGGCTGTTCTCGACCGCAGCGCGAAGGAACTGGACGGCATTCTCGTGACACATGAGCATTCCGATCATATCCAGGGCCTTGGCGTGCTGGCGCGCCGGTACGGTATTCCGATTTACGCAACGGATGGAACAATTCAGGCGATGCAGCAGACGAAGAGCCTTGGAAAGTTTCCGGAGGGGATTTTCCACACGATTCACGCGGATGACACGTTTACGCTGGGTGATATCGCCGTACATCCGTTTACGATCTCCCACGATGCGGCAGAGCCGGTCGCCTACCGCATGGAATCCGGCGGGAAATCGATTGCGATCGCGACGGACCTTGGTGTCTACAACGATTACACGGTTCAGAATCTGACCGGGCTGGATGCCGTTTTGTTAGAGGCAAATCATGACGAGAACATGCTTGCGGTCGGACCGTACCCGTATCCGTTAAAACAGCGGATCGCCGGGGCGAAAGGTCATTTATCGAACCTGGCGGCAGGCCATCTCCTCTGCGAGATTCTGCACGACAATCTGCAGGAAGTGCTGCTCGGCCATCTGAGCAAGGAAAATAATTATGAGGCACTGGCCTTTGAAACCGTGGCCTGCGAGGTCACAACGGGTGATAATCCGTATCACTCGGGTGATTTTCATCTCGCTGTCGCTAAAAGAAGCGAAGTATCACCGTTAATTGAGGTTTAAATATACATTTTTAGAGCTACATACCATGTTTTTCGCAAGGCCGCCATTACCGGTTTTTCCGGGGCTTTGACATAAAACCAGAAAAAGGAGAATGGAAACATGAAGAAGACAATTATCACTGTCGTAGGCAAGGACACCGTGGGCATTATCGCAAAGGTATGTAATTATCTGGCAGAGAACCAGGTAAACATCGAAGACATTTCTCAGACGATTGTGCAGGGATATTTCAACATGATGATGGTAACGGACGTCTCCAAGAGCGAGAAATCCAACGCAGAGCTTGCAAAAGATCTGGAGGAGCTTGGAAGTTCCATCGGCGTTGTCATCCGCTGCCAGCATGAAGATATTTTCAATATGATGCACCGTATCTAAAGCGAAGGAGAAAAACGACATGATAAATCTGTTTGAAGTAAAGGAAACGAACGAGATGATCGAAAAAGAGAATCTGGACGTTCGTACCATTACCCTTGGAATCAGTCTTATGGACTGTATCGACTCCAATCTTGACAAGCTGAACCGTAAAATCTACGATAAAATCACGACGACTGCCAGAAATCTGGTTTCCGTAGGTGAGGAGATCGAGGGCGAGTTCGGTATTCCGATTGTAAACAAGAGAATTTCCGTTACCCCGATTGCCTTAGTCGGCGCAGCAGCCTGCAGAACGCCGGAGGATTTCGTGACGATTGCACAGACTCTGGACCGTGCGGCAAAAGAAGTCGGCGTCAATTTCCTCGGCGGCTATTCCGCTCTGGTAAGCAAAGGTATGACGACAGCAGATGAGCTTCTGATCCGTTCTATCCCGCAGGCACTGGCTGTTACGGATTTTGTCTGCAGCTCCATCAACCTTGGCTCTACCAAAACCGGTATCAACATGGATGCTGTCAAACTGATGGGTGAGATCATCAAGAAGACGGCGGAGGCAAGCAAAGAGAACAACTGCCTTGGATGCGCAAAACTCGTTGTTTTCTGCAATGCACCGGACGACAACCCGTTCATGGCAGGCGCTTTCCACGGCGTAACCGAGGCGGATGCCATCATCAATGTCGGCGTTTCCGGCCCTGGTGTTGTCAAACATGCTCTGGAAAAAGTACGCGGCGAGAACTTTGAGGTACTCTGCGAGACGATCAAGAAGACCGCATTTAAGGTAACGCGTGTCGGCCAGCTCGTTGCACAGGAGGCTTCCAAGCGGCTGAACATTCCGTTTGGTATCATTGACCTTTCCCTGGCACCGACTCCGGCGATCGGAGATTCCGTTGCGGATATCCTTGAGGAGATCGGCCTCGAGCACGCAGGTGCACCGGGAACGACAGCGGCGCTGGCACTTCTGAACGATCAGGTGAAAAAGGGCGGTGTTATGGCATCTTCCTATGTCGGCGGTCTCTCCGGCGCATTCATCCCGGTTTCTGAGGATCAGGAGTTACGATAAGCTGTCCAAATCTGTCGTAGAGATGCGGAATGTACTTTTCTTCTATTGAGAGATGAACATTTTTTACCGAACCTGAAAACACGCTCATGCCGTGCTGCAGATTTTCTTCTGTTGTCGGTGCATATTCGACAAAAGGATGATCAGAGCTTTCGAGAACGATAGCGTTATACATCTTGTCCACGCGAATATATGCCAGAGAATCGTGCTTATCAAGATAGCATTTCATATAACATCTGTTATTGTGAATGAGAACACTGTAAGGAGAGGCTGTATAAGGACGTCCGTTCTGACGCAAAACCAGATTTTTAGAATGATCGTTGTCGCCGTATTGATATGATATTTTCAGCATATTGTCTATTGCGTAATATATACGGTCGATGGTCTCTAAGGTACTATTGTTAGGAGTTTTTATGTACTTGGTGTCTGTTATGCAGTGTAAGTTGTCGTGAGCTTTATTGTAAGATGTGATGTTGTTTAGCTTATTGAGGAGAATTTCAGTGTTTTGTTCTGAGATAAACTGCATTGATCGTATTGTTTCAGTGAGTATACGGCATTCTGTACGCTGCATACCTGAGCTTAGGATGTAATATCCCTTGCGCTTGTTGTTGCGTATTGGAATGCCGAATTCTGACAGAGTTTTTATATCGTTGCAGACAGATTTGCGCTCTGCGGTTATGTTGTCTTTTGCCAGGCGCTCTATTATCTGCTTTGTGCTGAGAGCGTCTTCTTCGCCGGATGTTAAGCTGAGATACTTATATATGAACAGTATTTTCAGCTTTTGATTCTTTGTATTAGCCATGTACTATCCCCCATATATTAGCTTTATCCATAAAAATTATAACATAGGTATTGTACAACTAATGGTACACAACCACCGCTGATTTAAAAATACAATATATTTATTTAGTTGGAAAATCAA
>OGQI01002759.1_pt1 | contig 10282 bp, 10 predicted proteins | sample 1553171 | NCBI WGS metagenome assembly OGQI01 (sample SAMEA2579988, study PRJEB22360) | human gut metagenome | biome: human gut; feature: human-associated habitat; material: faeces | place: Denmark | collected 2008/2010
TTATCGTTTTCAATAACGTAGATTTGCCCGTGCCATTGCTGCCGATCACGCCGATTTTCTGTCCCCTTTCGACGGCAAGCGATATTTCGCCCAACGGTTTATCGTATCCGAAAACAAGGTCTTTCACAAACAGCGCGTCCCTGACGCTTTCGTACTCGGGCTGGAAAGACGATGCAAACGTCGAGGTATCGAAACGGCGCGGGGTTTCGACAGTACCAATCCTTTCGATTTCTTTCAGTTTTGCCTGCGCCATTGCGGCTTTCGTCGCCTTGTAGCGGAATCTTTCGACAATTTTTCGGAGCCTGTCGATTTCGGCGGATTTCCATTTTGCGTCTTTAAGCGCCTTGTCGTACGCCTGTTGTTTTTGCGCCAAAAACGCCGTGTAGTTGCCCTTGTATCTTGTCGTGACGCCGTACTCGATTTCGTAAACGACGCCGACGATGCGGTCCAAAAACATACGGTCGTGCGACACGATGACGACCGAATTTTTATAGTTTTTAAGGTATCCTTCCAGCCACTCCACCGCGGCGATGTCAAGGTGGTTCGTGGGCTCGTCCAGAAGTAAAACGTCAGGTTTTTCAAGCAGCAGTTTCATAAGCGCGATTTTTGTGCGCTGTCCGCCCGAAAAGCACGAAAGTTTTTTGTCAAGGTCTTCGGCGGAAAACCCGAATTTGCTCACCGCCGTCAGATATTCCTTTTTATAAAGGTATCCGCCGATATTTTCAAACCTTTCCATTGCGCGCGAGTACGCGCCGACGTTTTCGTCCGACGGGTTTTCGCTCATTTTGTCAAGAAGGATTTGCAATTTGTTTTCAAGTCCGACGACGTCCTTGTACGCCGACAAAATTTCCTGTCGGAGAGTCAGTTCGTCGTTCAAAGACACCTGTTGAAGATATCCGATTTTCGGCGCGCCCGATATCGAAAACGAGAATTTTTCGTCACCAGTGCCGGACACAAGCGGCACTTCCCCGCCAATGCACTTCAATATGCTGGTTTTTCCGGAGCCGTTCCTGCCGACAAGCGCGATTTTTTCCTTGTCCGACACCGAAAAATTTATTTCGGAAAGCACCGTATTGCCGTCGTACTCGACGGAGCCGTTGATAATCTCGATTCTCATACGTCCGATTATACAAAACTTTTGTTAATTTGTCATTCGTTATGAACACAAGATAATAACGCGCTCTTTACATATTTTAAAATCGGTGCTATAATCCTATCAAACGAGGTAATGGTATTTATATGGTCGGTTTAACGTCAAACAATTTAATGAACCTTAGCATGGCGGAACGCTTCGACAAGTTCAAGGAGAAGGGCTTCGGCTCGGTCATGATATGGCTCGGCCCCGACGCCAAAGAATCCGCGGACGAACGCGCCACCCTTGCCGAACGCGCCGGGCTTTTCATTGAAAACTTCCATTTAAGCTGCGACCACCTGAACGAAATGTGGATCGACTGCAAGGAAGGGGACGAACGCATTTCCCGCTTTAAGGACGAAATTGCGGCAGCCTCGAAACACGGCGTGAAAACGGTTGTCTGCCACCTGACGCACGGCGATTTTCCGCCTTTTGTGTCGACAATCGGCACGAATCGTATCGAAGATCTTGTGAAATTTGCGGAAAACGCAAACGTGAAACTTGCGTTTGAAAACGTCATCACGAAAGACCACGTCACCTACGTTCTGGAAAATTTCAAGTCGCCTTACGTCGGGCTTTGCTATGACGTCGGACACGACCACTACTGGCGCGTTCAGGATTGGCTGGGGCTTTTCGGCGACAGGGTTTTCGCCCTGCACCTGCACGACAATTTCGCCGATAAGGATTCCCATTTCATACCCTTTGACGGCAGCATCGACTGGCAGTACACGCTGCCCCGCCTTGCGAAAACGAGTTACCGCGGCACGACTACGCTTGAAACGAAGGACGCCGCCTACGTTTACGACGCCTCGCCCGATAAATATCTGGAACACGCGTTAAGCGTCGGCAACTATATCGACAAATTCCTTGAAAACAACCGCTGAACGGCAAAATAAAAAACACAAAACCGCGTTGGTTTTGTGTTTTCTTTTTGTTTTTTTGGTTGGTTTTTCTTTTTTCGGTTTTATTGACCGATGACGGCTTTGATACGCCTGACTCCCGCGGAACTTGACTGTTCTTTCGTGATTTTGAAAGATTTTAAGTCGCCCGTGTTGTTTGCATGCGGTCCGCCGCAAATTTCCTTGCTGAAATCGCCGATGGTATAAACTTTTACCTTTTCGCCGTACTTGTTGTCGAAGATACCGATTGCGCCCTGCGCCTTCGCTTCGTCAACGGTCATTTCTTCGCACACGACGGGGATATTCTTTTTGATTTGTTCGTTGACAAGGTCTTCAACCGCCTTTATTTCGTCCTGAGTCATTGCGCGGTCGAAACCGAAGTCGAACCTTAATCTTTCGGCGGTGATATTGCTGCCGCGCTGGCGCGCCTCGCCGCCCAGAACTTTCATAAGAGCGGAATGTAAAAGGTGCGTTGCAGTGTGGAGTTTTGCGGTTTCTTCGGAATTGTCCGCAAGCCCGCCGTGGAATTTCTGTTCTGCGCCCGCCTGCGACTTTTTCTGATGTTCCTTGAACGCGTCTTCGTATCCTTGCACGTCGACTTCGAACCCGTTTTCGTGCGCGAGTTCTTCCGTCATCTCGATGGGGAAGCCGAAAGTATCGTAAAGACGGAATGCGGTTTTCCCGCTTATCGTCTTTGTGGGAATGTGCGTGATGACCTTTTCAAACTCCTTCAAACCTTGTTGCAAGGTGTTGGAGAATCTGATTTCTTCCTTGTCAAGTTCCGACACAATCCTGTCTTTATTGGTCAAAAGATACTGATAAACGTCCTGATATTGCGAAATATACTGTTCCGCAATTTTGGAAAGGGAACGCTCGGGAAGGTCGATGATGCGCCCGAAACGCACCGCACGACGGATAAGTCTTCTAAGAATATAGCCTTGGTCGACGTTGCTTGGCACAATGCCTTTCACGTCGCCGATAAGGAAGGTCGAGGTGCGGATATGGTCGGCGATTATACGCATCGCTTTCGTGACGGTTTCGCTTTCGTCGTTCTTGTGTCCCGAAAGATTTTCGATGAGCGCGATCGCGGGTTTGAACAAGTCGGTTTCATAAACCGATTTGTATCCGTTCAGAATGCAAAGCATACGTTCAAGCCCCATTCCCTCGTCGACGTTCTTTTGTTTAAGCGGAGAGAAGGTGCCGTCGGCGTTTTTGAAGTATTGCATAAAGACGTCGTTACCGATTTCGACGTACTTGCCGCAGTCGCACGCGGGCGAACATTCGTCCGAGCATTTGGGTTTTCCGGTGTCGATGAACATTTCGGTGTCGGGACCGCAAGGACCGGTAACGCCGGCGGGACCCCACCAGTTGTTTTCTTTCGGAAGGAAGAAAATGCGGTCTTTGGGGACGCCCATCTTTTTCCAGAATTCCGCGCTTTCGTCGTCGCGGGGGCAATCTTCGTCGCCCTTGAAAACGGTAACCGCGAATTTGTCTTTGTCAAATTCCAGCCGGTTCAGCAAAAAGTCGTACGAGCACGAAATTGCGTATTCCTTGAAGTAGTCTCCGAGCGACCATCTGCCCAGCATTTCAAAAAACGTGCAGTGCGTCGGATCGCCGACTTCTTCGATATCGCCCGTGCGGACGCAGATTTGCACGTCGGTCAGACGGTTGCCCGCGGGGTGTTTTTCGCCGAGAAGGTACGGCACGAGGGGGTGCATGCCCGCCGTCGTGAACAATACCGTCGGATCGTTTTCGGGGATAAGCGACGCGCTGGAAATAACGGCGTGTCCCTTTGATTTGTAGTAGTCGAGATAAATTTTGCGAAGTTCGCTGCTTGTAAGATTTTTCATAAATATCCTTAAATTAAATTATCTTCTGATAAATTGCCCTGAACCCGTGCGGCAATACGCCGAGTTTGATGAGATAGCCTTCCGCGCCGTCGCCCTCGCTGACGGTGAGTTTGTCCGCGCCGAGATATTTCAGAATAAGCGAATACATGAGTATGCCCGGGGCGATGATGTCCGCGCGCTTTTCGGGGAGTCCTTTCACGTGGCGGCGTTCTTCCATCGTCATTTTGCTGATTTTGTCGTACATGTTTTCGATGTCGGAAAGCGTCAGCACCGAGCCGTTGACGACGTTCGGATCGTATTTTTCAAGTTGGTTTTTCATTGCCGCCATCGTGGATATCGTGCCGCCGATTGCGACGACGTTGTCAAACGGCGGAATTTCGCCGTATCCCATAAGACAGTCGTTGATGAACGGCGTCATTTCGATTTTTTCGCGCTCGATTGCGGAAAGCCTGACGATGCCGTACGGCAAACTTTTGGAATATAATATGTTTTCGCCGTCGCCGACCGAAACTTCGGTGCTTGCGCCGCCCATGTCGATAACGCAGCATCTGCCTTTCGTGCTTGCGCCCAAGAACCCGATTTCCGCCTCGGTCTTTTTGTCCAGAATGTCGATTTCAAGCCCGCAAAGTTCCCTGACTCTGTCGACGAACCTGTATTTGTTTTTCGCGGAGCGCACCGCTTCCGTCGCGTAGGCATAGACGTCTTCCGCGCCGTTTTGCATCGCAACGAAATAATACTCCGCAACGGCCTGAGCCGTACGTTCGATACTGACGGGTTGCAACGTATTCATCTCGTCCATATTCTCGGCAAGACGCGTCGTGTTCACCCTTTTTTCGACCTTTTCGCCGTCCGTCATCATAAGCCTTACGGACGTGCTGCCTATGTCGATTACTCCGAATAACATAAGTCCCTCACTAAAATAATACAACTATTATAAACAAGTAATAAGAGTTTGTCAATTTATGAAAACTCAATGCATACATTGTTTTTATGGAAAACGAAAAAAGAGGAGCGCTCGCGCTCGAAAACGACCGCCTGACCGTTACGTCCGTTTCAAAAGTAATTTCGTCGGGCGACAAGTCGATTGTATTGATGCAGAACAAGGAAACTTTGACAATCACGGGCGAAGGGCTTTCCGTCACCGAAATCAACCTTGACTCGGGACGGCTTTCGGCAACCGGCAGAGTGAAAGAAATCAGGTTTTCGGAAACGCTCACGAAAGCGGGACTTATCAAAAAGATTTTCAAATGACGCACTCGATAATTTCCGAAAGTTTTATCTTTCTTTCGATGATTCTTTGCGGAATGACGTCGGGCGTGCTTTACGCCTTTCTTCGCGGATTGCGCCGCGTCGTGAAGAAAAAGTTTTTCGCGTTTTTATCCGACGTTATTTTTGCGGCGGCAACGCTTATAATACTCTTTTTCGCGCTTGAAAAAACCTGCGGCGGTAACATAAGATTTTACCAAATCGCAGGCTTTATTGCGGGATTTTGTATTGTTGAACTGTTTTTTGCGCTGATTACGCAGCGGCGCCAATCATAATCACCAGAACGTTTGGGCGTATTATCGCAAAGCTGTATCTTTCAAGCCCGCGCCCTGCCGCTTTCATCGCATCTTTTGCGTAATTCTTCGCCTCGTCCTTCGTTAAGGAAAACGCAAATTCAAACTCCACAATCGTCGATTTCGGGAGCGTTTTCAACGCGCGCGCCATTTGCTGTGCCGCAAGATTTTTGTTTGTGATGACGTAATTGTATTCCGTGCCGTTTGACGTATACGTTTCGTGCGCGAAGTAATCGAATTTTCCTTCCGCTTTCGGGTAACCGTGTCCCGTCTTTTCAACGTGAGTGTTTTTCACTTCGTCGTCGGACAACAGGAAGTAGGCGTGCGACAGAAATTCCTTGCTATCGTCGCCGACGTCGCCCCAGGTCGTGTCGACGAAATACCATTCCTTGTCCCCCGTGCCGTTAAGGTCAAGCAGGACTTTGTTCCAGGCGTGTCCGCCGAAATTTTGACCGTCGCTTGACGCTTCGCCGCTGATACGCACCGCGGTGATACCCTCGATTCCGCACATTAAAACGAACGCTTTCGACTTCCCGTCGCAGACGGCGTGCATATCTTTATTATAAAACTTATCAAGGAATATCCCTTCAAGGTAATATCCGTAATATTTCATTTTTTCGTTAAGGCTGAGATTTCCGCTTACATATTTATCTTCGGCGTTTGCACAGTCGTGGTCGTAGCGCACGTTGTAGATTATGTAGTCGTAGATTGCGTGGACTTTTTCGTATTCGCTCATTTCGTCGAACACGATATAAGACAGCGCGTCTTTCGCGTTATCGTATATTTGTTTGAGATTTTCGGCTTGCGAACCCATAAATACGGGCTTGTAGCCCCACGCCACCGCCTTGTAAAGCATGTTGCTGGTCGACACGCTCATCGTTTCTTTCACGCTGTCGATATAAAAGTTTCTCTCTTTCTTTACATTGTCGTCGTAATGCGGTTTCGAATACGTGTTTTGCACGGCGTCGGCAAATCCGTCTGGCGCGTCGAACTCGGGCGAATTGACCGTCGGGATAAGCCCCGCCTCGTCGGCGAAAAACCTGAATTTTATCGTGAACTCGTTGCCGCTCGTTTCAAGCGAATATCCCGGGATAATGCCCGACTCTTCAACGCAATCCCTGACTTCGGACACGTCGTTTTTCACGGTTTCGGGCGTCGCGTATCCCGCGTAAAACTTAATTTCCGCGATTTTGTTTTCCAGAACGAAAAGGATAAGGTTTTTAAGTTCTTCCTTGGACGTTATATATCTGTTTTGCGCGTATCCGCCGTAGTCGTGGAAGTGCGAGGCGTAGTACCACGCTTCGTCGTGCTCCGAAAGATATACGATTGTTTTTGTTTTCGTGATTTTGTTTATTTCCGCCGTTACCTTATATTCGCCGCGGTTCGTCGGCTTAAACGAAAAGGTTTTGCCCGTCGAATAATACTTGTCGTTGACGTACCATTTGACGCTTTCGACGTCGGCTTTTGCGGGCGAAAGAGTTGCCGTGAACGTTACCGTTTCCGCCGTGGTCTGGCTGAGATTTCCGTTCGCGACGACTTCGATATGGTTTGCGGCAACGTTGTCCTTGACGACGAAATTAACTTCGCGGCTTACTCCGTCCACTACGACTTTTAAGGTGAAAGCCCCTTCTTTTCCGATTGCGGCAATCGTATCGTTGACCTCGCCCATGCCGTTTGAACGGGTTGTTTCAAGATCCGCCGTGAAAATCAATTTCCCGCTTTCGTCGTAAACGTACGCCTTTGCGGTCTTTTTGGGAAGCGAGTTGTCGAAATATCTTGCGCGCACGACGATTTTTTCTTCCGTGCCGACGCGGTATTTGTCAAGATACACAAGAAGTTCTTCGACGGCGCAGAATCCGACGCTTGCGGATTTTCCGTCCGCCGTTACGGTGGCAAAATATATTTCGCCCGGGCTTGGAAGATACGACGCGGTTTTGCCGCTTGCCGTCGCGACTTCTTCGCCCGCGCCGTTCGTGAATTTCCACGAAAAGACGGTGTCGGGGTTCGTGCCGTCGTTGAGCGTTGCGGAAAAATCGACGCTTTTCGGCGTTTCGCCCGATTGCAACAACTGATATTGATTTTCAACGCCGATTTTTACCGTTGAAACGTCGGCGTAATCGACATTCACTTTAAGTTCCGCCGTGTCGCCTTTGCCGTTGGTTGCGGTAATCGTGACCGCGGTTTTGGTTTTCCCGACGGCTTTAATGCTTGTCCGCCCGTATATTTCGACCTTTGTTTTGTCCGACGTGGACAAAGTGAACTCGTCGGTGCGCCCGTCGCTGAGCGTTACGTCGTACGTTTCGCCGATTTTCAGCGTTATCTCGCTTTCGGACAGCGCGAATTTCCCTTCCGGGTGCAAAAGTCCTTGTATAAGACTGCATCCGCAAAGCGCGGCGCAAAGAAGCGCGACAACCGCGGCAATCAACGTTATTTTCAAAAATCTTTTGTTTTTCATAGTAAATATATTTTATACTAATCTTGTTAAAAGGTCAATACGATTTTTTCTTGTTAAAGCCACTTCGATGTGATATAATCGGTCTTATGCAAGATACCATTCCTTTTCTTACGACGATAATCACAAAAGCCGAAGCGGATGATATGAATCCGCTTGTTCTCGCTTTCGTCGGCGACTCCGTACAACAACTGTACGTCAGAACGCGGCTTGCCATTTCGTCCGACAAAAAATCGGGCGCGCTCCATAAACTCGCAACCAAGGAAATCAAGGCGGAAGCGCAGGCGGATAAAATCGAAAAACTGCTGCCGTGTCTTTCGGAAGAAGAAGTCGCGGTTTACAAGCGCGCAAGAAACGCACATTATTCGTCGTCGGCAAAAAACGCAAGTATCGGCGACTACAAAAAAGCAAGCGGATTCGAGGCTCTTCTCGGATACCTGTATCTCACGGGAAAACACGACCGCCTGAACGAATTGCTTTCAATCGAATAAGGAGAACTCATGTTAATTACGGGAAAAAACGCAGTGTATGAGGCGTTGCGCTCCGACGCAACCGTTGAAAAACTTTACGTGCAAAGAGGCGAAACGACGGGCGTCGTAAAAAACATAATCGCCCTTGCAAAAGAAAAGAAAATCGTCGTGTCCGTCGTCGATAAAACCGCGCTTGACCGCATTACGCAAAACGCAAAACATCAGGGAGTCGCGCTGACTCAGACGGAGTTTGTTTATGCGTCTTTGGACGACATTTTGTCTTTTGCGAAATCGAAAGACGAGCCGCCCTTTATCGTGATTCTGGACGAACTTTCAGACCCCCACAATCTCGGCAGTATTATCCGTACGGCGGAGTGCGCGGGCGTGCACGGGATCGTCATCGGAAAGCACCGCGGCGTTACCGTGAACGACACCGTTTTAAGGTGCTCCGCAGGCGCGGCGGAACACGTGAAAATCGCGAAAGTTACCAACGTCAACGACGCGATAAATTATCTTAAATCGCAAAATGTGTATGTTTATTGCGCGGATATGGACGGTGAACCTATGTATCGTGCAAATCTTACCGGAGCAATCGCATTGCTTGTCGGCGGTGAAGACAGCGGCGTAAAACGCCTTTCAAAGGAACTTGCCGACGGCATAATTTCCATTCCGATGAGCGGAAAAATCAACAGCCTGAACGCCTCGGTTGCCGCCGCCGTCGTGATTTACGAAAAGGTACGACAGGACAGAAAATGACATACGAAACTTTGCCCGACGAGGAACTTGCAAAACGCGCGCAGTCAAACGACTCCGCCGCCGTAAACGAACTGTTGCATCGTCATAAATCGCTGGTCAACAAGGCGGTGCGCCGCTTCTTTTTGCCGTCGGGCGACACCGACGATCTTGTGCAGGAAGGAATGGTCGCGCTGTTCAACGCGATTATGAATTACGACGAAAAAGCCGGCGCGAGTTTCACAACGTTCGCCTACATCTGCGTCAGAAAAAGAATCATCGGGTTAATCAGGAAATCTTCAAGCGGGAAAAATCGCGCGCTTAACGACAGCGTGCCGCTTGACGACGTCGAAATCGCCTCGGGCAATCCCGAAACCGTTTATATCGAAGAGGAGCGGGAAACCCTTTTAATGCGGGAAATCGAAAGCGTTTTGTCGGAAGAAGAACAGCGGATTTTTTACGCTTATCTTGACGGCGACTCGTATCGGGAAATCGCCGCCTCTCTTTCGGTTTCCACAAAAAAAGTCGACAACACCCTGCAAAAAATAAGAAAATCGCTGAAAAAATCGTTAAATCGCTGACTTTTTCGCCGATTTTCGCTTTACATAAACGAATAAATTATTTATAATAATTGCACGTTGATATATTATCGACGAATTTCCTTGCCTGTTTAAGCAGGCCACAAAGTCCACAAGGAGGTATAAAAAGATGAACAAGTATGAAATCCTTTACATCATCGACAATGACGTTTCGGAAGAAGACAAGGCTGCTCTCGTCGACAGGTTCTCGGACCTCGTCGTAAAGCTCGGCGGCACCGTTGACGGCATTGACAAGTGGGGTACCCGCAAATATGCATATCCCGTCAACGATAAGAACGAAGGCTACTACGTCTTGATGAACTTTACGGCAGCCCCACCCGCTCCCGCCGAAATCGATCGTCAGATGAAAATCACAGACGCAATCGTACGTCAGATGATTATCCGCAAATAACCGCATAAGGGGTCATTTATGAACAAAGTATTTTTAATCGGTAATTTAACAAAGAATCCCGAACTCACCAACACCGGCTCGGGCATTCCCGTTTGCAGATTCACGCTTGCCGTGTCGCGCAGATTTTCCAACAGCGACGGCGTAAGAGATACCGACTTCCTTCCCGTTGTCGTATGGAGAACGCAGGCGGAACATTGC
>OGQI01002768.1_pt1 | contig 10263 bp, 8 predicted proteins | sample 1553171 | NCBI WGS metagenome assembly OGQI01 (sample SAMEA2579988, study PRJEB22360) | human gut metagenome | biome: human gut; feature: human-associated habitat; material: faeces | place: Denmark | collected 2008/2010
TAAGACAGTTGGCTGTAGCCTGTCTCCGTTTGACAGTTTCCTTGTACTTCGCGGAATCAAAACTTTATCAGTGCGTCTGGAGCGCCAGCAGGAGAATGCGAAGAAGATCGCACTTTGGCTGAAAAACAGACCGGAAGTGACAGAAGTTTATTATCCGGGTCTGGAAGATCATCCGGGTTACGAGGTGAACCGGAAGCAGGCGACAGGAGCAGGAAGTATGCTTTCTTTCCGTGTAGATACGGTGGAACGTACAAGAAAGATTCTTGAAAGTGTGAAATTGATTTCTTATGCGGAGAGCCTTGGCGGTGTAGAATCATTGATCACATATCCAATGCTTCAGACACACGGTGATGTACCGGTGGAGATAAGAGAACATCTTGGAATCACAGAAGATTTCCTTAGAATGTCTGTTGGAATTGAAAATGCTGAAGATCTGATCAAAGATCTGGAACAGGCATTTCAATAAAAGGAGTAAAAATGAGTGAGAAGAATTTGAATTTTGACCAGCCTGTAGAGAGAAGAGGAACCCACAGTCTGAAGTATGATTTTGCAGAAGAAAGAGGGAGAAAGAAAGATATTCTTCCGTTGTGGGTCGCTGATATGGATTTTAAGACGTCATCTTTCGTCCAGGAAGCATTGATCCGTCAGGCAGAGCATGGAATTTATGGATATACAGAGTCAGATCAGGAGTATTACGATGCGGTCAGCTCCTGGATGGAACGCCGTCACGGATGGAAGATCGACAAGGAGTGGATCACAAAGACTCCGGGAATTGTCTTTGCACTGGCAATGGCGGTGAAGGCTTATACAGAACCTGGGGATTATATTCTGATCCAGGATCCGGTCTATTATCCATTCCGGGAAGTGATTGAAAGCAATGACCGTAAAGTGGCCGCCAATATCCTTATCCGTAAGGAAGATGGATCTTATGCGATTGATTTCGAAGATTTTGAACGCCAGATCGTGGAAAAGGGTGTGAAATTATTCTTATTCTGCAGCCCACACAACCCGGTCAGCCGGGTATGGACAAGGGAAGAAGTGGAGCGTCTGGGAGACATTTGCCTAAAGCATCAGGTGATTATTGTAAGTGATGAGATTCATGCAGACTTCGTATTTGAAGGGAAGCATCAGGAGCTTCTAGATCTTAAGGACGAGTATAAAGACATTACAGTGACATGTACTTCCCCGGGGAAGACATTCAATCTTGCTGGACTTCAGATTTCCAATATTATCATTCCAAATGCAAGCCTTCGCAAGGAATTTCAGCATCAGGTAACTGCAGCCGGGTATAGTCAGGTCGGCGCACCCGGAATCTTTGCGCTGATCGCTGCGTATACTCAGGGCGAAGAATGGTATCAGGCGATGAAACAGTATGTGAAGTCGAATATTGATTTCCTTCATACATGGATGGCAGAACATTTACCACAGATCAAGGTGACAAAGACAGAAGGAACCTATCTCGTCTGGATGGATTTCCGGGCATTAGGGCTTTCAGACAAGGAACTAAAAGAACTGATAGAAGATAAGGCAGAGGTTTGGCTGGATGGAGGAGCGATCTTCGGAGAGCCTGGAAGTGGTTTTGAGCGGATCAACGTGGCTTGCCAGAGAGCGACGCTTGTGGAAGCGTTGGATCGGATTGAAAAAGCAGTGAAAGAAAACGTTCACGGATGATTAGATAAAATAGAAACAGAAAAAGATGGATAAGCAATAAAAGCATTACTTATCCATCTTTTTCTATGTAGATCTGATTTTCCATTGTATTGAAACAACTGTTATTTCGTTCCCCCTGAAATAATGCTATTTCTCAATCTTGCATGGAATGGCCGGTTCATGAAAGTCAGCAAGTGTGATACTTCCAAGATAATCCTCGATAAGGTTATCCAGTTTTTCCCAAATCGGACGTGTCGGACACTGACCCGCACGTGCACATTCCGGTGCATGATCCTCCAGACACGCTACAGCTGCAAGGCTTCCTTCTGTTGCATGAAGAATCGAAGCGAGAGTGTATTCTTCCGGAGATTTTGTCAGGCGGTAGCCGCCGCCCTTTCCGCGAAGCCCAAGGATAAATCCTTGTGTGACAAGAGATTTTAAAATATTTTCCAAATACTTTTCAGAAATCTCCTGACGTGCTGCGATCTCTTTCAGCGGTGTGTAAGAGTCCGGATCCTGCTGAGACAGATCAATCATGACTCGGAGAGCATAACGCCCTCTTGTAGAGATAATCATAACCTATTTCCTCCCAAGTTACCTATAATTTTACATTGTGAATAGTGTATCATATGTTAAGAAAATAAACAAGCTGTCGAGGTAAAGTGAAACAGTGCAAAAGCATTAAAGTTTGTTGAAAACAAACGAAAACGAGTGTGTCTAAAAATGAAATAACCGTGAAATTGTATTAACTTTACTGGAATTTACAGTGCGTTTGTGATACTCTAAAGACTGTAAGTCCTGATCGGAATGCTATCTTTCTGATCAGACAGAAAAGACTGGGTTACTGTTCACTCCCGTGTCAATCACTTCGCTGATTGACACGGAGTGAACAGTAAAAAGACTGGAGAGAGAATATGAAAAGATTAGTAGTAGCATTACTTCTGGCAAGCACATTGTGTATGACAGGATGCGGCGATACGAAGAAAACAGAACCGGCTGCATCTACGACAGAAGAGGTGGACAAAGCAAGCAGTACGATGAAAGAACAGATGGGAGACAACGCGGTTCTTCCAAGTGATTCTGTTAAGAGAGTTATGGCAAAGCAGTGGAAGGTGATTGGAACAGATACTGTGTATGATCTGAAAGAAGATGGAACAGGAACTAAGGATGACGCCGGACTGACATTTGAGTGTGGATTTGATGAGGATAACAACATTACGATCAAGATCACAATGGACGGCGAAGACGAAGGTAAACTGTATGCGGTTACGACAGATGATACAGGCTATGGCATAGTGTTGAAGTCCCTGGATGGTGGAAAGGATATGAAGTTCCTTCAGGCGGATACAGACCTTCTGGATCTGACGGATGACCGTGCGAAGGGGCTGATCGGAAAGTGGACAGACAACAGTGGAAATGAATATAAATTAAAGAAGGACGGAAAGCTTGTGATCAAGAGTTCCTCCGGTGAGACAAAGGGAACATATTGTGTTGCAGAGAATACAGATGGTACATTGAGGCTGAATCTGGTTATCTCCGGTGGAACACTGGAATATGTCTATACACTGTCAGATGATGGATCTACAGTGGAATTATGTAGTCCGGGAACAGATACAGTACATAAGTGGACGAAAGCCTAAAGTGTGGTGAATAAAAGAGATGCAGTTTGCGCATGAATTGATTGTTCCGGAAGTTGGATTTCCTTTTAAACTATTCTTATTTGAAGGCAGAGAAGGACATTACCATAGAGAAAAACATTGGCACAGATCGATTGAGATTTTTGCAGTGTGCGACGGAGAACTGGAATTTAAGATCGATGAGAAGACCTGGCATCTGACAGCGGGAGAATTTATGATTGTGAATTCGAATGAGGTTCATGAAGTAGATTCTCCGTTGCCAAACGAGACGATCGTTCTTCAGATTCCGTTGAAAGTTTTTGAAAAATATTATACAGGAGAGCAATTTATCTGGTTTACGCATGAACCGGGACGTAAGGACGCGCGCTTTATGGAATTGTTGGAAGAACTGTATAAGACGTATTGCGAAAAGCAGTGTGGATATGACATGAAGATGAACAGTATTTTTTATCATCTTTTATATCTCCTTGTGAAAGAATACCGTCTGACGGAAGTTGAGGCTGCTTTTGTAAGGAAGAATAAGAATCTGAACAAGCTTTCAGCAATCACATCTTATATGAAAGAGAATTATGCACAGGAGCTCAGTCTAGAAGAAGTGGCAAGAATTTTTGGCTACTCACCAACGTACTTGTCGAGGATGTTTCAGAAGTATGCGGGAATCACATATAAGAGCTATCTGCAGAATATCCGTCTGGAATATGCAATGAAAGACCTGAAGGGCGGAAAATATAATATCACTGAGACAGCACTTCGCAGCGGCTTCTCCGGAAGCAAGGCGATGGCAAGGGCATTTCGGAAAAAATACGGAATTCTTCCAAGTGAATATAAAGAAAATGCGTAGCATTTTGGAGGTTGGCTCTGAACAGTTACGAAAATGGAATATAAATAAAAAGAAAAAATGACTAACAGTACAAAACATATTGACTGTTAGTCATTTTTATTGTATAGTGCAAGAAGAGATTAAAATGACCAATGGTCATAAAAAGGATATAAGGAAGGGAGCGAAAGGGATATGATGGTAAAGTTTGGAAAAAAGATAGTAAAATTCAGAGTGCCGATTCTGATTCTCAGTATCTTATTGTTGATTCCGTCTGCATTGGGGTATCTGCATACGAGAATTAATTATGATGTATTGACTTACCTGCCGGATAACATCGAGACGATGAAAGGCCAGGATATTTTGGTAAATGATTTCGGTACAGGTGCATTTTCGATGTTTATAGTCGATGGAATGGAAGATAAGGATGTATCGAAGTTAAAGCAGAAGATCGAAAAGGTGGATCATGTAAAAGATGTTATTTGGTATGATTCTATCGCAGATATCAGTATGCCGAAGAGCATGCTGCCGACAAAAGTCTATGATGCATTTAACTCCGAGACCGGAACGATGATGGCAATCTTCTTTGATGAAGGAACATCTTCGGACGGAACAATGGAAGCAATCTCCGAGATCCGTTCTCTGGCGGGCGAGCAGTGCTTTTTAAGTGGTATGTCAGCTGTTGTTACAGATACGAAGGAGCTGGCGGAGAAAGAGACACCGTTGTATGTATTGATCGCGGTTGTGCTGGCGATGATCGTACTTGGTCTTACAATGGAATCGTTCTTTGTACCGATCCTCTTCATGCTCAGTATTGGAATTGCGATTGTCTATAACCTGGGAAGTAACTACTTTATGGGAGAGATCTCCTATATTACAAAGGCACTGGCAGCAGTTCTGCAGCTGGGGGTAACATTGGATTACTCCATTTTCCTGATGCACAGTTACGAAGAACAGCAGATCCGTTACAATGGAGATAAACATCGTGCAATGGCACATGCGATCTCACAGACATTTTCCTCTGTAATCGGAAGCTCCGTTACAACAATCGCCGGATTTATCGCACTGTGCTTTATGTCATTTACACTTGGTATGGATATCGGAATTGTCATGGTTAAGGGTGTTATCCTTGGCGTACTTGCCTGCGTAACAATTCTTCCATCTATGATCCTGTGCTGTGACAAGATTATTGAGAAGACAAAACATAAACCATTCCTTCCGGATATCGGAAAGATTTCAGATAAGGTTACTAAGAGATATCTCATCTATGTGGCACTGTTCGTAGTTCTGCTATTCCCGGCTATTTACGGAAATAACCATACAGGCGTTTATTACAACCTGGATGAGACACTTCCAAAAGATCTTCCGAGTATCATTGCAAATGAGAAATTGAAGGAAGATTACGACATGAATACGACGCACATGATTCTTGTAGACAGCTCTACAGATTCAGCGGACGTAGGCAAGATGCTGAATGAGATGGATAAGGTGGACGGAATCAAATGGGCACTTGGACTTGACTCCCTGATCGGGCCGTCCGTACCGGCAAGCATGATCCCGGATTCAGTGACAAGATCATTAAAGAATGATAAGTACCAGCTTGTACTGGCGAACTCAGAATATAAGGTAGCTACAGATGAATTGAATGACCAGATCAAAGAGCTGAATACGATTCTTCATAAATATGATGAAGGTGGAATGCTGATCGGAGAAGGTCCTCTGACAGCAGACCTGATCGACATTACAGATAAAGATTTCAAGACAGTAAGTGCAGTATCAATCGGAATTATTTTCGTGATCATCATGCTTCTGTTCAAGTCAATCTCACTGCCGATCATCCTGGTAGGCGTTATTGAGTTCGCGATTTTCGTCAATATGGGTATTCCATACTACATGGGAACTAAGTTGCCATTCGTGGCATCCATCGTAATCGGAACCATTCAGCTTGGATCCACCGTAGACTATGCAATTCTTATGACAACTCGTTATAAGAGAGAGCGTAACCATGGTGCGAATAAATACGATTCCATCACAACTGCACACCGCGTATCCGCACAGTCTATCATGGTAAGTGCGTTGAGCTTCTTCGCAGCAACGATCGGTGTAGGACTTTACTCCAACATTGATATGATCAGTTCCCTGTGTATCCTGATGGCGAGAGGAGCACTGATCAGTATGGTAGTCGTAATCTTCGTACTGCCGTCCATGTTCATGGTATTTGATAAAGTGATCGTGAAGACAAGTAAGGGATTCCTGCCACCGAAGGAATAATTGGGCGTGAAATAGAATGCGAGAGGTATGCCGAATTAGGATGCTAAGGCATATTTCACTTTCAGAAAGAAAAGATAAGAAATGGGCATTATTTGGCTAATTATTTGGTCGATAATGCCTTTTTAAGTTGGTAAAATGACCATAGAAACAAACGAAACAGGAAACAGACTTCTTGCAGCGATGAATAAATGGCTGATCGCGCATGAGAATGCACAGATTGAAGGAGCATTTTGCGGATTAAAAGGCGAGAACGTCGAAGTCTGATTGAAAATGGATGCCGGGGTTTCCAAAAATCAGGATCATGTTATTCACAAGGTCTCTGTATGATGTGTGGAAAACCAAATGAAATTACAGGAAAAGTGTGGATAACGTAACATGAGAAAGATAGAAATAATAACAAGGATAAAGAAAGCGAGGATTTTATTATGAGTAACATGCCAGAATTGAAAATCGGTGTTGTAGCAGTGAGCAGAGATTGTTTCCCGGAGAGTCTTTCCGTGAACAGAAGAAAAGCATTGATTGATGCCTACACAAAAAAATACGGTGAAGGAACTGTTTATGAATGTCCGATCTGTATTGTAGAGAGTGAGATCCACATGGTGCAGGCTCTGGAAGATGTAAAGAAAGCAGGATGTAACGCATTGGTTGTTTATCTTGGAAACTTCGGACCGGAGATTTCTGAGACACTGCTTGCAAAACATTTTGACGGACCGAAGATGTTTGTCGCAGCTGCAGAGGAGACACAGGATAATCTGACACAGGGACGTGGAGATGCTTACTGTGGAATGCTTAATGCAAGCTATAACCTGAAACTTAGAGGAGTAAAAGCTTACATTCCGGAGTATCCGGTAGGAACAGCAGAGGAATGTGCTGATATGATCCATGAGTTTGAACCGATCGCGAGAGCAGTTGTCGGATTAAGTGACTTAAAGATTATCAGCTTTGGACCACGTCCGCTGAATTTCCTTGCATGTAATGCACCGATCCAGCAGCTTTACAATATCGGAGTTGAGATTGAGGAAAATTCTGAACTTGACCTTTTCGAGGCTTATAACAAACATGAAGGTGATGAGAGAATTCCGGCCGTTGTAAAAGAGATGGAAGAAGAGCTCGGAGCAGGAAATAAGAAACCGGAGATTCTTCCGAAACTGGCTCAGTATGAGATTACTTTGAAAGACTGGATCGAGGAGCACAGAGGATATAGAAAATACGTTGCAATCGCAGGAAAATGCTGGCCGGCATTCCAGACACAGTTCGGATTTGTTCCATGCTATGTAAACAGCCGTCTGACAGCCCAGGGAATCCCGGTATCCTGTGAGGTCGATATTTACGGAGCACTCAGCGAGTTCATCGGAACTGCTGTCAGCCAGGATGCAGTAACACTTCTTGATATCAACAATACAGTACCGGCAGATATGTACAAAGAGAGCATTGAAGGAAAATTCCCATATACACAGAAAGATACATTTATGGGATTCCATTGTGGAAATACAGCTTCCGGCAAACTTGCTTTCTGCGAAATGAAATATCAGATGATCATGGCAAGATCTCTTCCAATCGAGGTTACACAGGGAACACTTGAGGGAGATATCAAACCTGGAGATATCACATTCTATAGACTGCAGAGTACATCTGACAATGTACTTCGTGCTTATGTTGCACAGGGAGAAGTACTTCCGGTTGCTACAAAATCCTTCGGATCTATCGGAGTGTTCGCAATTCCGGAGATGGGAAGATTCTACCGTCACGTACTGATCGAAAAGAATTATCCACATCACGGAGCAGTTGCTTTCGGACACTTTGGAAAAGCATTGTTCGAAGTATTTAAATACATTGGTGTGCCGGTAGAAGAAATCGGATACAACCAGCCGAAGGGTGTAAGATATCCAACAGAGAATCCGTGGGGTTAATTACATAGAAAGTTATAAGCATAGAAAACGGGCAGAGAGCCGTGCCGGAAACGGCAAGGCTCTCTGTCTTTATACAGGAGGAACGCCATGTTATTTGTAGGAGTAGATCTTGGAACATCCGCAGTAAAACTTCTTCTGATGGATGAGAATGGAAAGATCAAGAATATCGTATCAAAAGAATATCCGTTATATTTCCCACATCCGGGATGGTCAGAGCAGAAACCGGAAGACTGGTTTGCACAGAGTATGGAAGGGCTGAAAGAGCTTCTTGAAGGCTTTGATAAGGATCAAGTAAAGGGAATCAGTTTTGGAGGCCAGATGCACGGTCTTGTTGCGCTTGATAAGGAAGACAAGGTGATTCGCCTGGCAATTCTGTGGAACGACGGACGTACTGCAAAACAGACCGATTACCTGAATCAGGTGATTGGAAAAGAGAAGCTTTCAGAGTATACAGCAAATATTGCATTTGCCGGATTTACAGCACCGAAGATTCTCTGGATGAAGGAAAATGAACCGGAGAATTTTGCAAAGATTGCGAAGATTATGCTTCCGAAGGATTACCTTGCATACCGTCTGTCAGGTTCTTTTTGCACAGAGTATTCAGATGCTTCCGGAATGCTGCTTCTGGATGTGGAGCATAAGTGCTGGTCTGCAAAAATGCTTGAGATCTGTGGTATTACAGAGGCACAGCTTCCAAAGCTGTATGAAAGCTGGGAAGTTGTCGGTACACTGAAACCAGAAGTGGCAGAAGAACTTGGTTTCTCTGCAGATGTCAAAGTTGTAGCAGGTGCCGGTGACAATGCTGCAGCTGCTGTCGGAACAGGTACTGTTGGTGACGGACAGTGTAATATTTCTCTTGGCACTTCCGGCACCATCTTTATTTCCAGTAAAAACTTTGGTGTTGACGAAAATAATGCACTGCATTCTTTCTGCCATGCAGACGGAAGTTATCATCTGATGGGATGTATGCTGAGTGCGGCTTCCTGCAACAAATGGTGGGCAGAAGAAATTCTTCAGACAAAAGATTTCGCAGCGGAGCAGGCACCGATTCAGAAACTTGGTGAAAACAATGTATTCTTCCTTCCGTATCTGATGGGCGAGAGATCTCCGCATAACAACCCGGATGCAAGAGGTGTATTTTTCGGAATGTCCATGGATACCACGAGAGCAGATATGACACAGGCAGTTCTGGAGGGAGTTGCTTTCGGACTTCGAGATTCCCTTGAGGTTGCAAGAAGCCTTGGGATCCATATTGAGCGCACCAAGATCTGCGGCGGCGGAGCTAAGAGCCCTCTCTGGAAAAAGATCATTGCAAATGTGATGAACTTGAAGGTGGATGTGCCGGAGAATGAGGAAGGTCCGTCCATGGGCGGTGCAATGCTGGCAGCAGTAGGCTGCGGTGAATACCCGGATGTGGAAACGATCTGTAATAAGCTGGTCAGGGTAGTAGATACGGTAGAACCGGAACCGGAGCTGGTTGCAAAATATGAAGAAAAATACCGGAAATTCCGCAAACTGTATCCGGCAATGAAAGAGTTGTTCAGATAACAGCCATTTTCACGGATAAATATTGTTCTGCTTCATAGGTATGGAGCACTGAACGGTTAAAGATCAGGAGCATGTCACAGCTCCTGATTTTTTCTGTACTGTCTTGGTGTACAGCCCTTGATTTTCGTAAAGACCTTTGTGTAATAATTAGAGTCCGAAAAACCGGACAGCAGTCCTGATTCCGTAATAGAACAGGAGGGATTTTCCAGATATTCCAGGCTGCGTTCAATGCGGTATTCCTGGATGTATCCGAAGAGAGTGATATTCATACATTTTTTGAAAAGCCGGCTGCATTCGCTGGGACTTAAGTGGATCAGGTCTGCAACATCATTCAGGAGGATCTTTTCAGAGTAGTGTTCTGCGATATAGGACATGATCTGACGGATGCGGCGGTAGTTTTCTTCATCCTGACCGGATGGAAGAGTTGTCC
>OGQI01002786.1_pt1 | contig 10221 bp, 9 predicted proteins | sample 1553171 | NCBI WGS metagenome assembly OGQI01 (sample SAMEA2579988, study PRJEB22360) | human gut metagenome | biome: human gut; feature: human-associated habitat; material: faeces | place: Denmark | collected 2008/2010
TGCTCGTACTTCAGGCAGCACATGAGGCGGCCGCACGCGCCGGAAATTTTCGTAGGATTCAGGCTGAGATTCTGTGTCTTGGCCATCTTGATGGACACGGGCACAAAATCGTCCAGAAACTGCGCGCAGCAGAACGGACGGCCGCAGATGCCGAGGCCGCCGAGCATTTTGGCCTCGTCGCGCACGCCGATCTGACGCAGCTCGATGCGGGCGCGGAACACGCCCGCGAGGTCGCGCACGAGCTCGCGGAAGTCGATGCGCTCTTCTGCCTCGAAATAGAAGACTGCCTTATCGCCCTCGAAAAGATACTCGACGAGCACCGGATGCATATCCTTATTGGACTCGAGCGCGATCTCTTTGAACGCACCGAGTGCTTGGGCGCTCTTCTCCTCGAGCTCGCGCACCTTATCCATATCCTCCGGCGTTGCCAGACGCACGACCTCTTTGAGCGGGGATTTCAGATCCTTGACCAGATCGTCGCTCACTTCGAGAACATCCGATGTTGCGATGCCGTATTCAAGCCCGCGACTCGTGTTCACGATGACATCGTCACCAGCACGTATATCTAAATCGGTTGGATCGAACCAAAGAACCTTAGGTCCGACCTGCAGCTTAATGGGAGCCACCCGAACCATAAAAAACCTCTCTTATCGTAAAAAGAAGCGTGTCAAGACACGTTTCTGTAGAAACATTATAGGCGATCGCCTTATCGCAACGATAGGTTGCATCGATCGCGCGAACCAAGCCTGCGGGCGTTGTGCGCGCCGCAGCCTGCTCCAGATCGTTCATCACATCAATATTAACAATCTGCTCGACTGCCTGAGATTTAATCATCAAAACGTCACGTAACCAGGATCGAATGATCGAAGTGACCTGCGCGAGCGACTCAAGCGATGCCTTCGTGAGCACACGCTTGTTGCGCGCCTCGATCTGCTTGAGCGCCGCCTTGCTCAAGAATTCTTCAGACTCATTGATCGCTTCAGCCTGTTCGCTCTGCACGACATCGACCCACGCCTTCGCACTCTTCACGAGCTCAGCAGCGTATTCGAGCACATCGCGCTCGTCCGAGAGCGGCAGTAACGTGAGGATCTCGAGGATACGACGGCGAAAGCCGGTCTTTTCGGGGCTCTTGCAGAATCCGATCGCTTTCGTGACCGAGCCATTGCACGCCTCGACCGCGATGCGCGCCTGTTCCGCGCTCACCCCTGTGTTCTGCGAGATGATGCCCGATGCCTCGGTGGTGGGAATATGACGGAACGGCACCACCTGACAGCGCGAAACGATGGTGGGAAGCACCGCATCCTTCGTACGCCCGAGCAGGATGAACACCACATTCTCCGGCGGCTCTTCGAGCGTTTTCAGAAACGCGTTCGCTGCCTGCGTACCCAAAAGATCGACGCGATCGATGATGTAGATCTTACGCGTAGCTTGGATAGGAGCAAGATGCGCATCAGCCACCACTTCACGGATCTGATCGACGAGATAGCCATGCGCACCCTCAGGTTCGATGAAGTGGATATCAGGGTGGTTCCGGCGTGCAGCGCGCCTGCAGTGGTCGCACGTCATGCAGCCCTGATCAGGACAGATGAGCGCTTGGGCAAAGGCATAGGCTGCCGAGGTCTTGTTGGAACCAGGAGGCCCGGTGAACAGATAGGCGTGACTCAAGCGGCCCGTGCGCAACGTGGTGCGCAGGTAGTCACGGACCTGAGCCTGACCGAAGATGCTCTCGAATACGTCGGCCACCCGCATCAATCCTCGGAAAGATCGATGCGCGCCTTTTCGCTGGTATCACGCTGAAGGATCGGGTCGAAGAAGCCTTCTTTCCATACGAAGGAATCGCTCCCCCAACCAAAGATATCTTTGATCTGTGCGAAGATAGCACGCGCCGTCTCATCCTTGGTACCCGAAGAATTGACGACACGAATGCGCTCGGGGTTTTCCGCCGCGATCGCAAGAAAACCGTTGTTCACGCGCGCATGGAAACTCGTACCCGCCTGCTCAAGACGATCAGCGTCGCCATGGTGCGTTGCACGCTCAAGGCCCTCTTCAGCAGAGGCACCCGTGGTGAGCAGGATCGTGCGACAGGGATGCACCCCCTGGCAAGCGAAGCTGTTCGCTTGACGCACGAATGACATCGGAAGGCCGCGACCGTACACCTGGTAGGCGATGGTCGAATCGTAGAAGCGATCGAGCAGCACCACCGCCCCTCGCGCGAGCGCCGGGATGATGACCTCGCGAATGATCTGAGCGCGCGCCGCTTCGTAGATGAGCAGTTCCGATTCTGCACACAGACCAGCATTCTTAGGATCGAGCACGATAGCGCGCAAATCCTCACCTACGCTCGTACCGCCTGGCTCACGAAGGCAAATGACCTCATGGCCCATCGCTCGCAAACAGGAAGCGAGGAAGGTGATATGCGTTGTTTTCCCAGCGCCATCTCCCCCTTCGAAGGTGATGAAGATACCGGCAGTCTTTTTCTGTTGATCTTGATCAGCCACCGAAACCTCAATCTTCAAGCGAGTAGATGCTCGTGCCCAAGGTGTCGATCCCTACGAACACTGGAAGATCGACCACATCGATGCGCCTGAGCGCTTCGGTTCCCAGATCGTCATAGGCAAGCGTTTCATCGCCCACTACGCACTTTGCGAGAAACGCTGCAGCGCCGCCCGTTGCCACGAAATAGACTGAAGAATATTCCTTGCAGGCCTTCTTCACATCGTCCGAACGTTCGCCCTTGCCGATCGTGCCAGTAAGACCCATCGACATGAGCAGCGGTGCCGCGAAATCCATGCGTGAAGACGTGGTAGGGCCGATCGCGCCGAACGGCCTGCCTGCTTTAGGAGGCGTAGGGCCCGCATAGAAGATGACCTGACCAGTGAGTCCGTAGGGCAGCGTCTTGAGCTTCTTCTCGCGGATCTCATCGAGCAAGCGAATATGACCAGCATCACGCAAGGTGTATACCGGACCGGTGAGCAGACAGGCATCGCCCGCACGCAGCGAACGAGCATCAGCCTTGCTCAAGGGGAGTTGAATGTGCTTATAGTTCAACGGTGAGCCTCCTCAACGCCGAGCAACCCATATTCACCGCTACCGGCAAGGCAGCGATATGGCAGGGTGCAGTTTTCACGCGTACGCCGAGCGCGGTGGTGTCTCCGCCCAGGCCGCCAGCACCGATGCCGGTGGCATTGATGGCCTTGAGCAGCTCCTGCTCGAATGCGGCAGTTTCGGGATCGGGTGCAGCAACATTGAGCGGACGCATGAGCGCAAGCTTGGAAAGTCCCGCTACCTTATCGAAGGTGCCGCCCACGCCAACTCCCACCACGAGTGGCGGGCAGGCGTTCGCTGCTTTTTCCTCTACGCAGGAAAGTACCGTATCGATAACGCCCTGCTTGCCCGCATTGGGCGTGAGCATGACAACACGACTCGCGTTATCCGAGCCGCCGCCTTTGAGCATCATATGCAGACGAGCAACACCCGGTTCATCCACCAGGCGCAATTCGCAGAAAGCCGGCGTGTTGTCGCCCGTGTTCGTACGATCGAACAGCGCATCGCGCACGACCGACTTGCGCAGCTTCGAATTGATGAATCCTGCCGCTACCGATTGGTCGACCTTCGAGAAGACATTGGCGTTGAGCGCGATATCGGGACCGACCTCCAAACAGAGCCACACCGTACCTGTATCTTGGCAGATGGGCACGTGATCCTCGTTCGCGATCTGTGCGTTCAGCACCAACTGATCGAGCACGATCTTCGCACGTTCATGCGTTTCACGATCACGCGCGGCGATGAGCGCCTCCAAGATATCGGGAGGCAGGATGCTTGCCAGTCGCGGGATGGAGACGAGCAACGCATCGGAAATGGTATTTGAGGAAAGAACCTGCATGTGAACCAACTACTTTCGAGAAGCACCTTATGCGGGAAGGTTTTCGAGACCCTTCTTCACGCTTGCAGCAGATTCCTGAAGTGCTGCCATTTCGTCTTCCGTGAGATCGAATTCCACGATCTCTTCAACGCCATTCTTGCCGAGGCGTGTGGGGATGTTCATGTAGAGGTCGTGCAAGCCGTAGGGGCCATCGATATAGGAGCACACGCTCATGACCTCATGGGAATCGGTGAGGATCGCTTCGACCATCTTCGCAATGGAAGCACCCGGAGCATAGTACGCAGAGCCGGTCTTCAGGTGAGCGACCACTTCGGCGCCACCCTTTACGCAGCGCTGCACCACTTCGGCAACCTCTTCTTCGCTCATCAGCTCAGTGATGGGGCGACCTGCGACGGTGGTGTAGCGTGGCCAGCACACCATGCCTTCGCCGTGTGCGCCAAGCGCCCATGCGACCACGTCCGCTGGATCGCAGCCGAGCTTTTCGCAAACGGCGAACGAAAGACGCGCGGAATCGAGCACGCCGCCCATGCCCATCAGGCGATTGCTGGGCAATCCCGACTTCTGATACGCAAGATAGGTCATGACATCGAGCGGATTGGTGACGCAGATATAGATGGCATCGGGAGAATACTTGATAGCCTCATCGATGACCGAAGACATGATGCCCGAATTCACGCCGAGCAGGTCTTCGCGCGTCATGCCAGGCTTGCGGGCGATACCCGCGGTGATGACCACCACATCGGAATCGGCAGTAGGAGCATAGTCGTTCGTGCCCGTAACGCTTACCGTGAACTTCTCGACCGAACGCATGTGCATCATATCGAGCGCCTTGCCCTGTGGCAGACCTTCGGCCACATCGACCAAGACCACATCGGCGAGATTCTTGCTTGCGATGATATGTGCTGCAGTCGCGCCGACGTTACCTGCACCAACGATGGTTACCTTACTCACGATTCCCTCCTGGAGTCCTTCAATAGATTCATTATCCTCTATTGTAAAGGTGAACAACCCCGCAAGGAAGCACTTTACGGCCGCATTCGCATTTCTGCACGTATTCCGATGTTTATATAGTTGTTCGTGCCGACATCCCTGCTGCCACCAGAGAATGTGAATAAGACATCAAAAGTGGACGAAATACCACCCCGCAAAAGTAGAACGCCCGAGATGATCGCAGTGCACCTCGGGCGTTCGAATGGATCTCGGTCTCACTGAGACGATCATGACCTGTTCGAGTCTTTGCTCTTTTTGCTGCTCTCTACTTCTTGGCAGCTGCTTTCGTGGTCTTCTTCGTGCTCGATTTCTTCGCCGTTGATTTCTTGGCGCCTGCCTTACCCTTGCTTGACGCCTTGCCCTTCTCCTTCTTCTCCTTCGAAGGACAGCTGAAGTTCGGGCAGAGCTTCCACGGGCCGCGTGCCGTCGTAACGATGACCATCGGCGCACCGCATTCCTCGCACACCTCTTCAGTAGCGGTGAGCGCGCCGTACTGCGGCAGCGGATAGCCCGTCTGGCATTCATCGTAATTCTCGCAACGGATGAAGCGCTTCAAGGTACGCGGGTTCTTATGCGCGATGAGCTTGGCTTCCTTACCCTGCTCCGCACACGTCGGGCACGTGCCTACCACCAAGTCGGGCTCTTTGTTCGTCTCGCATTCAGGGTCGATACAAAGCACGCGCGGCTTTGAGCGGAACGCGGTCACCTTGATCTGCGGCATACCACAGGTAGGACACTTCTCTTCGAGCGCCTCGATCTTGCCTTTCGGCAGCGGATAGGTGACATCGCAATCCGGCCATCCCGCACAACCGATGAACATCGAGCGCGTCTTCTGGGAAGAACGCAACTGCAGATCCTTGCCGCACTTCGGACAGGGACCCACATACGCGTCGGCAGCCACCGCATCCGCGAGCGCGTCGCGCACTTCTTCCTGATGCGGCAGAAGATTCTCGAGTTCCTGCGCCAAGAGATCGCGCGAATGGCGAACGACCTGCACCTTTTTGCTGTCGCCCGCTGCGATCTGTGACATCTCCTCTTCCAGGTTCGCCGTCATGGCAGAACTGGTGATATGCGGTGCGAACTTGTCGAGCGCATCGATGACCGCGATGCCGAGCTGCGAAGGCTCGATCGGGTCGTTCTGCACATACTTGACCGTATAGAGGCGCTCGATGATGGAATGGCGGGTCGATTTCGTACCCAACCCCAGCTTTTCCATCTCTTGGATGAGCTTGCCTTGCGAATAGCGCGCGGGCGGCTCGGTCTGCTTATGCGTCTTGGTCGCACCGCCGAAGTCGAGCATCTCGCCCTCTTCGAGCGCAGGCAGCTGCTCGTCCTTCTTGAGGCCGTAAGGATAGATCGCGCGGAATCCTGGCTTCACGAGCACATCGCCCTTCGCAGCGAACGGTTCGCCATTCACCTCGAGCGTGACCTTCGTACCCTCGATCACCGCAGGCTCAGAAAGCGTGGCCATGAAACGGCGTGCGATCAGGTTGTAGAGCTTGTATTCTGCAGGCGGCAGCATCTCTGGTGTCGCCAGGTTCGTCGGATGGATGGGCGGATGGTCGGTCGTTTCCGTCTTGCCACGCGTAGCTGTGAGCTTGTCCTTCTTGAGCAGCTCTTCTGCGAACGGACGATACGCCGGATTGCCCGAGATGCGCTTCAAGATGTCGCGCAGGTCGAGCGATGAAGGGTAGACCGTATTATCGACGCGCGGATACGAGATGAAACCATCCATGTAAAGGCTCTCGGCAAGGCGCATGGTGCGCGCAGGGGTAAGGCCCTCAGCGCTTGCAGCCGCCATGAGCGAAGTGGTATTGAACGGAACAGGGGCAGCCTGCTTGCGTTGCTTCTTCTCGATCGCTGCAACGCGCGCGCTCGTAGCGCCCGCGACGTGCTCCATGACCTGATCGGCTTCGCTCTCGACCTTGAATCGCGCAGTTGCATGATTCGCCGAGAACTCCAGGTCCTTATGGCTGAAATCACCCTTGATGACCCAGTAGTCTTCAGGCACGAACGCCAAACGTTCACGTTCACGCGCAACGATAAGCGCGAGCGTGGGGGTCTGCACGCGACCCGAAGAGCGTACGTTGCCATAGCCCGCGAACTTCACGAGCGTAAGGTAGCGCGTGAGCACCGCGCCCCAAATAAGATCGATGTCCTGCCTTGATGCACCCGCTTGAGCCAGGTCGACATCAAACTCGACCAGGTTCGTGAAAGCACGGGTGATCTCTTCTTTCGTGATGGCCGAATAGCGTGCGCGACTGACCGGCGCCTCTTCGTTCACCTCACGAATGCACGTGAGCGCATCAGAGCCGATCAGCTCGCCCTCACGGTCGAAGTCGGTCGCGATCACGATCGAGTCAGCCTTCTTCGCCAGGTTCTTGAGCGAACGGATGATGTCCTTCTCTTTCGGAAGCTTTTCGATGGGCGCATAGATAAGATACGGAAGCGCATCCATCTTCCAAGCGTTGAGTTCGACCCCATCAGGAACGAACGGTTTCTTCTTCTTGAAGGGTGGTTTTGGCAGATCGGTAGGCAGATCGGCAGGGATCATCTCGCCGTTAGCATCGACCCCGATCCAGCCGCCACGCTTCTTATAGGTGAGCGCCGGTACGAAGTTCGGCTCTAAGATATGTCCACGCAGACCGATCGTGACCCATTCTTCGCCATCGCGCTCGAAGCGATAGACGGGGGTCGAATACACCTTGTCTGCTTTCGGCTTTCCAACGCCGAGTAGATCAGCGATCTTCTGCGCTGCAATGTTCTTCTCGGTTACAACCAGTTTCACACGAAGCCCCTTTCCCAGATTTAACGTGCGTGGGGATGTTTTGAGCCAGGCGGCTCAAATACGATTCGTAAGGATACACGAAACATATACGAATGGAAAGAAACGAGCGAACGCTCACACGAACTTTTCACGTCCGATGTCGAACGACCGGGTAGTTTGTCATCTTTAGTCGCGCATCACGCGAGGGAAAGGATTGCCGCAGGTCATCTTACCTTCAGGGCACGCACCGCGCACACATCCCGCACCTGCATCCTTGAAGATGTAAGGAGCGGTCGGACGCACCAGCTCGAGCATACGATGCGCAAGTTCGCGAATCTCCCACTGCGCACGATTGCAGCAGCGCAGTTCGAAGAAGTGCAAGAGCTCGCGGATGTTCATCGTGATAACGATCTTGCTCTCAGCCGCATTAGGAAGGATGTAGCGCGCATCTTCAGCGGGAATACCTGCTTCGAGCATAGTCTGATATGCAGTAAGGATCGTGTCGATAGCTTCGTCGAACACCGCATTGGCATGTTCGTCTTCTGCCACAGTTTCAGGCTTCACGATGCCTACCCCATCAGTGAACTTCACGTAGCGCTGGGATTGCTGATTGAAGCTCGCCAGGCGATGGCGCACCAGCTGGTGCGTGAGCGCGCGTGACACCCCATCAACGGCGAACGTGTAGCTCACGTGCTCGAGCGTAGAGAAATGGCCCGACTTCATGATGGTAGAGAGCACGCTTTCCACGCGCTCAGGAGGCATGGTTTCCATGAGCTCTTTTGCTCCAACCGGCGCATAGCATAAACGCGCAGCGGTCGCGACAGCACGCTCGGGATCTTCAGGATACTGGAGCAATTCAACATTCATGGTCTACCTCCCTATGATCATGATGGTCACCCTATCATATAGGAGAGCCAGCGCGGGGTGTGCACTGGCTCGGTAAAGAAACGTTTTAATCGTGAGACGCAACGGCCGCAACGAAAAGCCTCGCCGCGCGAACACGCATGATCGAACGGGCTACTCGTCGATCTCGACCTCGATGCGATCGAACGTGCTTCCTGGCGCTCCACAGATCGGACACACATAATCCGGTGGAAGTTCATCGGCATATTCGATATATCCACAGATCGGACACTTCCAACCCACGCGCATCTTCTTCGCACCACCAGAGCCTGCAGCCGCAGGAGCTTCGCTCTTCGCTTTTGCATCCGCTTCAAGCTCATCGCTCGAGAAGACCGAAGCGTTCTTTGGTGTGCGTCCACCTTTCACCTCGTGGTAGTAGGCATACGTCATCGGTTCGAGATGCTCGACCTTTTCAGCAGCGACTACATCGCCCAAGAAGAAGATATGCGTACCCAGGTCGAGCTGCTCCTTGACCTTGACAGAGAAATGAGCGCAGATCTGCTCAGCAACGTAAGGGATTCCCTGTGAAGATTCCCTGTCCTCGAAATCTAAGAACTTATCGGTGTCCTCGCTCGTATGGAAACCGAACATGCCGATAAGCTCCATCGAAGCCTCTTTGCACACAACGCTCACTTCGAACTTGCCTGTTTCAAGGATGCCCTGGGTGGTGTAGTTATCCTTGTTGATCGCGATGCTCACTTGTGGCGGGTCCGAGGTTACCTGAGCGAAGGTATTGACCACGCAGCCGACCGCTCTTCCGTCTTTCATCGAAGAGACGATATAGAGTCCATAGGATAGATCGCGAAATGCACTTTTATCGATCATAGTTGTCTCCCTCTCATTGTAATTTCAGTCTTCAATTCTGACAGATTACCAGAAGCTACCAAAGAGCCGTAAACCTTTTGTAGGATAGCGAGAAACGCGAATGCACAACACAAGAACGCACGACACAAAAAGGAAGAGAGCCCCCAACGTGCGACTCTCTTCCTTTTCACTCCTCTTACGAAAATGTTGTCGTAAGGATATGTTCTTGGGTGCGCTACAGGCGAACGAGCGACTATTCAGCGCTCTCCTCTGCAGGTGCTTCGGTTGCTTCTGCTGCTTCGTTGGCTTCGACAGCCTCTTCGATAGCAGCTTCTTCCTTAGCCTCGACCGCAGCTTCATCAGCCTCTTTGGCAGCAGCTTCTTCGTCTGCCTTGGCGGTTTCCTGAGCAGCAGCCTTCTTTGCGTATTCAGCAGCACGCTGAGCCTTAGCAGCAGCCTTAGCCTCGCGATCTGCCTTCTTCGCGGCCTCCATTGCCTCGACCTCTGCAGCGCGCTCTGCCTTCTTAGCAGCTTCGCGAGCAGCAACGGTCTCGGTTGCGGTGCCGAACTTGTTAGCAAAACGCTGAACACGTCCGCCGGAGTCGATGAGCTTCTGGGTGCCGGTGAAGAACGGATGGCATTTCGAGCAGATTTCCACACGGATATTGCTCTTGGTCGAGGAGGATTCAATCACTTCGCCGCAGGCGCATGTGATGGTGGTCTTCTCATATTGGGGATGGATGTTCTCTTTCATTCCTGTCACCTCTTTCGGGAGCCAAAGCAATAACAGTGGAATTATAGCATAAACCATTTTGAAATGCAACATAATTTTACTGTATTATAAAAACTGGTTTTACTAGCCGATAAACAGATT
>OGQI01002796.1_pt1 | contig 10189 bp, 10 predicted proteins | sample 1553171 | NCBI WGS metagenome assembly OGQI01 (sample SAMEA2579988, study PRJEB22360) | human gut metagenome | biome: human gut; feature: human-associated habitat; material: faeces | place: Denmark | collected 2008/2010
CAGTGTCTGCCTATACGTATAAGAAAAATGATAATCTGGATATCCGCAATGGATTGATCATGATGTTAAGTGTTCTGGTATTTACAGTAATAGGAAGTTACGTGTCGAGTCTGGTGCCATCAGCAACGATGGGAAACTTTTCTGTATTTATGACATTTTTACTTGGAATTAAATTTATTGTAAAGCCGGTTATGACGACGAAAGAAAGTATGGAACGTGTGGATGCGAAGAAACGTGCAGTGCAGTCGGTTGTCTGCGGTATGCTGATTGGATTTATTTGCGGCTTTATCGGTGCAGGCGGCGGTATGATGATGCTTCTGATCCTGACTTCAGTGCTTGGATATGAACTGAAGACGGCAGTTGGAACCAGCGTATTTATTATGACATTTACGGCACTGACCGGTGCGGTATCGCATTTCGCAATCGGCGGAATGCCGGATTGGACGGTGTGGATCTTATGCGTTGTATTTACATTCATGTGGGCGAGAATAGCAGCAGTGATTGCCAATAAGGCAACGCCGAAAGCCTTGAACAGAATGACTGGTGTAATCCTGGTGGTACTTGGAATTGTCATTATGCTGTTCAATGTTCTGACGTAAAAGAATTTATACAAAGATGAAATGAAGCAGGAGCAAGTAACATATCGTGCCTCCTGCGATGGATATCAGCATGTTGCGTTTCCAACAATGAAGCACGCTTGTGACGAGGATAGCGATTCCTTCCGGGAGTCCGTGGGTTCCGTGGAACAGACTTACATTCTTCAGACAATAGATAACGAGCATGCCGAATACGGCTGATGGGAGGAATTTTCCGAGATATTGTACGAATTCGGGAGTCCTCCTTTTTTCATTAAATATTATAAACGGAAGAAAGCGGGTAGCCATGGTTCCGAGTACGCACATGGCAATGGTGATAATCTGTTGTGTGAGTGTCATGGTGAATCCTCCTGTTCTTTCTTAGCGAGTCGCGGCTTTAACAGTGCCAGCAGCACAACGATCAGAATCATAGTTGGGATAAGAAATGCGTCAGCACCGCAGCAAATCAGACAAATAACGGAAATCAGTAGCCCAAGAATGGAGGCTGTGTGATTCGTTTCTTTCATCCATTGCTCCAGAAAGATTACAACAAACATGGCTGTCATGACGAAGCTGATTCCTTCAGTATTTATATGAAGAAGCGATCCGGCAAGGGCTCCAAGTGTTGCGGAACCGGCCCAGTAGAGTTGATTTAACAGTGTGACGAAGAACATGAACCATCCGCTGTCGACATCCTCAGGGATGTCGACCGAGCAGTTGATGGAAAATGTCTCATCGCACATACCGAAGATCAGGTAGTATTTCTTCCAGCCGAGCCCTTTGAATTTATCCAACATAGAAAGACCATAGAACAGATGCCTTGCCTGGATCAACAGAGCCATAATCAGTACCTGTACCGGTGCGAATGGACTTAAGAGCATCTCTACAGTTACAAATTCCAGAGAACCACCATAGATCAGCAGACTCATGAACATCGGATATAAAAATGAAAAGCCGGAAGCATTGGCGTAAATGCCGTATGCCATGCCTAAGAACCAGAATCCGGTAAAGATCGGGAGAGTATAGGGAAATGCGGCTTTTAAAGCTTTGTATCTCATAGCTTAGTCTCCTTCACATTATGATTCCAGCAGAGTCAGTCCTGAGATGTCTGAGTCGATGACCAGCGAATAGTTGGTGTGATAGATGACGAAGCCCGGTCTGGCACCGTTTACTTTTTTTACATGTTTCTTTTCGATATAATCAATCTCGACCTTATCATTACCGCGATTCTTGGAGTAGTAGGCCGCAAGCTTTCCGGCTTCTTCAAATACTCGGTCAGGCATCTCGCCGTCCTGAGATTTGACGATGACGTGGGAACCAGGCGTGCCCTTGGCATGGAACCACCAGTCTCCACCATTGGCAAAATGGAAAGTCAGTTCTTCGTTTTGAAAATTATTTTTTCCTACATAAATATGATAGCCGTCGCTGGACAGATAGTGGAATGGCTGGCTCTTAAGCTTTACTTTTTTCTTCGTGAATTTACGGCGTATATATCCACTCTGAGTCAGTTCCTCCTTAATCTGTGCCAGGTCATCCTCACTAAGTGCGATATCTAAGGCATTGTTGACAGATTCCAGATATAGAATGTCGTCTTGCGTTTCTTTGATAAATTCGCTCAGTGCCTCGTAAGTACGTTTTAACTTATTATAACGTGCAAAGTAACGCTGTGAATTCTCCTGTGCTGTCTTATTCGGATCCAACGGTATCTTGACGAGTTTATTATTATCGTAGTAATTCTCTGCTTCCAATACTTTGGCATCTGGTTCCAGATTGTAACCGTAGACATTGATCAGTTCACCGTAGATCTTATATTTTTCGCGGCCTTCGGTGTCACGGAGCTGTCTGGACTGGAGATCGTATTTCTTGCGGGCACGTTCCAGTGCGGTCTGTACGATCCGGCGCAGATCGGAAGACTTCTGGCGGATACGTGTGATCAGATTCTTCTCTGCATAATAGCCGACCAGGAGTTTAGAGACGGAATCGAAGCAGGTCTTAGTATAGGTGCTGTAATGAGATAGCGGCAGGCAGGAAAAATCTTTTGGATTGCCATTATCATAATAAATGACTGGCTGAAATTGTCCTTCGCGCACCTGATCCATATAGATTTCGAACTGATTGTACAGATGGTGCATGATATCATCTGATAGATCAGAGGCAGTCATCGAGGAATTAATGCCGGATATGGTACAGATTTCCTCCGCTACAACAGGGCTGATGCCCGTAAAACCGGAGTAAAGTGCCTTGCTAATCGGCATTGGTTTGGAACGGAGCATTTCAGTAAATACTTCTGGGTTTGCACTCAGCGGATCCAGTTTATGCATGGTGTCCGGGATAAAATAATCTCTGCCTGGAAGTACCTCTCTGACGGAACTCATCTGAGCGGAAACATGCTTGATGCTGTCCAGGATCCGGCCGGATTCATCGCAGAAAATGATATTGCTGTGCTTGCCCATGATCTCGATGATCAATGTCTTTTTGCGGATGTCCCCAAGTTCGTCAAGATGCTCAAGCTGGATATTAATAATCCGCTCCAAACGTGGCTGTGAAATGCCGACAATGCGTGCATTGCCAACATGTTTTCTGAGCAGCATGCAGAAATTAGGTGCCGTCATAGGGCTTGGTTTATTTTCATCGGTCAGATAGACAAGTGGGAGAGAAGCACTTGCAGAGATGTATAAGCGTCTCTGTCCCTGTGGTGTTTTGATCGTGATCAGAAGTTCATCAGATTCCGGCTGTGCAATCTTGCTGATGCGTCCGCCGTCCAGTGTATTTTTCAGTTCCTGCGTTAACGCAGCAACGGTAATTCCATCGAATGCCATAATAAGTAGTCCTTTCATTTATATCTATCCTATGATAACACAGATTTGTTGACGGAACAAATAAAATGCTTTATAATGCTACATGGAAAACTGGGACTGCATCACAGGAGAATGGACAGACAGTCCTGATTTTTAATAATGAAAGGTAAGAGAATATTATGATTAAGAGTATGACGGGTTTCGGACGCTGTGAAGTATCAGAGGGCGACCGTAAATTCACGGTAGAAATGAAAGGTGTTAATCACCGTTATCTGGATGCGAATATCCGTATGCCAAAGAAGCTGAATTTCTTTGACAGTGCAATTCGCACCGTATTGAAGCAGTATGTGACCAGAGGAAAGGTCGATATCTTTATTACATATGAAGATCTTACAGAGAATCAGGTAGCCCTGAAGTACAACGAGTCTCTGGCGAAGGAATACCTGGACGCATTTAAAAAAATGGAAGAGACCTTTGGCCTGGAGAATGATATCCGTGTATCTACCGTATCCAGATGTCCGGAGGTTCTTACGATGGAAGAACAGTCTGCGGATGAGGATGAGCTGTGGAAAGGATTGAAGAAGGCACTGGAAGGCGCACTGAAGCAGTTTGTAGAGACAAGAGGCATAGAAGGTGAGAATCTGAAGAATGATATCATTGCCAAGTTAGACGGTATGTCTGAGAAAGTGGCATGCATTGAAGTTCGTTCACCGGAGATTGTGGCAGAGTATCGTGCCAAGTTAGAGGAAAAGGTCAAAGAACTTCTTGCTGATACGCAGATGGATGAAGGACGTATTGCAGCGGAGGTTGTAATTTTCGCTGATAAGATCTGTACCGATGAGGAAGTAGTACGTTTAAAGAGCCATATTGCGCATATGAAAGAGACATTTGCCACAGAGGAAAATGGTATTGGCCGCAAGCTTGACTTTATTGCACAGGAGATGAACCGTGAGGCGAATACAATCCTGTCTAAGGCTAATGATATTGAAGTATCGAACTACGCAATCGACTTAAAGACAGAGATTGAGAAGGTACGTGAACAGATTCAGAATATCGAATAAGGAGACCGATTATGAACACACATGGAATATTAATCGTTGTTTCCGGTTTTTCAGGTTCCGGAAAAGGAACGATTATGAAAGAACTTCTGAAGAGATATGATAACTACGCTCTGTCCATTTCAGCAACTACCAGAGCTCCAAGAGAAGGCGAGACAGACGGTCGGGAATATTTTTTCAAAACCAGGGAAGAATTTGAAAAAATGATTGCGAAAGAAGAATTGATAGAGTATGCTGAGTATGTGAATAATTACTATGGGACACCAAGAGCTTATGTGGAGGAACAGCTTACAGCGGGTAAGGATGTCATTCTTGAGATTGAGATCCAGGGTGCGTTGAAAGTTAAGAAAAAGTTCCCGGACACATTGCTCTTATTTGTGACTCCGCCGTCAGCAGAAGAGCTTAGAAAGCGGTTGATCGGACGTGGCACAGAGACCATGGAAGTTATAGAACAGCGGATGCAGAGAGCCATTGAAGAATCCGATGGGATGGAATCGTATGATTATTATGTGATCAATGATGATCTGGATGCCTGTGTAGATGAAGTGCATCGGATCATTCAGGCAGAGCACAATCGCAGTACGAGAAATCATGCATTTGCAGACAAGATTAAGAGAGATTTGAAAGGAGAATAATGATATGTTACATCCATCTTATACAGATTTGATGAAAGAAGTGAACAAAGGAGCAGAAGACGGTGAGACAAGAGTAGTCAGCAGCCGTTATTCTATCGTGATGGCTACATCGAAGAGAGCCAGACAGCTGATCGACGGAGCGCTTCCATTAGTAGATACCAAGCCTGGTGACAAGCCGCTGTCTATCGCAGTTGATGAGTTGAACAGTGGTAAAATCACTATCATCGGTGAGGAAGAAGACGCCGAATAATTAAGGAACAAGAGGCAGGTGCCGGATGGTATCTGCCTTTTCAAGAAATATGTAACGAGGGAGAATAAGAATGAATATTTTATTTATTTCATTGGGGTGTGACAAGAATCTGGTGGATTCGGAAGTCATGCTCGGACTTCTTGATTCCCGCGGATATCAGATTGTAGATGATGAGACGATCGCAGATGTGATCGTGGTCAATACCTGTTGCTTTATTCATGATGCCAAGGAAGAAAGTATTCAGACAATCTTGGAGATGGCTGAGTATAAGAAGACAGGACGCTTAAAAGCACTGGTTGTGACAGGATGTCTTGCACAGCGTTACCAGCAGGAGATCATTGATGAGATTCCGGAAGTGGATGCTGTGCTTGGTACAGCTTCTTATGATAAGATTGCAGAAGCAATCGATGAAGCACTGGACGGTCATACAGAGATGTATCTGGAAGATATTGACAGACTTCCACAGGTGTCCTCCAAGAGACTGGTGACAACCGGAGGTCATTATGCATATCTGAAGATTGCAGAAGGGTGTGACAAGCATTGTACCTACTGCGTTATTCCGAAAATTCGCGGCAATTTCCGGAGCGTTCCAATGGAGCAGCTTCTGAAAGAAGCAAAGGAACTGGCAGAAGGCGGTGTGAAGGAACTGATCCTTGTAGCGCAGGAGACTACCGTTTACGGACAGGATATCTATGGAGAGAAGTCATTACATCGTCTGCTCAGGGAACTTTGTAAGATTGATGGTATCCAGTGGATCCGTCTGCTGTACTGTTATCCGGAAGAGATCGATGCGAATCTGATTCAGGTGATGAAGGAAGAGCCGAAGATCTGTCATTATCTGGATCTGCCAATCCAGCATGCAAGTGATGCAATTCTTAAAAAGATGGGCAGAAGAACATCAAAGGCACAGCTTGTGGATACGATCCATACACTGCGGGAAGAGATTCCGGATATTACACTTCGTACAACTCTGATTACGGGATTCCCGGGAGAGACAGAGGAGCAGCATCAGGAACTGGTAGAATTTGTGGATGAGATGGAATTTGACCGCCTTGGCGTATTTACTTATTCACCGGAAGAGAATACACCAGCAGCGGAGTTGCCGGATCAGATTCCGGAGGAAGTGAAAGCAGACCGACAGGCAGAACTGATGGAGCTTCAGCAGGAGATTGCATTTGATCTTGCAGAAGATATGATCGACCGGGAAGTTCTGGTGATGATCGAGGGGAAGGTCGCTGATGAGAATGCATATGTAGGCAGGACTTACCGGGATGCACCGAATGTAGACGGTCTGATATTTATCAATACAGATGAAGAGCTGATGTCCGGAGATTTTGCCAAGGTAAAAGTAACCGGAGCAATGGAATATGATTTGATAGGAGAGTTGATGTAATGAATTTACCTAATAAACTGACAGTACTTAGAATGATTATGGTTCCGTTTTTTGTATTATTTATGCTGACAGATATCGGAGGCCCTGCGAATAAATGGATCACACTGGTCATCTTCTGTGTGGCAAGTCTGACAGATATGCTGGACGGTAAGATTGCGAGAGCACGTAACCTGGTAACGAACTTTGGAAAGTTTATGGATCCACTGGCAGATAAGATGCTAGTATGTTCCGCAATGATCTGTTTTATTCCACTTGGCAAGCTGACAGCATGGTATGTTATTATCATTATCGCAAGAGAATTTATTATCAGCGGTTTCCGTCTGGTAGCATCTGATAATAATGTGGTTATCGCAGCAAGCTACTGGGGCAAATTCAAGACGGTATCACAGATGTTTATGATTATTCTGCTGATCGCTGATCTGGGTGGCGTTTTCAATACGCTTGCGGCAATTCTGGTATGGGTATCACTTGCTTTGACCGTAATTTCGCTGGTGGATTATATCGGAAAGAATATTCAGGTCCTCACAAAGGGAGGCATGTAAGATGAATGCGACCGAAGAGGATGTCACGCTGGAAGAAGCGGTTGTTGATATTCTTAAGGAAAAGAAACTGACAGTTACAACGGTAGAATCCTGTACGGCAGGACTTCTGGCAGGAAGACTGATGAATGTGCCGGGAGCTTCTGCGGTATTTAATGAAGGATATATTACCTATTCAAATGCTGCAAAAGAAAAAATCGTGGGTGTATCTCACGAGACCCTTGAGAAATACACTGCCGTAAGCAAAGAAACAGCAGCAGAGATGGCAGCCGGAGCAGCCAGGGTATCCGGAGCAGATGTGGCAGTATCGGTAACAGGATGGCGGCACCAAAGAGCAACCGGTAGGTCTGGTATACATCGGATGCTGTGTCAATGGAAAAGTCCGTGTAGAGGAATTCCATTTTACCGGCAATCGACAGAAAAACAGAGATTATGCAGTTGTACGCGCACTTACCCTGTTGAGGGAGGAGATTATATGTTTGTAAGACCATTGAATCCGGATGAGGTATTGTCTGCACTTCACCTGATCTGGGAAGTATATGCTTCGGATGTAGCTCCACTTCAGAATCCGGAAGCAATAGCCGGATTCCGGGAACTGATCCGTTATGAGAATATTATGCCGCGTATACAAAATAAAGAGGTCATCCTCTTTGGTGCGTGGGAACGAACTGAACTCTGCGGAGTCGGCGGCATCAATAATCGCGGCAATGTTCTGTTTCTGTATGTGCGAAAAGAATGGATGAGAAAAGGTGTAGCAAGACAGCTTATGCAGGGAATGTATCAGTTCTGCGCACAGGTGCTTGTGATTACCAGAATGACAGTGCGTGCTGTACCGGCCTCCGTAACAGCATTTAACCATTTGGGATTTCGGGAAGTGGCACCGGTTCAGAATGTCGGAGCAGAAATATTTGTTCCGATGGAACTGCTGATCGCACCGGGAAGTATACCGGCAAAGAAACCGAAGAAGAGGATTGCATTGATCATTGTCGGGATTTGTCTGCTTATTGCACTTTTGATTTGCATGGTGGTCAAAGAAGCAGCATCCATTGTGCAGGAATCCGATACATATGCGGAAGACCAGGAGAACCCATTTGGAGATTATGGCAATGGAGATTCGGGTGAGTATGATTTTGGAATGGGAGATGGATCGGAGACTGAGCAGCAGTCCGGTCTGGATCAGATTCCGGAATATGAGGCAGAAGATCTTCCATTTGAAGTGAAAGACGAGACCTATAATTATTCACCGGAGAATCAGTCTTCCGTAACGCAGCAGTTTGAAATTTATTATCCACAGCTTGATGGCATGGAGAATCAGGACATTCAGGCAAAAGTGAATGACGAACTGAAGAACTGCGCGATGGAGACCGTAGACCGGATTTATGAGAATCCGGATAATGAGATCAGAAACCGGGTATTGGAAGCAGAAAGCCCGGTAATCGCAGATTTTGTGAAATATAAAGTGACTTATCTGACACAGGATTATATCTGTGTGGCATATGAGGATTACAGTTATGAGGGCAATTCGGAATATTCTTATGTGGGACTTCGTACTAAGAATATCAATCTGAAAGATGGCACAGTCTACGATGTGAAAGATATTGTAGATATAGATAAGACCTTCGTAAATAAATGGCTGAAAGAGATGCAGAGTGAAGCAGATGACAAATCTCTGCTTGCAGATCAGAATACAGACAGTCTTGCCAAAGTTTTGTCCGGCGAAGATACACAGAATGGTACATTTACACCGGTGTTCTTCATGGATAAGGACGGCATTGAAATAGGATTATCATTCCATTATGACAAAGAAGATGAAAATGCACCAGATTATGGCTGGGTGACAGCACCATTCCAGCTTAATGACCTGAAGGACAGCAAGACTGACAGCACGTTTTGGGATTTGGTAAAATAGTTGACGAATCCTGTAAATTATGAGAAAATAACTACGCCTGGTGTTAAATAAGTAACATATACCATGCGTCAGAAAATCATGCACATGTTGAAAGGAGTTTAAAAATGATTTATTCACACGAAGTAGAAATGATGTGTCCAGTAGCACAGGGCGCTAATCACGGACCAGCTCCGATTCCGGAAGAAGCAAAATGGGTAAAAGCAAAAGAAATCACAGATATTTCAGGTTTTACACATGGTATCGGCTGGTGCGCACCACAGCAGGGAGCCTGTAAGCTGACTCTTAATGTAAAAGATGGTATTATCCAGGAAGCACTTGTTGAGACAATTGGATGTTCAGGAATGACTCACTCAGCTGCTATGGCATCTGAGATCCTTCCAGGAAAGACTATTCTTGAAGCACTTAATACAGACCTTGTCTGTGATGCTATCAATACAGCTATGAGAGAACTGTTCCTCCAGATCGTATACGGAAGAACTCAGAGTGCTTTCTCTGAGGACGGACTTGCAATCGGAGCAGGACTGGAAGACCTTGGAAAGGGACTTCGTTCTCAGGTAGGTACAATGTATGGTACATTGGCAAAAGGTCCTCGTTACCTTGAAATGGCAGAAGGTTATGTAACAGGTATTGCTCTTGATGCAGATGATGAGATCATCGGATATCAGTTCGTAAGCCTTGGAAAAATGACTGATTTCATCAAAAAAGGCGATGACCCGAATACTGCATGGGAAAAAGCAAAAGGTCAGTATGGCCGTGTTGCAGACGCTGTTAAAATTATCGACCCAAGAAAAGAATAATTTAGGAGGTAACAGGAAATGGCTTTATTTGAATCATATGAGAGACGAATTGACAAGATCAATTCTGTTTTAAACAGCTATGGCATTGCTTCTATCGAAGAAGCTGAGAAAATCACAAAAGACGCAGGTCTTAATGTATACGATCAGATCAAAGGCATTCAGCCAATCTGTTTCGAGAACGCTTGCTGGGCATACACAGTAGGTGCTGCAATCGCAATCAAAAAAGGATGCAAGA
>OGQI01002797.1_pt1 | contig 10182 bp, 8 predicted proteins | sample 1553171 | NCBI WGS metagenome assembly OGQI01 (sample SAMEA2579988, study PRJEB22360) | human gut metagenome | biome: human gut; feature: human-associated habitat; material: faeces | place: Denmark | collected 2008/2010
GATCTATTATCGATCCTGATTTCATCGAGTCCTATCTTGGAATGCGTGTTGAATCTGTTGATGAGGTTGAAATTATCCGTCGTATGACAGAAGGCATCTATGATCATGAAGAATTTGACAGAGCTATGAAATGGGCAAAAGAAAACTGCACCATCGGCTTTGACAAGAACCCGCCGGAACTTCAGATGACAGAGGAGCAGAAAGAAGAGCAGTTTGAGTTTGTAGTTAAGATGGCTGTTATTATTAAAGAGCTTATGAATGGATGCGATAACCTTGATCCGAAGTTCTCAGAGGAAGCAATCGGACACAATGCGATTGCAGCTGGCTTCCAGGGACAGAGACAGTGGACTGATTTCTATCCGAATGGTGACTTCGCAGAGGCTATGCTGAATACTTCCTTTGACTGGGATGGCGCAAGAGAGCCATACATCCTTGCTACAGAGAATGATGTTCTCAACGGTTTGGGAATGCTGTTCATGAAACTCCTTACCGGACGTGCTCAGATGTTTGCAGATGTTCGTACATACTGGAGCGCAAATGCTGTTAAACGAGTTACAGGATATGATCTTGAAGGTGTTGCAAAAGAGAACGATGGTATTATCCATCTGATCAACTCTGGTGCATGCTGTCTTGACGCTTCCGGTGTTGTTAAGGATGAGAACGGCGAAGGCGTTATGAAAGAGTGGTGGAACGTTACAGAAGAAGATCAGAAAGCCATCATGAAGGCTACTACCTGGAATGCAGCTGATAACGGATACTTCCGTGGCGGCGGATTCTCCTCCAGATTTGAGACAAGAGCTACTATGCCGGCAACTATGATCCGTCTGAACCTTGTAAAAGGACTTGGACCGGTTCTTCAGATCGCAGAGGGCTGGACAGTAGAGCTTCCAGAGGCTGTATCTGATACACTTTGGAAACGTACTGACTATACATGGCCATGCACATGGTTCGTACCGAGATGCGATGGCAAGGATGGTGCATTCAAGAGTGCATATGATGTTATGAATAACTGGGGCGCTAACCATGGCGCAATCTCTTATGGACATATTGGTGCTGATCTGATCACAATGTGCTCTATGCTGAGAATTCCGGTTTGCATGCACAATGTACCGGAAACTGATATCTTCCGTCCGGCTGCTTGGAATGCATTTGGAATGGATAAAGAGGGTGCAGATTTCAGAGCTTGCAAGAACTATGGACCTCTTTATAAATAATTAGCTTTTTATAACTTAACTGCTTTCTTTCACTCCCCCAGGACAATGAAGGAAAGCTGAGAGAGAGCGGGACTTTTGTCTCGCTCTTTTACTGTCTGGGAACCTTTATCGGACATACATTCGCATGATTTCACGCCCGGATTCCCGATTTTTCTGTGAAATTTGTTTGTAAAAACACCTCGCGGAACATTACCGGTGGATAGTAACTGTTGCTGTAAAATAATGGGAAAATATGAGAAAAATGGTTGCAAGTTTTTCCTGGTGTGTTACAATGAAAAGCAGAAAAATGGTTACTGCTCATTCCGTTCACAAAAATACCTCGCGGAATGTTATCAGTAAACAGTAACGAAAAATGTATACAAGAGGGAAAAGAGGATATATATGAAGAAAAAGCTGGGAATGTTGCTGGCTGTGCTTCTTACTTTTTGCATGACTGTGGGAGTTTTTGCAGATGCAGGAAAGACACAGCAGGTTGATTATAAAACAGATTACTATATGATTGTAGAATCGCCTGATGGCGGTGTTGACATGTATTCAGAGGCAGATGCTTCCAGCCCGAAGCTGAATGATGAGCTGATTCCTAATGGAACTGCGATCCATGTAGAAGGAGAGACCACAGATGAAGCTGGAAAAGTATGGGTATATGCTCAGCTTCATGGCATGTTTGGTTTCCTGGAAGAGAATTATCTGAAGCCGGCTACTCTTGCCGAGGCAGTGGCATCAGAGCTTGCTTTATACGGAAGCAAGGATGCGAATTACAGTATTACAGTCAATGCTAAGGAAGACGGTTCCGTTTGCCTGTATAAAGGACCTGGAAAAAAGTACGGCACAGTTTCCGGAGGCTGTAATATAGCGAACGGTGAGAAGTTATATATTGATACAGAAGTAGATACTGGTAAAGATGGTATCTGGGGACACACAGAGGCTGGTGATGTTTCTGGCTGGGTAAATATTGCAGAAGCCACCAATACGGAAGAGAGTACAGTAGAACTTGTTCCTGAAACTGAGAAAGAAGCGGAAAACGGTTCCCAATCTGTTCAGGCTGGAGAGAATATTTCTGAAGTTGGAAAAGCAGGTACCGAAGGCAAAGATGTCAGTGATGCGGAGGCAGAGCCAACAGGCACTCCTACCCCGAAGCCTGAGAAGACAAGTACTCCTGCTCCGAAGCCAACCGAGACGAGTACTCCTGCTCCGGAACCGACTAAGAAAGCAACTGCAGCTTCAGAACCGACTGAGACAAGTACGCCTACCCCGGAGCCAAGTGAGACAAGTATGCCTACCCCGGAGCCGACTGAGACGAGCACGCCTACCCCGGAGCCGACTGAGACAAGTACTCCTACTCCGGAACCAACAGAGACAAGTACTCCCACCCCGGAGCCAAGTGTGACTATTGCGCCTACAGAAGAGGCAACAGTAACAGTTGCTCCTTCAGAAAGTGCAGAACAGGAAGCGTCCAGCGAAAATGTGGAGAGCACAGATAAAGGAATGAATTCTGTTATCTGGATTCTGGTTGTAGTTATTATCATTGGCATCGCAGTGGTAATCTGGCTTCTTAAGAAAAAAGGAAAAAATAGTGAATCATAATAAACATGAATAATAAAAGCTCCGCCGGGAATCCGACGGAGCTTTTTAGCTGAAATAAAAAATTATTTGTTGATAACAACACCTTTCTGAAGCATAACGTTTGCGTAAACAGCTTTCTCACCTGTAGCGATAATACAATATGCTTTCTTTGCCTCTTCATAAAATGCGAAACGCTCGATATTTCCAACTGCCTCGGCGCCACGTTCATCATGTTTGGAAACAATCTCTTTGTATGTATCCCAGATTGGGGTTTTTACCGGATCGCCAGGCATAACTTCCATCAGGGTAACTGGTTTCTCTACATAAGAATCAAGAGGGATAACAGTAAGGATAGCGTCCAGAAGTTCTGGAACTCCATGTCCGTCGCAGCGAACAACAATTGCATCTTTACCCATTGATTCTACTGGGAAGTTGCCGTCCGCGATAACGATGCGGTCGCTGTGTCCCATCTCGCATAAAACTTTTAAAAGCTGTGGTGAAAGTATTTCTGGAATTCCTTTTAACATAATATATTCTCCCTTCGTTCTTTCTCAGAAATCTGGCACAGTAATCTATAAAAACTGATACCGGTTCCGAAAATATTCTACTCTATAAGTTACCTTTCTTTGCCGGATTTTTCAAGGTAAAATTTTACGCAAAAAGATGAAATATTTACTGTTGACAGAAATTTGGAAAAGAGTTAATATGAACTAAAACAGAAACGTTTCGGTTTCTTGAAAACAGAAGATTCACAGCCTGTATCAGCAGGCAGAAGGAGGAGAATATGCCACTTGTTACATCTAAGGAAATGTTGTTGAAAGCTCAGCAGGGCGGTTACGCAGTAGGTGCATTTAATGCAGAGAATATGGAGATGGTGAAAGCTATCATTCAGGCAGCTGAGGAGTTGAAAGCACCTGTTATGATCCAGACTACTCCATCTACTATTAAATATGGCACTCTTGAGACCTATCAGGCAATCGTTGCAGCAGAAGCTGCAAAGGCTTCCGTTCCGGTTTGCCTGCACCTTGACCATGGCAGTAGTTTTGATCTTGCGATGAAGGCTCTGAAGGCTGGATATACTTCCGTGATGATTGACGGTTCTAAGCTGGATTATGAAGGAAACATTGAGGTGAGCAAGAAGGTGGCTGACGTAGCAGCTTCTATGGGAATCCCATGCGAGGCAGAACTTGGTAAGGTAGGTGGTAAGGAAGATGATCTGGTTGCAGTTGCAGATACCAATACCGATCCACAGGAAGCCAGAGAATTTGTAGAGCGCACAGGCGTTACTTCTCTTGCAGTAGCAATTGGCACAGCACATGGCTTCTATGTGGGAACTCCTGTTCTTGATAAGGAGCGTTTAAGTGAAATCCGTGAAGTTGTAGATATTCCGCTGGTTCTTCATGGCGCTTCCGGCCTTAGCGATGAGGATGTTATGGATTGCGTAAAGAGAGGAATCTGTAAGGTTAATTTTGCCACCGAGCTTCGTGCAGCATACTCCAAGGCTGTCAGAGAGACACTTGAGGATGAGAAGGTATTTGATCCTAAGGCATATGGCAAGGCTGGAATTGCAGCTGTGAAAGAGCTTGTAATGGCTCGTATGAAAGTTTGCGGCTGTGACGGAAAGGCTGAGTAAGAGGCTGATTTATGGCAGCGACGATGAAAGATATTGCCAGACGGACAGGACTTGGTCTGGCAACGATTTCCTCTTATTTCAATGGGGGGAATGTAAGAGAGAAGAACCGTATCAAGATCGAAGAAGCCATCGAAGAATTACATTACGAAGTAAATGAAGTTGCCCGCGGTCTGAAGACCAATGCGACCAAGACAGTGGGGGTTGTGATTCCAGAGCTGAACAATGTTTTCTGCGCAGAAATCATCAGTGGAATGGAGGATATCCTCCGAAGCCATGGATATGCAGCGATTGTCTGTGACTGCAGAACAGATAAGAAGCTTGAAAAAGAAGCAGTGGATTTCCTTACCCGGAAACGTGTGGATGGAATTATCAATATGCCGGTAGATATGACTGGAGCCCATCTGAATGAATTTCAGAAAACAGGTAAACCCATTGTGCTTATCGACCGTATGATCCAGGGAATATCCTGCGACTGCGTGTTGGTGGATAATGTAAATGCAGCTGAGAAAGCTGTTGGCATGCTGGTAGAACAACAGCATCAGAAGATCGGTCTGATCGGTGGCCCGGATGAGGTATTCACTGCCAGACAGCGTATGTTAGGATATATGAAAGCACTTAAGGCTCATGGAATTGCGGTTGATGAAAAGCTGATCTGTCATGGTGATTACACGATCCAGGGAGGGGTTCAGGCAGTAGAAGAGCTGGTGAAAGAGAATCCTGATATGACAGCTGTTTTTGTGACAAACTATGAGATGACTATGGGGGCAGTGATCGGGCTTAACGAGATGGGAGTATCCATGCCAGAGGAGATTTCCCTGGTGGGATTTGACAATCTGCCTTTTGCCCGTGCATGCAGACCTGCACTTACCATTGTTTCACAGCCCACAGAGAAAATTGCAAGGGAAACAGCACAGATCATGCTGGAACGGCTTGAAGGAAGAGATGAGCTTCCTGACCATATTGTACGGAAACTTCAGACTGATATTTTTATGGGGAAATCCATAAGGAGACAAGGATGAGCAAAGACTATTTATTAGGAATTGATATTGGAACCAGCGCGTGCAAGGTTGCCATATTTAACAAGAACGGAAAGGTGATGGCTTCCGCCAATGGGGATTACCCTGTTTATTATCCTCATGAGGGATGGGCGCAGCAGAAGCCGGATGAATGGTGGCATGCGGTTTGCGGCGCTATTTGCGAATGCCTGGAGACAGGTAATATTTCAGGAGAGCAGATTGCCGGAGTGGGAATTGATGGGCAGAGCTGGTCGGCTATTGCCATTGACCATGAGGGAAATGTTCTGACAGATACACCTATCTGGATGGATACAAGAGCCCAGGAAATCTGCGACAGACTCAATAATGAAATCGGCAGTGAGAATATTTTCAATGTTGCCGGTAATTCTCTTCAGCCTTCTTATACCACAGCGAAGATTCTCTGGTATAAGGAGAATATGCCTGAAGTATATAATAAGATTTACAAGATCCTTCAGTCAAACAGCTTTATTGCTTACAGACTGACTGGTGCCATTACACAGGATCTTTCACAGGGATATGGTCTGCATTGCTTTGATATGCGTACTGGTACCTGGGATGAAGTGATGTGTGAGAAACTGGGAATTCCTGTGGATTTTCTTCCGGAGATTGTTGCGTGCGATAAGGTAGTGGGAACTGTGACGGAAGAGGCGGCAGCCCAGAGTGGACTGACTGTCGGAACTCCTGTAGTGGCCGGCGGTCTGGATGCAGCCTGTGGGACACTTGGTGCAGGTGTGATCCATCCGGGGGAGACCCAGGAGCAGGGTGGACAGGCTGGTGGCATGAGCATCTGCACAGATACATACAAAGCAGATCCAAGTCTGATCTTAGGATATCACGTAGTGCCAGGCAAGTGGCTTCTTCAGGGAGGAACTACCGGAGGCGGCGGTGTCATGCGCTGGTTTGAGAGAGAGTTTGCAGATTATGAGAGGAGCCGTAAGGCGGATACCGGGAAATCTTCTCTGGAACAACTGAATGAGATTGCCGAGGCAGTACCAGCCGGAAGTGAAGGCGTTGTATTCCTTCCGTATATGTCCGGAGAGAGATCCCCTGTCTGGAATCCATACGCCAAAGGCGTTTTCTATGGACTTGATTTTGCTAAGACCAAGGGACACATGGTAAGAGCCTGTATGGAGGGCGTAGCATTTTCCCTGCGACATAATCTGGAGGTGGCTGAAGCAGCAGGTGCTAAAGCAGAAGTTCTTCGTGCTATGGGAGGTTCAGCCAATTCCCTTCTCTGGACTCAGATTAAGGCTGATGTGACAGGCAAGGCAGTGGTGGTCCCTGCTTCCGATACAGCAACCACATTAGGTGCTGCAATCCTGGCTGGCGTAGGAGTTGGATTTTATAAAGATTACGAGGAAGCGGTTTCCATGACAGTGAAAGAGACAAGACGCCATGAGCCCAATCCTGAGAATAAAGAAGTTTATAATAAGACATACCGTACATACAGGGATTTATATGAATCTCTGAAAGCTATGATGGTACGGAAGTAAGGAGGTATTTCAAGATGAAAGCAGCAGTTGTAGTTGCAAACGAGGATGTACAGTACCAGGAAATCGAAGAACCGCAGGCAAAACCAGGATGGGTAAAGATTAAAGTAAAAGCTTCCGGTATTTGTGGCTCTGATGTTCCGCGAGTATTGAATCATGGTGTTCATTTTTATCCTATCGTTCTTGGACATGAGTTTTCCGGTGATGTAGTAGAAGTTGGCGAAGGGGTCACCAAGGTGAAAGTTGGCGACCGCGTTTCCGGGGCTCCGCTTCTTCCGTGCATGAAGTGTGATGATTGTCAGAATGGAAACTTCTCCTTATGTAAGCATTACAGTTTTATCGGTTCCAGGCAGCAGGGAAGTAATGCGGATTATGTAGTAATTCCAGAGCAGAATGCGATTCCTTTTGATCCGTCTATTTCCTATGAACAGGGTGCAATGTTCGAGCCATCCACAGTTGCTCTTCATGGACTCCTTCAGAATGATTATCAGGGCGGTCGCTGCGTGGCAATTTTAGGATGTGGAACAATTGGCATATTCACAATGCAGTGGGCAAAGATCTTTGGTTCCAAGAAGGTTGTAGTATTTGATATTAGTGAGGAACGCCTGGATCTTGCCATGAGAATGGGCGCAGATGCAGTTATCAATACAACCAAAAAGAATTATATGGAAGAGGCTATGGCAATTACCGGTGGTAAGGGCTATGAATATGTGTTTGAAACAGCCGGACAGGTTCCCACTATGCATATGGCATTTGAACTTGCTGCGAATAAGGCACACGTATGCTTTATTGGAACACCTCATGCAGATCTTACATTTACACCAAAGCAGTGGGAGAATATGAATCGTAAAGAATTCAAACTTACAGGCTCCTGGATGTCCTATAGTTCCCCGTTCCCAGGCAAAGAGTGGGATCTTACAGCTCATTATTTTGCAACCGGTCAGCTGAAATTTGATCCGGGATTTATTTATCGCAAAATGCCAATGAGTCAGGCTCAGGAAGCATTCCAGCTCTATAAGACACCTGGTCTTGTAAAGGGGAAGATTCTTCTGACGAATGAGGATTGAGCATATGATACTGACAGTAACATTAAATGCAGCCATTGATAAGCGGTATGTGGTAAATAACTTTAAGACTGGAGAAGTGAATCGTGTAAAGGAATGTACTTATGTTCCTGGTGGAAAAGGTCTGAATGTATCCAAGCCGGCTTCAATTTACGGAGCAGAGGTGATTGCCACAGGTTTTGTAGGTGGTTATGCAGGAGCTTATATTGAGAATGCACTGAAGCCGTTTGGTATTAAAAGTGCTTTTTATCATGTAGCTGCAGAAAGCAGATCCTGTATTAATATCTGGGATGAAGTTAATAAAGTTCAGACAGAATTTCTGGAACCTGGGTTTACCCTTACAGAAGAGGATTTTGCCGGATTTGAGGAAAAATTCCGTAATCTTGTAAAAGAAGCGAAAGTAGTTGCAATGTCAGGAAGTGTTCCGAAAGGACTTGACGGAACTGCTTATCAGCGACTTATAAAGATTGTAAAAGAGGCAGGAATTCCGGTTATTCTGGATACCAGTGGCAAACTTCTTGAAATGGGAATTGAAGCAGCACCTACTATGATCAAGCCCAATATTGATGAAATCCGCATGCTCACAGGCAAGAACTGTGATAATATTCAGGATATTATAGATGCGGCGAAAGAGATTCATGCAAAAGGTGTGGAAATCGTAGCTGTTTCCCTGGGAGCTGACGGTTCTCTTGCAGTAGGAAATGAAGGGATTTTCCGTGCACTGGTTCCGAGAATAAATGCAGTGAACACAGTTGGGTGTGGAGATTCTATGATCGCAGGATTCGCACTGGGGTTATCCAGGGGACTTTCACTTCCTGAGACAATGAAACTGGCAAGTGCTATTTCAGCGGCAGCAGCCATGCGCGAGGAGACTGGATTTTTTGTGATGGAAGATATGGAGAAACTGCTTCCACAGATTGAGGTTACTGAATTATAAGAAAATGTAGTAAAAGATATTAAGCGAAAGTAAATTGCATTGTAATTGAAATCCATAGTGCAAACGAAATGTTAGGGAGGATAAGAAAATGACAATGATCGATCCGGCAATTGTTCCGCAGAGAACACTTTATACTGGCGCTAAGATGCCAGCTGTTGGAATGGGTACTTTTGGAAGTGACCATGCAGATGCAGACGCAGTTTCTGCTTCTGTTGCAGGTGCACTTCGCGTAGGTTACCGTTCTTTTGATTGTGCTGCATGTTACGGAAATGAAGATATGATCGGAAAGATTTTCGCAGATGCATTTGCAGAAGGCATTGTAAAAAGAGAAGAACTTTTTATTGCCTCCAAAGTATGGAACGATATGCATGGTGACGGAGATGTACTGATTGCCTGTGCGAAGACCTTAAAGGATCTGAAGCTTGACTATCTGGATATGTATTATGTTCACTGGCCATTCCCGAACTATCATGCACCACATTGTGATGTGGATTCCAGAAATCCTGATTCCAAACCGTTTACAGTAGAGCGCTTTATGAAAACCTGGCGCCAGATGGAGCGTCTGGTAGATATGGGGCTGACGAAACATATCGGTATGTCTAATATGACAATCCCGAAACTGGAGGCAGTACTTCCACTTTGCAGAATTAAACCAGCTGCGATCGAGATGGAGCTTCATCCATGCTTCCAGCAGCCGGAGCTGTTTGATTATTGCAGAGCGCATGGTATTGAAGTGGTAGGATTCTGCCCAATTGGTTCTCCTGAGCGTCCGGAACGTGATAAAATGCCAGAAGATATTGCGGATATTGAACTGCCAGAGCTGAAAGCAATTGCAGCGGCACATGGTGTTCATCCGGCAGTTATCTGTATTAAATGGGCTGTACAGAGAGGTGCTTCTCCAATTCCATTCTCTTTGAAAGAGAAGAATTACACCATGAACCTGAAATGTGTCACGGAAGATCCTCTGACAGAAGAAGAGATGGAAACCATCCGTTCCCTTGATAAGAATAACCGTCTGATCAAAGGCCATGTATTCCTGTGGGAAGGTGCAAAGGACTGGCACGATCTCTGGGATGAGGATGGAGTGATTGTAAAATAATGGTTATAATTTCAAAGCTTCTTTAAATATCTTACACAGCAAAAAAGCTGCAGGGTTTATAATGCTTATAACTTTGCAGCTTTTTTTGTTACTAGAGCGTGTTTGAAAAATCATTCCCGCAATCTGCACGCCCCACTTTGCGGGA
>OGQI01002798.1_pt1 | contig 10182 bp, 8 predicted proteins | sample 1553171 | NCBI WGS metagenome assembly OGQI01 (sample SAMEA2579988, study PRJEB22360) | human gut metagenome | biome: human gut; feature: human-associated habitat; material: faeces | place: Denmark | collected 2008/2010
AGGAGTCCGACCTCGGCATCAATCCCCAGAACGACGGCAAGGTCATCCGTCTGGCCTTCCCGCAGCTGACGGAGGAGCGCCGTAAGGAGCTCGTCAAGCAGATCCGCAAGTACGCCGAGGGCGGCAAGGTCGCCATCCGCAACATCCGCCGCGATGCCAATGATGCGTTCAAGAAACTTGCCAAAGAGGACGTTTCCGAGGACGAAATCAAAGAGCTCGAGGAGCAGACCCAGAAATTAACAGACAAATATATCAAAGAAGTAGATCAGATGGTGGACGTAAAATCCAAAGAAATTATGACCGTGTAATACAAAGAAAACGAGGGGCTGCCTGTCATTTGCAGGCAGCCTGTTATCGTTTACGGAGGAAAAAAGTATGGATAATGAATTAAAAGTGCCGAATCACATCGCCATCATCCTGGACGGAAACGGCAGATGGGCGAAAAAACGCAATATGCCGCGCGGCTACGGCCATATCGTCGGATGCGACAATCTGGAAAAAATGTGTGACGTGATTAAAGACATGGGTGTCAAATATCTGACCGTCTATGCGTTCTCAACCGAGAACTGGAAACGCTCCCGCGCCGAGGTGGAGGGCCTCTTAAAGCTGTTCCGCCAGTATCTGAAACGATGCATCAAAAAAGCACATAAAAATCAGATGCGCGTCAAAATCATCGGAGATCCGAGCGCATTCCCGCAGGATATTCAGGACAGCATTCATGAACTGGAGGAGTGCTCCAAAGATTACGATCACATGTACTTCCAGATCGCAATGAACTACGGTTCCCGCGATGAGATTCTGCGCGGCATGACCCGCATGATCGAGGATGTGAAAAACGGAACTCTCGCAGAGAATGCGTTTGATGAGAACGGAAAACTGACGGAGCAGTGTTTTGAGAGCTACCTCGACACCGCTGGAATCCCGGATCCAGATCTTCTGATCCGTACAAGCGGCGAGCAGCGCCTTTCCAACTACCTGATGTGGCAGCTGGCCTACACGGAATTTTACTTTACCGAGGTTCCGTGGCCGGATTTCCACGAAGAGGAATTGAGAAAAGCCATCGAACAATATAATAACAGAGACCGGCGTTACGGCGGCGTGAAGGAGGAATAAAAAAGATGTTTAAGACAAGACTGTTAAGCGGCATCGTGCTCGTCCTTGTGGCGCTGCTTACGATCTGCAGCGGCGGAACCGTGCTTTATATGACGGTTCTGTGCCTGTCGCTGATTGGCGCAGGAGAGCTGTTCCGCGCGATGAAGGTAAGAGAAGATAAATGGAATCTGTTGGAAATTACGGGCTATGCGGGCGTTGTGATTTTCTATCTGTCCCTGCTGCTTCATGACCCGATGTACCAGATGCTCGCGCTGATCCTGGATCTCGTGCTTCTGATGGCAGTATACGTATTTACTTATCCGAAATACAACGCCAATCAGGTGATGCCGGCGTTCTTTGCGGTTGTCTATGTCGGCGTAATGCTTTCCTATGTATATCAGACCCGTATGCTGGACGGCGGAAAATTCCATGTATGGCTGATTTTCCTGTGCTCCTGGGGCTGCGATACGTGTGCATACTGTGTCGGCGTACTCTTTGGAAAACATAAAATGGCACCGGTTTTAAGCCCGAAAAAATCCGTAGAAGGGGCTGTCGGCGGTGTTGTCGGAGCGATTCTGCTCGGCATCATCTATGCGGCTGCGACAAAGGGCGGCATGGTGGAATACGCCATCATCTGCGGTGTCGGCGCGCTGATCTCCATGGTCGGAGACCTTGCGGCATCCGCAATCAAACGAAATCAGGGCATCAAGGATTACGGAAAGCTGATTCCGGGCCACGGCGGTATTCTCGACCGCTTCGACAGCGTGATCTTTACCGCACCGATCATCTATTTCCTGTCGGTGCTTCTGATTCATTAAAAAAGCTTCCCCTACAGCATAAACGGGAAGCAGATGGGAGAAACTGGAATATGAAGAAAATAGCAATTCTTGGTTCAACCGGTTCGATCGGAACCCAGACCCTCGATGTCGTGCGTGCCAACGGCGATCTTGAGGTGGTCGGCATCAGTGCCGGAAGCAATATTACACTGCTCGAGCAGCAGATCCGGGAATTTCATCCGAAGTTTGCGGCAGTTGGCGATGAGGCGAAAGCGGCAGAACTCCGTGACAGAGTGAAGGATCTTCCTGTAAAAATCGGCAGCGGCATGGACGGCATGATCGAGCTTGCCACGATGCCGGAGAGCGAAATCCTTGTGACAGCGATCGTCGGCATGATCGGCATCCGCCCGACGGTTGCGGCGATGAAGGCAGGAAAAGACATTGCACTGGCAAACAAAGAGACACTGGTAACGGCGGGACACATTATTATGCCGCTGGCAGAGGAATGCGGTGTGCAGATCCTTCCGGTGGACAGCGAGCACTCGGCGATTTTCCAGTGCCTGCACGGGGAAAACAGAAAAGAAATTGAAAAACTTCTGATTACTGCATCCGGCGGTCCGTTCCGCGGAAAAACAAGAGCGGAGCTCGAAAACGTAACGGTAGAGCAGGCGCTCCGTCATCCGAACTGGTCGATGGGGCACAAGATCACGATTGATTCCGCGACACTCGTTAACAAAGGACTGGAAGTCATGGAAGCAAAATGGCTGTTCGGTGTTGATCTCGACCACATCCAGGTTGTGGTACAGCCAAAGAGCATTATCCATTCCATGGTAGAATTTAAAGACGGCGCTGTCATGGCACAGCTTGGCACACCGGATATGAAACTGCCGATCCAGTACGCACTGTATTACCCGGAGCGCCGCTTCCTTGCAGGCGACCGCCTCGACTTTGCGGCGCTGACACAGATCACGTTTGAAAAACCGGATATGGATCCCTTCCTCGGCCTTCCGATGGCAATGCAGGCGTCCCGGACGGGCGGCTCCATGCCGACGGTCTTCAATGCGGCAAATGAACGCGCCGTTGCACTGTTCCTCGCGAAGAAGATCCGTTTCCTCGAGATTTACGACGTGATCGCCGGTGCAATGGAAGCACACAAAACGATTGCCGATCCGACGCTGGAGCAGATTCTCGCGGCGGAGCAGGAGACGTATGAATGGATTGCGAACAGATATAAGATGGGAGAATAAGACAGCATGATTGTAAAAATCCTGATAGCCGTACTCATTTTCGGAATCACCGTCATTATCCATGAGCTGGGGCATTTTCTTTTGGCGAAAGCGAATGGTATTACCGTGACGGAATTTTCGATCGGCTTTGGCCCGACGGTGGTAAAGACAGAAAAAGGAGGAACGGTCTATTCCTTAAAACTTCTGCCTTTCGGCGGTGCGTGCCAGATGCTCGGCGAGGACGGTGAAGAGGAGGGGGAAGGAACCTTTAACAGCAAATCCGTGTGGGCAAGAATTTCCGTCGTTGCGGCGGGACCGGTGTTCAACATGATTCTGGCATTTTTCTGCGCAATCTTTGTGATCAGTTACGCGGGAAGTTCCCCGGCGCGCGTCACAGAAGTGGCAGACGGTTCGCCGGAGGCAGAGGCAGGCCTGGAAGCGGGAGATATCATCACTTCCTATGAAGGAAGACATATTTCCATCGGAAAAGAGCTGAACTCTGTGATGACGGTACGGGGTGTGCCGACGGATGAGATTACGCTGGAGGTTAAAAAGGCCGACGGGGAAAAGAAAACGATCACATATGAACCGACGGTGACAACGCGGTATATGATGGGCTTTAACTACGATGACTGTGACCGCGGCATGGAATTCACGTATGTGCAGCAGAATATGCCGCTTGCCGCTGCGGGTGTTGTCGCGGGCGACCTGCTCGTATCGATCAACGGAGCGCCGATCACCTGTGTGGCAGATTTTACTGCTTACCAGACAGAGCATCCTTTCGATGGAAGCGCTGTGACGCTGGAGTATGAGCACAGCGGAAAGACGAAAGAGATTACGGTGACACCGGTTGAAAATACGTATGCGAATGTACAGTTTTCGTATCAGCTCCGGGAGAAACAGTCCCCGATCGGCGTGCTGAAATACAGCGTGCTGGAGATCAAATACTGGGTGCGCACCGTCATTGACAGCGTCAGTATGCTGATCACCGGACAGTATTCTGTGAACGATCTTTCCGGCCCGGTCGGCGTGGTGGATGCGATCGGAACCGCCTATGATGATGTAAAATCGCAGGGCGTTCTGGTTACGGTGATGACGATGCTGAACATGGTGATTCTGCTGTCATCAAACCTTGGCGTCATGAACCTGCTGCCGCTCCCGGCACTCGACGGCGGACGGCTTGTCTTTCTGATCATAGAAGCCATCCGCAGAAAACCAATCCGGCGAGACCTGGAGGGTATGGTTCACTTCGCGGGCCTGGTGCTTCTGATGGCGTTGATGGTCTACGTCATGATCCACGACGTCCAGCGGATCCTGTAAATCGAAAAATGAAAAGCAACAAAGCCTCATATTCTGCATACCATAAAAGGAGTGCAGGATATGGGGCTTTTTTATGAAAAATTTGCGTATGCAGCAGGAAATGACTGACCGCGGGCGGCTGGAAATCCGGGTAAATACAAGAATCCAGGCGCGGCCTGTTTCCGGGGCGCGGGTGACGGTTTCGTATACGGGAGATCCGCAGAATGTGATCGAGGAGCTGATTACCGACGGGGACGGCAGAACGGAGACGCTGGATCTGGCGACGCCGCCGCTCGAGTACAGTCTGGAACCGAATGTGAATCAGCCGTATTCCGAATATACGGTGAAAGTGGAGGCGGAAGGGTATGAACTGGTTGAAGTGACGGGCTCCGAGCTTCTTTCAGGAGAACAGTCCGTCCAGCAGGTGGACCTCAAACTGGCAGAGGGCGCAGCGTTTGCGGATGTGACGATCCCGGACCATACGTTGTTCGGCGAATATCCGGCGAAAATTCCGGAAAGTGAGATCAAGCCGACGAGGGAGAGCGGTGAGATTGTGCTGTCCCGTGTCGTGATCCCGGAGTATATCATCGTCCACGACGGAGCGCCGACCGACAGCACGGCACGCGACTATTATGTGCGGTACCGCGACTACATCAAAAACGTGGCGTGCTCGGAAATCTATGCAACATGGCCGGATGCGGCGATCCGGGCGAATATCCTCGCAATCATGTCATTTACGCTGAACCGTGTCTATACAGAATGGTACCGCAACAAGGGATACGATTTTACGATCACTTCGTCGACGGCCTACGATCACAAATGGATTTACGGCAGGAAAATTTTTTACAGCAATTCCCCTCTGGGCGATGGTGAGGAATATTTTCGACAGCATTTCCCTTGTGGTCGATGAGATTTTTGCTGATTACCTGTCGCGCCCGAATGTGAAACAGCCGATTCTGACGCAGTACTGTGACGGAAACCGTGTGAGCTGCCCGAACTGGATGAGCCAGTGGGGGTCCAAAAACCTGGCGGACCAAGGGTATTCAACGATTCAGATTCTCCGCAATTATTATGGAGACAATATGTATATCAACACGGCGGAGGAGATTTCCGGCATCCCGTCCTCCTGGCCGGGGTATGACCTCACCATCGGCTCGTCCGGGAACAAGGTACTGCAGATGCAGGAGCAGCTGAACGTGATTGCGGAGGTGTATTCATCGATTCCGACGGTCTATGAAAATGGCTATTTCGATGAAGAGACGCAGGACGCCGTCGAAGCGTTCCAGCGGCTGTTCGGCCTGCCGGTTTCCGGCATTGTGGATTATCCGACATGGTACAAAATTCAGTCGATTTATGTGGCTGTGACGAGGATTGCGGAGCTGCAGTAGGTATACAAAAGTCTTTATAAGGGGCGTGTTTTCTGCGAAAAAACGCGGAAAATGCGCCCTTTCTGCGGCTTTTGAAACGGATCAGAAAAATTTTAAAACTGTCAAGAAAAAATACTTGACACCCTGCGCCTTTTCGTGTATGATAACCAAGGTGATCGCAATGGAAAAAATATTGGAACAGACATTACTGTATGATTTTTACGGCGAACTTCTGACTGAACATCAGCGTCAGGTATATGAGGACGTGGTGCTCAACGATTTTTCCCTGAGCGAGGTTGCGGCAGCGCGGGGCATTTCCCGCCAGGGAGTTCACGATCTGGTCAGACGCTGCAACAAGACACTGGAAGAGTATGAAGAAAAGCTTCATCTGGTACAACGCTTTGTGCAGATCCGGGAGAATGTAAACGAGATCCGAAAGCTGACAGATCCTTCTGGTGATACCCTGAAAGAAGATGTGATGCAGCGGATTGCAGCAATTGCATCGGATATATTAGAGGAGCTTTGAGCATGGCATTTGAAAGTTTAACCGAGAAACTCCAGAATGTTTTCAAAAATCTCAGAAGCAAGGGCCGCCTGACCGAGGCGGATGTAAAGACTGCGCTGAAGGAAGTAAAAATGGCACTTCTCGAGGCGGATGTCAGCTTCAAAGTAGTAAAACAGTTTATCAAATCCGTACAGGAGCAGGCAGTCGGACAGGACGTCATGAACGGACTGAATCCGGGTCAGATGGTCATTAAAATCGTAAATGACGAGCTGGTCAAGCTGATGGGTTCCGAGACAACGGAAATCGCACTGCGCCCGGCGAGTGAAGTTACCATTATTATGATGGCAGGTCTTCAGGGAGCCGGTAAAACAACCACAACCGCAAAAATTGCAGGAAAGTTAAAAGCCAAGGGAAGAAAACCTCTCCTTGCCGCCTGTGACGTCTATCGCCCGGCAGCGATCAAACAGCTGCAGGTCAACGGAGAAAAGCAGGGTGTGGAAGTGTTCGCTATGGGAGATAAAAACCGTCCGGTGGATATCGCAAAGGCAGCGCTGGTGCATGCAAAGACAAACGGCTTTAACGTATTGATTCTGGATACGGCAGGCCGTCTGCACATCGACGAAGAGATGATGCAGGAATTACAGGATATCAAAGCGGCTGTTCCTGTGGATCAGACCCTTTTGGTAGTAGATGCTATGACCGGACAGGACGCAGTCAATGTGGCCGAGATGTTCAGCAATAAAGTCGGCATCGACGGTGTAGTACTTACAAAATTAGATGGTGACACCAGAGGCGGTGCGGCACTTTCAATCCGTGCAGTTTCCGGCAAACCAATTCTCTATGTCGGCATGGGCGAAAAGCTTTCGGATCTGGAGCAGTTTTATCCGGACCGCATGGCGTCCCGAATCCTTGGCATGGGCCATGTGTTGTCGCTGATTGAAAAAGCGGAAGAGCAGATTGATGAACAAAAAGCCGCCGAGATGGCAAAGAAGATTAAAAAAGCTGAATTTGATTTTGACGATTTCCTTGAATATATGGGACAGATTCGTAATATGGGCGGTATAGGTTCCATATTAAATATGCTGCCTGGCATGGGACTTGGCGGTAAAATGAGTGCACTTGATGAAATCCGGGAAACTTATGGTTTTCCGACAAATGCGATTGTAACAATGGAAGAGGTTGTAGAACATCTTTACAATAAGGAGTGTCAGGGCAAAATTGTCATCAATGATGGGATAAAAAAAGCAATTGATGCATACTATGAACAGTATGGTGCAAAACATTAAGGATGGTTCTTGTGACGGTTGAGAAAAAGAAGTTAGCCAGACGAGGAATAAAAGTTATATTTTATCTTTATATCATAGTTATATTTTATTTTGTATTATTGAGTGAACGATACAGGATATGATACCTCCCATGTGAACTTAATTTTATTCAAAGAAATCAACAGGTTCTGGACATACAGATATCTTTTGTCCACCGAAGCAGTGGTCACAAATCTGTTTGGAAATATTTTTGCATTCAGTCCATTTGGTTTTATGATCCCGATCGTGATCAATAAGAAAAAGGCATTTTTTCGTGCAGTGTTTGCAACTTCCTTTTTTAGTTTAGTGATCGAGACAAGTCAATTGATCATGAAAGTAGGGGTATTTGATGTAGATGATCTTCTGATGAATACGGTTGGTGGATTGATCGGGTATATGATATACAGGGTCGTAGTAGCAGTATATGATTTATATAACAGAAAGAGGGCGGCAAAATGAAGAGAAACAAAAGAAAAACATTTGCATATCGTCCATCTGACAAAATTATTTCACGGGAATCAATTGTTTCTGTGATTTTAGGAGCAGCAGGGATCATTGGATATTACCTGCTGCTTTTCGGTTCCATAAAGACAGGAGGAACAAGTAGTCCATTAAGTGGAGCTGGAGGATGGATCTTGCTGGTAGTATCAGCTATAGGATTATATTTTGGAATACAAAGTATGAAAGATACCGCAGCAGTGATGAAATGGAAGATCATTGGATGTACTTGCAACGGAATTGTGCTGGCAGTATCTGTGATCATTTTTATGATTGGAATAATTGCAATGATCTAAGTAAAGAAAGGAAGAGATGACTTGAATACAATGTTATCAGAAAGACATGAATTAAATAAGATCGCACTGTTAGAATTAAAGAAAGATGTAGAAGAAACAAGAGAATTTTCTTCATATTTTTCTAAAATGGCAGATCTTTTATTATATGTAAATGAGATTTACGATACCAAAGAGAGGACATTAGAACAGTTAAAACAGTGGAATAGAATATGGTATGAAGAGATCAGCCAGGAACAATATGCACATAGTTTTGGGAATCCAGAATTTTGTACAGAAAAGTTTGGAAAAGAGTATGGTCAGATCTTCGCATTTTTATATGCAGAGATGCGCAGTGGATTTATCTATGCGATCGAAGGAAGACTGTTTGACCTTGTGATCAACAATGAATTGTTCTTGGAAATCAGCAATTTATTTTTGTCAGGAGAAGAACATCCGCAGAAGATCAAGCATATTGTTTTTGATCATATGAGAGATTACAGCGAGGATGTTTTTGAGTACAGAATTAGAGAACAGTTAGACCCAGAACTTGATTTTGCAACAAAGATCGTGATGGAATCTGATCTCAGTGATCCAGATATTTTGTATCAATATGGAGAATATATTTCCGAAAATGAAATTGATACTTTAAAGTTTTTAAATAAATTGCCACAAGAAGAGATCACAGCAATGGCCAAAACATATGTTGATGGATTTCATGAAGGATTTATCATCAATAACATTGATATGAGTCCAAAACGAAGTGTTAATATCCGTTATACGATCGGATTTGAACCAGTTGTCAGAGAGGCAGTTCGTTTATTTTCAGAAATTGGGCTTGCACCGATCATCTATAGAAGTGGCGTATCTGTTTTAACACAAGGACTTCATAAGATTGGTTATGTTTCATCTTCTCCAAACCCACAGTATGAATATGACCACAGATATGATCAGGCGATATTCTTTGATAATCGTTTTATGAAACACAAATTAGAATGTTATCATAATGCATATGAACATTATAAAGATGAAGCGTATGTGTTTGCTGGACCAGCTTGCATGGAAACATTTGGGGAAATACCTTTTTTACCAGAGAATAAAGAAGAGAATTTAAAATTAAGTAAGAAGCAGCAGGAACTTTCTGTGGAATTTCAGATGAAAGCCTCAGAGATCATGAATCAATATATCAAACCAGAGCAGAGGAGCTTTACGATTATTTCATATCCAATTCCTGAGATCGGGGATAATTTTGAAGAGATTTTTAAAGAAGTCGTGAAAGTTAATACATTGGATAAAGACAAATACAGACAGATTCAGCAGCATTTGATCGATGCCCTGAATCAGGCAGTGGAAGTTCATATCAAAGGAAAAGGAAAGAATAAGACCGACCTATACGTAGCGATGCATGAGATGGATGACCCATCCAAAGAAACGAATTTTGAAAACTGCCTTGCAGATGTCAATATTCCAGTTGGAGAAGTGTTTACCTCACCAAAATTAACAGGGACCAATGGAGTACTGCATGTTGGAGAAGTCTATTTAAATGATCTGAAATTCATTGATCTTGAAATTACTTTTAAGGATGGAATGATTTCTGAATATACATGCAAAAACTTTAAAACAGAGGAAGAAAATAAGACATTTATCAAAGAGAATCTCTTATATAACAGAGATACGCTCCCAATGGGCGAGTTTGCGATCGGAACAAATACAACAGCATATGTGATGGCGAAGACATATGATATCTTATATCAGCTTCCGATCCTGATCGTTGAGAAGATGGGACCTCATTTTGCAGTGGGAGATACTTGCTACAGTCATTGTGAAGAAACTGAAGTTCACA
>OGQI01002807.1_pt1 | contig 10164 bp, 5 predicted proteins | sample 1553171 | NCBI WGS metagenome assembly OGQI01 (sample SAMEA2579988, study PRJEB22360) | human gut metagenome | biome: human gut; feature: human-associated habitat; material: faeces | place: Denmark | collected 2008/2010
GGTATCCGGGTTGAACCAGTTAGTCACCCAGCTGGTAGGTTGCCACAACATCCAGACTGCAAACCACAGGATTGTTTCTTTCAATAATCCTTCCCAAGTGAGATTATGAAGCAGATAATGTGAAAGTTGCGTGACCGAGAAAACATAAATCAGGTCAAACAGCAGTTCGGAATAAGAGACAGTAGCAGTTTCCGTTTCTCTCTTCCGAAGCAATGGATGGGGGGAGTAAAACATACGAGGTTCCTTTTATATATATAAAAGAAACCCCGCAGAAGTCTATTTTGTTCAGAGAAAGTCTTACATTCTGGAAGGAACTTCGATACCCAGCAAATTCATTCCCAAGCGAACAACTTTAGCTACATTAGCAGACAGAGCGATACGGAATACTTTCACTGCCTCATTCTCTTCGCGCAGAATACTATAGTCATGATAGAACTGATTGTATTCTTTCACCAAGTCATAAGTATAATTAGCAATAATAGACGGGCTGTAATCTTCACCGGCTTGTTTTACAACAGCAGCAAAGTCGGCAACCATCTGAATCAGCCCTTCTTCCTTTTCACTCAATTCAATACCAGCCGGAATCTGTTCAGGAATTACGATACCTGATTCGGCAGCTTTCCGAAGTACAGACTGGATACGTGCATAAGTATATTGAATAAACGGACCTGTATTACCATTGAAGTCGATAGATTCTTTCGGATTGAATGTCATATTCTTACGGGCATCGACTTTCAGAATGAAATATTTCAATGCTCCCAGACCCACAATACGGGCAATATCATCAGCTTCTTCCTGTGTCAAACCATCCAGTTTGCCTAGTTCTTGTGAAGTTTCTTTAGCAGTGGCAATCATTTCCTCCATCAAGTCGTCAGCATCAACTACCGTACCCTCACGGGATTTCATCTTACCTTCCGGCAGTTCCACCATTCCGTAAGAGAAGTGTACCAGACTCTTACCCCATTCGAAACCAAGTTTATCGAGCAAGATAGAAAGCACCTGGAAGTGATAGTTCTGTTCGTTACCTACTACATAAATCATCTTATTAATCGGGTAATCGGCAAAACGAAGTTTAGCCGTACCGATATCCTGAGTCATGTAGACAGAAGTACCGTCACCACGGAGAAGGAGCTTATGATCCAGTCCTTCGGCAGTCAGGTCGGCCCATACGGAACCGTCTTCTTTCTTGTAGAAGAAACCTTTTTCCAGACCTTCCATTACCTTTTCTTTTCCTTCGAGGTAAGTATTGGATTCGTAATAGATCTTGTCGAAGCTGACACCCATCTTCTTGTAGGTTTCGTCGAATCCTGCATATACCCAGTTGTTCATCATTTCCCACAATCCGCGTACTTCCGGATCACCGGCTTCCCACTTCACCAACATTTCGCGGGCTTCCTGCATCAATGGAGATTCAGCTTCAGCCTTTGCTTTCGCTTCATCGTCATTCATTCCCTGCGCTGTAAATTTAGCCATCAGCTCCTTTACTTCCGCTTTATAATGCTTATCGAAAGATACATAATAATCACCTACCAGGTGGTCACCCTTCTTACCCGAAGTTTCAGGAGTTTCACCGTTTCCGTATTTCTTCCATGCCAGCATGGACTTACAGATGTGGATACCACGGTCGTTTACAATATTTGTTTTGACTACCTTATTGCCGTTTGCCGCTACAATGTTAGCCAATGCGTTGCCTAAAAGGTTATTACGCACGTGTCCCAAGTGAAGCGGTTTATTTGTATTCGGAGAAGAATATTCAATCATCACCAATGGAGAAGCGTCAGTGACCTGCACTAAGCCGTACTGTTCATCTGCCTGAATCTCGTTCAGCAACTCAATCCATGTAGCCGATGCAATAGTCAGGTTCAAGAACCCTTTTATCACATTAAACGCTGCTACAGCCGGATCGTTTGCCTTCAGATATTCACCGATTTCCTGTGCCGTTTGCTCCGGTCCTTTTTTTGACATCTTCAGGAAAGGAAATACCACCAACGTCAAATGTCCTTCAAATTCTTTCTTCGTTTTTTGCAACTGCACCATCTTTTCAGGGACTTCCTGACCGTAAAGTGCTTTGAGTCCGCTGATAACGGACGCTACAAGTTTATCTTCTATCTTCATAATCAAGTTATTTCTTGCGCGCAAAGATACAAAAAAAGGAGACGCATCGCGTCTCCTCTCCTAATTTCTTTCAACTATCTATCTTATTCAACAGCTGCAGATAATTCAGCACCAGCTTTAAATTTAGCTACTTTCTTAGCAGGAATAGTAATAGTTGCCTTTGTAGAAGGGTTAATACCAGTTCTTTCAGCTCTTTCGCTTACTGAGAAAGTACCAAAACCTACGAGAGATACTTTGTCACCAGCTTTCATAGCATTAGTAACTGAAGTGATGAAAGCATCAAGTGCTTTTTTTGCATCGGCTTTGCTCATTTGAGCTTCAGCAGCCATTGCGCTAATAAGATCAGACTTATTCATAATACGTAAAATGATTAATTAATATATATGTTACACAAAAGATTATCCCACAATGGATTGATTCCACAAATATAGCCGAACAAAACAACATATCAAATAAAAACATAAAAAAAACGCAGCAAATTATTGAAAAAGAGCTAATAGGAAGCGTTTTTCATGCTTTAAAACAGAATTTATTCGTACTTTTGCGTTCATTACTTAAATATTCAGAATATAAAATTATGCCAACTGTAACTAAAAACCTGATAATTATCAATGTACTAGTATTTTTCGGGACAATCGTAGCCCAACGTTACGGCCTGGATTTAACGAATTATCTGGGATTACATTTTTTCCTTGCAAGTGACTTTAATCCGGCACAGCTTATCACTTATATGTTTATGCACGGCGGATTCAGCCACATTTTCTTTAATATGTTTGCCGTTTTTATGTTCGGACCGATTCTCGAACAAACCTGGGGACCCAAACGTTTCCTCTTTTACTATATTCTCTGCGGTATCGGTGCGGGACTTATCCAGGAAGGAGTGCAGTATATTCAATATGTAACGGAGCTTAGCCAACATACGCACATTAACCTAATAGGCTATGGCGTTGTCCCCATAGAAGAGTATCTGAACATGATGACCACCGTAGGTGCTTCGGGAGCCGTTTACGCCATATTGCTGGCATTCGGTATGTTATTTCCCAATAACCGGTTGTTTATCTTCCCGCTGCCATTTCCTATCAAAGCGAAGTTCTTCGTTATAGGATACGCCGCGATTGAATTATGGTCAGGACTTGCCAATAGCGCCGGAGACAATGTCGCTCACTTTGCTCACCTGGGAGGAATGTTATTTGGATTGATCCTGATTTTGTATTGGAGAAAAAAAAGCAATAACAATGGGACATATTATAGCTGATTTAAAGGAGACATTCAGAAGAGGAAATATTTTCATCCAACTGATTTATATCAACGTAGGCATCTTTGTGATTGGCACGTTGATTAACGTTTTCTTGCGACTGTTTGAAGTAAGTACCCCCGATATATTCGGTATATTTGCCCTGCCGGCATCCTTTATCGGATTTATTCATCAGCCGTGGTCGTTATTTACTTATATGTTTATGCATGCCGGTATCCTGCATATTTTATTCAATATGCTCTGGCTGTATTGGTTCGGAAGTTTGTTTCTCTACTTTTTCTCGGCCAAACATTTAAGAGGACTATATGTATTAGGAGGTATCTGTGGAGGTTTACTGTATATGGTTGCCTACAATGTATTTCCTTTATTCAGTTCGCAAGTGGCGGGTGCAACATTGGTAGGAGCATCAGCTTCCGTATTAGCCATCGTAGCTGCTACGGCTTATCGTGAACCAGATTACAGGGTGCAACTTTTTCTTTTCGGTGCTATCCGTCTCAAATATCTGGCACTGGTTGTTATCGGAATCGATGTATTATCCATCACCTCAAGTAATGCCGGAGGACATATCGCCCACCTGGGCGGTGCTCTTGCAGGACTTTGGTTTGCCGCCAGCCTAAGTAAAGGAACTGATTTGACTTCCTGGATCAACTGGATTCTGGATGGTTTCACTTCCTTGTTTCAAAAGAAAACATGGAAACGGAAACCGAAAATGAAGGTACACTATGGAAACAGTGCCACCGGTCGCGAGAAGGATTATGATTACAATGCCCACAAAAAAGCACAGTCTGATGAAGTGGACCGTATTTTGGAAAAACTAAAGAAATCCGGTTACGACAGTCTGACAACTGAAGAAAAGAAAAGCTTGTTCGACGCAAGCAAAAGATAAAAGAATGGAACATATTGGCAAATTTGTCGCATATCTGATACTTGCTGTCAACGCTCTCTTCGTGGGAACGTTGATATTAAGCGCTTATAGCCCTTACCTTAACCCGAAAATAAACCCACTTGCTTCCAGCTTGGGACTTGCATTTCCGATATTCCTGACGATTAATCTGATTTTTATCGGCTTCTGGGCATTTGTCAATTACCGCTATGCGCTCTTGCCTGCCATCGGTTTTCTAATTTGTATTCCGCAGATACGGACTTATATTCCTTTTAACTCCACCACAAAAAACATACCGGAAGGAAGCATCAAAATCCTATCCTACAACGTAATGAGTTTCAACAATTTGGAGAAGAAAGATGGAAAAAACCCGGTATTGTCTTATCTTGTAGATAGTAACGCCGATATTATCTGTCTGCAAGAATATAACACCGCTACCAACAAGAAATACCTGACGGAACAGGACATTAAAAAAGCATTGAAAGCCTATCCTTACCAATCCGTCCACCAACAAGGGAAAGGAGACGTGCAACTTGCCTGTTTCTCTAAGTTCCCCATACTCTCGATACATCCCATCGAATATGAAAGTAATTATAACGGCTCCATGAAATATGTACTGAATGTGAATAACGACACTCTTACATTAATCAACAACCACCTGGAATCCAACAAGCTCACCAAAGAAGACAGAGGGATGTATGAGGATATGATTAAAGACCCGAATGCCAAGAAAGTAAAAACCGGACTTAGGCAATTAATAAGAAAACTGGCGGAAGCATCGGCTATCCGGGCTACACAAGCAGATTCTGTGGCTAAAACCATTGCAGAAAGTAAATATCCGACAACCATAGTATGCGGCGATTTCAACGACGGTTCTATCTCGTATACACATCGCATCCTGACTCAAAAACTAGATGATGCATTCACACAGTCCGGTAAAGGATTAGGTATTTCCTACAATCAGAACAAGTTCTATTTCCGCATAGACAATATCTTGATCAGCCCCAACCTGAAAGCCTACAATTGCACGGTAGACCGGTCTATCAAGGCATCAGACCATTACCCGATCTGGTGCTATATCAGTAAACGATAAGAACTGAAAACTCTAATAAAAAACACTTATGATGATTAAAAAGACACTAACCATTTTAGCAGTAAGTTGTATGATGTACTCCTGTGCTACGAAAACAGAAAGCAATCCTTTCTTTACAGAGTTTCAAACCGAGTATGGTGTTCCTTCTTTCGACAAGATTAAATTAGAGCACTATGAACCTGCCTTTCTAAAAGGTATAGAAGAACAGAATCAAAATATCGAAGCCATCATCGAAAGCCCGGAAATTCCGACATTCGAAAATACGATTGTGGCTTTGGATAACAGCGCACCCATCTTAGACCGGGTAAGCATCATTTTCTTCAATATGACAGATGCGGAAACTACTGATTCGCTGACCGCACTTTCCATCAAACTGGCACCGGTTCTTTCGGAACATAATGACAATATCTCCCTGAATGGGAAACTATTCAAACGGGTGAACGATGTCTACCAAAAGAAAGATTCATTGAACCTGACGTCGGAACAAGAACGTCTGCTGGACAAGACTTATAAAAGATTTATCCGTTCCGGAGCGAACCTTGGCGAAAAGGACCAAACTCGCCTCCGCGAAATCAACAAGGAGCTTTCTACACTTGGCATCACTTTCAGCAACAATGTGCTGAATGAGAATAATGCCTTCCAACTTTTCGTTGACAAGGAAGAAGATCTGGCAGGATTGCCTGAATGGTTCCGCCAAAGTGCGGCCGAAGAAGCGAAAGCAGCCGGACAACCGGGAAAATGGTTGTTCACCCTGCACAATGCCAGCCGTCTGCCTTTCCTGCAATATTCTGAAAATCGCCCGCTCCGGGAGCAAATATACAAAGCTTATATCAACCGCGGCAACAACAACGACGGAAACGATAACAAGGAAAACATCCGCAAGATCGTTTCTCTCCGCCTGGAAAAAGCGAACTTATTAGGTTTCGACTGTTATGCAAACTTCGTCCTGGATGAAACCATGGCAAAGAACGCCAACAACGTAATGAGCCTTTTAAATAACCTCTGGAGCTACGCACTGCCAAAAGCAAAAGCAGAAGCTACCGAACTTCAGAAATTAATGGATAAGGAAGGAAAAGGAGAAAAACTAGAAGCATGGGACTGGTGGTATTATACCGAAAAACTACGGAAAGAAAAATACAACCTGTCTGAAGAGGATACAAAAACTTACTTCAAACTGGAGAATGTACGCGATGGCGCTTTCGCCGTAGCCAACAAATTATATGGCATCACCCTAAGCAAACTGGAAGGCATACCAACTTATCACCCTGATGTAGAAGTCTTTGAAGTGAAAGACGCAGACGGTTCCCAGCTCGGTATCTTCTATGTAGACTATTTCCCACGTCCCGGGAAAAGCGGTGGTGCATGGATGAGCAACTATCGTGAGCAACACGGAACAACCCGTCCGTTGGTATGCAACGTTTGCAGCTTTACCAAGCCGGTAGGCGACACCCCCTCTTTATTGACCATGGATGAAGTGGAAACCCTGTTTCACGAATTTGGTCACGCTCTGCACGGACTGCTGACAAAATGTGAATACAAAGGAACATCGGGAACCAACGTGGTACGTGACTTTGTAGAACTTCCTTCTCAAATCAACGAACATTGGGCGACTGAACCCGAAGTGCTGAAAATGTATGCCAAACATTATCAGACAGGAGAAGTGATACCCGACGAAATCATCGAGAAGATACTGCAACAGAAAACTTTCAACCAGGGCTTCATGACCACCGAATTACTGGCTGCCGCCATCCTCGACATGAACCTGCACACGATGACAGATGTAAAGAATTTGGACATGCTTGCATTCGAAAAAGAAGCGATGAACAAGCTTAACTTGATTCCCGAAATAGCACCGCGTTATCGCGTGACTTACTTCAATCATATCATTGGCGGATACGCAGCCGGATACTATAGTTACCTATGGGCCAACGTATTGGACAATGATGCTTTCGAAGCTTTCAAAGAACATGGTATTTTTGATAAAAACACCGCCGACCTGTTCCGCCATAACGTATTGGAGAAGGGAGACAGCGAAGACCCGATGGTGCTTTATAAGAATTTCCGTGGAGCGGAACCAAGCCTGGAACCACTACTGAAAAACAGAGGAATGAAATAATTCAGCAAAAAAGCCCTTAAACATCAAATATTTGAGGGCTTATTACACATGAATGTGAAAAAAAAACTATATTTGCAGCCTTGTATGCGGCAAAAAGAACTTGTGTACGACAGAATTTAACTGAAAATTAAATTAAAAAAGTAATCATCATAAATTAAAAGTAAAATGCAAAACAAAGGATTTGTAAAGGTTTTTGCGGTATTACTCACACTGGTATGTGTGTTCTATCTCTCCTTCTCCTTCGTAACACGCCATTATACCAACAAGGCGAAAGAAATTGCGAACGGCGACCCGAAAGTGGAACAAGACTACCTCGACTCTCTCTCCAATGAGAAAGTGTGGTTGGGTAACTGGACGCTGAAACAATGTCGTGAGATGGAGATTAGTTTAGGTTTGGACCTAAAAGGTGGTATGAACGTTATCCTTGAAGTTTCTGTACCTGATGTTATCAAAGCACTGGCTGACAACAAGCCGGATGAAGCTTTCAACAATGCATTGGCAGAAGCTGCAAAACAGGCTGTAAACAGTCAGGATGATATCATCACGCTATTTGTCAGAGAATACCACAAAGCTGCTCCTAACGCAAAACTTTCCGAACTCTTCGCAACACAACAGTTGAAAGACAAAGTTAACCAGAAATCATCGGATGCAGAAGTTGAAAAAGTATTGAGAGCAGAAGTAAAAGCTGCTGTTGAAAACTCATATAACGTACTTCGTACACGTATCGACCGTTTCGGTGTTGTTCAGCCGAATATCCAGAGCCTGGAAGACAAAATGGGTCGTATCATGGTGGAATTGCCGGGTATCAAAGAGCCGGAACGTGTGAGAAAACTTCTCCAAGGTTCTGCTAACCTGGAATTCTGGGAAACTTATACAGCTAAAGAAGTTCTTCCTGCTATGCAATCTGCTGATGCTAAATTGCGCGCTGTATTAGCGCAGGAGACAGGTGCAGACTCTACCGCTGTAGATTCCACCAAAGAAGCTCCGCTTGCAGAAGCTACTCCGGCCAAGAAAAGCGTAAGTGCTGCCGACAGTCTTGCTGCTGCCCTGAAAGGAGATGCTACAACTACTGAAGATAATTCAACAGCTAACCTGGCAGAAATTAAAAAGCAATACCCTCTGTTGGCTATCCTGCAGTTGAACTCTAGCGGACAAGGTCCTGTGATCGGTTACGCTAACTACAAAGACACTGCTGATATCAACAAATATCTGGCTATGCCGGAAGTTAAAGCAGAACTCCCGAAAGACCTTCGTTTGAAATGGGGTGTTTCTCCTTCTGAATTTGACAAGAAAGGACAGACGTTCGAATTATATGCTATCAAGTCTACCGAACGCAACGGTAAAGCTCCGTTGGAAGGTGATGTAGTAACAGACGCGAAAGATGAATTCGACCAATACAGCAAACCGGCTGTCAGCATGACAATGAACTCTGACGGTGCACGTCGTTGGGCACAGCTGACCAAACAGAACATCGGTCGTTCTATCGCTATCGTTCTTGACAACTATGTATATTCTGCACCAAACGTAAACTCTGAAATCACAGGTGGACGTTCACAGATTACAGGTCATTTCACTCCTGAACAGGCAAAGGACTTAGCAAACGTATTGAAATCAGGTAAGATGCCGGCTCCGGCTCACATCGTACAGGAAGATATCGTTGGTCCGTCATTGGGTCAGGAATCTATCAATGCAGGTGTATTCTCATTCGTAGTGGCTCTGATTCTGTTGATGATCTATATGTGTATGATGTACGGCTTCATACCGGGTATGATTGCCAATGGTGCATTGTTCCTGAACTTCTTCTTCGTATTAGGTGTCCTCTCCTCCTTCCAGGCAGCATTGACAATGTCCGGTATTGCCGGTATGGTGTTGTCACTAGGTATGGCAGTGGATGCGAACGTACTTATCTACGAACGTACTAAAGAAGAATTACGTAGCGGCAAAGGAGTGAAAAAAGCATTAGCTGATGGTTACTCCAATGCTTTCTCGGCAATCTTCGACTCCAACTTAACATCTATTATTACCGGTATTATTCTGTTTAATTTCGGTACTGGTCCTATTCGTGGTTTTGCCACTACATTGATTATCGGTATTCTCTGCTCGTTCTTTACAGCAGTATTCATGACTCGTTTAGTTTACGAACATTACATGAATAAAGATAAACTGCTGAACTTGACATTTACTTCCGGAATTTCTAAAAACCTGTTGGTAAATACTCATTTCGACTTCATGAAAGGTAACAAACGTTCCTTCATGATTACAGGTATTATTATTTTGGTATGTATAGCATCATTCGCTATTCGTGGCTTGAGCCAAAGTATCGATTTTACAGGTGGACGTAATTATAAGGTACAGTTCGAACAAGCTATCGAGCCCGAACAAGTACGTGAGTTGATCGCAAGTAAATTCGGTGATGCAAATGTAAGTGTTATCGCTATTGGTACAGACAAAAAAACCGTTCGTATCAGTACTAATTACCGCATCGAAGAAGAAGGTAACAATGTGGATTCTGAAATTGAAGCATACTTATATGAAACATTAAAGCCGTTGTTAACTCAAAACATTTCATTGGCTACTTTCATTGACTGTGACAACCACACAGGTGGCAGTATCATCAGTTCACAGAAAGTAGGTCCAAGTATTGCAGATGATATCAAGACATCGGCCGTCTGGTCGGTAGTTTTAGCATTGATTGCTATCGG
>OGQI01002811.1_pt1 | contig 10149 bp, 9 predicted proteins | sample 1553171 | NCBI WGS metagenome assembly OGQI01 (sample SAMEA2579988, study PRJEB22360) | human gut metagenome | biome: human gut; feature: human-associated habitat; material: faeces | place: Denmark | collected 2008/2010
AACCACTATATCTTTGATTCCTGCGCGCTGAAATGTCACCACAATCTGTACCGCAACATTCAAATCATCTATCTCTTCCATCGGATTTTGTTTTTTTCCATGACCGCCATATCCAGATGCAACAATCACTGCACCAACACTATTCATCGTCTTTCCTCCTAATTACTGCTTTTTTATCGCTACTTCACAGTCACCTGTAAAATGTAATCCAGTTTGTCCTATTTTTATTATACACAAGAGTCGATATTTGGAAAAGCACCAATTTCTTCATTTCATCATAAACTATATTAAATTGTTTCTGTCTGAAATATATACAGAAACAGAATATGTTCTGTGAGGTATACTTTTGAAATCTTTCCCTGCCCCGCTCACTTCTTCGGAAGAAAAGTATTATTTTCAAAAATACACTGAGGGAGACCTGCAGGCAAAACATATTTTAATTGAACACAACCTTCGGCTCGTTGCACATGTCATAAAAAAATATCAATCTTCGGATGACGATATAGAAGATTTAATTTCAATCGGTACAATCGGATTGATCAAATCTGTTATGACATTCAATAGCGAAAAAGGAAACCGACTTGCAGCATATGCTTCAAAATGTATTGATAATGAAATTCTGATGTATCTGCGTTCAAAAAAGAAAACAAATAAAGAGGTTTCTCTTTATGAGCCGCTCGGGATTGATAAAGAAGGAAATGAAATTCAATTATATGATATCATTGAAACGAATGAGGACGATGCTTCTGATCGCATTGTCCTAAAACAAAATATACAAAAATTATATGAGGAGTTAGAATCTCTTCTAACTCCTCGTGAACGTCTTGTATTAAAAATGCGCTATGGACTTTACAACGGAGAAGAATATACTCAGCGTGAAGTCGCACGACAACTTGGTATTTCAAGATCTTATGTTTCAAGAATTGAAAAAAGCGCCATACAAAAATTACGTTCTTCTTTCTTTACTTCGCAAACTGTAAAATAATATTTTTAATAATTGCAGCTGCTTTATCCATACCTTCTGCTGTAATGTGTTCAAAAGCACCATGGAAACCATATCCGCCTGTTCCAAGATTTGGACATGGAAGACCTACAAAGCTGAGACGTGCACCATCTGTACCACCTCGGATTGGTGCAATATCAGCTTTTACTTCAGCCATCTCACATGCTTTTTTAGCATACTCAATCAATTCCATACATGGTTCTATTTTTTCACGCATATTACGATAAGAATCTTTCAGCTTCAGCTCTACTGTTCCTTCTCCATATTTTTTATTTACAGTTTCTGTAATATTTCGAAGCAATTCCTTACGATTTTCATAACTCTCTGAATCAAAATCACGGATAAGATAACTCATTTTAGTTTCTTCTACAGTACCAGTCATTTCCATCAGATGGAAAAAGCCTTCATAGCCTTCGGTGTATTCAGGTGCTTCATCGACTGGCAGCATTCCCTGAATTTCCATTGCAATCTTTTGTGAATTCTTCATGATTCCTTTTGCTTCTCCAGGATGCACATTTACCCCATGCACATAAAAATCAGCTGATGCCGCATTGAAATTTTCAAACTGAATCTCTCCTTCCGGACCGCCATCTACTGTATAAGCAAATGGTGCCCCAAACACTTCCAGATTCATATGTTTTGCACCGCTTCCGACTTCTTCATCTGTTGTAAAGCCGATGGATACTTTCCCATGCGGGATGTTCTCTTTTATTAGTTCTTCTGCAACTGTCATGATTTCAGCGATACCTGCCTTATCATCTGCACCTAAAAGGGTCGTTCCATCTGTCGTAATCAATGTTCTTCCTGCTAAGGTCTTTAAGGATGGAAATTCAGCAACAGACAATACCTTCCCAGATGTTCCCAAAGATACGTCATTTCCATCATAATTTTCAATAATCTGTGGATTTACATTTTCTCCACTATAATCTGGAGCTGTGTCCATATGAGCAATAAATCCAATTGCAGTGCGATCCTCGTATCCAGGAGTTGCCGGAATATGTCCATATACATATCCAAACTCATCCATATAGGCATCTTCAATTCCTATTTCTTTCATTTCTTCTACTAATTGCTTAGCCAGATCAAACTGACGTGACGTTGTCGGTGATGTCGTACTTTCCTCGTCACTTGTTGTCCAGATTCTGGCATACTTTAATAATCTCTCATATGCTTTCATGTCGTCTCTCCTTATTCTAAAAAAAGGAATCCTGCAAGCAGAATTCCTTTTTATTATAACATTTAGTTTGCCTGATGAGTATATCCGAAGAAGAAATATCCAAGTGGGCAATAGTATGTGCCTTCAATTCCATCAGCAAGCATGTATTTCTGTGTATAGAAGTAAAGTGGATCTACTACATAATCCTGACCAACAAGAATATCCTCTGCCTGATGTAACAATTTCATACGCTCTGTAGCATCTGAAGTAGCTTTAGCCTGTTTAATGATGTTATCATACTCTGGATTAGCGTACTGTGCATCATTGTTTCCGCCACCTGTCATCCACATATCAAGGAATGAAATTGGATCGTTGTAGTCAGAAATCCATCCGTTACGTGCAATAGAGTAATCTCCATCTTTACGTGTCTGAAGGAATGCAGCCCACTCCTGGTTGTTCAGAGTAACAGTTACACCAAGTTCCTGCTCCCACATATTCTGAAGTGCTTCAGCAACAGCTTTATGAGCATCACTTGTGTTGTACAGATATTCTACAACTGGGAATCCTTCTCCGTTAGGATATCCTGCTTCTGCAAGAAGCTGTCTTGCTTTCTCACAGTTCGCTTCGTAATCTGCATCTGTTGGTTTATAGTAATCTCCACCTTCTTCACGGAAGTCTCCGCCATCAGCGTCAGAGATACCAGATGGTACATAACCGCCAGCTTCAACCTGTCCAGACTGAGTTACTTTATTAACAATGTAAGTACGATCAACAGCAAGTGTGAATGCTTCACGAACTTTAGGATTGTCAAATGGAGCTTTCTGTGTCTGGAAGCATACATAATATGTTCCAAGGTAGTTTAAGATTTTCATATCGCCAGAAGCAATCAATCCTGGAAGCTCTGCCTGTGGAGCGTCCTGGATGAAATCAAGTTCTCCTGATTTGAAACCAGAAAGCATAGCGTTTGAATCATCCATTAATTTGAATGTAATTGTATCTGGTCCAAGATTTTCATAATCATAGTAGTTCTCGTTTTTAGCCATAACGATCTGTGAGTTATGTGTCCACTCTGTCAGTTTGTAAGGACCATTTGAGATGTATGTGGATGGATCAAATGTCCACTGATCACCTTTTTCTTCAATGATATCCTGACGTACTGGCATTGTAGCTGGGAATGCACAGATTTCTTCGAAATATGGAACATCTGTAGTAATAGTAACTTCAAATGTCTTATCATCAACTGCTTTTGCAGCAAGTTCAGAAGCATCTTTCTCTCCTGCAATGATTTCATTTGCATTTACAACGCTGTCAAGCATGTAGCTGTAGTCAGCTGCTGTAGCTGGGTCAACAAGACGTTTCCAAGCGTATTCAAAATCTCCTGCTGTAACATCTTTTCCGTCTGACCATTTGATACCGTCACGAAGGTGGAATGTATAAGTAACTGTTCCGTCTTCATTCTCAACTTTATCATAGCTCTCTGCCTGACCATAAGTAAGTTCTGCGTTATCTACTGTTCCGTCAGATCCATCAGCCTCTTCTCCAGTATCCTGCCATTTCATTAAACCTTCGAACAAGTGGTTTGCCATAACACCACCATCAACAGTGGAGTTTAAAGCCGGATCCATAGTCATTGGTTCAGATGCGAAGTTTACTGTTACATTGAATCCATCACTACTAGATGTAGCTGCTTTGTCATCTTTTGCTGTTTCTTTGCTTGAACCACAACCTACAACCATAGAACAAGTAAGTGCCGCAGCTAAAATAACAGATAAAATTTTCTTTTTCATAGTTCTCTCCTTCTTTTTTTTTATTGATAAACAGGTTTCCCTGTGTTATCCATGTCCAAGAGAAGTTTTACTTCTCAAGCAGGTGGCATGCCACCCAATGGCCTTTTTCATATTCCTTGAATTCCGGTACACATTCCTTACATTTATCCATTGCATATGGACATCTTGTATGGAAACGGCATCCGCTTGGCGGATTCATCGGAGAAGGGATATCTCCCTCAAGAACGATACGATTTCTTCGTCTGCTCACTTCCGGATCCGGAACAGGCACTGCGGAGAGCAATGTCTGAGAATATGGATGCAGTGGATGACGGTTCAGCTCAAAACTTTCTGCCAACTCTACCATAGTTCCAAGATACATAACACCGATACGATGTGAAATATGGCGAACAACTGATAAATCATGCGCGATAAACAGATAAGTAAGTCCCATCTCCTGCTGCATATCTTCCAACATATTAACAACCTGTGACTGAATTGACACATCCAATGCTGAAATCGGCTCATCACATACGATAAATTCTGGGTTTACTGCCAATGCACGTGCAATACCGACACGCTGCTGCTGTCCACCAGAGAACTCATGTGGATAACGGTTCGCATGCTCTGTATTTAATCCTACACGTCCGAGTAATTCTTTAATACGATCTGTACGGTCTTTTTTAGATGCACAGAGTTTATGGATATCCAAAGCCTCTCCTACAATCTCTCCTACCGTCATACGTGGGTCAAGGCTGGCTGAAGGATCCTGGAAAATAATCTGCATCTTGCGTCTGTATGGAAGCATTTTTGCCTGTTTTGCTCTTGGTACTTTGACCGGATGCATAATTCCATTCTCATCTCTCTTCCATGGGTTCTGTCTCTCAAAAATTGTTTCTCCATCGTAAACAATCTTTCCTGCAGTAGGCTCGTGAAGCTGGAGAATTGTACGTCCCAATGTTGTTTTTCCACATCCGGACTCTCCTACTAATCCAAGTGTCTCACCGCGGTTAATAAAGATTGAAATATCTTCTACTGCCTGAACCCCAGGCCCTTTTAATCCCTTAACCGGGAAATATTTTTTCAGGTGTTCAACCTGAACGAGCACATCATTTTTCTCACTCATGGCTGTCTACCTCCGTTTTTTCATTATTCTCATCATTGATCCATGCATGGTCTTTCTTTGCCTCATTTAAGCAATCCTGTACACGAAGCCAGCATGCTGCACGATGTTCGTCTCCCATCTGTACATATGGTGGCATCTTCTGCAGACAAATTTTCTTTGCATGTTCGCATCGTGGTGCAAATGGACATCCTTCCGGTGGATTCAACATATCGACCGGTGTTCCCTCGATAGGAATCAGACGCTCATATTTTTCTGCATCTACACGAGGCATAGAACGAAGCAGTCCCATTGTGTATGGATGTCCCGGATTATAGAAAATGTCATCTACCGGTCCCTGCTCTACCATCTTACCTGCATACATAACGGAAACTTTATCACAAATTTCTGCTACAACACCTAAGTTATGTGTGATAAAAATGATACCCATCTGATTCTTCTCCTGGAGCTTCTTCATCAACTCCAGAATCTGTGCCTGGATCGTTACGTCCAAAGCTGTTGTAGGCTCATCAGCGATCAGAAGTTTTGGATGACAAATAAGTCCCATCGCGATCATTACTCTCTGTCGCATACCTCCTGATAACTCATGTGGATACTGTTTCATACGTTTTTCAACGTTATTGATACCAACCTGCTCCAGCATCTCCATTGCACGCTTTTCAGCATCTGCTTTACTTACACTCTTGTCGTGTGCTTTCAACGCCTCTACAAGCTGATTTCCGATTGTATATACCGGATTGAGACAAGTCATAGGATTCTGGAAAATCATAGCAACTTCTTTTCCTCTGAATTCCACCATCTCTTTTGGTGTTTTAGAAAGCATATCCTGTCCTTCGAAAGTAATAGATCCTCCTACTACTTTTCCCGGATTCTGAAGTAATCCGATAACGGAATATGCTTCCACACTCTTACCAGAACCCGACTCACCAACGATACCCATAACTTCATTATAATTTACATCATAGGAAATACCGTTTACTGCTTTTACTTCTCCTGCCGGAGTAAAGAAAGAGACTTGGAGATCTCTGACTTCTAACAGTTTATGTTCTTTATTTTCCTGCTTCATTTTTCTCCTCCCTTTCTTTCTTATTTCTTCAATTTTGGATCCAATGCATCACGAAGACCATCACCAAACAAGTTCAGTGCCAGAATCATTACACTTAAGATGACCGCCGGAATGAACAGTCTGTATGGATATGTGCTAAGTCCGCTCAACGCCTCTGAACACATAGAACCAAGACTTGTCAGTGGTGCAGATACACCAACACCGACAAATGAAAGGAATGACTCCAAGAAGATTGCAGATGGAATCTGCAAGAATGTTGTTGTGATAATCTGTCCAATACAGTTCGGAAGCAGATGTTTTGTAATAATACGTGTACCTTTTTCTCCAAGTGCACGGGCTGCTGTTACATATTCCTGCTGTTTTAACTGAAGAATCTGTCCACGGATAATACGGCTCATCGTTACCCAGTACAATAGACCAAACGCGATAAACATAGAAATCAGGTTAGGTCCTAAAATTGTAACTAAATTCTGAAGTGGTCCGTTTCCTGAGTTCTGGAAGCTCTCTAACGCCGGTTTCAACGTTGCTGAGAGTAACAGAATGATCAGCATCTCTGGAATAGAATATATAATCTCTACGATACGCTGCATTACAGTATCCACAACGCCTCCGCAATATCCTGAGATAGAACCATACAATGCACCAATGATCAATACAATAAGTGCTGCGCAGACACCAACGATAATAGAAACTCTTGTTCCCACCATAACTCGGACCATAATATCACGACCCTGATCGTCTGTACCAAATACATGTGGGAATACCTTCTCGCCATCTGCTTTTTTCTGCAACTCTTGTGTAGAATATCCAAATGCTTTGTGTTTGATTCCAAGTGCTTTTGCAGCATCGTCTTCTGTGATTTTCTCATCACTTGCACTCTTCTGTTTTACGCTTGCTTTTGCACGGATTTTTGCTTCCTCTACACGGCTTAAAGTTTTCCCCTCTTTTTCAGCCTTTGCTCTGGCCGCCTCAATAGCTTCATCCGGAGTCATATTCGCCTCTTCATTATGCTCTTCCATGTATGCATCAATCTTTTCCTGATCTTCTAATGTATAATGCCATGGATGTAATGCCTCTGCTCCACGAGTCTGCTGTTTGTATGTGTAAGGAACCAGATTCGGTCCTACAAACGCAAAAATAACTAATATGATAATAATTGCAAATGCTACCATTGCAACTTTGTTCTTACGTAATCTACGCCACGCATCTGCCCAATAAGAAACGCTCTTACGGACTTTAATGAATTCCTCTTTCTCCTGAGCACTTGCATCTTCGAATGCGTCTTCCGGCAATTCGCTCCACTCTAAAATATCTTCAATATTCGGTTGAAGAGAGCCTGGTCTTTGATATCTTCTCTTTCCAGACATATTTAGTTTCCTCCCTTCGCCAAATTGATTCGTGGGTCTACCAATTTATAACACAGGTCTACCACAAGGTTCATAATAATAATAAATGTCGCCAAGAAAATTGTTGTTCCCATGATCAATGGATAATCACGGTTCTGGATAGCCTGGATAAAATAACGTCCCAGACCCGGTATTGAGAATACCTGTTCTACAACCATACCACCACATAATGTGAATGCAATCTGTGGTCCCAAGTAAGTGATAACCGGGATCAATGCATTTCTTAATGCGTGTTTGAAAATAATCTTGCTGTTTTTCAGTCCCTTGGCACGAGCTGTTTTAATGTATTCCTGATTAATAGAATCCAGCATTGCAGTTCTTGTCTGACGTGACAGATAACACATTGGATAAAAACCAAGTGCCAGACATGGTAAAACATAACTCTTTGGAGTACCATCAAACAAAGCCGGGAAGTACTTCATTCCAGGAATTCCTCCACAAAATGTGTGAAGTAACATTGTTGCTACTACGAACCCTGGCATAGAAATACCAATCGTACATACAACACGTAAGAAACTATCCACCCAAGTACCTCGCTTATATGCCGCAAGACATCCCAAAGGAAGTCCTACTGCTATTGCCCACAATAAAGCGAAACTACCAATTTTTGCTGAAAGTGGAAACATTTCTTTAATAATGTCTAAAACCGCACGGTTTTTCTGCATCTTAATTGATGTTCCGAAATCTCCCTGAACAAGATTTCCTAAATATTTGCCCAACTGAACAAGCAGGGGCTGGTCAAGTCCATATTTTGCATTTAACGCCTCAATTGTTGCCGGCGAAGGTGTTTTTTCAGATAACCACGGATTTCCCGGGATTGCGTTCATCAAAAAAAACGTAACACTTGCAACTACTAATAACGTCACAATTGCCATAAAGACTCTCCGTACTGTGTACTTTGCCATTTTTTACACCTTTCCTCTCCATTTCATACGTAAAAATGCCGACTAATTCTACATCACTTTAGCGTATTAAATTGTCGACAATTGTTTTAATTATACACTTTTTTTGCAGGTTAGTCAATAAGAACTATATTACTCTTTTCTTCTAATGATATCATATTTATCAGCCTGTCCTGCAAGATCAATATATAAAACCTGTTTTGGATGTGGAGCACTCTCTTGCTCCTCTCCGGCTTCATTTACAATCTTTCCAACGGTTACCTCAATATTTCTTCCATCCGGCTTCATAATCTCTATTGTCTCGCCTACGGAAAATTTATTACGCTGTTCAATGCGATACAGACCATCTTTTTCTTCTCCGATAATACCAAGATATGTGTATTCTTTCACATAAGTATTACTATCATAAATCTGTGAGTTTTCATCCGGTTTTCCAAAGAAGAAGCCTGTAGTAAACTGGCGGTATGTACAATTTGATATCTGATCCAGATACCACGGCATATTTTTACGATAAATCTCTGGATCCTTCTGATAGTCATCCAAAGCCTTTCTATAAGTACGTGCCACTGTTGCAACATATAAAGCTGTCTTCATTCTTCCTTCAATCTTTAAACTATCAATTCCTGCGTCAATAAGCTCTGGAATGTATTCAATCATGCAAAGATCTTTTGAATTGAAAATATATGTCCCACGCTCATTTTCATATACCGGCATATACTCTCCCGGTCTTGTTTCTTCGACAACCGCATATTTCCAGCGGCATGGATGTGTACATGCACCTTGATTCGCATCTCTTCCAGTAAAATAGTTGCTAAGCAAGCATCTTCCTGAATAAGAAATACACATTGCTCCATGTACAAATGTTTCAATCTCCATATCATCCGGGATATGAGAGCGGATCTCCTTGATCTCAGCTAAAGAAAGCTCTCTTGCGGAAACCACACGCTTTGCGCCCAGATTCCACCAGAACAGCCACGTCTCGTAGTTCGTGCTGTTTGCCTGCGTGGAAATGTGCAGCTCGATCTCCGGGCACACTCGCTTCGCAATCATGAACAGTCCGGGATCGGAAATAATCAGCGCATCCGGCGGAACCGGTCTGCCGTCTTTTGTTTTTAAGTGCTTCAGCTCCATAAAATAATCCGAAGCCGCTTCCAGATCTCCGTTATGTGCTAAAATATTCGCTGTCACATAGACCTTAACGCCCCGATCATGCGCATAGGCGATCCCCTCCGCCATATCCTCCGGGGAAAAATTTTTGCCCGCAGTCCAAACGCCTCTCCGCCGATATAAACTGCATCCGCTCCAAAATTGACCGCAGTCTTTAACACCTCAAGACTGCCGGCCGGAATCAGCAATTCCGGTTTTTTCATCTGATTTGCTCTCCTCATTCTCCATTTCACGGCTGTGCGTTCTGCTCTTTTTCGGGCAGCTTCACGCTCAGCGTCGCTCCGTCTCCCACCGGAAGCACGACCGTTTCCAGCTCGTCATGGTGGGTCAGGGTGTATAAATATTCCCGCATCCTCGCATGAATCGTCCGATCGCGTCTGCACACCGCATAGCGGGATTCGATGATATTGCCTTCCTGCAGCACGTTATCCGAAACCAGCAGACCGCCCGGCGCAAGCAGGCGCAGGACGTCCGGCAAAAAGTGCATATACTGTCCTTTCGCCGCATCCATGAAAATAAAATCAAACGGCTGCGACAGCGCTGCCAGAATTTCTGCTGCA
>OGQI01002823.1_pt1 | contig 10100 bp, 11 predicted proteins | sample 1553171 | NCBI WGS metagenome assembly OGQI01 (sample SAMEA2579988, study PRJEB22360) | human gut metagenome | biome: human gut; feature: human-associated habitat; material: faeces | place: Denmark | collected 2008/2010
AATGCGGTATAGTAGAATGTATAGAATAGTCAGAATATATAAAGAAAAGGAGAAATCTATGTGGGAGTTATCAATTAACGGAGTGGATTTCTATCACATTGCCAATTGGTTTTATATATACAGCTTTCTTGGATGGCTGTGGGAAACCTGTTATGTATCGGTGAGAAAAGGCAAGCTGATAAACAGAGGCTTTATCAATGGTCCTTTATGTACCATATATGGCTGCGGAGCACTTGCTGTTTATCTGATTCTTCTTCCTGTAAGCGGGGATCTGCTTCTTTTGTTTGTGGGAGGAGTTGTAGTTGCAACGGCTTTGGAATATGTGACAGCAGCTCTGATGGAGAATATTTTCCATACGTCATGGTGGGACTACAGTGATAAGAAGTTTAATTTTCAGGGACGTATCTGCCTGGGATGTTCCCTTGGATGGGGCTTATTTACAGTAGGGCTTTTCAGAGTCCTTCATCCGGTGGTCTCTGATTTTGTAGAGCTTTACTCCAGAAAAACAGGTGAGATTGCAGTTTGTGTGGTCACAGTTGTTTACATAGTGGATTTCGCTTTCTCAGCTGCAGCTGCATTCCATATTCACGAGCGTATTCCTGCATGGGAGCAGGCGCTGGATCAGATGCGTGTAGAACTGCTTGTACAGGCACGTGAGAAGATGGAGAATCTGGAGGAGAGCAGCGGACTTTCCAGAGAGAGAATCAAGAAACAGCTGGAGAGCAAGCTGGGACGCCTTGATGATGTTGCTCTGATCAAGGAACTGGAAGAGAAGAGAACTGCTATGCTGTCAGATATCTCTGAAGAGCTTCAGAAGCGTAAAGAGGCTATGGCAGGAAAGGTCAGCCACAACATGCAGCGTTTTGTAAAGGCATATCCGAATTTGAACCGTGGATATAAGATCCATAAGAAATATGGATTTGGCAGGAGAAATAAAGACGCTGAATAAATACTCAGACAAAAGTGATATTAATAATATAAATCAAACAGACAATAAATCAGGTTGCTGCGGACAAAAGAGTCAGTAATCAATAAAATAAAGGCGGTGAATATTAGTGCGATTAACTTTTAAAGGAGGCGTACACCCCTTCGAGGGGAAAGAAATGTCAAAGGACTGTCCGGTGGAGAAATATCTTCCTAAGGCAGATTTGGCATACCCATTGTCCCAGCACATTGGTGCTCCGGCGAAGCCTGTGGTTGCAAAGGGTGACCATGTGCTTGCTGGTCAGATGATCGCTGAAGCAGGCGGATTTGTATCTGCTCCTGTTCATGCTTCTGTATCTGGTACAGTGAAAGGGATTGAGAAACGTCTGACAGCTACCGGAAGTATGGTAGATTCCATTATAGTGGAGAATGACGGACTGTATGAAGAGGTGGAATTCCACCCGGCAGATCCGGCTTCGCTTACTCGTGAGGAGATTATCGGAAGGATTCGCGACGGCGGTGTAGTAGGTCTTGGAGGTGCAGGCTTTCCCACACATGTGAAGCTTTCCCCCAAGGAGCCTGACAAGATTGAATACATATTGGTGAACGGTGCAGAATGTGAGCCTTATCTTACAAGTGATTACAGGCGCATGATGGATCAGCCGGAGAAGGTTGTGGAAGGATTAAAGATTGTAGTCGGACTTTTTCCAAATGCAAAGGGCTGTATCTGCATTGAGGACAATAAGCCAGATTGTATTGCCAGAATGAAAGAACTGGCTGCCGGAGTCCCGAATATCGAAGTAAAAGAATTGATGACCAAATATCCCCAGGGTGGTGAGCGTACCCTTATCTATGCAGTGACAGGAAGAGAAATCAACTCCTCCATGCTTCCAGCAGATGCCGGATGTATTGTAGATAATGTTGAAACAATATGCAGTATTTATGACGCAGTGGCACTTGGAAGACCGATCATGAAGCGGATTTTCACAGTAACCGGTAAGGGCATCAACCGTCCGGCACATTTTGAAGTCTGTACAGGAACGGATATGGCCGAACTGATCGACGCAGCCGGTGGCCTGAAGGAGCATGCCGGTAAGGTGATTTCCGGCGGTCCTATGATGGGATTTGCCATGTATGATCTTCATGTACCATGTGTGAAGACCTCTTCTTCCCTTCTGTGTATGCAGAGTGACCCGGTATCAGATGCGAAAGAGGAAGAGACAGCCTGCATTAACTGCGGACGCTGTGTAAGCGTCTGTCCCGGACATGTTATTCCGGCAAGACTTGCGACCTTTGCACAGCGCGGCGATATGGAGAGCTTCCAGAAGTTTGATGGAATGGAATGCTGTGAATGCGGCTGCTGCAGTTACATCTGTCCGGCCAAACGTCCGTTGACCCAGAGCATTAAGTCCATGCGTAAAATGGTTCTGGCAAGCAGGAAGAAGAAATAATAAGGGGGAAGAAATAAATGGAACAAATGTTTAATGTATCATCTAATCCCCATGTCCGGGCAAGGATGACCACTGCAAAAATCATGCAGCTGGTTGTCATAGCGCTTTTGCCTGCTGCCCTTATGGGAATTTATAATCATGGATTAAAGGCTCTTGCCGTTCTGGTGGTATCCACCGGTTCAGCTGCGCTTGCAGAGTGGTTATATGATCATTTTATGCACAAAAAGAACACTGTGAAGGATTTCAGTGCAGTAGTAACCGGACTTCTTATCGGTCTGAACATGCCGGCAGGAATTCCGCTCTGGATCCCGGTGCTCGGCAGTATTTTTGCAATTATTGTGGTAAAACAGCTTTTTGGCGGTCTTGGCCAGAACTTTATGAACCCGGCCCTGGCAGCCCGCTGTTTCCTTATGATTTCCTTTGCTGGCAAGATGACAGATTTTTCTGTATCAGACAGCTTTAAAGGTGCTGTTGACGGTGTGACAGGAGCCACTCCTCTGGCCGCTCTTCGTGACCATGGCTTTGTGGCAGGCTCCTCCGTTCCGGTTAAGAATCTGATTTTTGGTAATATCCAGGGAACCATCGGAGAGACATCTGTAATTGCCATTTTGATCGGTGCAGCAATCCTGCTTTGCTACAAAGTGATCAGCGCCAGAATTCCGTTGACCTATATTGGCAGCTTTGCAGTATTTGTGATCATCTATATGCTTGCTTCCGGCAAAGGCTTTGATGTAAATTATCTGCTCACCCATCTTTGTGGCGGTGGCCTTATGCTTGGAGCATGGTTTATGGCAACAGATTACGTTACAAGCCCCATTACACCAAAGGGGCAGTATGTATATGGCGTCTGTCTTGGTGTTCTTACCGGAATTTTCCGTATTTTCGGAGCTTCCGCAGAGGGCGTTTCCTATGCGATTATTTTCTGCAACCTGCTGGTACCTCAGATTGAGCGTTTCACCCGTCCGGTTGCTTTTGGAAAAGGAGGCGCGAAGAAATGAAAAATAAGATCGTAAAAGATACTCTTGCGCTGACCGTGATCACACTGGTTTCCGGACTGCTTCTTGGTCTTGTAAACGATATTACAGCAGGTCCGATTGCAAGCCAGCAGGCGAAAGAGAAGGAAGAGGCATATAAGGCAGTATTTGCTGATGCAGCCAGCTTCGAGACTGTTACAAGCGGTGAGGATACTGATCTGGAAAGCTATCTGGATGAAAACGGTTACAAGGCTCAGAATATTGATGAAGTCATGCTTGCAAAGGATGACCAGGGAAATGAACTTGGCTATGCCTTTACCGTAACCACAGCAGAAGGCTACGGCGGAGATATTCAGTTTGCCATGGGCGTTCAGGATGATGGAACTCTGAACGGAATTTCCATTTTATCCATCAGTGAGACCGCTGGTCTTGGTATGCGTGCAACTACAGATGATTTTAAAAATCAGTTCAAGGATAAGAACGTAGAGAAATTTACCTACACAAAAACTGGTGCCACCTCTGATGATGAGATCGATGCTTTAAGTGGTGCGACAATTACCACAAATGCCATGACAAATGGCGTCAATGCAGGACTTGCCGCATTCCGTTATGAGAAAGGGGGCAGCCAGAAATGAAAAAGAATACACCATCTGAACGACTGATAAATGGTATTATCAAAGAAAATCCTACTTTTGTGCTGATGCTTGGTATGTGTCCAACACTGGCCATCACCACATCTGCAATCAATGGTATCGGAATGGGACTTACCACAACGGTAATTCTGGCAGCATCCAACCTGATGATCTCCCTGCTCCGTAATTTTATTCCGGACAGTGTGCGTATGCCTGCTTACATCGTTGTTGTAGCATCCTTTGTAACAATTGTGCAGATGCTTCTCCAGGGCTTTATCCCGTTTTTGTATTCTTCCCTTGGAATTTACATTCCGCTGATCGTTGTAAACTGTATCATTCTGGGAAGAGCAGAGGCTTATGCATCCAAGAACAAACCGATTCCTTCACTTTTTGATGGTATTGGAATGGGACTTGGATTTACTTTAAGTATCACCTGTATCGGTGCGGTACGTGAGCTGATCGGTGCCGGCAGTATTTTCGGCAAACAGATCCTTCCTCTTGCAGATGCTGCAGCGGGAAAAATAGGCTATGAGCCGGTAACTATCTTTATTCTTGCACCTGGCGCATTTTTTGTCCTTGCGTTTTTATCTGCGCTTCAGAACAAATTCAAGATTGGTGCTGCAAAACGAGGCATTGATCCAAGCAATCCGGATTGCAAGGGCGGCTGTGCTTCCTGCGGAAATTCCATGTGTTCGGGAAAAAGGGGGTAAGAGAAGATGAAAGAATTATTACTGATCATTGTAAGCTCTGCGCTGGTAAATAACGTAGTCTTGAGCCAGTTTATGGGACTTTGCCCTTTCCTTGGAGTCTCCAAGACTACAGATACTGCAGCTGGTATGGGTGGCGCGGTTATTTTCGTAATCACATTGTCCTCCTTTGTAACGAGTGTGATCTACAAGCTGATCCTTCAGCCGCTTGATCTGACTTACCTTCAGACCATCGTGTTCATTCTGATCATTGCAGCACTGGTGCAGTTCGTAGAAATGTTCCTGAAGAAAAGTATGCCTTCTCTTTATAAAGCACTTGGCGTGTATCTGCCTCTGATCACCACAAACTGTGCAGTTCTTGGTGTGGCTCTTACAAACGTGCAGAAGGATTACAATATTCTGGAAGGCACTGTAAACGGTTTCGCAACAGCATTTGGTTTCTCCATTTCTATTGTGCTGATGGCAGGAATCCGTGAGAAAATTGCCTACAACGATATTCCGGAATCATTCCAGGGATTTCCAACCGTTCTTTTGACAGCTGGACTGATGGCGATTGCATTTTTCGGATTTTCAGGATTAATTTAAGGAGGCGTCGGGATGAATATTAGTGCGATTATAGCAGCAACAATTCTGGTTGCAGCAGTAGGCCTCTTCATCGGTGTTTTTCTTGGAGCAGCCGGAAAAAAATTTGCTGTTGAAATTGATGAGAAGGAAGTTGCCATAAGAGAAGCTCTTCCTGGAAATAACTGTGGCGGCTGTGGATATCCGGGCTGTGATGGTCTGGCAGCAGCAATTGCCAAAGGTGAAGCGCCTGTAAACCGTTGCCCGGTAGGCGGAGAGCCTGTTGGGAAAATAATTGCCGGTATTATGGGACAGGCGGCAGTTGAGACTGCCCGTCAGGTAGCTCATGTAAAATGCTCCGGAACCTGTGAAAAAGCGAAAGAAGAGTATGTTTACACTGGCGTGGAAGACTGCGAGATGCTTCCTTTCGTGCCAAATGGCGGTGCAAAGTCCTGTACATATGGCTGTTGTGGCTTTGGAAGCTGCGTGAAGGTCTGTCCATTTGATGCCATTCATATTGTAGATGGCATTGCAGTAGTAGATAAAGAAGCTTGTAAAGCCTGTGGAAAATGTGTTGCCAAATGTCCGAGACATCTGATCGAGCTGATTCCGTACGACCAGAAAGTGGCTGTGGACTGCAGTTCTCATGACAAGGGCAAACAGGTAATGGCTGCCTGTGAGATTGGCTGTATCGGCTGTAAGAAGTGCGAAAAGACCTGTCCAAACAGTGCAATTACCGTGGAAGATTTCTGTGCACATATTGATTATGAGAAGTGTACAGGATGCGGAGCATGTAAGGAGGCCTGTCCGAGAGGGGTTATCCGGGAGGCATAAAATAAAAATGAAAAGCCTGTATTTTCAGACTGTTGGCATAGAATGTAAATTATATGAGAACCAGCAGCTGGAATACAGGCTTTATTCTTGGGGTCAGAGCGTGTTTGAAAAATTATTCCCACAATCTGCACGCCCCACCCCGCGGTATATTTTGCCCGAATTCGGTTGTCGCAACCCGGTTCGGATAATCATTTCTGAAAGTTGTAACGTGCCTCTTATGGAAACTGTTTTAATTTGCATACAAATAAGAACTGTATGTGGGATCATCAATGTTTGAGGAATCAATCCATGCCGGATCGATACGCACATTCCGCTTGATTTCCACACTCTTCTTTGGTGCAGTAGTCAAAAGTGCTGTCCAGATGGTCTGATATCCCATCGCGTAAGGCTGCTGGGAAACCACACCGACCTCTTTACTATTCCGGATAGCCTCCTGTTGTTTCGCTGTGGCATCCACACCAACCATCACGATGGAATCCTTTGTTTCATCCTTTTTCATGTCCAGATACAGATCGGCAATATCTGCATTATCGCAGAAAACACCGTCCAGCTGCGGATATTTGTCAAGAACCTCCTGCATGGCAGCTGTCATATCCTCTACCTGATCCTGATAAACAATCTCCACGACCTCAATATCCGGATAATTGGTGATATAATTGGTAAAACCGCTTACACGTTCCTGAATGCTCTGCGTCTTTTCCTGCGCGGAAAAGACAGCAACCTTACCCATTTTTCCAATGGCTGTGGCTAATCTATACGCAGCGATTTCTCCCACCCTGGTATTATCCGTACCGCGGAATGCGCGGATCATCTTACTGTCCGTAACACCGGAGTCAAATGCCACAACCGGGATTCCATTCTCCTTGGCAGCTTCCAGCTGCGCCTGAAGGGAATCCATATCGCTGGCAGAAACACAGAGTACATCCGGATTCTCTGCAATTACCGCATCTATGGTATTTACCTGGCTCTCCACATCTTTCTCATCGCTGGCGCCTTCAAAGGTCATGGTCACCTGATCTTCTTTCTTGAAGCCATATGCCTCGTTTACATCGGCAATTGCCTGCTCCATTCCTTTCTTAACCAGTCCCCAGAACTCTCCGCTTGTACTCTTGCTTACAACTGCCACCCGGGATCCTGCCTGGATTTCTACAGATGTATCAATTTCAGGAATAAGAGGATCCTTTTCTTCCTGGGCTTCTTCTGTGGATTCCGTAGTCTGCCCGTCAGAAACCAGTGGCGCAATCACTTTCTCCACTTCTTCTTTCTTACAGCCTGTGAAGGTGCATAATGCAGCCAGAACAACAGCAGGTATCACTGCTACTTTTTTCATTTTATTCACTCCTCATCTGAATGTTTAAAGTTTTTTCAAAAAACTTTTTATAACTATTTTTCGCAGTCTTCATCTTTGTTTAATCTTGCTTTTACATTATACACAATTTCGGTTCCACGTCTATAGTTTTTATGTTTTTTTCACATTTGCGGGATAGAAATTCCCTTAAACTCAGTCCCTTCCGGCTTTGTCACGAATTTCATCACCTTTCCAGTTACCGGATGGAAAAAGGTGATGCTTGCGGCGCACAGCGCCAGACTGCCTGTCCCAAGGGTCACATTAGTTCCGGCACCATATTTCCGGTCACCTGCCAAAGGCATTCCGGCATGAGCCATCTGAACCCGGATCTGGTGATGACGGCCTGTAGCCAGATGAATTCGAAGCAGCCATTTTTTCTTTCCGGAAATTGCATCCACAGCTTCACCGAGAACCTCATAGGAAAGTCTGGCCTTCTTCGCACCAGGAGTGTGCGCATTTACCACGGAAGAAGTATTGGATTTTCCATCTTTTTTCAGGTAATCCTCCAGAACTTTTTCTTTTTTCCCAGCCTCGGCCTGCTTTCCATATGTTACTGCCAGATAAATTTTTTCCATCTTTCCAGCTGTAATCTGTGCACTTAACGATTTCGCAGCCTCAGGTGTCTTCCCAAATACAAGAATACCTTCTACCGGCTGATCCAGCCTGTGGATTACTGCCAGATATGGAATCCTTCTCCCACCACCAGCTTGCATTGCCAGATAATTTTTCAGGCTGCTCTCCAGATCCATGGCACCAATTCTTGCATTCTGTACCGCAATTCCCGCTGGCTTACGGCAAACTATAATCTCTTTATCTTCGAAAAGAATGTAGTCCTCTATTTTCCCACTAAACATCGTCTGCTTCCCTCATAGTTTCCAATTTTCTCCGCTCATTATAGCGGATTAAAGCCTGATTTACAAGCTCACACTTTCTATTCCGGTATGCTTTATGCTGCATATCGGTTCCTGTTCACTTCATATCCAATACATCATCCCGCTTTTCTCTCGCAGCATGGAAAAGGACGGTCATCATTTTACTTATATTTCAAATGATGACCGTCCTAAAATTCTTCAGTATTCAATGGTCTTTTCCTCGTTTTTCAAATTGATTTACAATTTAATATTTACGTGGTCTTTATTCAGTTGTTCTATATTCAGTTTTAAGTTTTTATTTAAAATATCTTATCTTATTTCCTGCTCATAAACGATATGATGTTTATCATTCGGTTTATTTAGAAGTTTGATAGATTGAAATTATAATTCACGTTTTATAATTTCTTCTGCAGAAATATCGGATATACTTCTCAGGCTCTGAATCATTATCATAAACAATTTCAAACTTAATTCGGTTAAATCCAAAACCACTTACTGGTTCATATGCTCTCTTATATGTATTATACAAAAAAGTTTGAGCGGAAGTTCCTGATCTATTTCTGACTGGAATATCAATTATGATATTCTTCTAATGCAAAGTTTCGATTCATATTCTAAAGTTTCAATAGGAATCTCAAGATATCCTGCTTATCTGTGATAAGGGGTTATATCCTCTGGAGAAATGTTTCTTTACACAAGTTCCAGATCTTTGTATTAGTGGTGGACAGTTATTCAATATAAGTAATCGCTTCTATTTACCTTGGATACGTTTATAAGTATCAGTTGAATCAAGTGATACTTTATTTTCTATTTACACGGTTCTCGTATCAGGTCTTCTTGCAGGAAATGCGATTCCTGTCTCTCTTATATTGATTAGAAAGATTTTATGTTCCCATTGGAATCACTAAGCTCCTTTCTTTATGAAGTTGTTTTTCTTTTCTTTTGATGAGCTTATATTACCATCTCTGGTCTTATTTGTCAATACTTTTTCGTGCATTTTTCGTTTTATTTCTGTTTTATTTTGGTGCTTCGCGTTGTATTTCTGTGTTTTTTATTAATTATTGTAATTATTCAGAATATTACTTACAATATACAAGCCTAATCCATTACTATTTTCCTTATTTAAATCAAATTTAACATCAAATATTTTATCCATATTCGAAATTTTATTGTTACCGTATGAATTCTCTATATATAACCAATCATTAACTATCCCAATATTAATTACCCCATTTACATCAGTATATTTTACCGCATTACTAATCAAATTAGATAGAATAATCTTTAAAGCTGTTTTTCCTATATAAACATTCTCATCTAATATATAATTATTGACAGTTATTTTCTTTTGATTTGCTAATATTTCATACTTTTTTAATATGTCTTCTAATGTATCATTTATTTTCAAATATTTTTCATCATTATTCAAATTTTCTATAGAATGAACTGATAATATTTGAGAAATATTTTTTGTTAAACTATCAACGATGTCAATACATTCATTAATATAAATATCTCTTTCTTTATATTTTCCAATATTGTATTTCATGTTTTCCAGTATTATTTTAAGACTAGCAAGAGGAGTTTTAAGTTCATGGGATGCGCCTTTAAAAAAGTCATATTTTAACTTTTCTAATTTTAAAATTTCTTTATTTTTAAATTCCAAATCGTCAATTGTTCTTAATAAAGTAGAATACAAATCATTAATTTGTTGTTTTAATTCTCCAACCTCATCATTAGAGCTAACTTTTAAACGCGTTTTTTTATCCAGTTTCATCATTTTATCAGTAACAATTT
>OGQI01002828.1_pt1 | contig 10093 bp, 10 predicted proteins | sample 1553171 | NCBI WGS metagenome assembly OGQI01 (sample SAMEA2579988, study PRJEB22360) | human gut metagenome | biome: human gut; feature: human-associated habitat; material: faeces | place: Denmark | collected 2008/2010
CGCGAGCGGGAAGTGGCCGATATTTCGCGCGGACTGAAATCGCTGGCGATCGAACTGAAAATCCCGATCATTCTGCTGTGCCAACTGAACCGCGCTGCGGAAAACCGCGCCGACAAGCAACCGCAGCTGTACGACCTGCGCGAATCGGGCGGTATCGAACAGGACGCCGACCTGGTGCTGATGCCGTTCCGCCCGGCGTACTACAAGGACTCCGGAGCCGAGTTCTGCGACGACAAAGGCCAACCGATGCCGGACGACCTGGGCCTGCTCTATATCCGCAAGCACCGCGACGGCGCGACCGGGGAAGTGCCGTTCCGCTATACTCCCGACCTGTCGACTATCGAGGACTACGAGAGGATCCCGGCCAACGATGAACCTAAAGGACTGTTTAAGCTATGAGGGTACAACGCAAAGTGCAGCAATTGTCTTTCGGCGCCGGCGCGCCGTCCGACAAGATCACCCCGGTGATGGACTTTTTGAAAGAGAACTACCAAATCGAGGTGAACCGGTACGATCCGAATCAGATCCGAATCCGGAGCCTGAAGAAAAATTACCGGTTCCCGGTGTCGCTCGACGATATTTCGATCCACATGATGCAAATGGGTATCCAGCATACCCGGTCGATGGTACAGATGATTCTCCGGTCTCCAAACCAGATGAAGACATACGACCCGATCACGGAGTATTTCGACAGGGTGGGGAAGATGGAAATAACCGAATCGCATATCGATAAGCTGATCGCGCACCTTCGGGTGCGCGAATTCGACGATCGGCCGGAAGGGGAATACCAGAAGCGCGCGGCGTATTATATCCGCAAATGGCTCGTCGCTGCGGCGGCCTGCGCGACGGGAAAATATGCAAACGAAGCGGTACTTGTATTCGTTAGTGAGACGGGAGGAAACGGTAAAACGACTCTGGCGAGGTTTCTCTGTCCGCCTGAATTGTCTGAAATCTTTGCAACGAGTACCCGCAATAAATCGGTTTTCGATCCGGAACAGGCGATGGTGCGCAACTTTTTTGTGCTATATGATGAAATGTGTGGCATAACGCCCGCCGTAGCGGAAGATTTCAAACAAATGATGTCAGCCCAGCAATTAACCGTGCGGTTGAAGGGCGATTTATGCCCGATACGGCGAAAACGTATTGCATCGGTTATCGGGACAACGAATAACCGGGTGGGCATACGACATGGTTTTTTATTTCCGGCGATTGGGACGAGGCGGTTTATCTGCATCCATCTCGATAGTATCGATTTCGAATACCGTAACACAGTGGATATTGACCTAATTTGGGCTGAAGCGATCCGGTTAAGCCGCGACGCCGATTACAATTATGAATTGACACAGGAGGATTACGATGAATTGGATCGGGTAAATCAGCGATATATTGTGGATACGCCGGCCAGCACGTTGATTCAACAGATATTCACTATGCCTGATGGCAAAGATCCGGATTCCGAAAAATGGATGACGCCGACGGAGATTATGGCCGAACTGCGACGGTTTCGTTTGATAAGCAACGATGTTGCCCGGTTCGTTTCACCCTGGCATGTAGGAGAAGCGCTTCGCGCACTCGGTTATGTGCAAAAAATGATCTACGGAGATGGCAAACGACTGTATAAATATCACGTCAAACCGATAATTTGCAATGAGTAAGTTGCGTATAATCATGTGTTTATCTATATATTTTAAAGATAGATATATATTTTTTAACGCTTTGATAATTTGATTTATAGTTATGCTAATACCTACTACTTTTTAATTTAAAACTTTATTAACCAATATGTTATATTGATATTTGTACTTCTACTACTATGCTACTACTTTTTGGTGTCAAGAAGTCTGATTTGAAATGTATTACGTTGATTATGAGTGTATATAATACTATTTTAAGGTAGTAGCATTAGAGGAAAAAATGAAAATAAAAGTGTAAAAAAACGGATGTTTTTCCGGTATTTTACCCGATTTCCGGCGGATTTTCGCCGGGCGGGTTCCGGTCATTTGAAAACGGGATGTCGAACATAAATTTGAATACGATGGAAGTACTCATTACAATCAAGGATTCGATTCTGCGCAGCTACCTCGGCGGGCTGTTCGAACGGCGCGACGACGGGTACGCGGTGAACACGGATACGATCACCGGCGCGGTGATCTGCTCGCTGGTGTCGGCGGCCGATTATCCGCGCATGGAAGTGTCCGACGCGACGTCCGTGCGGTTTTACCTGCCGCACTCGCGCTATACGGACTCGATGCGCAACCGCTACCTGTACGTGACGCGGGAAGCCGAGGCGAAAATCAACCTCGTGCTCCGCAAAGAGTTCGACGTTAATTTTACGTCGTTCCTTACCGAGTCGCGCATCCAGGGCTTCAGGTTGAAAGATATTATTTCGATTTTTATCGTCAAGAACAACATGGATATTTTCGACGGCGATATCGAAACGCTCAAGAAACGGTATTACCGCAAGGAGATCCAGGACTTGAAAAACCTCGAAAAAAAGTTGCGTCAGAAGGCCTATTCGATCTCAAAACTGGCCCGGCGAACCGTAACTGATAACATAATTATTTGATTATTAACTTTTTAATTGAAATTGCGTCCGAAATTCGACGTTTTTTGGATTTTTGGACGCACCGCTGAAGGTATCATGGGAAATTACTCGTATATAACGGAAATTTCGTTTATTCCGCCGCATGCTTCGGGGCGGGAGGTTCCGCCCGAGAATGTGCCGCTGGTAAGAGGATCGGCCAGCTACGAATGCAAAGGGGCGTTTACCGATCACGGAAAACAGTACAAGACGAAACTTACATTCAAGATCGCGCGGATCACGACCGAAAACCGGAACCTCGTAAACCGGTTGCGATTCGCCGAGTCGGTGACGATCGTCGACGCCAGCGGGGCGAAGACGACTATCGGCAGCAAATCCGTTCGTCTGTCCGTCACCGATGAGGAGGAGATCGCCGGCACCCCCGGCGGATTCCGCGGTTACAATATTACCGTGGAATGGACGTCGCCCGTTCCATACGCCGCGCAGTCCTTTATATAGGTATCTTCGGGGCGTACCTTGCAATAGTAAAAATCTATTGCAATGATTCGCAACTATCATATCATTCGTTCGATTCTATCCGAGCCGTGGCTTATCTCCGCCGAGGAGGTGAGCCGGCTCGGTTTTTTGATTTCGGGCGTATTCAACCGGCAGTTGGCTTTCGAACCGGTCACGCGCGAAGATATGGCGCGGGTGGCCTATGTCCGGTCTGCCGGCGTCGACCCTTCGGGGAAAGTTCGAAATGTCGGCGTTGTGAATATCACCGGCGTACTGACCAAGTACGATCCGGAGTGCGCCTACGGAATGGAATCGTATGGACGGATGATCCGGGGGTTCGACCGGAACCCGGATATCGCGGCTCTCGTGCTGCGGCTCGATTCTCCCGGCGGCACGGTGGCCGGCGTCGAAGAGCTGTATAACGACGTCAAGTCGATTTCGAAACCTACCGTAGCGTTCGTTTCGGATATGGCATGTTCGGCGGCTTACTGGCTTGCGTGCGCCTGCGACAAGATCATAGCCAATAACACGACGGCCCAGGTCGGCAGTATCGGCGCATACTGCCAGTATATGGACGTATCCGGATATTTCGCCGCCCAGGGCATCAAGATACACGAGATCGAGGCCCCGCAGTCGACCCATAAGTTGAAGGAGAAACACGAAATCCAAGTCGGGCATTACGACATGACCAAAAAGCGGCTCGAGGTCATTGCCGATAAATTTCAGCAGACCGTGCGGAGCAGCCGGCCGTCGGCAACGGACGATCAGTTGACGGGCCTGGTTTACGACGCCCGGGACGTCGTCGGCACGCTGGTGGACGGTATCGAGTCGTTCGACGAAGCGGTGCTGCGTGCGGCAAGTATGGCAAGCGATAACCAATCAAATACCTCTATGTCAAAAGTCAATTACCCATTGCTGGCGTCAGCCGCCGGCGTGCCCTCGTTCGAAACGGCCGACGGGCACATTTCCCTGAGCGCAGAAATGGCCGCCCAGGTGGAAGCAGCGCTCGGAAAGATTCCGGCGCAGGATCCTCCCCGCGACGACCGGGATAGCGCGTCCGCCGATCTGAATACCCGCATCGTAGCGCTGGAGAAGGCGCTGCAGGAAAAAGAGACCCGGATCGCCGCGCTGGAAAAAGCGCCCGGAGACGCCGGCGCGGCAGTTTCCCCGGAAGCGGATCCCGGAGATAAAACGACAGTGTGGGATACCGGGATAGCCGAATTCTCCGCGGCCTTTCAGTCCGCATCTAAATTCATTCACGATTAAACTTCAAACACATGGCAAATTACGATGAATTGACCGCCCGACTGTACGAGTCCGGTCACAAATACCGCAAGGAGCTGCTCGCTATGCCGCTGGCGCAGTTGAATACGCTTCTGCAGCACATGACCCTGCGGCTGGGCGTCCGCGGGAAAGAAAGCGTCGGAGAACTCGACACCGACGCCGAACTGCGTCCGTTTACCGGCGAAAAGAATGCGACCGACGCAACGGATATTCAGTTGCGGACGCTGGAAACTTTTCACGGCAGCGTCGTCAAGGAGTTTATTCCTTCGCATCTGTCGTCGACCGTTTACGGCAATGCCGTGTCGACGACCCCGACCGAGACGGATATCGTCCGGGCGATCGCGATGCTGATGGCGCAGAAAGCGTCGAACAAACTCCGGACGAACCTTTTCACGGCGGTTCGCAAACCCACCGGGACGACGACGGCCGACCTGTTCGATGGCTTTGCAACGATCATCGGCAAGGAAAAAACAGCCGGCAATCTCTCTTCCGCAAAAGGGAACCTGACCGCTATCGGCGAGCTGACCCGCGCGAATATCGTCGACAAGCTAATGGAGTACTACCAGGACGCCACCTGCGAGGAACTGCAGGAACAGAATACGAAAATGTGGCTGCCTACCAATCTGTATAACCTTTACATGAAGGGTTATCAGGACGATTTCGGTTCGTCCCCGTTCAACCGGGAATACAAAAAGACGTTCCTGGAAGGAACCGACGACCGTTGCGAGCTGGTTCCCTTCTCCGGTCTTCGCGGTACCGGCTTGACGCTGATTACCGTTAAACGGAACATGCTGATCGGCGCGGATCAGATGAGCGACGCCGAAAACGTCCGCATCCGCCCGTGCGACAATCCGTTCACCGTTCAGTTCGTGATGGAACTTTATTTCGGCGTTCAGATCGAATCCCTCAGCAAGCAGGTGCTCAACGTCGGCGAATTCACCCTGCCTTCGGGTACGGCCGCCGAACCGTCCGAAGATCCGGGAAGTCAGGAAGATCCGGAAGGTACGGAAACGGGAGCATAATTCGAACCATTAAAAAAACAGGAAAATATGGCAACACGCACACTTAGCAACCTGGTCTGGCCGGACGGCCAGTCCAACCCGTCGGGGATGAAGTCGATCGCGTACTTCATGTTCAAGCGCGACATCAAATCGTGGCCGAAGATTCCGGCGTCGCCGGCTTCGGCGGCCGAGGCCGTCACGTATGACGGCGATTTCGAAATGCAGGAGGGCAAAAAAGCGATTTCGATCTATTCGACGCAGGGAGTGGGGAAGGTGGAATTCGAATCCACCGGTGAAAAGGACTGCAAGATGTTCAATAACAAGCTGACGCTTTCGTATCCGGATATGAACGACGAATCGGTCGATTTCTGCAACAGCCTGGTCAATTCGAACGGCGTTTTCATCGTGCCGTATTACGTGGCGGGCGGGAAGCTGGCCTATGTGGTGATCGGCGGCGAGAATTTCGACGCGGAGATTTCTCCGAAAGGCACTTCCGGAGACAAAGCCGGATCGGCAAAGGGCCTGACGCTGGAGGTAACCGCTCCGGACGCCCTGTGCCTGCCGCGTTATACCGGAATCATCGAACTTTCGGACGGCACGCTGAACTGCGAAACCGGCGTATTCACGGCGACGCCTTCCACGCCGTCGGGAGGCGAGTAACGAGTGAAATTATTGTTTAACCGGAGGGGAGCGATCCCCTCTTTTTATATCGAATTATGACAATCGAAGAGTGGTTGACCCGGGGCGGATCCTTCGACGAAGGTCTGGCCCTTTTTCAGCGATCGAACCGCAACCGGCATATCCTGCGTTACCTGGCCCGTAAGCGCGATATGGATAAGCTGCGGTATGAATTGGAGAAAATACGGAAGATACGCGGGGACGGGCGCGTGCCGGCTTCCCGGCCGGTCGCCGCAGCGGAACCGACGGCAAAGCGGCCCGATCCGGACGACGGACTTCCCGAAAAAAAAACGTTGGATTACCGGACTCTTCCCGATGCGATCAAGCCCGCGTACCGCAAAACCGTCGAGATCTACCGCGCGATGCGGTCGCTCCATGAGAAGATGAAGCTCGTGAAGAGCGATTCGCAGCGGGAACGGGTGCGCGACCGGCTGCTGACGCTCGATAAGGAACGCGCTGCGATGTGGGAGATTATCGACCGGTGGCGGCAGGACGGCGTTTTGCCGAATCCGTCGGAAGACGAACTATTGCCGTCCGATCCGAAATCGGTCGCCGCCGCCCGCGTGTCGATCACGCGCAATCTGGCCTTGCTGGAAAAGACGACCGAACAGAAACGGATCGACGCCCTGGTGGAGCGTTTGCGGCGTCCTGTGGCGATCGTAAAGGCTTCCGGCGGTACGTTCACCGACAAGGCCGGAATTCTTTCGAAATACGGGCTTATCTGAGCGATTCGGCTTTTCGTTTCGTCCTTTATACCTCCGCATCGCGGGGGTATTTTTGGTTAAAAATCAGACCATGTCGAAACCGAGTACGCTCGATAAATTCCGCGATCGTCTTTTCGACGATATCGACCAGTTGGAACTGACTGACCGGGAACGGTCGCAATTGATGCGGTACCGCGCGATTTTCGTGCTGAAACTCGAAAATCCGCATATCACCAACGCGAACGTCGTCAAATTTCTCAACAAGAAATTCGGGATCCGCTCGATCGCCCAGGCATACCGCGACATCGCGGCTACCGAAACGATGCTCGGTAAAGTGCGGACGTCGGAAAAACAATGGATCCGCTACCTGGTCACCGAAACGCTCAAAGAGGCCATCGACAAGGCGCGTAGAAAAGGCGATCTGAAAAATATGGTCGCCGCGGCCGATAAGCTCGGCAAATACAGTCGGCTCGATCAGGAAGACCCGCAGCCGCTTCCCTACGAGGATATCGTACCGTCGCCGATCGAATACCTGAACGATCCGTCGATTCTCGGTCTTCCGACGCCTAAAGAGGGCGCGCGTGCCTATATCGAACGGATCAAGCGCAAATATGTCGACGTTCAGGACGTCGAATACGAAGATGTGAAGCGTGGAGAATAGGAAACTATACATGAACGATCCGCAGCTGGAGTGTTACCATGTGGCGGCGCATACGTCGGTTTTCGTGGCCGGTCGCCGCCTCGGGAAGACGCACGGCGTAGTGGCCCCGTGGATGCTTCGCAATACGCAGCACATGCCCGGTTCTGCGCTCGGCGTGGTTTGCGCCACGTTCCAGCAGGCGCTGACGCGCACGCTGCCGGGAACCCTCGCTGCGCTGGAAGATATGGGATACCGGCGGGATCTGCACTACTACGTCGGAGTCCGGCCTCCGAAAAGCGCGGGATTTGCGAAACCGGTGCGGGAACCGATTTCATACGATCGCGTGGTCGCCTGGTACGACGGGACGGTATGGTACTTGATTTCGCAGGACGTGCCCGGTTCGGCGAACTCCCTGACGTTGCAGGGCGTGATGGGCGACGAAGCGAAATTTTTGAACTTCGAGAAGCTCAAGGACGAAGTATTTCCGGCCAACGGGGGATTCCGCGGGCCGTGGGCCGACTGTCCCTGGCTCAATTCGATGCTGTTCGTGTCGGATATGCCGACGTCGAAAAAAGGGTCTTGGTTCCTCAATTACGAAGATCAGGCGACGCCCGAAGTCGTCGAGGCGATCAAGATGTGTCTGGCCGAAATCTGGAAATTATCCAATCAGCCGCAGAATACCTACGCCGACAAGATGCTGGCGCACTACCGCAAAACCCTGGCGGCGCTCCGCAGCGCGGCCGTGTACTACCGGGAATGCTCGACGATCGAAAACGTGCTGCTGCTCGGTGAAAAGTACATTCGCCAGATGAAGCGCGATCTGCCGCCGATGGTGTTCCTGACCTCGATCCTGTGCATCAAGCCGGGGCGGTTGAAAGACGGATTTTACCCGTCCCTTACGGATTCCCTGCTTTATACGGCCTTCGATAACGCTTACCTGGAATTGATCGGATACGACTTCCGGCGGGCGCAATCGGAAGATTGCCGGCAGGATGGCGACCTGCAGCCCGGCAAACCGATCTGTATCGCGTTCGACTACAACGCGAATATCAACTGGATGGTGTGCGGCCAGCCGTCGAACAAGGATAACGGTATGCTGACGCTCAAATCGTTTTACGTCAAATACGATCGCAAACTGCGCGAGCTGGTCGACGACTTTTGCGAGTATTACAAGTATCATAACCGGCGCGAAGTGGTGTACTACTTCGATTCCACGGCCATCGGGTCGAACTATGCCGTCGACAAGAAAGACTTTGCCGCGACGATATGCGATCAGTTCGCGGCGAACGGCTGGCGCGTCGACCGCAAGTACATCGGGGTGCCGATGCGTCACAGCGACAAATATCACATGATCGACGAAGCGATGCGCGGACAGGACGGGTATCTGCGGCCGCGGTTCAACCAGCATAACAACGAGGCGCTGCTGATCGCGATGCGCTCGAGCGGCGTTCGGATCGGGCCGAACGGATTCGAAAAGGATAAGCGCGGGGAAAAGTACGCCGAAACCGAAGAGGATCGTATGGAATACCGGACGGACGGCACCGACGCCTGGGATACGCTGTTTATCGGCATGAATAAATTCCCATACGCCGCCTCGTCGAATTTCGGAGGCGTGGCGATTCGGGATATCCGGTAAAATACAGCCGTTCCGTTTGGAAATTCAGAAATGTTTCCTATATTTGTGATGCTAAACAATTATAAACTTAGGGGTCTGGATTAGCCCCGTATCCGTGGGGCATTTTTTATGCTTTCGGATATACATATTGGCGGCTGCCTTCCCTCGTATTTTTTGGATTCACTCCTAAGGTATGATTGTTTAGCGACACGGGAAACGGCAGCCGTCTTTTTTTCTGCCTAAATGCTAAACAATCATACCATGGAACCACAAATCGACATTTCCTGGCTGTTGGTCGCAGGAGTTGTGACGGCAGTCGTGCGGGGTCTCTACCGCCGCATTCGTTACGCATGCCTTAAGTGCCGTCGCAGGCGCGCCGACCGTCCGGTCGCGGTACTTCACTATTTGTCCCACCCTTTAATGCAGCGGTAATATGGAACGTAAGACAACGACAGGTGTGCAGGTAATGGAACCGTCAGAAATCGACCTGTCAAAAGAATTCAGAAGACTGGCGGCAGTGGTGGAGTATCCTCAAATTGCCAGGGAGGCCCTCGCCGATATATCGTATTCCGTTTTGCAGTTGAAGTTATTGAACAGTTTCATGCGTGACTTCTTTGTGAAATACAGCGATGACTTTACTATTTTTGCCGATGAAGAGGACATCGTCCATAATGCAATTTGTTTAGCCATAGATAAAGTGTCTGAATTATGTCACATGGTATTCAGTGAAAGCGAATTAAAATTATACTGATACCGCTCCGTCTCAAGAAAGCCGATCACATAACCGTGATCGGCTTTTTTATTTCCCGTTTTTTTGTCGATTTGCAGCTTCCGTTTTCATTGTCGAGCGATTCTCATCTATATTTTTCGAAAAATCCGAATCTCACGGGGTTAACCTCCGCGGAGCCGGATCGCTTTCTCCGTGTTCGACGATGTCTCACAGCATCGCCCTCCGCGGCCATCGTAATTACGATCGGCACGTCACGTAATATGCCTGGCGTGCATTCTGTTGGTTTTCAGGTTGAAATGGACTAAAAACACTCCGGCGGGACAAAAGTGTCTGAAATCGCTCGAAAAGACCGAAGGAATGCAGTGTAATTACAGTGCCGAGGTATTGCCGCCGAAGACTGGCGG
>OGQI01002832.1_pt1 | contig 10082 bp, 9 predicted proteins | sample 1553171 | NCBI WGS metagenome assembly OGQI01 (sample SAMEA2579988, study PRJEB22360) | human gut metagenome | biome: human gut; feature: human-associated habitat; material: faeces | place: Denmark | collected 2008/2010
TAGCGGTTTCCCTTGGTCAAAAAAGGGGCCCCCAGGCGTACCAGCCCGGGGGCCCCTTTCCCCCTCCATCAGAGGGCGAACAGCGTGATCTCCGTGGGATAGAGAGGAGAACTTTTGAAGCGCAGGTAGAAGCGATACTCTGGGGATATCTGGTGAATCCGCTGAGGGATCTTCCAGAGGTCCTCATTGTTGTGATACACGGAAAAGAGGAGCTTGGGGTGATCGTTCAAAATATGATGCTTCGCCCCTTCCAGGGCTTTCTGTTCAAACCCCTCAATATCCGCTTTGATCAGCGTCACCGGCTCGGTGATATCCTGATCCAGAGTGGTCACAGGAACCTCCTCCCCACGCTCCTGCCCAAGGGTATTGGCCGAGGCACTGGTCTGGTTGCTGACCAGGAACATGGTTCCCTCGGTATCCGCCACCCCCTTCATACGAAACTCGATGTCCCTGTACTGCTCCAGATTTTTCCGCAGCAGGGCAAAGATCTTGGGGGTAATCTCATAGCAGTAAATCCGTTTATAGCAGTCCTGGCCATAATTTTTCAGGTAGGAGAGCACCGTGTCCCCTGTAAACGCCCCCAGGTCCACAACCACCTCCTCCGTGCTGCAGGAGACAAGGTCCAGGTCAAAATAGTCGTCAAAGAGATACTCCTTGGCCTGCGCCGTGGTGGTGAAATCATAGCGGTACCAGTTGTTCAAAATGGCATAGAGGGTTTTCTTGGACCGGTAGTCCCCCAAGTGATGATACAGCCAGACAAAGTCCTCCATATGTGCAAACAGCGCCTGCCCTTTCTCTTCGATCTCTTCGTACACGCCTTTCTCCGGGTCAAGCCTGCCCCAATAATTGAACTGATTGAAAAAGTCCATGCAGCTCTTCTGAATTTCACGGGGCACTTGGTCAAAGTGCTTCCGGATGCGATAGTAAATCTCCTTCTCACTGAGTCCCCGAATCTCCGCCGCCAATGCTTCAAACTTCTGATCAATCTCGTTCATGTACAAACCCTCCCATACAATTTGGACGCGCTGGCTCACACCAGCTTTAGGCCCGCCAGAACCAGCAGCATCAGGCCGCTGATCCAAGACACCTCAATCTGAAGTCCTCTCATGAGCTTATCTCCCAGCCAGCGGCCCAGCAGGATGGCCGCCAGGCCCAGAACAAAAGAGAGCAGCACCGCCGCGAAAACCGGCGTCTGATCCAACCCTGCCCCGACCCCCACCGTCAAGCTGTCCAGGGACAACGCCACCGCCAGCGCCGTGGCCTCTCCCACGGACAAAGCCCCGGATCGGTCCTGATCTGCCTGTTCCGGGTTGGCGTAAATGTTCAGAATCACGCGAAAGTGAAAGGCAGAAAACTGCCACTGTCTATGCAGGTCCCGGTGCCGCCGGATCAGCGCCTTGAGGGAGCTGTCAAAAATCTTGACAATACCCGGCCAGCAGCAGAAAGCAAATCCAAGGCAGGACCCCCTCCGGCAAATAAGATCGGAGGCCGCGGCCCACAAGCAAAGAGAGCCCCAAGCTTCCGCTGCAAATTCCGCTGATGCAGGCCACCGAACGAAATGGCATCCGAATATGATTGGCGCCATAGGAAAAGCTGGCCACAAAGGAGTCCACAGACAAGGCAATGACCAGTAGCCCCGTCTCAAAAAGGGAGCGCAGCAGCGTCTCCATTCCCATCCACACCCCGTCTCTTTTTTCTCCATAGTATGCGTGCCGCCGCGTTTTTGTCCCTCCCCTGTTTTCCCTCTCTGCCGGTGTCCCGGTTCTGTCCACGGGCACAAAAATCCCCCGCGGCAAGGCTTCCGCCTGCCACGGGGGACTGTGTTTGTTCAGTTCAGAAAATCCTTCAGCTTCTTTGAGCGGCTGGGATGGCGCAGTTTTCGCAGGGCCTTGGCTTCAATCTGCCGAATCCGTTCCCGAGTGACGTTGAACTCTTTGCCCACCTCTTCCAGGGTGCGGGTCCGGCCGTCCTCAATGCCAAAGCGGAGCTTCAGCACTTTCTCCTCCCGGGGCGTGAGGGTGGAGAGCACATCCACCAGCTGTTCCTTCAGCAGGGTAAAGGATGCGGCCTCGGAGGGCTCGGAAGCGTCCTCGTCAGGAATAAAGTCGCCCAGATGGCTGTCTTCCTCTTCTCCTATAGGAGTCTCAAGGGAAACGGGTTCCTGTGCGATCTTCTGTATTTCTCTCACTTTTTCTACTGAAATTCCCATTTCCTTGGCAATCTCTTCCGGGCTTGGTTCTCTGCCGTAAGTCTGGAGAAGCTGTCTTGAGACCCTTATCAACTTATTTATAGTCTCCACCATGTGGACCGGTATTCTTATGGTCCTGGCCTGATCGGCTATAGACCTGGTTATAGCCTGTCTTATCCACCATGTAGCATAGGTTGAGAATTTATAGCCCTTTGTATAATCGAACTTGTCTACAGCTTTTATCAGTCCCAGGTTTCCCTCTTGGATCAGATCCAAAAATAACATTCCTCTTCCCACATAACGCTTAGCTATGCTCACTACCAGACGGAGGTTGGCCTCGCAGAGACGCTTTTTAGCCTCTTCATCGCCTTTTTCCATTCTCTTGGCCAGCTCTATTTCCTCATCGGCTGAGAGAAGCGGCACCTTTCCTATCTCTTTGAGATACATTCTGACGGGATCGTCCACTGCTATGCTCTTTGGAATGGTGGATTCTATATCTATTTCGCTGGCTTCTTCTACGATAAGTTCAGCGTCAGTTGCCACGTCGGGGTTCTCTGCCAATATAACGTCAAAATCCTCGGGTTCAGTCTCCGATACTATTTCTATTCCCTTGGCCATGAGCAATTCGTACATATCGTCCATCTGATTCTTATCCAGATCCGCAGAATCGAGGATATCTGCAATATCAGCATAAGTAAGCTGATTGTGCGAATTTTTCCCCTTTTCCAGCAAAGCGCAAAGCATTTCCTGCTTTTTATCTGCCGCATCTTTCATCTGCTCTGTCTGAACAGCTTGGACTTCTATCTTTTCTGTAGTATTTTTTTCTGCGCTCATTACATTTTTCCTCCGTGTGCTTTCATTTCTTTCTGAATTTCCATCAATTCTATAGTAAGTCTGTCGATCGATTCCTTATTCTCTTCGTCTGCGAGAGAAAGAATATCTCTCAACTGCCGCTCCCGGCTTTCAAGACGTTTAAATTCCCATCTATGTATGCACTGATTCAGAACTTCTTTTTCATTTCCGGTTATTATCACCTTATCCAGGCTTTCCTGCAGTTTTTCACTCTCTGCAGGTTCGAGTCTGTCCATGACCTGACCCTTGTTGAAATCTCCGTTTAAACCATAAAACTCGAAGGCGATGTTGAGAGTCTTCTTTCCCAGCTCGCTTTCGAATATATCACTATAGGGCAATATACTTTCGGAAAATTCCGGGTCTATGAAAAGGCACTTAAGCACAGTAGCTTCTAAAGGAGAGAGCTCAAGGACTTCTTCCCCTGTTTCTCTGTGCCTCTCCGGCAGATGTTTCTCCTGCTTATTATTACCTAGTATTTCCATTTTTATAGCGCCTTCGGAAATTCCGGTGTCTCTTGAAATCTTTTTTATATATATATCACATTCTACAGGGCTTAAATCAGACAAAATAGAAGAAATATTCTTCATATAGTCAAGTTTGCCTTCTTCGGAAGATATGTTTAGGCCCCTCTTTGCCGCCTCGAGCTTATAATCTATATAAGGGAGAGCGTTTTCTGTAAGGCTCAGAAAGGCCTCTCTTCCGTTTTTCTTTATATATTCGTCGGGATCTTTGCCGTCGGTGACGTGAAGTACTTTGACCTTGCAGTTTTCTCCCCTCAGTACTTCTATCCCCCGCAGCGCTGCTTTCTGACCTGCCGCGTCGGCGTCGTAAGACAATATCACATTCTTGGTATACCGGTTTATGAGTTTGGCCTGATTTTCCGTAAGGGCTGTTCCCAAAGACGCGGCTACATTTCTGACTCCGTTCTGATAAAGAGAAATAGCGTCCATATATCCTTCTACTATGATGGCTGAACCTTCTTTGCCTATATCCTGACGCGTCGAATTCAGCGCGTACAGATTGTTCTTCTTCTGGAACACCTTGTTTTCAGGTGAGTTGAGATATTTAGGCATGGCCTCGTTGTCGAGAGCTCTGCCGCCGAATCCGATCACCTTTCCCGCTGTATTTATTATAGGAAATATCACCCTGTTTCTGAATTTATCATAGCAGCGGTCGCCTTTCTTCGAAATAAGTCCCAGCTCTATGAGTATCTTCTCATCGGTGCCTTTTTTCTTAAAATAGTCGTATAGATTGTTCCAGCTATCTTCCGCATATCCCAGACCGAACTTTTTTATGGTTGAATCCTGTATTCCGCGGCGCTGCATATATGTATAGCCGGGATTTTTCTTCTCTGTGAGATTTCTGTAGAAAAGTCGAGCGGCTTCTCTGTTTACCTCATAGTATTTCTCTCGATCGTCTTTATGAGAATTTTTCTGTATCTCTATACCGTATTCGTCGGCCAGCTTTTCTACTGCCTCGTTAAAATCAAGATTGTAATATCTCTTTACAAAAGTAACCACATCTCCGGAAGCTCCGCAGCCTCCGAAGCAGGTGAATATCTGTTTCTGAGGAGACACGATAAAAGAAGGAGTCTTCTCGTTGTGGAAAGGACACAGTCCTTTATAGTTGGCTCCCGCTCTCTTAAGCTCTACGCTTCTTCCTATGACATCTACTATATCAATCTGATTTTTTAATTCTTCTATCGCTTCTTTGCTAAAAGAAAAACTCATCTTCCGCTCCAAAAAACATCATTATATGTTTTTATACGCAAAAAATGAGCCGTTTCCTTTTTTTATTTTAAAAATTTTCATTTCCAACTTTTAGGCACGAACAATTCAGTATATATATTCAGCGCAAACCTGTCTGTCATGCCGGCTATGTAGTCTTTTACCGCCTCGTTTACGCCGTCTTCTTCAGCAACCTGCCGCAGATCGTCCGGCAGTCTTGACGGATCTCTGAGGAAATAATTATACAGGGAGCTTATGACTACTTCTACCTTTGCCAAATCTTCTTCTCTCTTTACTCTGCCGCTCTTATAAACGTGAGAGAACATAAATGTTCTCAACTTGTTCAATTCTTCTCTGAATTGCGGGCTTTGAGATATCTCTTCTCTGCCGTCGCTGTTTTTTACCAGATCTGTCACCATGTTGTTGATTCTCTCTCTATGGCTGTATCCGAACAGCTCAAGAGCCGTCTTTGGAATATCTTCCATAGATATGACGCCGCTTCGCAGCGCGTCGTCTATATCGTGATTTATATATGCCACTCTGTCGCTTATCTTGACCACCTGTCCCTCGAGGGTAAAGGGCTTGCCGCTTCCCGTGTGATTGACTATACCGTCTCTGACTTCAGCTGTCAGATTCATCCCTCTTCTGCTTGAAGTAGCCTCAAGGACATCCACTACCCTTAAACTCTGCAGATTATGATGAAATCCTCCCGGATGCACGCTGTTAAGCACGTCTTCTCCATTGTGGCCAAAAGGAGTATGCCCCAGGTCATGGCCGAGGGCTATAGCTTCGGTCAGATCTTCGTTAAGATTGAGGGCTCTTGCTATAGTTCTGGCTATCTGCGACACTTCTATGGTGTGTGTGAGCCGGGTCCTGAAATGATCTCCTTCCGGAGCTAAAAAGACTTGAGTTTTGTGCATGAGTCTTCTAAAAGACTTGGAATGTATTATCCTGTCTCTGTCCCGCTGAAACTCGGTCCTTATCCGGCATTTATCTTCGGGAAACGCTCTTCCTCTGCTCTCCCCGCTCTTGGCAGCCATGGGAGACAGTATCTCTTTTTCTCTCTTTTCCAGATCTTCTCTCATCAACATATCGCTCACCACCTCTTATTTTAAGCCGGTATGGCCGAAGCCTCCTGCTCCCCTTTCAGTTTCATCTATCTCTTCTGAAACCTTGAATTCGGCTTTCAGATAGGATGAAAAGACCACCTGAGCTATCCTATCCCCGTCATGTATGGTATATGGCCGGTCGCCGAAGTTTATGACAGGTACGTTCCACTCTCCCCGGTAATCGCTGTCTACGGTTCCCACTCCGTTTACAAGGCCGATTCCGTGCTTTATGGAAAGACCCGACCTTGCCCTGACCTGAGCCTCTACTCCCGGAGGAAGTTCCACAAACAACCCGGTGGGTATGAGCTTCCTCTCTCCGGGCATGAGCGTGACAGGTTCTGCCAGATAGGCTCTCAGATCTGCTCCCGCAGACCCTTCGGTTTCATACGACGGAAGCCTTCCGCTCTTGCTTATTATCTTTATTTTCGTGTTTGCCATCATCTAAGACCTTACCATTTTCTTCAAGTTTATATCTTTGTCTGTCAGACATACTGCCGAATAGTTTTCTATATCGCACACTATAGGTTTAATGCTGTCTATCGATTCTCTCGTGACCTTTTCTATACCTTCTATCACTTCATCCTGTCCGTACACTCTGCCCAGCAAAAGCAGGTTCTTTCCTATGTTGAACATTCTGCTGGCTACGTTCTCCTGTCCGAATATGTAACTGCTCTTGAGCTGCTCTTTGGACATGGAAATTTCTTCTTCTGTAAGGCCTTCCCTGTCTAAAACATCAAGTTCCTCTTTGATACCTTCTATAGCAGCTCCTACTTTATCATGACTGACTCCCGCATATATATTATAATATCCCGCGTCGCTGAAAGTGCTGTTGGAAGAGTATACGCTGTAAGCCAGTCCTTTTTCTTCTCTTATATTCTGGAAAAATCTCGAACTCATGCTTCCGCCCATGACGTTGTTCAGTACGGCGAAAGTATAGTATCTGGGATCGTCTAAGCTTATGCTCCTTGTCGCCATGCAGATATGAGACTGCTGTATATCCTTTTTTATCACCTTGAATCTCGGAACATAGGCCTCTGCTTTCTTTTCTTTCGCCCGGCGTTCTTTGGCCAATCTGTCGAATTTATCTGATAAGTAAGCGCAGAAAGCATCCTTATCGAAATTTCCCGCTGCCGATATTACTATCGAGTCTCTGGCATAAGCTTTTTCTTTGTATGCAGTTATTACAGGTCTGGTTATCCTCGACAGTGAAGTCTTAGTTCCTATTATGGAATTACCTAAAGGAGCGTCCTTAAAGACCAGCTCTGTTATGTTGTCATGCACCAGATCGTCAGGCTGATCTTGTATCATTTTTATCTCTTCGCAGATCACCTGTCTCTCTTTTGTCATCTCCCTGCCGTCGAATACAGCATTGCAGACCATATCTATTATGACGTCGGCTCCATCCATGAGATGAGAACTTATAGTCTTTACATAATAACAGGTAGCCTCTTTTCCTGTAAAAGCGTTCATCTGGCCGCCTATCTTATCCACATCTTCTGCTATCTGTCTGGAATTTCTCTTCTCAGTTCCCTTAAACATCATGTGTTCGATGAAGTGGGATATGCCGGCGACCTCTGGCGTCTCGTCCACCGCTCCGTTTCTGACCCATATGCCTACGGCAGCCGACTTGACATGATCAAGTTCTTCCATGACTACTCTTATGCCGCAGTCCAGTATTCTTATATCAATATTGCCCATAGTTTCCCCTCCAAAAAATTTCAATTTATATAATAACACATTTTCCGCAGTTTTCATATACTATCAGAGAAAGATATTGGACTATTTAAGGAGGTAGAATATATGAGCTGCTTTGGTGGGAGAGTATCCCAAGACCTCTATCAAAACTGCTGTAACGCCAATACTATCTGTGAATTCAACGGTGACATCGATAGCTTAAAGAGTGAGCCTATCTATGTTCAGAAAGTCTTCGACGCTGTTTTATTTAATTTACAGGGAATGAAGACTGTTCAAAATCAGACGTTTTCGCCTAAGATTCCGTCAGGTCACAGAGTAAAAAGGGTTATAGATATAAGATGTAAGAGGAGCTTCAATCCTTACAATGTAGATGATCCGTCTAATCTCAAGTTAGACGTTAATACAAGTATTTCAGGCGCAACCTTCCTGCAGAATGCTGCAGGCGAACAGCTTACAGTGGTAGGAGCTGACGGAAATTGTTCCGAAAAACTATTATACGCCGAAACTGACAGCTGCGATGACAGATGTATGGGTACGCCTATATTCGGTACACAGAACATCGCTATCACCGGTAATGTCATAATAGAACTGGATCTTCTGTTATGCGACAGCTGCAACAATGACGTAGTATTCACAGTCTGCACCAATGTGAATATCGCAGAAGCTGCGCAGCCTCTGGTACTTACTAATTTCTTCGAAATATGTATGCCTTCAGCTATCGACACTGCATTCGTACCGAGATTTACCGAGTTTTGCAACTCGGCCTGCGAAGCAAGACTGGCGACCAACAACTGCGGCAGAGACCTTACTATAGGAAACGACGGCTGCGTATGCGGAAATCTCATCATTGCCATATGTGTTACATGTGAGAAAAAAATTGTCGTGCCTGTTCAGCTCTGCGTACTGTCCACCGGCTATGCTCAGGCCGCCGTTCAGCAGAACGCCATCTGCACCACCTTCCCGCCTCTGTTCCCTAATCAGATCAGAACCGAAGATACGGAAGAAAACTGCGGCAGCGTAGGAGGAGATCAGGACAGCGACTGCGGATGTGAAAAAGAACGTGCTCCAAGCTCATGCTGCAAACCTGACGAATGTCGTCCGGACAATGAGTGCGGATTAAGACCGCCTCAGAGACCTCAGCCGAGAAGATAAGTACTCAAAGACTATTGAGTAAACAAGACGAATATGGCGCCGGGAATATCCTCGGCGCCATTTTATCTATTCAACATTTCAATCACAAAAAAATTCTCTGATATATTTTTCAAGAATTCGCATGTATCTTCCTATAGTCTCCTTGACTACATATTCGCCGGCCTTGTGAAAATTCACTCCCTGAGGGCCGAACAGAACTACGGGAATTCCCAGCTGATGATATAAAATGTTTCCGTCGCTTACGCTCTGGTTTATCCTCAGTTCCGGCGAGAAGCCTCCCACCGTTTCAATAGTATGAATGAGGGCTCGAAAATCGGCGTTATCCGTGTCCATAACATAAGAAGGATAAAAGGGAATCTCTCGCTTAACAGATATTTCCCCGCGTCCGACCGTTTCTTCATAGATGCGTTTAAGGTCAGCTATAAAGCCTTCCGGCGTTTCCGCGGTATCGAGCTGTTTGTTCATCATGCAGCGGCACCAATCGGGAATTTTCAAGCTGTATCCTTCGCTTCTGCTCTCTATGCCCAGCGCGGAGTGAGAAGCGGCTTTCCCCTGTTCGTAAAGCCGTCCGTACCGCCTGTCAACTTCAGCAAGAAAAGCGGACATACATGAAATAGCGTTTATTCCTTTTTCAGGCGTCGCGGCATGCCCCGTCGCTCCCGTCACTTCAATATTAAGATAAACCTTTCCGGTGGCGCCCACCACCACGTTATCAAAATGCGGCTCGGCGAAAATTCCGAAATCCGCTGGACGCTCGCCGCTTTCCCGAACCATTCTCACATAGTCCAAAGCGCCTATGGAATGACGTTCTTCGTCGCAAAGGCCCAGCAGTATTATCTCTCCGTCAAATTCAAAGCCTTCCGCCATGAGCTTGGCCAGCACGGCAATCTGGCTGGCGAGGCCTCCTTTCATATCGCCGCAGCCCAAACCAAAATATTTGTCAGAAGTTTCTCTGACCTGCAAAGGATTAAAGGTCCAAGCTCTGTCCGCCGTTACTGTGTCAATATGGCCGCCCATAAGCAGCTTCCGAGTTCCCGTATTATTTCCCGACAATTTAGCTACCACATTACAGCTTTTGCCCTCTATCCGGTGCAGCTTCGCTTCCATACCTATGTTCGCGAGATATTCGCAAAGATATAACGCCAGCTCTTCTTCGTTTTGCGATTCGCTGGGAACGGATACCATTTTTTTCATCAATTCCGCGGCAAAATCAACATAGTCCATATTTATCTCCCTTTTCATATTTCGCGTAAACTCTGCGGTTATGTCTGAGCTTGGTTCTGACGCAATACTCCGCGTATGCCGCGCATAGAGAAGAAGGGTCGTACACGGTTACGCCGTATTTTTTTTCTATGGCTT
>OGQI01002833.1_pt1 | contig 10080 bp, 9 predicted proteins | sample 1553171 | NCBI WGS metagenome assembly OGQI01 (sample SAMEA2579988, study PRJEB22360) | human gut metagenome | biome: human gut; feature: human-associated habitat; material: faeces | place: Denmark | collected 2008/2010
CAAGGAGCTGGCACAAAAGAAAGATACTCTGGCGCAATCGCAAAAGCGGATTGCCGAGCTGGATGTTATCATCAAGCGACTGTATGAGGATAACATTTCCGGCAAGCTCTCCGACGAGCGTTTCATCAAACTGTCCCGTGACTATGAGCTGGAACAGACCAACCTTACAAATCTTGTCGAACATCTGCGGCAGGAAGTCAAGGAACAGGAGAAGCAGAAAGTCAACGTCAGACAGTTCATTGCAGCGGTCAGAAAGTACACCGATATGCAGCAGCTTGACGCTTCCATTCTCCGGGAGTTTGTGGATAAAATTTATATCTCCGAGGTTTACACGCCGGACGAGAACGAGCCACGCATTAAGGTCAGAGAAATTGAGATCGTCTACAACTTCATTGGTGCATTTGATTTTGAGGAAGCAAGGGAGCAATCCCAAGCAGCCCAAAAAGAAAAGAAAACCGGCGTAGCCTAAACTACGCCGATTCTCTCACATAAATGTTTTCTTACGGAACCACGCCTTTACGGAATGACTTTTTGTTTTGGTGGAGATAAGCGGGATCGAACCGCTGACCTCATGACTGCCAGCTGCTATCGGTTTGTAATATTAGGCGCTTTTGCGTCTAATGCGTCCGTACTGTCAGTGAAAAGTACGGGATTTTGCAAGGTATTATCCATTGCGTCCACACGCTTTCGCGCACACTTGGGTCACAATCTGGGTCAGGACAAGCAGGTGAATTTGGAGAAGTCCCTTCTCTTATTTTACCGCTTCTTTGTTCCTTTCCTGCTTTGCTATTTTTGACTTTTCAGATATACCCTAGCAGATCTTTTCTACGCCAGCTCGTGCCCGGTGGCACGTAGGCAAGGAGACTTTCCTGTCAGTGGGAAGAGGCGGAATGGAAATATTGGGATGCGATCAGAGCCTTTCGACCACGGCGACATAGCACGCAGCGCGAGCAGCAACAGCGTCAAAATCATTGGCTGCAACATTCTCTTTCCTTACCATTGCGCCACCGATCCCTGCACCTGCCATTCCAGCGTGCAGGTACTCTCCTAGATTTTCTGGCGTTACACCACCAACTGCCAACAGCGGGATGTGGTTGATTGGTGTGCGGATTGCCTTGATATAATGCGGGTCGACACAGTCAGCCGGAAAGAACTTTACAAAGTCGGTACCCGCCTCATATGCTGTGATGATTTCAAAGGGCGTGAACGCACCGGGGATGGAGAGAAGTCCTGCCGCTTTTGTTGCACGGATGATCTCCACATTCACGTTCGGCGAAATAATATACTCCGCGCCAGCTGCGGTAGCCAGCTTTCGCTGCGTCTCGGTCATCACCGTTCCCGCACCGACATGCAGACGATCGCCAAAACTCTCCCGCACCATACGAATTTGCTCCGCCGATACTTCTTGCGGAATATTTCCGGTCTGATCGAATGTGATCTCCATGAATCGAAGTCCTCCGCGCCAAAGTGCATCGGCAATTTTCGTGATTTTTTCCGTTGGTGCACTGCGGACAATGGAAATGAGCTTCTTTTGGCGCAGAAGGTACAAAGATCCTGCGTCATAATCTTCCCCTTCAAAGTCAAATAAGTGAACTGCTACGGTGCTGCTCGGGAGAACGCGCAGTGTCTGCTTACCATCTGGGTACAACGCTGCGGATCTGCCATTGGATGGGAATAGAAATGATATCAGCGATTTGATATGCCTTTTTGAAGCGCTTATGTTATTTGCTTTTCCATGCATCTTCGACCCGACTTTTCTTAGTCTTTTATCTCTGCACTCTTCCAGTGCCATCTCCGCCCATGAGCTTGGCCACATCGGAGACAGAAACTCGATTGAAATCTCCGATAACGCTGTGCTTGAGACAGCTGGCTGCAACTGCAAATTCGAGCGCAGACTGCTTGTCCTCATAGTTGTTCAAGCCATAGATCAAGCCGCCCGCGAAGCTGTCGCCGCCGCCCACACGGTCGATAATATCCCGAATTTCGTACTTTTTGGACACATAGAAGTCCTTGCCGTCGTTCAGGCACGCCGCCCAGCCGTTCCAGTCCGCACTGTGGCTCTCACGCAGCGTGATGGCGATGCACTTCATGTTCGGATAGCTTTCCAGGACCTTATTGCCGAGCACGCGGTACTTCTCACGATCCAGCTCGCCGGACTCCACGTTCACATCGACGGTAATTTCCAGCGACTTCTGCACATCTTCTTCGTTGGCAATCGCAACATCAACGTACTTTGCAAGTTCGCGCATGACCTCGCTGGCTTTTTTGCCGTATTTCCAGAGATTCTTGCGGTAGTTCAGGTCACAGGAGACGGTAATGCCGCGTTTCTTTGCTACCTTGACGGATTCCAAGCTCAGTTCCATCGCGGACTCGGAAATCGCAGGCGTGATGCCTGTGATGTGGAACCAGCTAACACCGTCAAACGCTTTGTTCCAGTCGATATCGCCCGGCTTTGCCAGCGCAATCGACGAATACGCGCGGTCATAGACGACCTTGCTGGGGAGCTGGTTTGCGCCTGCTTCCAGATAGTAGATCCCCATTCGTCCGTCGCCGCGGACGATTTTTTTCGTGTCTACGCCGAAGTAGCGCAGTTCGCGGATGCAGGCATCGGCAATGTCATTTTCCGGCAGAACGGTCAGGAATTCTGCGTCCATGCCGTAGTTTGCAAGGCTGACGGCTACGTTTGCCTCACCGCCGCCGAACGTCGCTTCCAGCATTGGGGACTGGAAGAAGCGCTCGTGACCGGGTGCTTTCAGGCGGAGCATGATCTCACCAAAGGTTAATACTTTCATCCGCGCACCTCCTTGACGATCTGCGAAGCTTCTCGGCAGAGCGCTGTGACTGCGTCAAAATTGCCAGCGGCAATTTCTTTCTTCGGGCACAGCCAGCTTCCGCCGACGGCGTGAACAAACGGCGCTTCCAGATATTCTTTCAGGTTTTTCGCGTCTATTCCGCCGGTCGGGATAAATTTTACGCCGCCGAACGGCGCGGAGAGTGCTTTCATCGCTTTCAATCCGCCATAAACGCCCGCCGGGAAGAATTTCACGACGTTCAGGCTGAGCTTCATCGCAGCCATAATCTCTGTCGGTGTCACACAGCCGGGCGTAACGGGGACGTTGCGCTCTGCACACCAGCTGACCACCTCCGGGTCAAAGCCCGGCGAGACAATGAATTTTGCGCCGCATTCCAGCGCCTGTTTGCACTGGTCAAGCGTCACGACTGTGCCTGCACCGACCAGCATATCGGGGCAGCCCTCGCTGACCGCCTTGATCGAGTCTGCCGCAGCCGCGGTGCGGAACGTGATTTCCATCACGTCCACGCCGCCGGCAAGCAGAGCCTTCGCCGTCGCGACCGCGTCCTTCGCGTCATCCAATACCACAACCGGCACAACAGCCGATGCGGCCAGCCTTTTTAAACTATCCATTTTTTCCTCCTTATTACACAGCCAAAACGCCAGAACATAGGAACTGGGTACAGGGCCTGAATCAGCTCCAGCCTTCGGCAAGCTAATATGTGTATCCTCCGTGAAAAACACGAGCCGGATTTTTTACAAGCAGCGTATGGATTTCATCCTCGCTGACACCGCGTGCTTTCAGCTTCGGAAGCACACTCTCAAAAATATGCGTAAAGCCCGTTATGTTATCAAAAGAACGGATCGCTTCGAACTTTTTGAAGCTGTTTTTCCCCCAGTCGGAATAAAAGGGGATGTCCTGCGAGATGATGAGCCTGTTGATCCAGCCGCGATCCATAAGCTCCAGCAGATTCCTTACGCGATCCTCCTCCGGCCATAGCACTTCCTGCCCAAATCTGTCCAAACCGAGATAAACACCCATGCGCAGCAGCTCTTCCAAATAATCCAGATCATTCGTGTCGCCGACGTGACCGATCACAACTTTGGACAGATCCACGCCTGCCTTTTCAAGAATCAGCGCCTGTTCGAGACCAAGCCGGTCAGCCGCTATGGTATGCGTTGTTACTGGTATGCCGGTAATTGCCGCTGCACGAGCTACTGCCTTTAACTGAAATACATTTACAGGGGTGATCCCGAATCTGTCCGTCGCAGCTTTCAGCATTCCAGCCTTAATATCGGTGCTCTCGCAGCCCTCTTCAATGTCCCGAATAAACAACTCCGATATTTCCTCATACGGTTTATCGATTTGCCAGCTCTCTTCATAGAAGAACAAACCGGTAGCCGCCACAATGTTGACATCGCACGATTCCGAAACCCGCTTTATAAAGCGAATATCCCGTCCCATATTCACGGCTGTCTGATCGACATATGTGCTCAATCCGTATTTTTTGCTTTTTGAAAGACAGGCTTGATTTTCTCCAGGAAGATATCAGCATGAAACCAATCTGCATAACACCGCTTCATTGAGTTATTCAGTTCTGCAAGGTGTTCATGCATCAGGGTTATTCCCAACTCCCCAGGGCTTACAGGGCCTTTGACGGTATTGACGTAACAGGACATTTCACATCTCCTTTTCTCTCGATTCTTCTTGATTTCTCAATTGGCGTACAGGTGATAAAGGTGGGGGAGAAAGACCGGTCCGGCGACAGTTCTGATTGTGCTCGGAATCTGACAGGCTAGGTGGTGAAGGGTCCCAGCATGTGTTTGTGTTCCATCAGCACAAAGATCGTATGGCTCTTGGAAACACACTTTTTTCCTTTGAGTTCGAGTAAGATGCTTTCCAGTTCTGTAATATCCCTTGCGTACAGTCTCAACTGATAGTCATACTCTCCTGTAATCGCATAACAGTCAACGATGTTCTCTTTTGCATTTACAAACTCAAGTAGTTCGTTTACCCTTGAATACTGATCAACAACAAGCAGTACAAATGCCTGGACAGAACTGTTAATCTTTTGTGGATTCAATTGAATCGTGAATCGCTCGATTATGCCGTTTTCGCGCAACCTGGAAATCCGTTTGTTGACTGCCGGTATGGATAGATTGACCTTTTTTGAGATGTCAGTCGCAGAGCAGCGCGCGTCCTCTGCCAAAATCCGAAGCAATTGAGCATCGATGCTGTCCATAAAAAATCCTCCTTTAGTAGTCAGAAGGTCTATTATGTTCTTAAAGCAGAAAGCACTGTGTCAAAGCCTCAACGCGAACCCGGAACATTTTTTAACCATTCTACGTAGAATTCTTTGATTTTTCAAGTATTTTTAAGCATTTCGAACAATAATAAACTTTTTCTTGCATTCAACTTAATTTTACTCCATTATCCTTCCGTTTTGAAGCAGTAAGATTAAAAAAATAAACCAATTTTTATGCCGCCGCTCTTTGTGCAGGTTTTACAGTATTATGATGTGTTTTGCGCACCGACAGTGAGGCATCTTTCAGCCGTAATTGCAAATTCGCACCCTGCCCGTATTTCGCCCTTACGGTTGCTCCTGCACTAGGGATGAAAGCTGTCTGACAACTTGTCTTTTTATAAAAACATCAAACTGCAAAATATTGCACATCTCCAAAATTCAACAAATAATACTGCTATTTTTGAATACAGGATGTTCCCTCTGCAGTGCTGCAGCCTACAGAGGTCATCCCAGCTAAGCGTTTTCTTAGCGCGAAAAAATCAGTTATATGTGATGTGAGGATGGAGGAATTTACTTTGAAAAAACTTACCGCTTTATTTCTTGCCCTGCTGATGTTGGTCAGTATGTGTGCCTGCGCGTCTCCTGCTTCTACAGAGGATGATGCCTATCAGGCGAAAGTCGCACTTTGCCTGGTCACTCCTGTGAATGATGGAGCATGGAGTCAGCTCGCTTATGACGCTGTTATGAAAGCAAAGGATACCTACAACATCTCCGTAAAATATACGGAAAACATCAAGCCTACCGAGATGGAAGCAGTTTTCACGGACTATGCATCTCAGGGATATGACCTGATCATTGGGCATAGTTTTTCTTTCGGCGATGCGGCTCTGGCCGTTGCAGAACCCTAGTTTTTCCATCACCAGTTCGTCAATCTCCTGCTCCAATCGCAGGATTTCTTTCTGCAAAAACAGTGGGCGTCGAGGACCGGTTTCCTCAATGCCCACTGTTTTTGCAGCTGCGTGACCTTTTTCAGCTCGGCTGCATATTGCGCCCGCAGCTTTTCTGTATGTTCCCAGACGGCTTTATTCAGAACTTCCTCGTGGCTGCGGTGAGAGCTGCAATAGTCTTTCCCGTTCCGATAGCAGCCGCGTCTGGACTTTCTACCAGATTTCTTTACAGGATTTCATTCCGTATGGTATACTTGACAGGAAGAAAACTGGAAAATCGAATTTTTGAGGAGGCAATGAAATTTCGATCCTGTCACAGCTTCGTTCGCAACTGACGCCTCCTGTTGTAGATTACTGCCTTGATGGGACGCCGTTTATCGTCACGCAGGAGCTTCCCAGCGAACGCTTGTCTGCGATCGCATTTATTTTATGAAAAGGCTTGCACGAAGAATACATTTGTAGTACGATGGTAAATAAAGGGGTGGTATTGTTTGAATGAGCTGCGTTTGGAGATTCCAGTAAAAAAGTACACCGGTGAATCTGCTGTTATTTCCATGCGATTACCTCGCGATATGCTGCAGGAAATTGATGCGATTGCAGCCGATACGGGGCGGACAAGAAATGAAGTCTTAACACTCTGCATGGAGTTTGCGTTAAATCATCTTGATAGGGGTTCCAAATAAAACCGAAAGAGGGAGAAAAGAATGGCAATTATCAAGTGCAAAATGTGCGGCGGGGATTTAAACGTTGCGGGAGACAGCCAAATCGCAGTCTGCGAATACTGCGGAACGCAGCAGACGGTTCCAAAGCAGGATAATGAGAAAAAACTGACGCTGTTCGCGCGGGCGAACCGGCTGCGCTTTGCCTGCGAATTTGACAAAGCGGCGGGCGTTTATGAATCGATCGTCGCGGAATTTCCGGAGGAACCAGAGGCCTATTGGGGACTGGTGCTCTGCAAATACGGCATTGAATACGTTGACGATCCGGCTACGGGTAAAAAGGTTCCGACCTGCCATCGGTCGAGCTTTGACAGTGTGCTCGAAGATGCAAACTTTGAGCTGGTCATGGAATATGCCGACGTGGTCACGCGGAAGCTTTACCGCGAGGAAGCCAAGGCCATTGAGGAGCTGCGGCGCGGCATCATCGAGGTTTCCAGCCGGGAAGAACCGTATGATATTTTCATCTGCTACAAAGAGACGGATGAGAATGGTCAGCGGACACTTGATTCCGTTCTGGCACAGGATTTATATGATGCGCTGACGGAAAAGGGCTATCGCGTGTTCTTCTCCCGCATCACGCTGGAGGATAAGCTCGGACAGGAATACGAGCCGTATATCTTTGCAGCCCTCAACTCCGCACGCGTCATGCTGGCGGTCGGCACAGACTACGAATATTTCAACGCTCCGTGGGTCAAAAACGAGTGGAGCCGGTATTTACAGCTGATTGCTGCCGGACAGAAGAAGTCGCTCATTCCGTGCTATAAGAACATCGACGCCCATGACATGCCGAAGGAATTCGCAAAGCTGCAGGCACAGGATCTCGGCAAGATCGGTGCAACGCAGGATCTGCTGCGCGGGATCGACAAACTGCTGGGCAGAACCGCTGCGCCCGCACCCGCGCCGCAGCCGCAGACAGCCGATCCGAAGGCACCGCTTTTAAAGCGCGCGGGTATGTATCTGGCGGACGGCGATTTTGCCAGCGCAAGGCAGTATGCCAACCGTGTGCTCGATCTCGACCCGGAAGAGCCGCACGCGTATATGTATCTGCTGCTGGCAGAGCTGAAGATCAGAACGGTCAACGAAGAGGCGCTGGTCAGCGCACCAAGGCCACTCGAAACATATCCCGATTACTGCAAGGCATGCCGCTTTGCGGCAGGCAGCTACAAACAGACGCTCGACGAGCTGCGGATGAAGCAGAAAAAGCTGCTGTACACACGCGCAGTCTCCGATCAGCCGATGGCCGAGTCGGAGAACGATATGATCGCACTCGCGGCGCGGTTCGACGCGCTGGGTGACTATGTCGATTCCAAGTCCCGCAGCAGCGCATTGATGCTGAAGGTAAGCTCGCTGCGGGAGGAACGTAAGAAGAAGCAGCAGGAAGAACAGCGGCGGCAGGAAGAGGCCGCCGCGCGCAAGCAGCAGGAGCTGGCAGATCGTGAGGAGCAGGCACGCCAGCGCGCCGAGCGTGACGAAGCGGAACGGCGCAGCCGCGAAGAGGAAAAACAGCGGCGCAGGAGCCGCGGCGTGGCACTGCATATCGGGCTGTGCGCCGCGCTGGCCGCGTTTGTGGCGTTCAGCTCTGTATTCCGCGCGATCCTCGCCGCGGACAGCGGCGGAACGTATCTGTGTGTGCTGGGTATCTATCTTATTTTCACGATCCTGCAGGGCATCATCATGCGCAGCCACAAAACACCCGAGGCGTTCGCGAATCTTCCGGCGGCCGGCGGCGTAATATACGCCATTCTTGTGATCATCGTCAATCTGCTGATGCCGGGTGAGTCGCCCAGTTTCGGGGAGGTTATCGGCATGATCTTTGGGACAGCGCTGCTGGGCGCGATCTGCAGCGGCATCGGCTGCCTCTGCAAGCTTTTCCGAAAAGGTATGGGCGATTGAAGCGGATAGAAAGAGAGGGGAAAAGCCATGGCAATCATCAAATGTAAAATGTGCGGCGGAGATATTGAGATCTCTGCGGACAAGACTTTTGGGACGTGCGAATACTGCGGCAGCACGATGACTCTGCCGAAGGTAGACGATGAGCAGCGGGCGGCGGCGTTTAACCGCGGCAATCATTTCCGGCGCAGCGGCGAGTTTGACAAGGCGCTGGCCGTGTATGAGCGCATCGTGGCCGAGGACGACAACGACGCTGAGGCGCACTGGTGCTGTGCGCTGTGCCGGTTCGGTATTGAATATGTGGAGGACCCGGCAACGTATGAATGGCTGCCGACGTGCCACCGCGCGAGCTTCGACAGCTTTCTGGAGGATGTGGACTATCTGGCTGCGGTCGAGCATTCCGACGGCATCACCCGCCGCCAGTATCAGAAGGACGCAGCCAAAATCGCCGAGGTGCAGCGCGGCATTCTCGCCACCTCGCAGAACGAGCAGCCGTTCGACGTCTTCCTCTGCTACAAGGAAACCGGCGAGGACGGCCAGCGCACGCGCGACAGCCTGATGGCGCAGGAGGTCTATTACGAGCTGACCGAGCAGGGCTACCGTGTGTTCTTCGCGCGCATCACATTGGAAGATAAGGCGGGCGCAGAATATGAGCCGTATATCTTCGCGGCGCTGAACTCCGCGAAGGTCATGGTCGTGATCGGCACAAAGCCGGAGCATTTTAACGCCGTCTGGGTCAAAAATGAATGGAGCCGCTTCCTGTCCATGATGAAAAAGGACCGGAGCAAGCTGCTCCTGCCGTGCTACCGCGATATGGACCCGTATGATCTGCCGGAGGCACTGTCTGTGCTGCAAAGCTATGATATGAGCAAGATCGGCTTCATGCAGGATCTGATCCGCGGCGTCAAAAAAGTGATCGACGCGGGCAAGCCGCAGGAGGCTGCCAAGGAAACGGTCAAGGAAACCGTCGTTGTACATAATGAGGGCGGCAGCAACGTGCAGGCGCTTTTGAAGCGCGGCAATATGGCGCTGGAGGACGGCGATTGGACGAAGGCTGACGAGTTCTTCGAGCAGGTACTCAATCAGGATGCCGAATGCGGCGCGGCGTATCTGGGGAAGTTCCTGGCGAAAGTGAAGTCACCGTCCGCGCAAAAATATGCAGCTTCCTACATTGAACAGGTGAAAAGCGCTGCACCGACAAGGAAAAACGCAGAAGCCTGCGCAGAGGACAAAGCGTTTATTGAGGCGTGCATTCAAAAATATCAGGTCGCGGATTATTACCCTGCGCAAGAAATCCGTAAGGCGCTGCAATTCGACCGGCGGTATTGCGCCGACCGCGCCGCATATTTCCGTAATTCCCAGAAGCGTGCGGAGCAGCTGCTCGATACCGATCGGAATTTTGCGCGTGCAGAAAAATATGCTTCCGGCGAGACAAAGGCACAATGCGGCGCGCTGCGCAGCGCGCTTGCGGACGCCCTGCGCCAGCA
>OGQI01002837.1_pt1 | contig 10069 bp, 8 predicted proteins | sample 1553171 | NCBI WGS metagenome assembly OGQI01 (sample SAMEA2579988, study PRJEB22360) | human gut metagenome | biome: human gut; feature: human-associated habitat; material: faeces | place: Denmark | collected 2008/2010
TAATCAACTTATTCAACTATTTAAACTATCTATATGTAAATTCAATTGACTTTCATTATTTTAACAAGCCGTAGCAAGAAAACTACGACTTTTTAAATTTAACAAAAATTTTTATTCATTTAAAAACTTATAATAATTTTTAAATTGTTCGAATTTTTTCATAGTTATAGTTTTATCTTTTGATTGTTTGATATACCTGGTAATTCTTTTTACTAGATTGCTAAAAATATAATTGCCACAGGTATTATTATATTCGCTTTCTATTTTATGGTTGAATATAATGCAATTTGATGAATTATTTTATTTCTATCATCTAAATAAAAATATTCACCATTATTTAAAATAAATCTTAAGGCAGGATTTCTAAGATGACTAGTTTTTTCAATATTCGTAATTTCATTCCATGAAACTTGTTTAATTACTTTTTTAAATAATGAGATAATTATACCCTTTTCATTTAATGTTACAGTTTGAAAGATCCAATAAAATCCTATTATAAAGTATAAAACTACAAATGTAATAGCACTACATAAAAATATCCATGAATAATTTATATAATTATAACTACCAAAAAATATAAGAATTCATATACCTACAAATATCATTATTATGAAAAAATATGATAATGACTGATATAAATTTTTTACAAATTTATTATTCATATGAATACTCCTTTTAGTGTGATTTATTTTAATGATACGAAATCATACTATAAGGCAATATTTATATTTGAACATATAATAATCATGAAAAAAATTAAACAAAATAATATTATTTTTAATATCTTTTTTCATATCAATTTGCCACAATTATATTTATAATATCACTTTTAATAATTACCAACTCATTGTTAATATAAAAACAGAATTGTGCTTCTATTTCAAGATTATTTAAAGATGTGACTTTATATTCTAGTTCTTTTTCAAGTAAAGTATTTTTTTTAAATTTAAAACTTTTTAACGGCCCCCCTTTAGAATTTATTATAAAGTCATGGTTCTCAAATTCAGTAAATACCCCTATCATTACAATATCTTCAATTTTTTGAGCATCGGTATGATTTGCTTTTATTTTGATACTTTTATTACTATTGTTTTTTATAGAAGCAGTAATTTTAATAGTCTCTCCAACTTTAACATTTGTTTTATTCACATTAATAAAACTCTCAAAATCATCTTTGTTTACATTATCACACCCTGCTAAGCACATTATAAACATTAAACTCATAAAAAATACAAATAATCTCTTCATTTTATATCGCTCCTTTCAAGATTATTATTTTTATTAAGAATTCTTTCCAAGATAATCACCTTATTTACTAAATAAATTTTAAGCATATATAACACCCCCTATTATATGTTTTTAGTACAAAAAGCTCTCCTTTTCTAAGAGAGGTTTAATGATATGTATAACAATAATATTGTCTTAGAAATGGTATACGTTTTCACTATTATTATATGAATCACTACTACTATATATTAACTCACACATGACTTTGTTGTTATATTAAAGTCGTATTTATAAAAATCATAAGTTTCTTCATTGATATTTATATAGTAGGCTCTAACTAGTCTTCCTTCTTTATAGAATAAGGCTCTTAAAATAAGTAAACCAATATATACTTTATTTTTTACAATATAATATCCCTCTATAAAACCTTCTTCATTTACTAAAATACTTTATTCATGTACCACTTCTGATTATTTGTTTCACCTATTGTATTATTACCCCCAACCAAACTAGCACAAAATAATACTACTAATAATAATGTAATAATTTTCCTTCACATATAAAACAATTTAAATGCCTAAAAGGTGACTTTTTATACATTAATATAACAATGAAATAGTCAGTTTTTTTAAAAATCAATCTATTGTTTATATTATACTACATAGCTTTTTATTTTACAAGTGTTAATGTTCTCAAATATCGTTTAACCATTTTCTCATTTTTTCCTATATTTTTCAAGTTTTCAAGAAACATCTGTATATGAGTTAATTTTATTAAGACGTTTTAAAATGGTGATTTTTTGATTATTATGCGAACGAGACTGCCGCCCCGCTCACGAGGGAAAGTGTCCAAATTCTAGACTGCCCACATGCCTAAATGCAGCACTACTACCATCCAATACTGCAACATTTTCACTATTTTCCTATACAAAACAACAAAAAAAGCCGATAGGAAGCCTATTTTAGGCAACTTATCAGCTATTTTACTTACTATTCACTCAAAATCATTTTTAGACACTTTTTGGACAGATAATGCTCAAGTGTCCAATTTTACTTTCACAAGTGTCAACTTTATGTAAAAAAAGTGTCCAATTCACCTTTAATTTTTGGACATTGATTTTTGATTGTTTGATTATTATGTGAACGAGACTGGCCCCCCGCTCTTGGGGCATAGTATCCAGATTTTAGACCCGGCCGTTCGATTAATACTGCTCTACTACCATCCAGCACTGCTACATTTCCACCATTTCCCCATACAAATCAACAAAAAAAGCCGATAGGAAGCCTATAATAGGCAACTTATCAGCTATTTTACTTATTATTAGTTCAGAATCATTTTTGGACAGATGATGCTCAAGTGTCCAATTTTACTTTCACAAGTGTCAACTTTACGTGAAAAAAGTGTCCAATTCACCCTTGATTTTTGGACACTTGGTTTGTTAGTTTGTTAACTTTTATTTACTTGTTTGGTATAATAAGTATAACATATCAACAAATGTATGTAAAGTAAATTGTTATAGTAATGAATCAACTTTCTTAACTGCCTCATCAATACCAACCTTATCAATCATATTAGCAAAGTTATGAAGGAATGGTTGTAGTTTAGTTCCTTCAAGTTTGGTTATCTTTTCTATAATATCATCCTTTCCTTCAAATAAATCAAGGAATGAAAAGTTATACATTGCTGCAGGTTTATTTGCTAATAGCCTAATATATGGACTCCAGTTAATATAACGAATACCAGGTTTACCAGAAAGCTTTGGTACTTTCATAATTAATGTGCCTTCTTCATAGTAGATTTCTAGTTCATTAGGTGAAAACTTAACTTGCACCCTTTCATAAGTAAGTGCAGGATCTAAATAATAATAATGTCTATTGTCAGTGGTAAGTCTACCATAGTTATCAAGTTTTCTACTAGATACTGATGTACATACAAATGATGTAGGTGGTAGTTGATTAAGTTCATTTATATCTTCAAAGTGTAAATCCACAATTGGTCGTTTTAAAATATAATGTTCTCGTTTTAATAATTCAGATGATTTCTTTAATAATTCCTTATTATATAAGTCAAAATCAGTAAACTGTGGTAGTGGCACAAATAAGTTTCTTCTCATAAACCTAACTGCTTGTTCTACAGTTCCTTTTTCATAACCACGTTCAGGGTTCATAAATACTTCTTTAAATTCATAGTGCAGTTTAAATCTTTGGAATGTATCGCATAAAGTTCTAGAAATTGTGCCATTATCAAGATTAGTAATTTTAACTAAAGCACTATCATTATCAAACCAAATAGTATGTGGTACGCCATTTAAATATTCAAACATATGCTTGATTGCTTCTACTATACTTTCTGCATTCTTATTCCTAACAAGCTGAACATATGAAGCATTAGAGTGTGAAAAAGTTAATACTAAATACTTACCATATGTTTTTTCACCATTTTCAATAAATGCACAGTCACCTAAATCAACTTGAGCTTCACCTGGTCTATGGTCAAGTGGAAGATAACCATTATGTTTATAGTAGAATTCTTTCTTAACTCTTGAAAAATATTTAACTGTAGCTGAATAAGATATATCGTAATTAGGATATAATTCTTTTAATCTATCATATATTTTCTTACCAGTATGCCTTTGTTTATGATGATGAAGTCTATCATAGTTCAAAAACTTTAATATGTCTTCACGATATTTCTCCACTTCACTTTTACATTTCTTTTGTGTTACCTCATTAGAAAAATCCACAAACTTCAAATATTTATAAACAGTTTGTCTTGATATTTTCATAATTCTAGCAATTTGTGTTGCAGAATAATTTTGTTCATAATACATAGTTCTTACTTTATTTACTTCTTTAAGTGTTAACATTCAATCGTTCTCCTTTACATCAGTTCCATAATATGTTATACTTATTATACCAAACAAGTAAATAAAAGTTAACAAACTAACAAACCAAGTGTCCAAAAATCAAGGGTGAATTGGACACTTTTTTCACGTAAAGTTGACACTTGTGAAAGTAAAATTGGACACTTGAGCATCATCTGTCCAAAAATGATTCTGAACTAATAATAAGTAAAATAGCTGATAAGTTGCCTATTATAGGCTTCCTATCGGCTTTTTTTGTTGATTTGTATGGGAAAATGGTGGAAATGAAGCAGTACTAGATGATAGTAATGCTGTATTAGGGCATGCGGGCAGTCTAGAATTTGGACACTATGGTCCAAGAGCGGGGCGGCAGAAATGTATAAATGGCAATCAAATTATCAAGAATCGAATTAAAAAAAGGCAACCTCATAGGCCGCCTAATATACAAGATTATCTTTTTTCACTATCATTTTTCGTAGCTTGTTCTCTCTTACTATCTGGTTTAGGAGTAGACACGTTAGGTTTATCTATTAATCTTGTCCCTTGATTAGATTGTTTATTATCATTTTTTGGTTTACTCATATTAAAAACTCCTTGAAAAAATTATTAATGCAAATATAAAAGCAAAGCTAATTGCTACTATCATAGAAATAAGTGCAGTCATTAAAAATTTAGTACATCTAGTATTAACGCTATCAATAGATTTAATTGTTTGATTGTATGTATTAATAACAAGCATTGTTAAATCATTTTTCTCATTACAGTTGCCTTTATTTAATTCTTCTATAACACTATCAACATGTGGAATATGGTCTCTCTTATAAAAGATTTGAGACAACACTGTCATTATAAAACCAAATACTAATGAAACCAAAACTATAATAGCAAACCAATTTACCAATTTATAATCTTTATAAACATTTTCTGCAGAACAACACAATAAAGTGACAATTGTTCCAATTAAAATAGATATTGCAGTTAATAAAAATCCTGCTTTAGTATTTATAATATCATTTCTTTTTAATTCTTCTTCATATTTCCTTTTAGCAAGCCCGAGAGTGATATCATATGCTTTTTCTTTTAAATCATCTTTATTCATAGATTATTAACCTCCACGCTTATTTTATTAAATTAGAAAAAATAATTTTTAACATTTCATCATCAATATTCTTATTAGTAACTGAAATAGCATTATAATTATCTTTATCTATCTTTAATATTTCTTCTTTTACTAATTCATTTAAGAATTGTTCTATTCTCTTATGATATTCTTGTTTAATCATACCAAAAGTTTTTATTTCATTAAGTCTAAAAGAAATTATTGTTCTACTTTCTTTACCACTTAAGAAATCTTTTAAAGAACTGAAGTTAAACTTGAATTTAGGATATTTAGTTTCTACTAGTTTAATAGACTCTATTGTTAAAGTTACTAATTCTTTAATTGGATATCCCATAAATATCATTTTATCTAATGTCATGTTTTCATCATAGAACGCTACTGCTAGTTTACTCTTATCTTGAGTATAATTATATGGCATTAAATATCCCTTACATCCTGTTCCATCTTTCTTATAATTAGTGCATCCAAGCATTCTATTTCCAGTATCTTGTCCATCTTTATTTCTAATTGGCTTTATAATTAAATAACCATCTTCACAATCAGGACATTTTGATATTGATAAATATCCCCCTTTTAAATCATTAGTCATAAATCCGCATATTTCCGGATCATTAGAACATATCCATAATGTCTTGGCTCCTGTCATGAATTTAAAATTACTCTTTCTTCTTTGCAGTGGATAACCACAATTAGGGCATTTTCTTCTAAAATCATTTTCTTCATTAGGATTAAGTTCCACACCTTTTAAAATCACATTAGTAAATTGGTCTTTTATTTCTAATATAAACTTTGATGGTCGATATTGTGGAGTTATTAAATATACTCTATTCTTTGTTCTAGTTAATGCAACATAGAATAATCTTCTTTCTTCTGCATAGTCAATATCTTCATCATCTTTTATAACTAGTTTCATTACAGGGTCATCTTCTATTTTAGAAGGGAAGCCCATAATATCATCTTTACCATTGATTACAATAACATTATCATATCCTAAACCTTTTGAGCTATGAGCAGTTAAGAAATCAATATTTAAGTTAGGATATTTCTTAGATTTAATCTTATTCCCATTCATGTAGAAGAAATCATCTAATTTTGACAGGCTTTTACCATCAAATCCGAATCTTCCAATTAGCAAAATACTTTTTTCTTCACCATTTACTGAAACAATATGGTCAAGTGAATTTTCAATAGCTTCACCTAGTCTATAGAATGGGCCTTTGTCATTTTCATCTTTCTCATATGAATCATTATAACTCATTAGTATTACTGGATCTTTAATTGTCTTATTTGACTTTAAAGATTTTTTTATTTGTTCATCATTTGCCATGACGAATCCACCAGCAATATCAATTAGTTCTTGTGAATTACGATAAGTTTTAGTAATCTTTAAAATATTGGCATAACCCATCTTTTCTTCAAATTTAGTGAATAAATCAATTTTTGCACCACTAAACCTAAATATCGATTGCCAGTCATCACCAACAGCTATTATTTTAGCATTACTAGCTTTACTTAATTTTTCACATAAATCAAATCGTTGAAGTGAAATATCTTGATACTCATCAACTAGTATATATTCATATGGTAATAAATCATTTTCTTTGATACGCTTATCCAAAATGTTAGCAGCATTGTTTATCATATCTTCAAAGTCAATTGCATTATAGTCTTTTAATGCCTTTGTATATGCTAAATAACATTGATAGCAAATATCTATAAATAATTTAGTTCTTTCATCCTTAACGTTTATTTTCCATTCATCAAACTTAGCCATTGTAAAATTATTAACTTTAAATTTAGAAATAAAATTACAAACTAAAGTAATGAACTTACTAAAATATTTGTCTTCAGCAGTTTTGACTATTCTTCTATAAATATCAATATTTGATTTAGTATTAAGTTTAATATTTACTTTTTGCAGTTCTTCTTTTAAATGCTCAATTAAATCTCTTCCATCATTATATTTAGAGAATGTATAAATTAATTTTGTTCCATGTTCTCTATGAAGTTTAATCTTATCATTTACATGACATTTATATTCTTCTAATTCTTTTTCATTGAATCTGTTATTTTTACCATCTTGTGATAAACCAAAGTGTTCTAAATAAATAATTGAGCCATCTTGCTTAATTGCAAAGTCAGGACAATATGGTTTAATAGTATCTTTAAATCCATATCTATATACAGGTTCATAAATATAATCTACACCATTAATATATAAGAAGTTTGCTATTCTGCATTCATCAATCGATCTAACTCTTTCATTATTAATAGTGATTCTATTTTTAGTTTGTTCTTTTTGATAATCATTAATTAATGTTTCTAAATCAGATTTTAATGTTGTAATATTATCATCTTTTAAAGATTTAAATAATAAAGATGTATTCGTTTCATCAAATGGCATATTCAAGTATGATGCAAAGAATAATAAAATCTTTTTAATAAAATATTCATCATCAAGTTTAGTAGTTAAATATTCTCTTATTTTATCATACATATATCCAGTAGAAACAATTCGATGTCTTGCTGGTTCATTTTCTTTAATGATAGTATTACCTATAGAATGGAATGTTGCTATATTAACATCAAGTTCTAAACGTTTAAATCTTTCTTTTAATTCTTCAGTTGCTTTTCTAGTAAAAGAAACAATTAATATTTTATCAGCATCAACATTTTGTTTTTCTACTAAATATTTTACTTTTGCTTCAATTGTTGTAGTTTTTCCTGCACCTGCTCCAGCAATAACTAGTGTATAGTCTTCATCTGATAATACTACTTTTCTTTGTTCTTCATCTAGAATAATATTAGGATCATCTTTTAATAAGATTTCATCTAAATATGTTTTATCAACCTTTAAATGTTTTTCAATAAATTTATTATTGTGTTCTTTTACTAATACACTAGTACCAGAAAATTTATCAAGATATTTTTTTAATAATTTATAATCAATGTTATTCTTCTTACACCATTCTTTTAATATTGATTTTTCTTCCATTAAAACTAATTCTTTATAAATATCAATAGTTTCATTATAAAAAGAAACATAATCTTTTCTTGAAATAAATTTATCAAGACTAAATAATGAATCTATTTGCTTACAAAATGATTCAATTGCGATAAATTCTTTATTATTATTTTTATAACCAAATAAACCCATATCAGTTTCTCCTTTTTTACATATTATATCATTTTTTGATAAAAATAGAAAGTTTTATGTATATTAAATAGTGTTATATTTCAAATTTTCTACAAATTAAAAAGAGTACTTGAACAAGCACTCTATAAACTTAATATTCTTTCGATATATTTGTTATTTAGCCAAAAGCAATGTTTCGTATAAACTTTACTTCCTGTTAACTTATCTACAACAGATAATTCAAAAACATCTTTAGAATCTCTACCATGTGGTCTAACATGTGCAACATTGTTTTCTTTCATTCCAGGGAAATTAGTCTTTCTCGTTTTACCAACACTTTTTACTATGTTTCCATTTTTAATTAATTCCACTGTTTTATCCCATACCGATTTAACTTCAGTATCAAGAATAGATAGTGGCATATTCCAAAGTTTAATTCCTGAAAAATAAAACTCATTGTTCTTTTCTTTAAATATAACAAACAAATACTTATTTTCAGAAAATGTATTTCTTAATATAGAAGTCTCCCATTCTTCAAGTATTATTTCCTTATACTTAAATGCAGGAAAAGACATACTTTCAGTTATTGTATTATTTTCATTCACTCTTATAGTTTTACAAGTAATATTTGCTTTTTGAAATTCATCAGTATCATTAACTTTTCCTTTAATACCTAACATTTTTGCAAATATTCTTTCTATAACATCTTTTGACTTTGGATTTAATCCAAACTTATTAATTAATTCAGTTTTAGATTTTCCTATAAAAGATTTAATCTTGTCATATAAACTTTCTTCAAATGTTTTATTTTGTAATTCTTCAGCACTTATAAGACTTTCAGTATATTCATCCATTACTCTAGTTCTTACTAAATTTGTCATGTAAGAAGTTTTAAGACAATATGCTCTTTGTTTAGCTAGTATTTCAGAAAATGGTTGTTCTCTTACTGATTCCTTATTAGCTCCTTTAGTACATGCTCCTAAATATAATGTATCGGCCTCAGATATTTCATGAGCCAAACCATTTCTAATTTTATTTACTATTACTTCCCAGTCTTGTTTAATTATATATAAGTCTTCTTCAGGATAAGTATATAATAGATGCTTAATTATTTTATAATCACTTCTAGGAACTCCTTCTTCCCACAAATAAAACATTAAATTTAAATTTTCATTTTTATGCCAAAAGCTACTAGTTTCAAAAGTATTTTTGTACTCTTCCATATAGTTTATAATATTTAACACTAAACGTTCTTTAGCAGAATAAGTGCCATTTTTATTTTTCTTAACAGGAGTAACTTTTAATTCAATTTTAGCTTCGTAGAAGTCTGGATTAGCATCACTATTAGCTTCATATTGAAAGACATTCTCTTCCATCAATACACCCCTATTTTTTTAATGTTTTATTTTATTTTTACTATGTTTTTCGTTGTTTTTGCTCATTTTTATCAACTTTTGCTCATTTTTTCATCGAGACAAAAGTGTAAACTTAGGTGCGACATCACGACGAAAAGTCTCTATACGGGGGTGAGAATGACAAAAGGTCTCGAAATAACGCTAAAATAAACTAAAAAATCAATATTTTTGTTGGTTTTACAGACTTTTAATTAATCTCACCTTTGCTTTATTTATAATAATATAAAAATCAATTAAAATGGTAAGATATATAAAAAGTCTCATTTATGCTATAAAAACGAAAAAAATGAGACTTTTATAAATTATCA
>OGQI01002839.1_pt1 | contig 10067 bp, 5 predicted proteins | sample 1553171 | NCBI WGS metagenome assembly OGQI01 (sample SAMEA2579988, study PRJEB22360) | human gut metagenome | biome: human gut; feature: human-associated habitat; material: faeces | place: Denmark | collected 2008/2010
TCACGCCGGTCCAGGTTACGGCGTAGACGGCGCACGGCGGGGCCGTAGGCCTCGACGGCAGCGACAAAGTCGCAGCGGCGGGCGAGCGGCAGGGTAAAGGTGCCGGCACCGCAGTACAGGTCCACGGCAAGCTCGTCTTCCTGCGGGTCGAGCGCTTCCATGACAAGCTCGATCAAAATCTCGGCACCCTTGGTGTTGACCTGGAAAAAAGACGGGGCAGACAAGCGCATCTGACCCTCGGCGATATTCTCGGTCCATGAGCCCTCTCCGGCGAGCATTTCGACCTTGGAGACACGGCGGGCCCTTCTTTTCGCCCTTGCTCATCACGCGCACGATGCTCGTGGGATGAGCGGCGTCCGCCAGCACGCGGGAGACCTGCGAGCGCGGAAAAGAGCCTGTGGGCGTCCAGAGTGCGACCTCGAGTGCCTTGGTGCGGCGCGATGCGCGAATGCCCACGCGTTCGAGCCCCAAGTCATGGCTGCCGCTTAGATAGTTGAGTGCGCCGACGACCGATTTGAGCGCCTTCGGGAAGCGCTTATCGAACAGCGGGCACGTATCGACGGTCACGATTTTGCTGGGGTCGACACCATGCATGCCAAGGCGCACGCGACCGTTGACGACGGTCGGTTCGAGCTCGATTTTATTGCGGTAGCCCCAGTCGTCCTTGGTGTGGCAGATGGGCTGTACCGACTCATCGACCTGCTCAGGCGCGAACTTGCCGATGCGCTCGAGCGTGGAGCGCAGGTTTTGCTCCTTGGCGGCGAGCTGTGCCGTGCGTGAGAGATTGCCCCACGAGCAGCCGCCGCAGATGTCCACGAAGGGGCAGGGAGGCTGAATGCGATCGGGGCTTGGCTCCAGAATCTCGGTGGTGCGGGCGCGCATGAACGACTTGCCGTCCTGTACGACCTCGGCCTCGACGGTGTCGCCTGCCACGGCGCCCTGCACAAAGACGGCCTTGCCGTTGTCGGCGTGCGCCAGCCCGTCGGCGCTGTAGGTCATCGATTCTATAGTGAGCTTCATATTCCTGCCTGTCATTCGCGTTGTTGTTCGCACCATGGTAGCAGGGAAAAGCGCCCCGCATCCGAGGCTTTCCTCAAATGCGGGGCGCTTCTACAAACTGCTTCTACAAACGACTATTTCGTCTTGCCGGTAATGAGCGTCTTAAGACCCAGGCCGATCAGACCCAGTCCCATGCGCACGCGGCCGGGGCGATGGCGCTCGATGGCCTTGGTCTTGCCGGCGGGCTTATCGCGACGGGCGCTCGTCTCGGGTGCGGGCTTGATGACCTGCGGATCGGGCTGAGGTGCAGGTGCAGGCTCGGGCTCAATGACGGTCGCCTGGACCTCTTGGACCTTGGGTGCTACTGGCTGCGGCTCGCCCTCGGGGGCAGGTTCCGCCTCAATGACGGGCTCGGGCGCGGCCTCGGCGTTGCGATAGGCACGCTCCAGCAGGGCTTCCTGCGAGTTGAAGGGTTTCTCACCCTCTGCACGCTCCACGGGGACCCAGGTGCCGTCGCTCGTGAGGCTGCGGGCCTTCACGTTGTCGCGCAGCTGCATGCCCATGTACTCGTGCACTAGGGCGCGGCAGGTGGGGTCGAGCACGGGGAAGGCAATCTCCACGCGGTGCTCGGTGTTGCGTGTCATCATGTCTGCCGAGCTCAGGTAAATCATGTCCGAGTCCACGCCAAAAGCGTAAACACGGGCGTGCTCCAAAAAGCGTCCGACGATGGAGCGGACATGCACGTTCTCGGTCTTGCCCGGAACACCGGGCTTGAGGCACGAGATGCCGCGGATGATCATGTCTACGCGCACGCCGGCACACGATGCCTCGGCGATCTTGTCGATAACCTCGCGGTCGGTCAGCGAGTTGAGCTTAAAGAACACGCGGGCGGGCTCGCCGGCAAGGGCGCGCTGGATCTCGCGGTCAAGCCCGCGCATGATGAGCGGTTTCAGTCCGACGGGCGCCACACCCAGGAAGCGGTAGTCGCCGCGCAGGTTGCCCAGCGACAGATTGCGGAAGAACAGGTTGGCGTCCTCGCCGATGCCGGGATGGGCTGTCATGAGCATAAAGTCGCTGTAGAGTTTGGCCGTCTTCTCGTTAAAGTTGCCGGTGCCCAAAAGCGTGAGGCGCGTTAGCGCCATGCCCTCGCGATAGGTGAGCTGGCAGATCTTTGAGTGGCATTTAAAGCCCTCGGAACCATAGATGACGGTGCAGCCGGCCTCTTCCAGGCGCTCGGCCCACTCGATGTTGTTCTGCTCGTCAAAGCGGGCACGAAGTTCCATGAGCACCGTGACCTCTTTGCCGTTCTCGGCAGCATCGATCAGCGACTCGCACAGGCGGCTCTGCTTGGCCACGCGGTAGAGCGTGATGCGCAGCGAGATGCACTCGGGGTCGTAGGCGGCCTCGTGCACCAGATCCAGGAAGGGGTTCATGGCCTCGTAGGGATAAAAGAGCAGCTTGTCGTGCTGCAGCACCTGCTCGCGGATGGAGCGGGTCATGTCGATGGTGGGATTGGGCTGCGGCCTAAACGGCGTAAAGAGCAGCTCGTTGCGCAGGTGCTCGGGAATCTTGCCCTCAATGCCAAAGACGTAGCCCAGGTCGAGCGGGATATCGCAGGTAAAGACAGAGCGGCGCGAAAGCTCGAGCGCCTTGCGGATGGGCTTGAGCGGTGGCTTCTCCAGGGGCCCCTGAACCGCGTGCACTACCGGCTGCAGACGCAGGCGCTTCTTGAGGATGCGCTTCATGTGCTGGCGGTAGTCCTCTTCCTCTTCGACGCCCTCGCCGTCCGGATCGATGTCGGCGTTGCGGGTGACGCGGATCAGCGCACGATCCAGCGGCTTATAGGAGCCAAAGCAGCTGTCCAGGCAGGCGAGGATGACGTCCTCGAGCAAGATGTAGGAGTAGGTGCCGGTGGGCGAGGGGATCTCGACCACGCGGTTCATCGAGGCGGGAATCTCGATAAGGCCCAGCAGGCTCTCCTCGTCGGTGGCGCCGTCCAGACCACAGGCCAGATAGAGCGCGCCATTGCGTAGGTTGGGGAAGGGGTGGCGAGGATCGATGACCAGCGGCGAGATGACCGGCGACACGTAGGCCTGGAAGTAGCGGGTTACAAAGGTGCGCTCCTCGGGCGTAAGCGAATCGATGCGGGCGCGGTGAACGCCCAAGGTGTCGAGCTTGCCCTCGATGCTCTTAAAGATGGACTCCCAACGGGTAAGGAGCCCGGGCATTTCGGCCATGACAGCATCGACCTGTTCGGAGGCGGTCATATTGCTCTTGTTGTCGACAGGTTGCTTTTTGAGCTCTGCCAGATCGGACAGGCCGCCCACGCGCACCATGAGAAACTCGTCGAGGTTAGACTCGAAAATCGACACGAACTTTAGACGCTCGAACAGCGGAACGGTCTCATCGAAGGCTTCGTCAAGCACACGGTTGTCAAAGCGTAGCCAGCTGAGCTCTCGGTTCTGCGTGTACGAGAAGTCGCGAGGCGGTTTGCGCAGCTTTGCGGCGGCTTGCTTTTTTTCGATTTTGCTCGGCATATGCATCTGTCCGTTCAGTCCCCGCAGGGGACGGTAGCCTAACCCTATTCACTATTGTCTCAATTTAGTCGACTTGTGGCACGGACGTATTGTGCGAACGGTATCTTTACCTACTTCTTACGCTGACAAGTCATAGGACTGACGCCCTGCTCGTCTGCAAGCGGTCTATATCCTCACTCAACTGGTACGTAAGTGTGAATAAGAATGATGGATAGCTGAATATCATTGAATGCAGGCGGAAACGTAAACAAACATCATTTATATACATAAAACCGATTTAGCTATGCAATTCTGAATCAAAAGTTTAGAGATGCAATTGCAAATAGTTTTTAGGAAAAAAGAGCGTTTACCTTAGAAAAGTTACTTTAGAACGCCGAAGTACATTATGGGGGAATCTCATGCGATATACCGTTCATCGCACTTTGTTGACCGTTCGGGGGCGAGGTGGAATTGCGGGTGGAATTTGGATATAACTAGAGCTGTCAGCAAGCAGCGTCCGCTATGGAAGGGCGCTGAGAGATTCGGCCGAAAGGCCCGAAAGAAAGGTAGGAGGCCATGACGAAAGGTCTGCACGTGCCTTCCGAGATCGGCAAGCTCAGGAAGGTCTGCCTGCACCGTCCCGGCGACGAGCTCCTCAACCTGCCGCCCGACGAGCTCGAGCGACTCCTGTTCGACGACGTCCCGTTCCTGGAGGTCGCGCAGCAGGAGCACGACACCTTCGCCCAGATCCTGAGGGACCAGGGCGTGGAGGTCCTCTATCTCGAGAACCTCGTCGCCGAGGTGTTCGACCAGGTCCCCGGCGCCCGCGCCGAGTTCACCGACCAGTACATCGCCGAGGCCGGCATCCGCGGCCAGCACATGCCGCAGATCGTCCGCGAGAAGCTGGACTCCATCGAGGACAACCTCGAGTTCGTCAAGAAGACCATGGCCGGCATGACCAAGTCCGAGATCGACATGCCCCTCACGGCGTCCACGACCCTCGACTCCCTGGTCAACTCCGAGTCCGAGTCCGACCTGATCATCGACCCGATGCCCAACCTCTACTTCACCCGCGACCCGTTCGCGGTCATCGGCGAGGGCGTCAACCTCAACCGCATGTACTCGGTCACCCGCAACCGCGAGACCCTGTACGGCAAGTACATCTTCAAGTACCACCCCGACTACAAGGACGTCTCGCTGTACTTCCGCCGCGACTGCCAGTTCCACACCGAGGGCGGCGACGTGCTGAACATCAACGAGAAGACCCTCGCCGTCGGCATCTCCCAGCGCACCCAGGCCGCCGCGATCGACGTCATGGCCCAGAACATCTTCTGGAACTCCGACTCCAAGGTCGAGCGCATCCTGGCCTTCGATATCCCGGTCTCGCGCGCCTTCATGCACCTCGACACGGTCTTCACCCAGATCGACGTCGATAAGTTCACGATCCACCCCGCCATCATGGGCACCCTGCGCGTCTACGAGCTGACCGCCGGCAAGAACCCGGGCGACGTGAACATCCGCCTGATCGAGGACACCCTCGAGCACGTCCTGGAGGACGCCACCGGCGTCGACCAGGTCAAGCTGATCCCCTGCGGCGGCGGCGACCCGATCGCGGCCTCCCGCGAGCAGTGGAACGACGGCTCCAACACCCTGTGCGTCGAGCCCGGCAAGATCTGCGTCTACGCCCGCAACACCGTCACCAACGACGTGCTGTACAAGGAGGGCCTGGACCTTCTCGTCGTGCCCTCCGCCGAGCTCTCCCGCGGCCGCGGCGGCCCGCGCTGCATGAGCATGCCCTTCTGGCGCGAGGACCTCTAAGGTCTTCAAGGACCCGTATAGGTCATAATACATACATCTAGCTGCCATTAGATGTCTCCCATTGGGGCGGTGCGGGTTTTCGCACCGCCCCAATCTTGTATGAGGAACGTCAACACGATTAGATGACTGCTTTTGTAAGGAGCTTGGCCATGGACATCAAGACGATTGGCGTTGAGGAATGGCTCAACGTTTGGGAGAAGAGCGCCACGTGGGACATCGCCCAGTCGACGATCTCGTCGCTCACCATGGGCGAGCTGCGCGCGCTCGATGAACAGGACGGCGCCACGTTCTACGAGCGCCTGGACCGCGAGAAGATGAACTACGGCTGGATCGAGGGCTCGCCGGAGTTTAAGGCCGAGGTTGCCAAGCTGTATCGTCGGGAGGTCAATCCCGATCACATTCTGCAGACCAATGGCTGCACGGGCGCTAACCTCAACGCCATCATGGCTGTGGTCGAGCCCGGCGACCATGTTATCGCCGAGTGGCCCACCTACGCGCCGCTCTACGAGATTCCGCGCACGCTGGGCGCCGAGGTCGAGTATTGGGAGCTTCGCGAGGAACTCGGCTGGAAGCCCGATATCGAGGAACTCAAGCGCTTGGTGCGTCCCAACACCAAGCTTATCTGCATAAACAACGCATCTAACCCCATCGGTACGGTGCTCGATGCCGATATGCTCGGCCAGATTGCCGAGATCGCCCGCTCGGTGGGCGCCTACGTGCTGTGCGACGAGGTATATCTGCCGCTCGAAAACACTGAGTCCTTTATGTCGATGGTCGACGTGTACGAGAGGGCCATTGTCACCAACTCGTTGTCGAAGACCTATTCGACACCTGCGGCCCGCGTGGGCTGGGTCTTGGCCGACAAAGAGGTGTCCAACCGCATCCGTACCTATCGCGATTACACCATGATCTGCGGCGGCGTGTTCAACGATGCTCTGGCGACCTATGTGCTTGAGCACAAGGATAAGATTCTCGAGCGCAATCGCAAGATCGTGTTTGGCAACCGCGATATCGCGCAGGCTTGGATCGATACGCAGCATCGCGTTTCCTGGACGGCCCCGCAGGGCGTGTCCACCTCGTTTATCCAGCTGGATATTCCCGAGGATGACGAGGAGTTCTGCAGGCGCCTGCTGTCCGAGAGGGGAGTGCTGCTGGTCCCCGGTAGCCGTTTTGAGCTTCCCTGCGGCGCACGCCTGGGCTACTGCGCGAGCGAGGACGTTCTGCGCGAGGGCCTGAGGCTTTTGGGCGAGGCACTGGCGGAGTTCGATCGCTAGGATTCCGATGGTCTTCGGGGGCCTTATCCAAATTAGCCGAAGATAATCGAAAACGGACCCGTTTCCCTAGGGGAAGCGGGTCCGTTTTTCTTTACCGAGAAGTCAAGTTGTTACAAATGGGGCCGTAAAGCGAGGCGGTATCCGCTGGGCCTTATACTGAGTTTCCGGTGAACGGTATCAAGCGTCTGGTAAACGGTAATTTATTTATCAGAAATGAATAGGACAAACTTTTTTCTGAATAAAAATGAAAATGGTTGAGACGCGGTGTGAACCGCTAATTCTATTCATAGCTTTATTGGAAATATGCAATTTGAGGATGGTTTAACAAAGTTTAGTTCCATTTGATTTTAGGATTAAAACGCGTTTAAGCACGTAAATACGCTTTATTAAGATGAAGTGTGCCATGCGTGAAGTATATGTGTATGCCGTTCACCCCCTATAAAAAACCGTTCGGGGGCGAGGTGGAAGTATGAGCTGATTTTGGATATAAATATGTCGTCAGCAATAACGCCTCACACGGAGGGGCGCTAACGAATCGGCCCTGACAAGGGCCCGAAAGAAAGGTAGGAGGCCATGACGAAAGGTCTGCACGTGCCTTCCGAGATCGGCAAGCTCAGGAAGGTCTGCCTGCACCGTCCCGGCGACGAGCTCCTCAACCTGCCGCCCGACGAGCTCGAGCGACTCCTGTTCGACGACGTCCCGTTCCTGGAGGTCGCGCAGCAGGAGCACGACACCTTCGCCCAGATCCTGAGGGACCAGGGCGTGGAGGTCCTCTATCTCGAGAACCTCGTCGCCGAGGTGTTCGACCAGGTCCCCGGCGCCCGCGCCGAGTTCACCGACCAGTACATCGCCGAGGCCGGCATCCGCGGCCAGCACATGCCGCAGATCGTCCGCGAGAAGCTGGACTCCATCGAGGACAACCTCGAGTTCGTCAAGAAGACCATGGCCGGCATGACCAAGTCCGAGATCGACATGCCCCTCACGGCGTCCACGACCCTCGACTCCCTGGTCAACTCCGAGTCCGAGTCCGACCTGATCATCGACCCGATGCCCAACCTCTACTTCACCCGCGACCCGTTCGCGGTCATCGGCGAGGGCGTCAACCTCAACCGCATGTACTCGGTCACCCGCAACCGCGAGACCCTGTACGGCAAGTACATCTTCAAGTACCACCCCGACTACAAGGACGTCTCGCTGTACTTCCGCCGCGACTGCCAGTTCCACACCGAGGGCGGCGACGTGCTGAACATCAACGAGAAGACCCTCGCCGTCGGCATCTCCCAGCGCACCCAGGCCGCCGCGATCGACGTCATGGCCCAGAACATCTTCTGGAACTCCGACTCCAAGGTCGAGCGCATCCTGGCCTTCGATATCCCGGTCTCGCGCGCCTTCATGCACCTCGACACGGTCTTCACCCAGATCGACGTCGATAAGTTCACGATCCACCCCGCCATCATGGGCACCCTGCGCGTCTACGAGCTGACCGCCGGCAAGAACCCGGGCGACGTGAACATCCGCCTGATCGAGGACACCCTCGAGCACGTCCTGGAGGACGCCACCGGCGTCGACCAGGTCAAGCTGATCCCCTGCGGCGGCGGCGACCCGATCGCGGCCTCCCGCGAGCAGTGGAACGACGGCTCCAACACCCTGTGCGTCGAGCCCGGCAAGATCTGCGTCTACGCCCGCAACACCGTCACCAACGACGTGCTGTACAAGGAGGGCCTGGACCTTCTCGTCGTGCCCTCCGCCGAGCTCTCCCGCGGCCGCGGCGGCCCGCGCTGCATGAGCATGCCCTTCTGGCGCGAGGACCTCTAAGTCTTTCCGTTTCCGGTGCGGTCCCCCTACAACCGCACCGGCTTCGCCCGTTAAACGGGCACCACTAATACTTACGTAATTCATTTCTTCGAAAGGAATCAAACCATGGGTGTTAACCTTTCCGGCCGTAGCTTCCTCAAGCTTCTCGACCTCACCACCGAGGAGATCGAGTACCTGCTCAAGCTCTCCAAGAACTTCAAGGATATGAAGCGCGCTGGCGTTCCGCACCGCTATCTCGAGGGCAAGAACATCGTTCTGCTCTTCCAGAAGACCTCTACTCGTACCCGCTGCGCCTTCGAGGTCGGCGGCATGGATCTGGGCATGGGCGTCACCTACCTCGATCCGGGTTCGTCGCAGATGGGCAAGAAGGAGTCCATCGAGGACACTGCCCGCGTTCTCGGCCGCATGTATGACGGCATCGAGTTCCGTGGCTTTGCCCAGGACGACGTCGAGGAGCTCGCTGCTAAGTCCGGCGTGCCCGTGTGGAACGGCCTGACCACCGAGTGGCACCCCACCCAGATGCTCGCCGACATCCTGACCGTCCAGGAGAACTTCAACTACGACATCAAGGGCAAGACCCTCGTCTTCATGGGCGACTGCAAGAACAATGTCGCTCGCTCCCTCATGGTCGTCTGCTCCAAGCTCGGCATGAACTTCGTCGGCTGCGGCCCGAAGGACTGCTGGATGGACGAGGAGCTCATCAAGACCTGCGAGCAGATCGCCGCTGAGAACGGCTGCACCGTGAAGTGCACCGAGGACGTGAAGGAAGCCGCCACCGACGCCGACGTCATCTACACCGACGTGTGGGTGTCCATGGGCGAGCCCGACGAGGTGTGGGCGCAGCGCATCAAGCAGCTCGAGCCCTACCGCGTGACCACCGAGATCATGGCCATGGCCAAGTCCACGGCCATATTCCTGCACTGCCTGCCGGCCTTCCACGACACCAACACCACCACCGGCGCCGACATCGCGAAGCGCTTCGGCGTGACGGAGATGGAAGTGGAAGACGACGTGTTCGAGTCGAAGCAGTCGAAGGTCTTCGACGAGGCCGAGAACCGCATGCACACCATCAAGGCCGTCATGTACGCCACCCTGCAGTAGCTTTCGTACCGCTACGGTAGCTGGCACATAGTTCGACACCTCGGGGCCGTGCGGAGTCGGGAGGGGAACCGCACGGCCCCCGTGTTTTGTCAGTCATTCGATTAAGGAGGGATAACCATGGCAGCTGCAGAGAAAGGCAAGAAAAAGAGGGCGCCTCTGTCCTCGTTCACCATCTTGCTCATCATCTTGGTGGTTCTGGCGATTGTCACTGTTATCATGTCTGCGTCGGGCGTCGAGGGCGTCCAGGGCGCGACGCTTTCCCAGGTGCTCACCGCGCCCGTGTTCGGCTTCCAGGACGCCATCGGCGTGTGCCTGTTCGTCATGATCCTGGGCGGCTTTCTGGGCATCGTCACCGAGACCGGCGCCCTTGACGCCGGCATCGCGGCCCTCGTGCACAAGCTGAAGGGCAACGAGCTCGTGCTCATCCCGATTTTGATGGCGATCTTCTCCATCGGCGGCACCACCTACGGCATGTGCGAGGAAACCGTGCCCTTCTACCTGCTGCTCGCCCCCACCCTGGGGGGCGCCGGCCTCGCAACGACAG
>OGQI01002859.1_pt1 | contig 10024 bp, 6 predicted proteins | sample 1553171 | NCBI WGS metagenome assembly OGQI01 (sample SAMEA2579988, study PRJEB22360) | human gut metagenome | biome: human gut; feature: human-associated habitat; material: faeces | place: Denmark | collected 2008/2010
TTTGGCTGATATTCGAATTTTTCTCTCCTCTGGCGCTCCAGTTCCTTTGTGCCCGGAAGATGACGCACGATCCATTTCTGGTACGGAATTTCTTTTGTTGATGCTGTTTTGATCTTGTTTGCAATTTTTCCTGCCAGTGCGGCACTTCCCTGTGATTTCCAGTAACGCATACCTTTCTGTGCATATTTTTCTATTTTTTTGCGCAGAATGACCGTCGGCTGTAAGTTCACCACATGTACGGACTTCGTCTCTCCGGCATAAAATACCACATAAACGACCTTTCCGGTAAGATTTGTCAGCTCTGCAAAAAATCCGGTCTTGTCCTCGTGATCCATTTCCTCATACATCTGCTCCACATCGACACGTTCTGTACGAAGGATTTCAGCCTGGATCTTTTCTTTGTTTTCGTTAAAAATCTGGATACGTACCTGCTGATCTGCCACTGCCCATCCGCGGATACGTAAGAATCCCTGCTGAATCTTTTCTTCTTCGATAAAAAACTGCGGTTTGCCTCTGCGCTTTTCCAGATTTTTTACTGCAACGGAAAACCAGCAGAATGTTTTGTCCGGCATATCTGCATAGACACTCAGCTTCTGATATCCTTCCAGTGATTCCGGAAGCTGCACTGCAGCAGTGATACGTTCACCGCGCATCAGATCCGGGTCTTTAAAACGTTCCAGTGCGCTGACAACTTCCAGACGCTGAATCTCGGATTTTATTTCGGAACCATCCAGCATAGCTCGCATCTTTGCTTCTTTCGGCCATGTTCCCTGCAGGATATAACAGCAGGGATTCTGTAAATGAAACCGATCCTTTGTTACCTCAAATATCTCTCTCGACATAATCTATATCCAACCTCGTTTCTCAGTCTTCTCTCAGGGAACAGTCTGCTTCTTTCAGAGATAGATTCGGGTTGTAATACGGGTCTCCCTTCGCCATCTCATCTCCCCATTTTTCCTCGAAGCGCTTCGTTTCTTTTTCGAAACGGAACTGCTTCTCCGGAGTGTCTTCCATTCCCCTTGACTTGGATTCGTAGTGATAAAGCTCTGCATATGGTGTAAATACAACTTTTTTGCCTGCGGCGCGCGCCTTCATACAAAGATCAATGTCGTTAAAGGCAACAACAAACTCTTCATCAAAACCGCCAACTGCCTGGAAATCTTCTGCTTTCATAAGCATACATGCCGCAGTTACGGCACTGATTTCCTGTACATTTACAGCTCTGCCGAAATATCCCTTATCTTCGCAGGATGCCATACACATGATATGGCCTGCAATACCTCCCATGCCAAGAACAACTCCGGCATGCTGGATGAGATTATCAGGATAATAGAGTTTTGCTCCGACGATTGCAACATCCTGCTGCTGACAGATCATCAGCATTTCCTCGATCCAGCCCGGACTGATCACTTCCACATCATTATTCAGGAAGAGAAGATAACTTCCCTTAGCTTCTTTTACAGCAAAATTATTGATCGCAGAATAATTAAATCCATCTTCCCACGTAAGTACCCGTGCTTTCGGGTAACGCCAGGAAAGGTTCTTATAATATTCAAAAGTCTCCTGCTCTTCACTGTTGTTCTCGACGATCAGGATTTCGTAATTCTTCCAGGTAGATTTCTCATAAACAGAAGAAAGACATTTCTCAAGGTCATCAATGTGATCCTTATTTGGAATGATGATCGAAACAAGCGGTTCTCCCTGGATCTTTACATGACTCCGGTACCAGCCCGGGTGTTTCGTCATCTCTACTTCCGCTTCAATGCCGACTCTGCGATAATGCTCCTGGATTGCACGGCATCCAGCCTCATATGCATAAGCTTTGCTCTCCGGATTCGCCGCAACAGAATTCATATGACATCTCCAGTGATACAGCACTTTCGGAATATGAATCACCTGTTTCGCCTGCTCGCAGCAGCGCAGAATAAAATCATAATCCTGAGAGCCGTCAAACTCCGGTCTGAGGCCACCGACCTGATCCACCAGTGCTTTCTTTACAACAAAAATATGGCAGATATAATTATTATCCCTTAAACGGAACAGGTTATAATCTGATTTGAAATGAGGCTCAAAATAGAATTCTCCGTCCATGCTCAGCTTATCTTCATCTGTATAAATGATCTCCGGTCCATGATGATCGTTGACTGCCTTAACAATCTCATACAGCGCATCCGGTTCCAGTGTATCATCATGGTCGCTCAGCATCAGATATTCACCGGTTGCCATCTCGATTGCTTTATTTGTATTGACAGAGATTCCTCCATTATCCTCCAGATGTTTATAGAGAATTCTTTTATCTTTACCATAACGCTTCTGAATGTATTCTTCTACTTTCTGATCCGGACTTCCGTCTGCCAGACAAAGCTGCCAGTTCGTGTAAGTCTGTGCGCATACAGAATCAATCAGTTCCTTCAGATATGGTATCGGTGTACAGTACAACGGAATCACAATACTGATCAGCGGATTCTGTTCAAAATGTACATGGCGCTGTCTGCGAAGAGTCTTTCTGTCCGCTTTATGACGGTTAAACCATTCTTCATAATCTTCTTTGTGCTCTCCGTTTTTGTCTTTGCGAAAAAGACGTCCCCAGAAACTTTTTGCTTTCTCTTTATCCTTCTGTTCCCTGCGAAGAGCCTTTATATCAATCTCATATGTTTTGGTTGTAGAATCACCGCAGAAATGAAGTACGATCCTGTTTCCCGGAATTTCGAGAAATGCCGCGGAAATACTGAAACCGATCTCCTGATTCCTGTAATCGTCATCAAGATGACGTCGTTCTACAACGTCCGGCCTGCGGCCTCTCGTAATTTTGCAGTCGAGAAGTTCTGCATTTTCTTTATGAACGGTTACTTCAACTTCACCTCTCTGATCTGTTGTCCATCCCTGAATCTCAAGCATCAGTCCGTAGAGAACTTCTACACGGTCAATATGAAATTCAACCAGCTTATCTTTGACCAGTTCATCCAGCTCATCACCTGTACGCTCCCAGATTACGGTCTTTTCTTCTCCGTCCAGCAAAAGAAGTTCCAGTATGTCATACTTCTGGCGAAGTTTCAGAACCTCCGGAATCGTAACTGTAAATCCCGGAAGAAAGCCCTCTGTCTCCACTTCCAGAGACTGTGCCACATCCGGTCGGTCATACCGCTCCACTTCCGGTATATCGATTACTTCATATCCGTCACCAATCAGCTGAAAACCACATTCCTTCTTATCAGGATGCATATACCAGCCTACAAGACTCAGCACATGTCCGTGTCTGTCATCATATCGTTCTTCATCAATGCTGAAACAAAGTTTGTCCATAAATACTCCCCTATTTCTTTTTAATACTCCGGTACAGTTTCCATGCCTTTGTATTTTCCATTTCATGAATCCGGCGATTCAGTCTCTGTATCTCCTGATCTTTCTCAGAAGAAATTTTCGAAAAACTCTTCCAGAATGCATCCTGCGCTTCTGTCTCTTTCATTACTTCAATCTCAACATGAAGCTTTCCTGCATTCTCCGGAATACTGTCTATTACAAACTGCGGATCTCCGCCGCCAAAATAATATCTGCCTTCTCCCATCGGGAAACCATTGGAAGTAAAAACAGCAGCTTTTCCGTTTTCAAATGTCAGTTTCTTAAGAATCAGTCCACCGGCAGCCTCACCCGGATCGAGTCGCAGTCTGTGTACATCGTCCGGAACAGCGATACAAAGATCCAGCCCGGATCTTGCCATCGGATAAACAACAGAATCCGTTTCCGAGAAATCACTGCCTCTGTCATAAAATACCTGCAGTCTTCTCAGCGCAAATGCCGCGCGGATTCTGTCATAATAAGCCATCACATCTACTTTTCCGGGTGAAACCTCATCATACATAGAGCGAAGCGGCACATGGCTGCCTTCCATATACTTCTGGAAATTACGTTCCATTTCTGCATAGATTTCCAGTTCTTCCTCTGAAATTCCTGCCTTTTTATAGAAGTCAAGCTCACGCAATACTGCACGTTTGCCATCACTTTCCAGATAATAATGAATCATTCGATAAAGAATAAAGTTGCATGGAATCGGGAATCGGAATGTCCATTCATAATCGATCACCGATACACCACAATCCTGAAGCAGAATATTTGCCGGAACCAGATCAATATTGGAAATACCACTGCACCGATAATTTTCTTCCAGTGAAACATCACCAAATACCCCGGTAAACTCCGGTGTCTTGAAAAACATTTCACCCGCATGGATGCGGCGTACCTTATCAATATAGGTAAACAAAAGTTTTTCCAGTTCTTCCAGTTTGCCCTGTTCAAGCAGGCTGTCCAGACGGGCTTCCAGTGTCTCACCATCCAGATATTCCAGAACAACTCCATCAGCTTCTGTCCTGCAGGCATTCAATTTCAGTCCTTCCCTGCCATAGAAATCGGAAAGTTCTTCCTCAATCTTCGGAAGGTTTTTTATATGTGCTTCGGCTCTGGTATCTGTCGGAACCTTGCGCACAATTCTTTCTTTCTTATTATTTTCGCAGATTTCTGTGATGATTGAAAATTCAGGCGCCCGCTCATTGGAAAACTTTGCATAGACCGTACTGGTCTCTATTTTTTCCTTACTGATCAAAAGCAGAAAAGAATTGGCAAAATCAGGATACATCTCATTTGCAAGCAGTGTATCATATACCGAAGACTCCTGAAAGAGCTGCAGACGAAGCCGGTCGTAGTTTGTCTCCAGACGGTTCAGCTCACCCTTCAGCGGAAGACGGCGGTCAGAATAAACCGTCATCGGAAGCTTGTAATCCGGGAATGGATAATACCATTCTGCCTGCAGATCACCGGCATCGGAAAGAATTTGCATAAACTCTTTTCTTGAAAAAGTTTTGACACCTTTGGTCGTCGGATAACCTTCCAGTCCTTCAAAAAGGGTACCAAAATGGTCTTCCGTGCATCCTGCCCAGTATTTCAGGCCAAGACGGTTCTCGATTGCAAGGACGATCTTTCCGTCCGGTTTCAGATGCTTTGAAATAATTTTTAAGAAATCTACATACGGTGTATCGCTCTGGATATAAGCTTCTCCATATTCAAAAACCCCGATCAGGGTAATGTAATCATATTTTTCTGTAAGTGTTTTTTCAACATCCTGAAAATTTCCCATCAGGATTTTCAGATTGTCACAGTTTCGGTGTCTCCAGGCATTGATGTGACTGCGTTTTCTTGAAAGTTCAATACAGGTCACCTGTTTTGCTTTCTTGCAGAGAGCACCGGTAACTGCACCACATCCTGATCCAATCTCGAGAACATTTTCCTCCCCGGTAAACGGAAGCCAGCTCAGAATGTTTTCTCTGATATGAGAAAAATGATAAAGGATCGGCCAGCTTGCACGCTCCGCGATCACCTGATTCCATTCTTCTTCACGGTAATTGCGTGCAATCTCCAGCATCTCATCTTCAATTGCACCATCTGTATATAAATCTTTGCCCGGATAAAGTGTATCATCCAGAAGAACCTGTCCGATTTTTTCCATTAATCCTCATCTCCACAGTAGATTTCTACTTTTGAATTCATATCATAAAAGCCAACGGTATTCTGTGTTGAAATAACCGTGATGTTGCATGCATCATACAGTCTGTGGAATACCGTAAAATCACCGTCTTTGTAACCGGTACATCCAAAAGAAAGCAGATATTCTCCGCCCTGTAAAAACATGTCCTGTGTAAAGGTTACGGTACACACATCCCCGGCGTCAGAATGCTCTACATGCATTTTCTCAAACATGGTATTCGTTCCGGTAATCTCTGTTCCACGAATATCCTTAAAGGTATATGCCATGATCGGTTCCTGAATGCTTTCATGGAATTTCACACGCATCTTGATCGTAAAGGTAGATCCTTTGTCGATGGTGTTGGTATAGCGGCCTTTTTCGTCCATCACGACAAAATCCGTGATTTCTGCAAGCTTGCTGCCATATTCCAGCATATTCGGATTGACCTGGAACTTCTCACTCCAGCTTTCGCGTTTTTTCTTTTCGTTTTCTGCTGCAGCTTTTGCCGGATCCTGTCCGACCAGAAGCTGTTTGTACATATCAACCATCTTCTTCGGAGAGCCTTCCGCCAGCTTTACACCTTTATTAAGAAGGACTACACGGTCACAGTATCTGGAAATACTGCTGAGATCGTGGCTTACAAAGAGAATGGTTCTTCCCATATCTTTAAATTCTTCAAATTTACGATAACATTTTGCCTGGAAGAACACGTCGCCGACAGAAAGAGCCTCATCAACGATCAGAATCTCCGGGTCAATGTTGATTGCAACAGCAAAAGCCAGACGAACGAACATACCGCTGGAATATGCCTTGACCGGCTGATATACAAAATCACCGATGTCTGCAAAGTCCAGAATATCCTGTAGTCTGGCATCAATTTCTTCTTTTGAAAATCCCATCATGGTTCCGTTGAGATATACATTCTCAATTCCCGTATATTCCATATTGAACCCGGCGCCAAGTTCAAGAAGTGCGGAAATCCTTCCGTCAACTTTCACTTCACCGGCAGTAGGATTCAACACACCTGTGATGATCTTGAGAATTGTGGATTTACCGGAACCGTTCGTTCCGATAATACCCACCGTCTCGCCTCTTTTTACTTCGAAATTTACATCCCGGAGAGCATAATGCTCTCTCACGGGGACTTTAAATCCAAGCGCTTCACGAAGGCGGTCAGAAGGCTTGTTGTATAGTTTATACATCTTGTCCAGATGCTTTACCTCAATTGCAAATTCACTCATTCTACTCTCCGTTTACAGTACATCCGCAAAATGTACCTGAAGTTTTTTAAACAATCTGGTTCCAAGGAAAAATACGACAATCGTAAATACCCAGAAATAAATGGTAAGGACCGGATGCTGCCAGATTGCCACCTTGTTTATCAGAGAATCACGATATCCCTGTACAATATAAAACAGTGGATTCAGTTTCAGTATTTTTGTAAGAATGCCACTCAGTCCGAGGTCATTGAAATCCCACATGATCGGTGTCACCCACACACCTACCTGCAGTCCGATATTGATGATCTGACTCAGGTCACGGAAAAATACAACCGCTGCACTCGTCAGATAAGTCATTGCAAGGATCAGCATAAAAATGCAGAAACTGTAATACAGAAGCTGTATCGCATACAGGCTCGGCGGATATCCCATAAAAGTATAGATCAGCAGTACGATAATGATAAAAAATGCATGTACAAAAACTGCTGAAAATACTTTCACAACCGGAAGAATCCGGATGTTGAATACGACCTTTTTGACCAGATAATTGTATTCGAGAAGTGCATTTGTTCCTCCTATCAGTCCTTCCTGAAAGAAAAACCACGGAATCAGCCCCGCGATCAGCCACAGAACAAAGGGAACCCCCTTATCTGAACCATTGCGAAGTGCAAGTCCGAATACAAACCAGTATACGCAGATCGTTACGATCGGCTGAATGAACGCCCAGATTGTTCCGAAATAAGAACCGGCATATTTTGTTTTGAAATCATTTTTTGCCAGAGAGAAGACTAACTTTCTGTTTTTGTAGATTTCTCCCGGCAGCCATGTCTCGTTTTTCAATCTTTTTTACTCCTGTTGGCTGCGTACTCTTTGAAGCTTCCCCATTTCTGGTCTTTATCAGAAAGAATCAGTTCCATGCCTTCCGGAATCGGCCATTCCACACCGATGTCCGGGTCATTGTACGCAAGACCGCCCTCATCGTTCGGATGATAAAAATCTGTGCATTTATATGCAAACTCTGCAGTATCAGAAAGCACAACAAATCCGTGTGCAAAGTTTTTCGGAATGAAGAACTGTTTTTTGTTTTCTGCAGACAGAAGAACTCCATACCACTGTCCGTAAGTTGCAGAACCTTCACGCAGGTCGACAGCAACGTCAAAAACTTCACCACTCACTACACGCACAAGTTTATCCTGCGGATAGTTGATCTGGAAATGAAGTCCACGCAGCACGCCCTTGCGGGAGCTTGACTGATTATCCTGTACAAACTCCATGTCAATTCCTGCTGCTTTATAATCGTTATAGTTATATGTTTCCATGAAGTAACCACGCTCATCCCCGAATACGGTTGGTGTAATTACTTTTAATCCTTCGATATGACAGGTTTCTACTGTAATCTTACCCATTTTATAATCCCTCCGCTACTTCTATCAGATATTTGCCGTAAGCTGTCTTGAGAAGTGGCTGTGCCAGTTCTACAAGCTGTTCTTTTGTAATAAATCCACGTTTGTATGCGATTTCCTCAATACAGGAAATGTAAAGTCCCTGACGTTTCTGGAATGCAGCTACGAAATCTGCCGCATCAAGAAGAGAATCATGGTTTCCGGTATCCAGCCATGCAAATCCGCGTCCAAGTGTCTCAACCTTCAGTGTACCTCTGTTGAGATATTCATTGTTGATGCTTGTGATCTCGATCTCACCACGTGCAGATGGTTTGACATTTTTTGCAATCTCTACAACATCGTTGTCATAAAAATACAATCCCGGAACTGCATAGTTTGACTTCGGATGCTCCGGTTTTTCCTCGATGGAAAGAGCCTTGCCGTTTTCGTCGAATTCTACTACACCATATTCACGAGGATCTCTTACATAATAGCCGAAAATGGTTGCGCCCTTTTCTTCTTCGGTACGTTTGTAAGCATTCTGCAGTACTCTTGAGAAGCTCTGACCATAAAAGATATTGTCGCCAAGTACAAGTGCAACCGCATCGTTTCCGATAAATTCTTCACCAATGATAAATGCATCTGCAAGTCCTCTCGGCTGCTCCTGCACTGCATATGAAAAACTCATTCCAAGCTGGCTTCCATCTCCCAGAAGATCACGGAAAACCGGAAGGTCTCTTGGTGTGGAAATAATCAGGATCTCACGGATTCCTGAAAGCATCAGAGTTGATAATGGATAATAGATCATCGGCTTGTCATAAACCGGCATGATCTGTTTGGAAATAGCTTTTGTTAATGGATATAATCTGGTTCCTGAACCACCTGCTAAGATAATTCCCTTCATAAGGTTTCTCCTTTTTCTGTTTTGTTTTTATATGTTTTGTCTGTTATCTGTCTTTGAAATGAAGTGCGATCAGAAGTCCGATCAGGACAACAAGCATCGCCCCACCGATGATCAGAAGCGTTTTTACTGTCGAAGAAATTCCTTCTGTACGCATCTCACGAATCTGCTCATCTACTGATTTATGTTCGGATGCAGTAGTATCATTTGTATCTGCTTCATCTGTCTGAGCTGTCACCGGTGTGCTTTCTGCTTCTGACTCCTCTGCAGCCGGCGTCTCTTCGGCTTCCTGTACCGGTTCCGGTGCCGGTGTATCTTTCACCGTTACATAACCGACAAACTGCCCCTGATAATAATACTGATTTAATGTTTTTTTGCCTTTTTGTTTGCTTTCCATTGTAAGGTCAGCGGCCGTTACACCTTTCGGTACTGTCATTGCCTTTCCGTCAACCTCAATGCTGTCAAAGCTGTTAAATGCATAATCAAACAATGCGGTACTGTCTGCACAGTTGATACCAAGATTTGTATCACGCATAGTTACTGCAATATAGGTTCTTCCATTTCGTTCTGCAACCACAGCAAGACAGTTCTGTGCTTCTGTGGAAAATCCGGTCTTTCCACCAATACAGCCTTCATAATACAGGCTGGACTCTTTGGCCAGAAGCGGCACGTGTGTGTGCAGAGGTCTCGCTGCACTTAAGTTTGTTGCCGGTATTGTATAGCTTACTGTTTCCAGAACTTTACGAAATCTGGCATTCTTAAGCCCGGCCCGCATGATCTTCGCAAGATCTTCGGCGCAGGAATAATGGTTTTCGTCCGGAAGACCGCTCGCATTGACAAAATGTGTATGCGTGCATCCCAACTTCTTTGCTTTCTGATTCATCATCTCCACAAAGTTTGCTTCTGTACCACCAACATATTCTGCGATCTGCGCACAGACCTCATTCGCTGATTTAATATATGCAGCAAACCAGCAGTCCTTCATCGTCATGGTCTCGCCAAGCTG